>JACCDX010904456.1_pt1 | contig 67076 bp, 78 predicted proteins | sample 7449681 | NCBI WGS metagenome assembly JACCDX01 (sample SAMN15323450, study PRJNA562643) | freshwater metagenome | isolation source: river surface water | place: USA:Blue River Watershed | collected 2017-08-18
TAATAACAACATTACCAACTGTACTAATAGGCTGGCATTGAGGACTAGGGAGAGGAATGAGAGGTCTTGTGTAGAGGTCATGGTGGATTTTGTATGATGTAGGTTGATTTTACTAAGTTAATGAACTTAGTAAGCCAACTTCATTAGGATTATCACCATGTTTGACCGCCAAAACACTTTAGCCAAAACCGATCCCCAGTTATGGGAAGCTATTCAGAACGAAAACAAGCGTCAAGAAGACCATATTGAGCTGATTGCTTCTGAGAACTACACCTCACCAGCGGTCATGGCAGCCCAAGGCTCCCAGTTGACTAACAAGTACGCTGAAGGTTATCCAGGCAAGCGTTATTACGGCGGTTGCGAATTCGTGGACGTTGCTGAGCAATTGGCGATTGATCGTGTAAAGACTTTGTTTGGTGCTGAAGCAGCAAACGTGCAGCCCCATTGCGGCGCATCTGCTAACCAAGCAGTATTTTTGGCGTTCTTAAAACCTGGTGATACGTTTATGGGTATGAGTCTTGCTGAAGGCGGTCACTTGACCCACGGTATGGCGCTGAACATGAGTGGCAAATGGTTTAACCCAATTGCTTACGGCCTCGATAAGAATGAAGAAATTGATTACGAGCAAATGGAGCGTTTAGCTCGTGAGCACAAACCAAAATTGATTATTGCGGGCGCCTCTGCTTACTCAAAGAAAATTGATTTCGAGCGCATCGGTAAATTAGCTAAAGAAGTGGGCGCAATTTTTATGGTTGATATGGCTCACTATGCTGGTTTGATTGCTGCTGGTGTTTATCCAAATCCAGTGCCTCATGCAGACATCGTGACATCTACTACTCACAAGAGCTTGCGCGGCCCCCGTGGCGGCATCATCTTGATGAAGGCTGAGCACGAGAAGGCTATTAACTCTGCAGTATTCCCAGGCTTACAAGGCGGTCCTTTGATGCATGTGATTGCTGCTAAAGCGGTGGCATTCAAAGAGGCGGCTGAGCCAGGATTCAAAGACTATCAAAAGCAAGTCGTTGCGAATGCCAAAGCATTGGCTGAAACATTAATTGCTCGTGGTTTGAGGATTGTTTCTGGTGGCACAGATTCTCATGTGATGTTGGTTGATCTACGCGCTAAGAAAATGACCGGTAAAGAAGCAGAGCGTGTGCTGGGTGAAGCGCACATTACTTGCAACAAAAACGGTATTCCAAACGATCCAGAAAAACCAATGGTGACTAGCGGTATTCGTCTGGGTTCACCTGCAATGACTACACGTGGCTTTAAAGAAGCAGAAGCAAGACAAGTCGGAAACTTTATTGCTGATGTTTTGGATAATCCAAATGATCCAGAGAATATCGCTAAGGTACGCGCTCAAGTTTCTGAATTAACTAAGCGCTTCCCAGTCTACGGTTAAGTAACTAACCAAAAAAGAAGAAATCTTTGCGCTGCCCTTTTTGCCATAACGACGATACCCAAGTGTTAGACACTCGGGTATCGGACGAGGGCGATACTATTCGCCGTCGTCGCCGTTGCGCTAAATGTGACAAGCGATTTACGACCTATGAGCGCGTTGAACTCGCGCTACCAGCGATTGTGAAGAAAAATGGCAGTCGCGTGGAATACAGTCATGACAAGTTGGCAAGCTCATTGAAGCTAGCTTTACGTAAGCGCCCAGTGTCTTCTGACTCTGTTGATGAATCGATTGCGCGTATCGAAGAAAAACTCCTCAGTCTTGGCGAAAAAGAGATCCCCAGTGAGCGAGTGGGCGAATTAGTGATGCGTGAGCTCAAACGCCTGGATAAGGTGGCTTATATTCGCTTTGCTTCTGTATATAGAAGCTTTGCCGACATTGAATCGTTTGAAAGTGCTCTTAAAGAGCTGAAGTAGACGAATCTCTATAAAACAACTTCCAATCCTTTTCTCTCAATGAGAGAAAGCAGTTTAAGAGAGGGGCCGCTAGGGCTTTTGTCTCCAGCTTCCCATTTTTGAATTGTTGATAAGCTAGTATTTAATGTTAAAGCAAATACGGCTTGGCTTAAATGCGTTTTGGCACGAAGACGCTTGATACGCGTGGGCGTCATTGGTTTTACATCCAAGTTCTGCAGGGCCTTGAATTCATCCATGCTTTTTCTTGTAATGATTCCAGACCGATGAAGACCAGCCACGGTTTCTCGCATTTCTTCAATAATGCGACTACTCTTATTTTTAGTCATCATGCTCTATCTCACTTAATTCGTTGTGCTTAATCGCAACATCGATGTCACTATCTGTTAGGTTCAATAATCTTTTTGATACTTCCTGCAAATAGATTAACTCATCTCTGCTTACATTAGACTTTTCATTTTTGGCAAACCCATAGATAAAAAACCAGCGTTTCATTAACTGAGTTGCTACGATGACTCTAGCGCCAGATCTTTTTCCTATGCCTGTCAACCCGATGCGCTTTTTGTATGTATTAAATCCAAGATCAGCATCAATGAGTCCTCGCTCCATTTCATTAATCGCACGCAGTAAATCGCAGTCTTGAATCTTGCACTTCCCCATCCATTTTGTAAAAGTTTTTGTTTTAAGAGCGAACTTTTTTGTCATGCAAAACTATACCACTTAGTGGCATAGTTAAATATTACCCTATAAGTTGAGAATGGAAAAGGGTAATGCGCTAAAAGAGTGTTAATTTTTGGAATCCGCATTAGAGTTAAGTGCGAAGTTCATAGTTGGGCACAAAGGAAGAGGCTAGCCCACGATTTGGAACCGTCACACAAGGGCGGATTGAGGGCGCCCTCAAAATAATAAGGTTAAGAAGTTGCTTCTAGCCCTGGAGGATTGAATGAAGAGTGCCAAAAAGACCAAAATAAAAGATTTAAAGAAATTCGATGTTGTTGACTATCTAAAGACCGAAAAAGATATTGCCACTTATCTTTCTGCCGTTTTAGAGGACGGTGATCCCGCTTTGTTTGTTGCTGCTATTGGCGATATTGCCAGGGCCAAGGGAATGACAGAGATCGCCAATAGGAGTGGTGTTACAAGGGAGTCTTTGTATAGGGCTCTAAAAGTAGAAGCTAGACCACGATTCGAAACGGTGACGCGCGTTGTGCAAGCTCTAGGCTTGAAACTGCGCGTTCATGCGTAATCTGAGTTAAATCGACTTTGCTTTCTCGGCGCACATCATCTTGATGACGCCATCGATATCGGTGGGCTTTTTCCAACCCAAAGTCTTAATTGCTTTTTCTGGATTGCCTACGCTGGAAACAATTTCATTTGGTCGGAAGAAGCTCTTCTCAATTTCTACGTATTTCTGCCAATCTAAATCAAAGTATTCAAATGATTTGGCGACAAAATATTTAAGAGATTCTTTTCTGCCAGTAGCGATGACAAAATCATCTGGTTTGTCTAATTGCATCATGAGCCACATGGCTTCCACGTATTCCGGAGCCCAGCCCCAGTCACGCGAAATATCCAAGTTACCGAGTTGCAACTTGTCGAGTTGACCTGCTTTGATTTTGGCTGCACCAGCAATAATCTTTTGGGTGACAAAACGTTCTGGGCGCAGAGGGGATTCATGATTGAACAAGATTCCGGTACAAGCGTATAGACCGTAGGACTCGCGATAACTATTGATTAACCACTTCGCAGTAGATTTGGCTACAGCGTAAGGACTGCGTGGTGCAAATGGCGTTTGTTCGTTTGCGGGTGTATCGCCTGTATCACCAAAACATTCGCTAGAGCCAGCATTATAAAAACGCACTGGTTTACTCAGTAGGCGAATAACTTCCAAAATATTGAGTGTGCCAATCGCAATACTTTCGATTGCTTCAACAGGCTGATCAAAGGAGAGTCCTACTGAGGTTTGCCCAGCAAGGTTGTAGATTTCATCGGGATCAGCAGTCTGAATCGCATTAAAAACACTTCTGAAGTCGTTGATTGAAACAGAGATCAATTTGACTTGCGAGCGAATGCCTAAAGCATTCAGGTTATTGAAGGAAGAGGCCATCACATCGCGTGATGAGCCTGTTACTTCATATCCTTTAGATAAGAGGTGCTTTGCTAAGTAAGCACCGTCTTGCCCGGTGATGCCAATGATTAAAGCTTTTTTGACGGCCAATTTACGTGCTTACTTTAATGCCGCAAAAATAGAGGCAGTGATGTCCTCAACGCTGCCAGTGCCACTAACTTTGCGATAGGCAGGCGCCTTTACTTTGTCAGCAGAGTTCGCTTGCGCAGCCCATGAGGAATAGTACTCAACCAATGGGCGAGTCTGATCGTCATAAACCTGCAAGCGTTTGCGAACGGTTTCTTCTTTATCGTCATCACGCTGAATAAGATCTTCACCAGTGACATCATCTTTACCCGCCACCTTTGGTGGGTTGTATTTGATGTGATAAGTGCGACCAGAAGCCGGATGAACACGACGGCCACCCATGCGATCAATGATGGCATCAAATGGCACATCGATTTCTAAAACGTAATCAATCGGCACGCCAGCATCTTTCATGGCCTGTGCTTGGGGGATTGTTCTTGGGAAACCATCAAACAAATAACCTTTGCTGCAATCAGGTTGAGTAAGACGATCTTTTACGAGTCCAATGATGATGTCGTCGGAAACTAAACCGCCGGCATCCATAATTTTTTTAGCAGCAATACCCAGTTCTGTTCCCGCTTTCACAGCAGCGCGCAACATGTCGCCAGTGGAGATTTGTGGAATAGCGAATTTTTCGCAAATAAACTGAGCTTGTGTGCCTTTTCCAGCACCTGGTGCACCGAGCAGAATCAACCGCATTGTTTTCCCCTTAGAAGAGCTGTCATTGTCCCGTATTTTGTTGGGCTCATTAATGTGTAATCCCTAGGATTATCCCCGAGAAGGGCGGCAATGACCCCTGAAAAGCGATTTTTCTAGGAATTGCCCAGTATTTGTCTGATGCGCTCGAGGTCCTCAGGGGTATCAACCCCTGCCGGAGGTGCTTCAGGGGCAATATGAACCGCAATCCGGTAGCCATTCCAGAGGGCGCGCAGCTGTTCCAAGGCTTCTGCTTGTTCTGGAGGGGCTGGCTCTAAGCGGCTATAGGCCTGCAAAAAGTCAGCTCGATAGCCGTAGATGCCAAGGTGCCGTAAATGTTCAGTAGATTGAACAGCTTGAGCATCTCTCACAAAAGGAATGGGCGCTCTTGAAAAGTAAAGCGCTTCACCTGAGCGATTTAAGACAACCTTCACAACATTCGGATTATTAATTTCCGCAGCTTCTGTAATCGGAACTGCCACAGTCGATATTGCACAACGTGCATTTTCAGCTAAGGTGCTGGCAACTTGATTGATTAACTCTGGAGGAATCAGCGGTTCATCACCTTGCACGTTCACGATCAGCGCATCGTTCGGAAGTTTTAAAAGTTGTGCTACTTCAGCAATACGGTCCGTACCAGTTGGATGATTTTCGCTAGTGAGCAAACAATCGATACGATGTTCGTCACAAGCCGCTTGAATCTCAGGTGAATCAGTGGCAACGACGACACTTTGCGCAAGAGATAACTTAGCGCGCTCCGCAACTCTGATCACCATAGGCTTGCCGCCGATATCTGCTAGTGGTTTACGAGGCAGGCGAGTAGATCCCAGTCTGGCGGGAATCACTACTAAAAAATCAGGTGCTTTGGAGGTTGCAGTCATTGATTAAAAATTTCAATGATTAAGCTAATTCGTCACTACTGAGAGTGCGCGCTTCATCCACCAGCATGACTGGCACATCATCACGTATGGGGTAGGCAAGACGATCTGCTTTGCAAATAAGTTCACCTTTACTGGCGTCAAGTTGGAGCTGGCTTTTGCAAAGAGGGCAAACCAAAATATCGAGCAGTCGTTTATCCATGATTTTGTAGTGAGGTCTATGTGGGTGAGTCTAAATAAGTGAAGTTACAGTGTAGTGCTATCTAGCTTTAGTCAACAAGTCTGGACAAGTCACCTGGCTTACAGGTTATAGCGATAGGGGTCTGGTCTTTGCAAGATCGATTGCAACCATTCGGCTAGGCTGTCTGGCAAAGAGAGTGAGAGCGGCACTACCCAAATGCGCTCATCGTGAATAGCTGCGCATTTCACAGCATCTTTTTCAGTAATCAGAATGCATTGAGCATTGAGTTTTTCAAAAAACTCCGGAGTGTAAGTTGCGTGATCAGGCAGGGGAATGTATTTACCAGCAATTCCTTGCTGGAGAAGATCATCAAAAAAGCGTTGTGGATTACCTAGCGCTGCAACAGCAGTGATCTTATTGGGCAGATAAGTATCAGCAACTTGAGAAAGTGTCTGATGATTATTTGGGTTGATCAGTTGATAAGCGGCGCCCAAATGACTGAAGAGCGAGAATGCTCTACGTCCCTGAAAATATTCTTCTTGCTGACCGATTTTGTGGGTGCTATCTTTTGCGGTAAATAAAGTGGCATCCCGTTCACGGGTAGCGGGTTCACGTAATGGGCCTGCTGGTAATAAGAACTGATTGCCTTCTCCGCGACCATCACGCACTACAAACTCGATATCGCGACCGCCTTCTCGGGCTGGCCAACGCGCTAACCCAGTATGTTGCAAACCGTCATCGCTGATGATCACATTTACATTGGGAGATTGCTTTAGTAGGGCTCGAATACTTTGTTGACGTTTTGGAAATACCCAAATCGGAAATTGGTTATGTGTACGCTTAGCAATTAGTACGGGTTCATCGCCAACTAATGCAGGATCAGAATCGCTCCTTACTTGCAGTGGAGTGAGTTGCGAAGAGGAGCCATAACCTCTGCTGATGATTCCAGGATTCCAGCCTAACTGCTGCAAACGCTCTGCCAATGCAATCACGATTGGTGTCTTACCTGTACCGCCTACGCGGATGTTTCCCACAATGATGACGGGAACAGGCGCTGGTTTCTGTTTAATGAGGCCGGTATCAAGGACTAGCTTGCGAGCACGCAGTATTAATCCATAAAGCCAGGAGAATGGCCACAAAATCAAACTTGTGGGACCACGTCTTTCCCAGAACTTGGGCGCTTTACGGAAAAAAGAAAAGGACATTAAAAATAGATTTCTGAGTTCGTGGTCTTATAACTTCGAATTTATAGTTTATTTCTTAGTTTGACTACTAAACACAATATTAGAGAGATTGGCATCTCGCGCAGCTTCGAGTGCACTCATCACCGCTTGATGAGGCGCTCTGGCATCTGCATCAATATTGACTTGTAAGTTGTTTGCAGAATCTCTCTTGTTCTCTTTGCCATCAGCCTGGCCGCTCAACTGCATTAATGCATTGCTCAGTCCAGAGCGATCAGTAACTTTGCCATTAATTGCAAAGCGACCATCGCGGCTAACGGCTATATGAATCTGCTTTACCTCTGCCTGACTCTCACTGCCATTTGCAGTAGGCAATGTAATTGCGAGTTCTTGATAGCGAGTAAAGGTGGTGGAGATCATTAAAAAGATCAACACCACTAACAACACATCAATAAATGGAATGAGATTAATCTCAGGCTCAGCCGAGTGTGAGATGCCCCCTAAAGAAAACTTTCTCTTAGTTGAGGAGTGTGTAGCTAACCAACTCATTGAGCGTTATCAGCTGGATAAAGCTTTTTAAAGATTTGGCGCGTGAACTCTTCGCATTCACGTTGACGCTGATTTGCCATGGCACGTAAACCACGCCAAGCTGCTAATGCAGGAATCGCAATCAATAATCCAAAGGCAGTGTTATACAAGGCAACGGAAATTCCGTGAGCCAATTGCTGAGGGCTACCTGCTGCGCCATTGATTGCTCCTTGACTACCGAAAATTTCAATCATTCCTACTACCGTGCCAAACAAACCCAGTAATGGCGCAATAGTGGCAATCGTAGCGAGTGCGCCAAGATAACGATCTAATTTGAGCCAAGTGCTTTGAGCTGTTGCTTGAAGCTCTTCTAGTGCGCTATCGGCACCGCTCCCGCCGAGCTTCTCTTTGAGGGCGCATGCTAATAAAGGGCTTACTGGCGACAGTTGGGCTAACTCAGCTAGCTGCAAATCACTGACTGCAGAGCCCCCTTTAGGGCTAACCATTTGATTGGCAAGGGTAAAAGCGGTTTCGAGGCAGTTTTTCGGGAAAATATGGATTTGCCGTAGGTACCAGCAGCGCTCTATGGCGATGGCTAAGCCCAAAATGGAGATGATGAGGAGGGGCCAGATAGGCCAACCAGCGGATAGTAAGATGGAGTACATAAGCTCAGTACTTTAGCTGAATTAAAAAGCCCATTTCGGAAAGCTTGCCTGTGGATAACTCTGTGCAAAACTTTTTTGGATTTGTGTTGTAAGTCCTTGATTAATGGTGAAAGCGAACATAGATGGCTACAACTGCGTTTTCTGAGGCTGATTAATTCTTATATAAATCAATAGCTTAGTATTGCAGTGTTGGATTTATGAGACGTTTAGGGTCAGTAATTACTTACTTATAAGCATTAAACCTAGGGTGTATTACGGTCTGTGGATATTTATTGGCCCACAAGCCCGATGAATACGAGATTAAAGAGAAAAAATGTCCGAAATATCAAGGGAAATTCTGAGTGTTGGCGATCTCAACCGCGCCATTGCTGCCTCTTTAGAGGATCGTTTTGATACGGTCTGGGTAAGCGGGGAGATTTCCAACTTCAAGGCCTATGACAGTGGGCACTGGTATTTCTCGCTAAAGGATGAAGAGGGTCAGATACGTTGCGTGATGTTCCGAGGGCGTAATGGCCAAGTTGGGTTTATGCCGCAATCTGGTGACCTGGTTGAAGTGAGTGCCAATCTGGGTATGTATGTACCCCGCGGAGATATCCAACTCACAATTCAGACATTGCGCCGCGCAGGGATGGGCGGCTTATATGAAGCCTTCTTAAAACTCAAAGCCAAACTCGCTAAAGAAGGATTATTTGACGATGAGCGTAAACGTGAGATTCCAACGCATCCTAGATCGATTGGCATCATCACGTCACCACAAGCAGCTGCATTAAAAGACGTCTTAAGTACGCTAGCAAGAAGAGCGCCGCATATTCCAATTGTGATTTACCCAACGCTAGTGCAAGGACCGGATGCGCCTGCCGGAATTATTGCTGCACTCAAAGCGGCTGAAAAAGAAAATGCAGTTGATGTCATTTTGCTAGTGCGTGGTGGCGGCAGCATTGAAGATCTCTGGGCATTTAATGATGAGCAGTTAGCTTATGCCATTGCGCAATCACCAATACCGGTGGTTAGCGGCGTAGGACATGAAACCGATTTCACCATTGCTGACTTTGTGGCTGATTTGCGTGCACCTACACCCACTGGTGCTGCAGAATTGGCTGCACCACGTAGGGATCAAATGCTGCAAGAGTTAGACGCCATCATGCAAGCATTGTTACAGCGCATTAATCAACGGGTAGAGCGTGAAGCGCAAACCTTGGATCAACTGGCGCTAAGACTAAGTCACGCTTTGCCCAATCCAGATCGCATGCGTGAGCAAATACAAGGATGGCAGCAACGCTTGAATCAAGCGTGGTCAGTACGAATGGAAAATTGGAAGCGCAATCAAACACACTACCAATCGCAGTTAGAGATGCTTAATCCTCAAAGAACACTAGAGCGTGGCTATGCTGTGATTTTGAGTAAAGAAAAAGATCAACTGCATGCGGTGCGAAATCCGGATGAGCTCAAAACTAAGCAAAGTTTTCAGATAAAGCTTGCCGAGGGTCAGGCCGAGGTGCTATTCGAAGAGATTCTCCGAAACAGGTCATAATGCAGATTTGACAAAGCGTACGTTTTTACGTACCATAAGTTCAGGAGGTCATTATGACAACAATTACTGCAAGCGAAGCTAGAGCAGGTCTTTATCGTTTGATTGATCAAGCAGCAGAGTCCCATAAACCAGTGACGATTTCTGGGAAAAGGGCTAATGCCGTCTTGATAGCAGAGGAGGATTGGAGTGCAATTCAAGAGACCTTATATCTTATGGCAGTACCCGGAATGCGCGAGTCCATTAAAGATGCCATGGCAGAACCTCTAGCCAAGAGCAAGAGGGTATTAAAGTGGTAACTTGGAATTTAGTTTTTTCCAAGTACGCTTTAAAGGACGCTAAAAAATTATCCGCCGCCGGATTAAAAGACAAGACACAGGCATTGCTGGAAGTATTGGCAATAGACCCCTTGCAGAATCCACCGCCTTACGAAAAATTGGTGGGAGACCTCAAGGGTGCTTATTCCCGACGCATTAATATTCAACATCGCTTGGTGTATGAAGTTTTTCGTAAAGAAAAGACTGTCCGTATACTAAGAATGTGGACTCACTATGATTAAAGTCCTAAAAAATATTGGGTTCAATCTGTAAGGTCACGCCAAACTTATCGTGCACTTTATCTCGAATACATTTAGCAAGACCGAGAATATCCTCTGCGGTGCCTCCACCATGATTGACGAGTACTAAGGCTTGATTTTCATAAACGCCAACTGAACCCATGCGTTGACCCTTAAAACCACATTGATCAATTAACCAGCCTGCAGCAAGTTTGCGCTTACCCGGTAGGTCGGGGTAAGAAACTAAATCTGTATAAGTTTTGAGAAGGGTTTCGTACTGCTCATTCGGAATAACCGGGTTCTGAAAGAAGCTGCCGGCATTACCAATTACTTTTGGATCAGGGAGTTTATGAGTGCGAATTTTACAAACCGCAAGAAAGATCTCTTCTGGGCTGGGGGTGGTATCAGCTGGAAATTGTTTCGCTAGATCCGCGTAATGAATGCGAGCTTGCCAAGCTTTAGGCATTTTAAAAACGACCTTTGTCACAATAAAGCGACCGGGATTTTGTTTGAAGTAGCTATCGCGATATGCAAAGCGGCATGCCTCTTTTGGGAGCGTGACAAAGGCATGGTCTTTGGCATCAAAGGCTTCGATGTGATCAATGTATTCACCGATCTCAACGCCATAGGCGCCAATATTCTGAATAGGCGCAGCACCAACGGTTCCGGGTATCAAGGCTAGGTTCTCAAAGCCGGGCATATTATTTTCCAGCGTCCAGGCAACGAGCTCATGCCAAATTACTCCGGCGCCGACAGACAGATAAGTGGCCTGTTCATCGCTGGAGAGGATTTCTTGACCCAGAATGTCAATCAAGAGAGTGGCGCCAGGAAGTGCGCTCGGCAAAATGACATTGCTACCGCCACCCAATACTCTCCAGGGCAGCTTTTGTTTCGCAATCTCAGACATGACCGCCGGAATTTGCTCGGGGGAGCGAATTTCATAGGCGAGCTCGGCTACAGCATCAAGACCAAAGGTATTGCGGTGCTTGAGCCCTAAATGAGGGGTCAATTTTGCGGGGTTGGACGCATTTTGGGCGCGAGTCATGCCACAATCTTATTCGTAAACGAATCTAGGGCGGTTTTTTTGTGTGTAAGGCAAAAAATCGAAGTCATACGCTCTAGAAATTCGCAAAAATAGAACTTAAACCAAATAAGCAAGATTATTTAAGGAGTTGAGATGCCATCATTTGACGTTGTTTGTGAGCCGGACATGGTTGAGCTCAAAAATGCGATTGAGCAATCAAATAAAGAAATCAGTAATCGTTTCGACTTTAAGGGTTCTGATAGCCGTGTAGAGCAAAAAGACGAAGCCTTAATTTTGTTTGGCGATGATGACTTTAAGTTAGGTCAAGTGCGTGATGTGCTTGTTGGCAAAATGGCCAAACGAAATGTGGACGTACGTTATCTCAAGGATGACAAAATTGAAACAATCGGCGGAGATAAGCGCAAGCAAACGATGAAGATTCAAAAGGGCATCACTTCGGAGTTGGCCAAAAAAGTAGTGCGCATTATTAAAGACAGCAAACTCAAAGTACAAGCGAGTATTCAGGGGGATGCGGTACGTGTCACTGGTGCTAAGCGTGATGACTTACAAGAAACTATGGCTTTACTGAAAAAAGAAGTAACAGAAGCGCCATTGGGCTTTAATAATTTCCGTGACTAATGTTGCGCCAGCAATAGCTCCAGCAAGCCAAGAAGCCATTGAGCGCTTCTGCGATGCTTGCTGGCTAGAAGACGGCCTTGCTCAAAACAGTCTGGCCGCATACCGTAGAGACTTATTACTCTTAGCGCAATGGCTCTACAAAGACTCTGGCGGTGATCTTTACGGCGTTACTGAAAAAGATCTCACTGCTTATATCGCTTATCGCAGGGCAGATAAAGCCACCACTGCTAATCGACGCTTAACAGTATTCAAACGTTTTTATCGTCACGCCTTGCGTATGAACTTGGTCAAGAGTGATCCTTGTATGGGATTGCGCGCCGCTAAACAAGCATTGCGTTTTCCAAAGACCTTGAGTGAAGATCAAGTCACTGCCTTATTAAATGCACCCGATATTGATACACCCTTGGGTCTGCGTGATCGCACGATGTTGGAGTTGATGTATGCCAGTGGCTTACGTGTCTCCGAAATCGTTTCTTTAAAAACAGTCGCTCTGGGATTAAATGAAGGTGTGGTGCGCGTAGTTAATGGCAAAGGCGGCAAAGAACGTTTAGTGCCATTTGGTGGTGAAGCAGGTCAATGGTTAAGAAAATATCTGGCTGAAGCACGCACCCCATTGTTGGAAGGCAAAACATCCGATGCTGTTTTTGTCGGTCGTCACACCGGTACCGGTTTAACTCGGCAGGCATTTTGGGCGCTGATTAAGCGTTATGCCACAGTAGCCAATATTGCTGTAGCGCTATCGCCCCACACCCTGCGCCATGCTTTTGCAACCCATTTGCTCAACCATGGTGCTGATTTAAGGGTGGTACAGCTCCTTTTGGGTCATGCCGATATCTCTACTACCCAGATCTACACCCACGTCGCTCGGGAAAGACTCAAATCGATTCATCAGCAACATCATCCGCGTGGCTCTTAAAGTGGCCCTAGACCAAGGGTTGAGGCTTACGCAAGTTATAAGTGTTTAAGATAGCGATATGGAACTAACCCTCGATTTATTGCTAATACCTATTGCCTACTTAATTGGCTCCATTTCCTTTGCGGTAGTGGTGAGTAAGTGCATGCGCTTGCCGGACCCCCACTCCTATGGTTCTGGTAATCCAGGAGCCACAAATGTCTTGCGTACAGGCAATAAATTAGCCGCAGTGTTGACCTTGATCGGCGATGCGCTCAAGGGTTATTTCGCAGTTATGCTCGCACGCTTCTTGCTGGGTGATGAGTCTCTCACTTCCACTTTAAATTCTTGGTTGCTTTGCGGAGTGGTCCTGGCAGTTTTTCTGGGACACCTCTTTCCAATATTTCATGGGTTTAAAGGTGGTAAAGGGGTTGCTACTGCCTGCGGTATTCTGTTTGGCATTAATTGGATCTTAGGTCTAGCCACATTGAGCACCTGGATTATTGTGGCGATGTTTATGCGCTACTCATCATTAGCTGCTTTGGCTGCGGCAATCTTTGGCCCCATCTATTTTGTTTTCTTGTTTGGCTTTCAGCCGATGGGTATTGCACTCCTGATGGTCTGTCTCTTATTGATTTGGCGGCACCGTAGCAATATTCAAAATTTAATGAATGGCACCGAGAGTCGTATTGGCTCCAAAAAGACTCCAAAATAATTTAATCAAAGTACTCCATCATGACTATTGCTTACGCCTGCGTTCTCTTTATGGGCCTCCTGCCTTATGTGGCTGCCGGTATCGCCAAAAAGGGCTTTGAAGGCTATGACAATGCCTTGCCAAGACAATGGCTTGCTAAGCAAACTGGCTTTAGAGCAAGAGCAAATGCTGCACAAGCCAATTTGTTTGAGTCGTTACCTCTCTTTTTTGCGGCAGTCATCATTGCTTCGATTGCTAATGCACCGCAAGCCAGAATTGATTTGCTTGCGCTAGGTTTTGTAGCTGCACGGATTGCTTACTTGATTTGTTATGTTGCTAATTGGCCGACGACTCGTTCCATTGTTTGGACATTGGGAATCATCTGCGTTGTGAGCTTATTCTTCCAGATCTAAAAATTCATTATTAAAAACTGAGACACATTAACTCTTATGCCAACTAAAAAACCAGCCACAGCAAAAAAACCAACGATCAAAAAAGCAGACGCCACAAAAAAGAAGGCATCTGCAAAAGATGACGCAGGCTTGCCTTTGTCGGTAGTCATTCGCCGCCGTATTGAGGCGCAAAAAGCACGCTTTCATGCAAATGACAATATCTCTGCCTACATTCAGCCAGGAGAGCTTGAGGGCTTGGTGGATGAAGTTGCCGAAAAGATGCAGGCCGTTTTAGAAAGTCTGGTGATTGATACTGAAAATGATCACAACACCAAAAATACTAGCCGTCGTGTAGCCAAAATGTATGTGCAGGAAGTATTTAATGGTCGCTATGTAGAGCAGCCAACATTGACGAAATTCCCGAATGTGAGCCGCTTAAATGAGCTCATGATTATTGGCCCGATTACCGTGCGTAGCGCCTGCTCCCATCATTTATGCCCAATCATGGGCCGTATTTGGATCGGAGTACTTCCAAGCAAAGAATCTGCACTGATTGGCCTATCTAAGTATTCACGCTTGACTGAGTGGGTCATGTGTCGTCCACAGATTCAGGAAGAGGCTGTTGTGGAGCTGGCAGACATGCTTGAGAAAAAGATTAAGCCAATTGGTGTAGCGGTAGTCATGGATGCAGATCACTTCTGTATGCAGTGGCGTGGTGTGAAAGACCGTGACTCCAAAATGATCAATAGCGTGATGCGGGGCGCCTTTTTGAAGGACTCTAATTTGCGTCGTGAGTTCTTGGCCTTGATCGATCGCAAGTAATTTAATGAAAAAGCTTTTTATTCTTGCATTGCTAGGGTTTGTTCTGGTGGGCTGCTCCAATACCCCTAGGCGACAAGACTATCAAGCATTCATGAATGAGGAAGTAGAGTCCCCGTTCTTTAAGGTGCCCGCAGTAAATCAAAAAGACTTTGCGGATCGCACTTGGATCCTATTAGCCGAATCAAAGAACAAGCTGTGGTTTTATGACCCTTATACGCTGACTGAGGATGAAGAAGGGGTGGTTGCCTTTGATGCATTCTTCTCGCCTCGAGAGCAAAATAATCTGCAGTTATTTAATTCCACGATTGTTGGCCCCTATCGTCAAAAGATCGATTGTTTTGGTAACTATCAGTGGTCAGAAACCCTTTATACAAAAAACGTAGTACCCAAAGAACCCGACGCAGTTGACATCAAACCAGTCAATGGCTCTGGCTGGGTAAAAATCAAAGGCCGAACTGCAATGGCTTATATGCGTACTCGGGTGTGTGGCAGAAAATTTATTGATGATCAAAACATCAATTACTTCTTGTTTCAAACTAGTCCGATGTCTTTAGTGCAAGCACGCAAAGAAGTGATTCGAGACACTGCGCAATACCAAAAAGAAATGCAGTTAGCGAAAGAGGCTGAAGAAAAAGCAAAGGCACAAAAAGATGCAACAACACAAAAAAGTGCTACAAGCACCATTCCAGTCGAACCGCCTCCACCCCCGTTGGTAGAAGTTCTGCCAGAAAAGACTCCGGTGTTTTATGAGGTGATCAATAACGAGGTTGTCGTTATTGATGCAAAAAATGATGTGCGTCAAATGAAACTCAGCTCTTATTTGATGGAAAAGGATTTCCCAAAACAAGCTGATTATTTATTCACAGCAAATTGCCAAAACAGTACATACAACTTAGTTGTTCAAGGGACCAGTGAAAAATCTGCTGCAGTAAATGTAGTTAAGGACACCATTGGCGCAAAAGATTCAATGGCCGCAGTAGCATTTAATCGTGCCTGCGCTAAGCATGGTACTTATATGAAAGTAATAAATAGAGGTGTGAGATGAGGTTAGAACTCAAAAAGCTTGCAGTTTATTTTTCTCTTTCTGGAGTATTGGGGCTTGTTGCCTGTGTCACGTTTCCATCGGAAAACCAAGATCCCGCGAAAAACAATAAAGCTACTTACAACAAAGATTTTAGAGAGTGTCAGGAGGATTACCCAGAGCTTGGGTCAGGGGCTCACTATAGACAATGGGTTAGCTGCATGAATCTCAAAGGCTGGAAGTAAAGCCTTGTTATGAGGGAGTTAAGTTTTCTGAGAACAATTCTCATCTATATTTCTTTATAAATCATTGACTTACGTGGTGGCTGGCAGCTTCAATTCTTCTCCACTATGATCAGCTCTAGTTTTAGAAGGTCTTCTTATTTAAGGATGTACTTTTAAATTATTCGCTGTTTTACTTTTTGGAGAACCCATGAAAAATAGTCGTCGCCAATTTATGATTTTGTCTGCTGCTGGTGCCTGCACATTGGCATTGAACGGTAAAGTTCAAGCTCAAGCAATGGTTGCTGAAACTGATCCACAAGCTGCTGCATTGGGTTACAAGGCTGATGCCTCCAAAGTAGATAAAGCGAAGTTCCCTAAATATGCTGCTGGTCAAAAGTGCGATAACTGTGCTTTATACCAAGGTAAACCTGGTTCAGCTGCAGGTGGCTGTTCATTGTTTGCTGGTAAGCAAGTGGCTGGTCCAGGCTGGTGTTCTGCTTACGCTAAGAAAGCTTAAGTTAAGGACAAAAGCTTTTTTCGATTCACTTCGAATCATAAAAAAGACTGCTGCGTGAACTGACCCACAAAAGTTGGACACCTAATCCAATTTTACAGGGTCAGTCTCATGTCCAAATACAGCAAAGACTTCAAGTTAGAGGTCATTCATCACTATCTGTCGGGTAAAAACGGGTTTACAGCAACAGCGGCTCTATATGAAGTGAAGTACACCCATGTCCGAAAATGGGTTCATGCTTATCAAGCGCATGGTCACAAGAGCCTCATCAAAACCTATACCCACTACTCTGGCGTCTTTCAGCTGTCTGTGCTGAAGACAATGGCGCAAGATCGGCTCTCGATTAATCAAGCAGCAGCCTGCTTTAATATTGCCGCCCCGAGCACTATTGCCGTCTGGCAACGCCTCTACAATGAAGATGGTATTGCCGCTCTAGAGCCTAAGCCCAAGGGGCGACCACCGATGTCTAAACCCTCAAAACCATTTGCTCCCACCAACAAACCAGTTACCCAGATAACTCAAGAAGAGCTCGAATACCGCAGGGTAGAGGCTGATTACCTAAAAAAGCTACAAGCCTTAACTCAGCAAATCACTTGGTAAGCAAGAACAAGTTCAAGTAATTACTGAGTTAAGGTAGCGATACCCTTTGCAACTCATCTTGGCGGTCGCCAAGATAGCCAGAAGCGTTTATTACTACCACGCAAGTCTTGCTAGACAGGCCGATCCTTGCCTTCTAGCCAAGACGCAGATCCAAGCGATCTACCACCAGCATCAGGGTCGCTATGGCTATCGCCGAGTGCATTTAGAACTGAGGAATCAACGGTGTTACTTTAACCCCCAAGACCATCCAAAAGCTGATGGGGCAACTAGGGCTCAAATCCACCGTTCGTCCCAAGCGCTACCAGTCATACAAGGGATCGGTGGGTAAGGCAGCCCCAAAGCTACTGCAGCGCAACTTTGCAGCCAATCAGCCCAATTAAAAGTGGGTGACTGATGTAACGGAGTTCAATATCAAAGGTAAGCGCATGTATCTCTCACCCATCTTAGATCTATACAACCAAGAGATCGTCTCGTATGAGATTGCTGATCGACCACAGATCAAGATGGTGATGCATATGCTAGAGCGCGCCATTAAGCGACTCAAGCATGAAGATAGGCCAGTACTACACTCAGACCAAGGGTGACAATACCAAATGGGGATTTATCAACAAGCCTTGCGCAAGCAAGGCATCACCCAGAGCATGTCCAGAAAAGATAATTGCTTGGATAACGCCGTGATGGAGAACTGGTTTGGGATTATGAAAACTGAGTTCTTCTATCAACAAAAGTTTGAGACAGTAGAGGTATTTGAGAAAGGGCTGCATGAATACATCCATTACTACAACCACGATCGCATCAAACAAAAACTAAAGGGATTGAGCCCAGTGCAATACCGGACTCAATCCCTCGTGCTAACCTAATTCAACTGTCCAACTTCTTTGGGTCAGTTCATTTGGCGGTCCTTTTTTATTTTCTCGATCACCTTGGAGGCGTTGTCTATAAAAGACTGGAGCACTAGTCTAATAGTGCATTAGTGATATTTAATTGCTAACTTCATTTTCTTGCAGGGGTATCATCAGACAAGCGCTTACTTATTTGGGCTCTGCTTGACTGCGTAAAGCAAATGATTAAAACGATAAGAGTTAATTGAATAATGAGACAGACCATATCCCGGCTATTGAAGCGATGGGCATTTTATTTTGGCGGTGATCAACCTGGCGTCAGCTGGGTTGAGCGAATTCGATCTTGTTTTGGTGCATTCATTGGGCTCATGCTGGTAGTCGCTGTAGCCAAGTCTCTAGGTGAGCTAAGCGGCATTGATGAGTGGTTAATGGCCTCTTTAGGGGCGAGTGCTTTGTTGGTGTTTGCGCTCCCAAATAGTCCTATGGCACAACCATGGGCAGTTATCGCGGGCAATACCCTGTCAGCATTAGTCGGGGTTACGGTTGCTAATTTGGTGGCAACCCCCATCTTGGGGTTGCCAATGGCAGTGAGTCTTTCTATTTTGGCGATGTTTGTGCTTCGCTGTTTGCACCCTCCTGCGGCTGCAGTGGCACTCATTGCTGTTCTTGGGCATATCACTCGCTACCGATATTGCGCATTCCCAGTATTGATTGACTCTGCCTTATTAGTGGTTGCGGGCGCGATTTACAGTAATTTGACCGGAAAGATCTACCCCAACAAGCAAAAATAGACCTAAATTCAGTTAAAAATCACTTATTTAGACCTATTTATCGCTATTTGTTGCTAAAAACAGAATTTCAGGCTTATTTCACCTTAGTTGCGGCAATGGAGATTATGCAGTCTTTAATGCCGTAATTATGGTATTTGCCTGCATTTTCCTTTTTGAGGGATTGGGCGCATTCATTTATCGAATTACGAACCTTGATTTTTGGGGTTTGCCCTGCTGTCATATTGAGCTCCTTAAGTAATTGTTATTAATACGGAAAATCTCACTTTTTCCTTCTTGACGCTATTTTGCGTGATTTCTATTTTATAAAAGAATTTGACCTTAGCATAAGGCGATAAAATCTAGGGCTAATAGTAATTGAGAAGTGAAATTGCACAATAAATTCAAAAGGTTAGCTATTTGCTTATGACGCAGGTTTTACCCGTTATTCTCTGTGGGGGGTCTGGAACTCGTCTTTGGCCGCTATCGCGCTCTGGTTTTCCTAAGCAGTTTCTAGTGCTTTCTGGAAATGACTCAAAACTGAGTCTGTTTCAACAGGCGATTAATCGCATTCATTCCGTTGTTGGTAATGGAATTACTCTAGGCAACACGTTAATCGTAACGAATGAAGAGCATCGTTTTTTAGCGCTCGATCAATTGCGAGAGTTAAAAAATATTTACGCAACTTTATTGCTGGAGCCTTCGGGAAGAAATACGGCGCCTGCATTAACGCTTGCCGCACTTTGCGCACAAGAACTTGCAGGCAATCAAGAGGATCCGATCCTAGTTGTTACGCCGGCAGATCAAACGGTTACTAATCCTGCTGCATTTACAAAAGCGTTGGCAGACAGTATTGAAATTGCGAAGCAAGGCGCCATTGCAATTTTAGGTATCACTCCTAATGCGCCAGAAACTGGTTATGGTTATATCAAGGTGCAAAATGCATCTTCAGGAAGTGGACGCGTTGTTGAACGTTTCGTTGAAAAACCAAATGCAGAAACTGCCAAGCAATATTTAGCTGAAGGCGGATATTTTTGGAATGGCGGCATGTTTGTACTTAAGGCTAGCGTTTGGTTAGCTGCTTTGCAGGCATATAGACCTGATATCCTGAAGGCAACTCAGGAGGCATGGAAGGCAAAGACATCCGACGCTTCTGGGGATGCGGTATTTGAGCGGCCCGCCAAAGATTTGTTTAATGCTACTCCTAGCGAGTCGGTCGACTACGCAGTAATTGAGAAATGCCCTGGCTCACAGTTCCCAATCAAAATGGTTGAGCTAGATGCCGGCTGGAATGATTTGGGTGCATGGGATGCGGTGTGGCAGGTAGGCAAACAAGATGTTAGTGGTAACGTTACTCATGGTGACGTTCTATTAAAAAATGCACAGAATTCTTTAGTGCATGCGAGTAGCCGTTTAGTTTGCGCTGTCGGCGTTGAAAATCTAATCATCGTTGAAACTGCTGATGCGGTTTTAGTGGCAGATAGAAAAAATAGCCAAGATGTTAAAAATATCGTAGGTCAGTTAGAAGCCCAAAAGCGTGAAGAGAAAAATTTGCATCGTAAAGTTTCTCGTCCTTGGGGTTGGTATGACAGCATTGATGAAGGTGAGCGGTTTAAGGTAAAGCGCATTCAGGTCAAACCAGGTGCTAGTCTTTCTTTGCAGATGCATCACCATCGCGCAGAGCACTGGATTGTTGTTAAAGGAACTGCTGAAATCACTAACGGCGATCAAATCCTCATCCTTACAGAAAACCAAAGTACATATATTCCCCAGGGGCAGACTCACCGTTTATCTAACCCCGGTAAAACTCCCCTAGAGATTATTGAGGTGCAGTCTGGCAGTTATTTGGGTGAAGACGATATTGTGCGTTTTGAAGATACCTACGGTAGAAGTTAAGCAAAAGAAATCACTATTAGCCAATAAAGAAGAGTCAATATATGAGTAAGCAAAAAGTTGCATTAATCACGGGCATTACTGGGCAAGATGGCTCCTACCTCGCCGAGTTCTTGTTGGAGAAGGGCTATATCGTTCACGGCATTAAGCGCCGCGCCTCCTCTTTTAATACAGAGCGCATTGATCATATCTATCAAGATCCCCATATCAATCACCCTGATTTGATTTTGCATTATGGTGATTTAACTGATACTAGTAACTTGGTGCGCATCATTAAAGAGTGCCAACCTGATGAAATTTATAACCTGGGTGCCCAGTCTCATGTAGCAGTTTCTTTTGAGTCTCCTGAATACACTGCCGATGTGGATGCAATTGGACCACTTCGCATGTTGGAAGCTATACGTATTTTGGGCTTGGAGAAGAAGACCCGTTTTTATCAGGCATCAACTTCTGAGTTATATGGTTTAGTACAAGAAATCCCACAAAAAGAAACCACCCCCTTTTACCCAAGAAGTCCATATGCGGTTGCCAAGATGTATGCCTATTGGATTACCGTGAACTATCGCGAGGCTTATGGAATTTATGCTTGCAACGGAATTTTGTTTAATCATGAGTCTAAGCGTCGCGGTGAAACTTTTGTTACTCGTAAAGTAACTCGTGGCTTAGCCAATATTGCCCAAGGACTTGAGAAGTGTTTGTATATGGGCAACATCGATGCGCTGCGCGATTGGGGTCATGCAAAAGACTATGTGCGCATGCAATGGTTGATGCTTCAACAAGATAAGCCTGAAGACTTTGTAATTGCTACTGGTGTGCAGTTTACTGTTCGTGAATTTATTATCCGCAGCGCTAAGCAATTAGGTATTGAGCTCAAGTTTGAGGGGGCTGCTGAAAATGAGAAGGCAATAGTTGCTTCTATTGAAGGTGATAAAGCACCTGCATTGAAAGTAGGTGATGTAATCGTACAAATTGATCCACGCTACTATCGCCCCACTGAAGTTGAAACCCTATTGGGTGATCCAACTAAGGCAAAAGAGAAGCTCGGTTGGGTACCCGAAATTACCCTCGATCAAATGATTGTAGAAATGGTTGCTAACGATTTGGATCAAGCCAAACAACATGCTCTATTACAAAAGCACGGCTATTCAGTAGCGGTAGGCAAAGAAAACTGATTCGGCAACAGATATTGATATATGGCAAATAACGCACAATCGGACTTCAGTCAAAAAATCTATGTAGCAGGTCATCGTGGCATGGCGGGATCAGCTATTGTGCGAAGCCTTCATGCACAGGGGTACTCCAATATTGTTACCCGCACCCATGCTGAAATGGATTTAACCGATCAGGCCGCAGTAAAAAGTTTTTTTGAAAAAGAAAAGCCAGACCAGGTATATCTAGCGGCAGCCAGAGTGGGGGGGATACATGCAAACAATACCTATCCTGCAGAATTTATTTATGACAACTTGATGGTGCAAAACAATGTGATTCATCAAGCGTTTTTGAATGGCGTTAAAAAACTCTTATTTTTGGGGTCTAGTTGTATTTATCCAAAGTTGGCGCGTCAGCCCATGAGCGAGGATGCATTACTCACTGGCAAGCTTGAGCCAACAAATGAGCCGTACGCTATTGCGAAAATTGCTGGTATCAAAATGTGCGAGAGTTACAACCGTCAATACGGCCAGTCTCATGGTATTGACTATCGCTCTGTCATGCCTACCAATTTATATGGACCAGGTGATAACTACCACCCAGAAAATAGTCATGTGATACCAGCACTCATTCGACGTTTTCATGAGGCCAAACTAAGTAATGCACCAGAAGTCGTAATTTGGGGTACGGGTACCCCAAGGCGTGAGTTCTTATATGTGGATGATATGGCTGCGGCATCAGTATTCGTGATGCAATTGGATAAGGCTGCTTACGATGCTCAAACTGAGCCGATGCGAAGCCATATTAATGTGGGCTATGGTAGTGATGTCACTATTAATGAGTTAGCTCATGCGGTGGCTAAAGCAATTGGCTATCAAGGGAAGATTGTATTTGATGCTTCTAAACCAGATGGCGCGCCAAGGAAGTGGATGAATTCATCTCGATTGGGCAACTTTGGTTGGGCGCCAAAAGTAAATCTAGATGACGGTCTAGGGCTTTCATATACCGATTTTTTATCAAAACAGAATCGCGTAAACTCTACTGAGATATAGTGCAATTTCTTTATTCGCCTATGACATTTATTTCAAGTGCTATGGCATCGGTTATTTAATTAACTTTGATTTTTTGGTTGATTGGGTCGATGGTTCGACTTCCAATCAATTTAATCTGGCTTTTATCGTTGCACCACAAAAAAATGCAACAAAGAAAAAGAGCATTTCAATAAAATGTTGCCCATTTGCTTCGCTGGTTAGGTATGCAAAACACATAAATGGAATGGTCCAAGATGTATAAGAGAACCAAATGCCTTTGTTACTCAAAGCCCTGCTCCAGGATACAAGTAGTGGTACCCAGATCAGCAAAAGACCGGGGACTCCAATTCCAAGAGCAAGATCTAGCCAGCCGCTATGGGTTGCCCCTCTGAACTCGATCGCTGGTTTATAGAAATCCGGCCATCTGGATGTTGCAAGCCATCCAAAAGAATGGCGAACTAGCCCAAAACCTAGCGGGTTTTCAGACAGCAATAACAATCCCGCTGTAAACCATGCCGACCGTTCATAGGTGCTATCGTCGACAGGTACCCCATATTTATTTAAAGGCGAATCTAAATTGGCATCGCGATTTCTCCAAAATTTTTCACCTTCAATGTCTATTCCAACCTCTATATTAGCCAATAGATTAATCCACGACGGGTTTTGCTCCAGGTGTTTTGCAACACCAAAAATAGATAATGAAACCAAGATTATAAGTATAGGCGCTGCAAATTTAATTCTTTGATGGGAACTTTTAAAATTCATTATCTGATTGACAATGAATGTAAGTAATGCAATCGCAAAGATTGCCACACCATTTTTTGTATTGGAAAAAAATGCAACAAACAATGCAGAGATGGCACCAAAGAACCCCAAGCTTGCCCAAAAATAGCTTTTATGATTATCTGCCGATCTGATGATAAAAATGAAGCATAGGGGCAAAAAAAACGCTCCCCCAACAACAAAAGGAATTTTTGCCTTGTAAAGCCCATACAGCAAATTGCTACCCATATTTGGTGAAAATTGAGGAGTCTGTCCCGTGTAGCACCATTGAAAAAAAATATACCCCAGGGAGATAAATGCGTACCCACCTAAGCCTGCATAAATTAGCATTAAATTCATATTTCTAAGGTTGCGTGCTGGCAACCATTTGCAGGCATGTTGAGGGGAGTTTTTTAGAGGCTCGATATCGTTTTTGCTGAGCAAAAATCCAGTAGCCAATCCGATAGGGGTTGCAAAGCTACAGCGCAACCATAGGCTGGTTAGCTCGCTGAATTGAAGATTAAATTCATTGGAAAGAAATAGAAGGTGAAAAATTAGCCACGGAAAAAAGCCTAAAAATACAAATAGGGGCCAAGCGCGATAAGTAAAAATTTCATTTTTGTTATGATGAAGAAATAAGATGCTCACAAAGAATCCTATCATCAATGTAACGTTTCGAATCGCAATGGTCTCAGGCAAACTCCAGATGGCGAGCAGCAAAGTTGAGCATGCCAAAATAACGTATTGGAGTCTCGCTGGTGACTTGAGTTGAGTGTTCAAATTTTCTTGAAGAATTGGAGTTTTGATTTTTTGTTCAATCAAAAGCCTTCAGTTTTTGATTGAAATCAATAGTCTATATCGCGTGTCAAATCATATCAGAATTTAATTCCCACATAGTTTTATTATGGCGATATCCTGTTTTTTTAAATCGAGCAAGATTATATGAGTTGCAATCTGATTTAGTTGTCGTGATTTTTATGGGTAAATGCTTGTAAAGTGTTCAAATAAAATATAATTAAATTGTTGATTCTATAAGTGTTTTAAGTTACCGGATTTAGATTTTGCGCAGTAATTATAGTTTATCTGCAGGCGGTCGAGTCTCTATTTTAGCTTTTTTTATTTTTGATGAATTTTTATATGAATATATTACTAACTGGAGGGCTTGGATTTATTGGAAGTCATACAGCTCTTGTTTTAGCAACCAAGGGACACAAAATCACGCTATTGGATAACTTGTGCAATAGTCGCATAGATGTTTTAAATAGGCTAATAAGTATTACTGGAGAGCCTATTGATTTCTATAAGTGCGACATTAGGGATGCCAAAAATGTTGAAAAAATTTTAATTGATAAAAATATTCAAGCAGTTATTCATTTTGCTGGTTTAAAGTCTGTTGCTGAATCGAGTCAATATCCATTAAAATATTATGACAACAATGTCGGAGGAACTATTGGTCTTTTGGGCGCAATGAATGAGGCCAAAGTTAATAAGTTAATTTTCAGTTCAAGTGCGACAGTGTATGGAGCGCCACAATATTTGCCTTACGATGAGGTGCATCCAACAATGCCTATAAATACCTATGGAACCACTAAATTGCAGGCCGAACAAATTTTATTAGATTATGCAAAAAGTAACTTAAATGCATCTATTATAAGTTTAAGATATTTTAATCCCGTTGGGGCTCATGAATCTGGTTTATTAGGTGAGGCACCAAATGGTGTGCCTAATAATTTAATGCCTTATATTTGTCAGGTCGCATCTGGCAGAATGCCCCATCTCAATATTTATGGCGATGATTATGATACTGATGATGGAACTGGTGAGCGAGACTTTATTCATGTTATGGATTTAGCCGAGGGACATGAAGCTGCCTTGAATTGGGTTGTAGAAAAGACTGGCTATGAGGTTTTAAATTTAGGTACTGGCATTCCTATAAGCGTATACGGTCTAGTCAGCGCATTCGAAAGTGCTAATCAATGCATAATACCCAAGAAGGTTCAGGGTCGCAGACTGGGGGACTTACCATCTTATTACGCTAGCCCAAAAAAAGCAGCTGTTATTTTGTCGTGGCAAGCAAAGAGAAACTCAAGTGAAATGTGTAGGAGTGCATGGAAATTTCAAACTAGTTTAGCTGAGTGACTGGACATTTTTCATTCCCTCTTTTGACTACATTCTTTTGGCATATGAAATACTTTCACTTGCTTTGCGACTCTAAGTGGTTTTAATAATTAATAAACATGAAAAATAAAACTCCCAAATGCTTTATTTTGGATGTGGACGGGGTGATGACTACCGGCCACTTTCTCTATACCCAAGAGGGTAAGGCGATGAAAATATTTGGCCCAGATGACCATGATGGGTTGTCTCTTTTAAGGAGAAAGCTGAATATAAGATTTGTCACTGGTGACAAAAAAGGCTTTCCAATAAGCAAAAAAAGAATTGTGGATGACATGGGCTTTGATTTGGACATCGTGAGTACTATTAAGCGTATTGATTGGATAGCTGAGCGCTACCAATTGGAAGAAGTCATTTATATGGGGGATGGAATTTTTGATCATTATGTAATGCAAAATGTTGGGTATAGCATTGCCCCTGCAAATGCCGATATAAATGCAAAAAAATATGCTAACTATGTCACGAAAAGAGGTGGTGGCGATCGTGCCGTTGCTGAGGCAGCATTACATATCTTGGAAGTTTTTTTTCAGTCTTTTAATCCAAATTTGCCGCCAGATTCCCAGGCAAAATTATCTGGGGAGTGGGCCGTATGATTCATCAACGACTTGGGGCTTTTTTAGAAAAGCGTCGATGTACTTTGCTGGGCGTCGGCCCCATGAGTGTAAATTGCGTTGATGCCGCAATAGAGCTGTCTAATGAAAATGAAATTCCGCTGTTATTAATAGCGAGTCGGCGTCAAATTGATTCTAAAAATTTTGGTGGCGGCTATGTAAATAACTGGACTACCCAGGAGTTTGCGGACTACGTATTTAATCGCGATAAAAAAGGCAATATTCTACTCGCTCGCGATCATGGTGGTCCATGGCAAAGTCTTAAAGAAGTTGAGTCTGGACTTAGTCTGAGGCAAGCCATGAACTCGGCCAAGTCATCATACGCGGCTGATATTGAGGCTGGTTTTCAAGTTATTCACATTGATCCAAGCGTTGATATTCATGCTAGGCCAGATATCGACACAGTGTTGGATCGCGTCTTTGATCTTTATGAGTATTGCTGGAGCGAGGCTCAACGACATAATCAGGAAATTATTTTTGAAATTGGCACGGAGGAGCAGAGTGGGAGTACGAATTCCCAGGAAGAGCTTGATTACACACTTAATGCAGTCAAGAATTTTTGCGTAAAAAATCACATACCTCAACCTACATTTGTAGTGATCCAATGTGGTACTCGGGTCATGGAGATGCGCAATGTTGGATCTTTTGACTCACCCGTACGGGTGGCTGATGAAATTCCAGCTGAAATACAACTGCCTAAAATGATTGAAATTTGTAATTCGCATGGAATTTTCATGAAGGAGCATAACACCGATTATCTTTCTGATGAGGCGTTGCAGTGGCACCCACGTTTAGGTATTCATGCTGCAAATGTGGCGCCGGAATTCGGTGTTGCAGAAACTAAGGCATTCTTGGATATCTTAGAGACTAATGGTTTTTTGGATATAGCGGAAAAATTTCTTGGAATTGCCTATGATTCTAGGAAATGGGAAAAGTGGATGCTACCCAATACTATAGCAACGGATCGAGATCGATCTATCATTGCAGGTCACTATGTATTTTCAAGCGATGAGTGTAGAGAATTAAAGATTACAGCATCCATTGAGCTTGAAAAAAAAGGACTTAATCTCGACGCTTACTTAAAAAATCAAGTTAAAAAAAGTATTCAGAGGTATCTTTATAACTTTAGGCTAGTGAGTTCAAGATGAAAAGAGTCGCGACAATAATTCTTAATAGAAATTTACCGACAGTAACTGATGCTCTATTTGACCACCTGGGGAAATATGATAATCAGGACACTGATGTATTTATAGTAGAGGCTGGCTCTGATGATGGTGGGCAATCAAAAAAAGCTACTTGGCATGCAAAATGGGAAGAAGCCAGGAAAAATGGATTGCGATATTCTCGCGGAATGAATTTTGGATTGAGCGAGCTTTGGAGGGAGGGTAAATTTCAACAATATGAAGCCTTCTTCCTGCTGACCAACGATACGGAATTAGAGTCCGGGGAAACTATTTCGCCGCTGTTGAGATTGCTTGATAAACACCCTCGCCTTGGCATCATATCTCCCTGTTCCCGGCGTTGGGGAGAGCGATTTTTGCTGAATGATCAAAAAACAAAATATTTCTGGTTTATACACAATAACGCTTTTATGATGCGCCGTGAATTTATTGAATCAATCTGTAATACTGATCAACCAAGCTACATGAATTTTCTTTTCGACGGTGAAAATTTTCGGGGATACGGGTCTGAGCATGAAATAATCGCCAAGGCCTATGCCAATGATTGGGCTGCGGCAATTACAACAGAGGTTTGGGCGGCTGAAAATGAATCTTATTTGCTCAATAAATCAGATTTGATAAAAACCGAAGGTTACGAGGAAAACTTAAGACTTTATATTGAAGAAGGACGTCATTGGATGCGCAAAAAATATGGATTTAATAGTCATTGGTCAATGCAGCAGTACGTAAAGGGTTTCTATGACAAATTCTTTTTTTACCATCCGGAGTGCAACCCATTCAGAGTCTAATTTTTTTGGGTGGCAATATAAATTTACAACACTTGCTAAAGAAATCCTGCCATATTAAGGCTGGAAAAATTATGGAATATAAAGTCTGTATATTGGCGGCCGGCACAGGAAGTAGAATGCGACCACTCACTGAGTCTATCAATAAATCATTGCTTCCGGTGGGCGATCAGCCTGCTTTGTCGCGGATAATTGAAAAATTTGATCCAAAAATAGAAATAGTAATTGCTGTAGGCCATTTGATGGATTCAATTAAAGACTATCTAGCATGCGCCCATGGCAACAGGAAAATTGTGTTTGTAGAGGTTGACAATTTTGCGGAGGAAGGGTCTGGGCCAGGCTACTCCTTGTTAAGGTGTGCGCCATATCTACAGTGCCCATTTATTTTTTTTGCTTCCGATACTTTGGTGCTCGAGGCTATTCCAGAGCCCTCGTTTAATTGGATGGGTATAGCCCCTGTACCTTCAACTAGCGAATACTGTAGCGTAAGAATTGAAGATAACTCAATAAAAAAATTGGAAGACAAAGTTGAGACAAATAATAAAAACGCTTTTATTGGATTGGCGGGAGTAAAAGACTTTTCAATCTTCTTTAAAGGCCTCGGGGAGGATGTAAAAAAAATAAGAGGAGAGCATCAAGTCTCCAATGGTTTTGACGCATTAATTGAACATCAGTTAAAGCCAATTATATTTACTTGGCATGACACTGGAAGTCTACAGGGCTATGCGAAGGCTAATAGCGTCTATTCTGGGTTGATCGGGGCGTTTGATTTTAGTAAAACTGATGAATATATTTATTTTGTTGAAAATAGAGTTATTAAATACTTTCGAGATCCTTCAATCGCCAAAAATCGATATTTGAGATCTTCTTCCTTGGCTGGTCTGTGCCCCGTTATCGATAAGATTCATGGCTCTTTTTATAGCTACAAAAAAATTGACGGAGCTGTTTTGTATGACATAGTTGATAGACAAACAGCAAAAGATCTATTTATCTGGTTATCTGAAAACCTTTGGATACGCAAAGCCCTATCATCTGAAAATGTCGCAAAGTTTCAAAAATTGTGCCATGATTTTTATTACGAAAAAACTATGCTAAGGTTGGGTCGTTACCATAACAAATATGGCGTTCCTCATGATGAGGAAAAAGTAACCATTAATGGCATTCATGTCAATTCATTGCAAAATCTCCTAAAAAAAATTGACTGGAAGTATATCTGTAGCGGAATACCGGCAGGCTTTCACGGAGACCTTCAATTCGACAATATAATTAAAAAAGATGCAGGATCTTTTGCTCTTTTAGATTGGCGTCAAGATTTTGCGGGTTTGATTGAGTATGGAGATTTATACTACGATCTTGCAAAGATTTATGGTGGCCTCTTAACTTCTTATAAGCGAATCAAGGGTGGTCACTTTAGGTATCAAAAATCACCTGACGGATCTCATGTCTTAGAGATCGGTACTTCATCAGAGTTACAGGATGCAAAAGTGGAGTTCGAGCGGTTTATATTGGAAAATAACCTCGATCTGACTAAGATTAAGATTATTACAGGGTTAATTTATCTAAATATGTCCCCAATGCACCATGAGCCATTTGATCACTTCATTTATTTTTATGGCCATTTAGTTTTGGAGTCAGCTTTATTCGGAACATCTTGCATGCATGACAATGCAAGTTTTTCTTAATTGTTTAACTAAAATGAAAAAGAAAATACTGGTTACCGGCTCGTCACGAGGAATTGGTGCGGCTATAGCAAGGCTCGCCAGTAGAGATGGATTTGAGGTGATACTTCACGGTAGTCGTGAATCTCGCGAGCTAATTGAGCTATCAACCAGACTGTCTTGTAGATATATTGTATTTGATGTTTCTGCCGAAGACCAGGTTAAAAGAGCAGCTAGTGAAGTGTCCGATTTATATGCGCTGGTAAACTCTGCTGGAGTTAATATATCTAAGTCATTTATTGATTTGACAGACATTGATTGGAAAAAAATATATGATGTAAATGTGTTTGGGCTTGTAAATGTTGTGAGACATTTTTCCCCAATTATTTTATCTACATCGGGAGTTGGAAAAATAATAAATATAGCATCTGTAAAAGGATGCAATTCTTCTGTAGGGCGTTTAGGGTATGCATCGTCAAAAGCTGCGGTCATGAATATTACAGCAGGCTTAGCAAAAGAGTTAGCCCCTGATATATTAGTTAATGCAGTGGCACCGGGCTTCACGCTGACGGAAATGACTGAGAGTACATGGGGGGGGAGGATCAAAAAGCAGGTCGATAGTATATTGCTCGGTAGAATGGCTAATCCTGAGGAAATTGCTGAGACCGCACTTTTTTTGTTGTCATCCAAGTGTTCATACACAACAGGGCAAACTTTATTTGTTGACGGAGGCTTTAGTATCAAAAATGATTAATTCGGAATTCAATAGTTGGTTTTATGATGAGTCCAATGCAAAAGAAGTCTCAAAGCCATGGGGTCGTGAGGTGTGGATTAACTACACAAAGGGGGAGGCTGTTGGTGCAAATATCAAAAGGTATGTTCTTAAAAAGCTGTATATAAAAAGTGGTACCAAGACAAGCTTTCAGTACCATTTAAATAAAGTAGAGACGAATTTTCTTATTGTAGGTAGGGTTGAGGCCTGGTTTGAGGTTAAGGGGGGGCAAATTGATGTCAAGGAATTGGGCCCAGGTTCGATTTGGACAATACCTGCCGGGACAAAGCATAGAATTATTACCTTAACCGATGTCGTTCTGATAGAGGCCTCAACGCCTGAGGTGGATGATGTTATTAGAATTGAGGATGACACTTTTCGTGGTAATGGTCGAATCCAGAATGAACATGACTGAGGGCATTGATTCTTTGGGTAAGGATAAGCCAGCAATTTATGGTTGAGCTAATAAAGCGTACACATTGTCCATTATGCGATCATGATGAAATAGAGCATCTGCAATCGCTTAAGGATTATCCTGTATTTATGGGTTGTGTAGATAAGCCGGTAAGCGAGGATATCCTAGCTGATATGGATTGGGTGATATGCAGGGGCTGTGGCATATTGTTTTTGGAGAATTTAATTCCCCTGGAACTCTTATATCCCGAGCAACACAATGCTTCAGTGGGTTCTTTATGGACGCAACACCATAAAGAATTTGCGAAGTTTATGCTGGGCTTTGAGGCATCTAGAATTCTTGAGATTGGCGGAGCACATGGGATTCTTGAGAGTCAATACCGGCTCATGCATTCATACTCTAGTTGGACAATTCTTGAGCCCAATCCATCCCCTATTGAGGATTGCCGCGCCAAATTCATAAAAATTTTTTTTGATGAGAATTTTGAATTTGAAGAGCCTTTTGATGCAGTAATACATTCACATGTATTTGAGCATATTTACAATCCCGATGAGTTTATGCGGCACCTCTCAAATTTTTTGGATGAGGGCAAGTATCTTTTATTTTCTATCCCGAATATGCAGGCGATGCTGGAAAGAAAGTATACAAATTGTATAAATTTTGAACACACAGTGTATTTAACCGAGCCTTATATTAACTTTCTTCTATCAAAGTACGGGTTTAGGGTGGTGTCAAAAAAATATTTTATGGATGACCATAGTATTTTTTATGCGGCTGTTAAAGATTCAAGTGTCCTACCTGCTGAAATTCCAGTAGGATTATATGAGTTAAATAAAAAAACTTTTCTTGATTTTGTGGTTCATCACGAACAAATTATTGTTGAGATCAACAATAAAATAGCCTTATCCGAAGCGCCTGTTTATTTATTTGGTGCTCACATATTTTCGCAGCATTTGATTGAGATGGGCCTCAATACCGAAAATATTGCTTGTTTATTAGATAATGACAAAAAGAAGCAAGGCAGGAGACTATATGGTACGAATCTACAAGTAGAGTCACCGCGAATACTAGCAAACGTAACGCGTCCCCATGTCATTTTAAAAGCGGGTATTTATAATAAAGAAATTGCTGAGGATATCCTCGTCAATATTAATAGTGAGTCGATATTTTGGGATTAGTACTTAAATATGACTCATGTATCTACTTATTTTGGTATTGGATTTCCAGGCACCCGTGAGTTTAATAAATAAAATATTAGCCTTATTAACTAAGGCTGAGCGTAAAAAAGCCGTACTACTTTTGTTGATGATGATTTTTGTGGCATTCTTAGATGTCATGGGTGTTGCATCAATTATGCCATTTACGGCGGTATTGGCAAACCCCGAATTAATTCAGAGCAATCAAATACTCAATTTTTTATATAAGCTGTTTGGTTTTCGGGGTCATGATGATTTTTTATGGGCGCTTGGCCTCATGCTTTTTTTGCTCATGCTATTTTCTCTTGCTTGTAGGGCTATTTCTATTTACGCGCAACTGAGATTTACTTTGATGCGTGAATATAGCATCAGCTCTCGATTATTCGGTTGTTATTTGAGGCAGCCATATTCATGGTTTTTAAATCAAAACAGTGCGACGTTAGGAAAAATGATCCTAGCAGAGGTGAATCAAGTGATTTTAGGTGGGGTACTTCCGTTGCTTAATGTGATTTCTCAAGGGACTGTTTCCGTCATCATGGTGTTGATGCTTTTATTGATAGATCCAGTATTGGCAATGACGGTGGCATTAGTGCTTGGTGTTTCATATGGCGTAATATTTCTATTGACTAATCAATTTTTGCAGCGCATTGGAAGGGAGTGTCATGTTTCCAACGGCAATAGATTCAAGGTAATTAATGAGGCCTTTGGCGCGATAAAAGAATTGAAATTTTTAGGTTTAGAAGATATTTTTTTGCGCCGATTTTCGGCGGAGGCAAAAATTTTTGCCGGACATCAGGCATCAGAAAGAATAATTGGGCAGCTTCCTCGTTTTGGTCTTGAGGGTATAGCATTCGGTGGAATGATGGGGGTGCTACTTTATTTGATGGCAAAAAATCAGAATATTGCAGAAGTTTTGCCAATAATTGCTTTGTATGCATTTGCGGGTTATCGACTTATGCCTGCTTTACAGCAAGTATATGTGAGTATTGTGGCTCTTAAATTTACAAAGCGGGCCTTGGATGGATTGCACACTGATCTCTGTAGTATGTCACTTGTTAATCCGCCTAGTCAACCCGAAGAATTAATGGCCTTAAATAGCGAGATTAAATTAGAGGATATTTCATTTTCATATGAGACTAATGGACCCCCTGTACTGCAGAATATCTCATTAAAAATACCCGCTCAATCAACTATTGGATTTATTGGCTCAACTGGCAGCGGTAAGAGCACATTGATTGATGTTGTTATGGGATTGCTCAAGCCCTCTGATGGTGAGCTTATTATTGATGGAAAAAAAATCTCAAACAAAAATGTAGCCTCTTGGCGTGACCAGATAGGGTATGTTCCACAAAGCATATATTTAGTCGATGACAGTATCGCAGCAAATATTGCGTTTGGTATTCCGGGGCATGAAATTGACTATCAGGCAGTCGTTCAATCAGCAAAAATTGCAAATTTAGACGAAGTTGTCAAAGGCTTTCCAGGCGGATACGAGACAATCGTGGGGGATAGGGGAATTCGTTTATCTGGCGGTCAGAGGCAGAGAATAGGTATAGCTCGGGCTCTTTATAGGCGCCCGAAAATACTAGTTCTAGATGAGGCAACAAGCGCCCTAGATAATAAAACTGAATCAGAGGTGCTTGACTCAATAAGGCGTCAGGGCGAGGACATTACTATTATTATGGTGGCACATCGATTAAGCACAATTCGAGATTGCGATCAGATATGTGTTTTGAATAAAGGCAGCATAATTGCGATAGGCAATCATGGAGATTTACTTCGTGAAAGTCAAGAGTATCGAAATTTTCTCTCGCCAAAATCTGTTTAAGTTAATTTAGATAGATTTAAATATTTTTGAGGAGCTTGATATGTTCGGGGGTGAGTATATTCAGTTTCCATTCATAATGGCTATTAGTAAGAAATAAAAATGAATAATAATGGCGCAAGCAAAATTTGCATTACTTATACATGCTTAAGTGACAACTCACAGATTTTCGATAATATTAGGTGGCATCAGGGCTTAAAGGCAGACCTATTTATCTTGTTTCTTGATCGAGATATCGAAAGGTTTAAAAAGCAGTATGCAGCATTTGAAAATGTGTATATTTTGCAAAGTGCATGCTACCAAATTAACGATGATGATCCTGATTGGGTAAAGCAGGCGCATGCCCGGCTAGACGAGGGGTATGATTTCGAAAAAGTACTAAATGTGTACTATGCCTGCAAGATTGCTCATGAAGAGTTTAATTGCAATTGGTTGATATCTATTGATGCGGATGAGTTAATTTATATCCCCAGCGAAAAAAATCTTAAACTTCACACTAAAGTTGAAGTTCTTCCAGAATTTTTCGACTCTCTCCCCATTGAAATTTCCCAAGTCAGATTCGAAGCTGCCGAGTTGATCCCAATTGACTTTGATAAAAAAAATGCAATTTTTAGTGGAATTAACTACTTTGCCACCTTCCCCAGTAGGCATATTATTTTCTTTGGAAGGGTGATAAATAGGTTAATGATTACCCTCAATATGAGTGGAAAAATTATTGAACCATTAATCTCAATGTACTATTTTATATTTGGCTACAATATCAGAAACAATTGGCAAGATGTAATTTTAAAAAATAAATGTAAGCCATATTTTTTGGGTTATATGGGCTATAAATCTGCAATTAAACTGCCGGTATGTCAGGATAGTATATTTTCGATTCATTATTGGTTAAAAAAATGGCCTCATTCAAAAATTAAAACTTTAGATAAAAAATATTGCCTACATTTTGATATACCGAATTTCGATGAATATAGAAAGAAATCCTTATATCAAGTTGCCAATCCTCTGCGCTTTCGTAATAGACGTGAAATTTTTGAGGTTGGGCGGAGTCCTGATTTATCTAAGGCAATGGGGTATTACAAGACGCAGATTGTTGTTTCGGAAGATAGGGTGAAGAAATGTAAATCTACGATTGCTGCCCTCATTAACTTGGATTAAAGCCCTGTAACTAGGGTTCGGAAGCAAGATGCTAAGTAGCTGAGAGACTTTGTGTGCCATCAGCATTAGTTAATTCTTCGATTAGTGTGTTGTGAGGAGTTGTGGGCAGAACCTATATTTTTGCCGTAAAAAATGGCATATGTATGCGTAAGTCGCCTCGTAATATTGTTCTTTTGAGTGGATATTAGGGAATCAAAAATTATGAATCATTTTATTGTTACTGGGGCCGCTGGTTTTATCGGCAGTACTTTGGTCGATCGACTTCTTGAGTATGGCTATAAGGTTATTGGTATTGATAATTTTTCAACTGGCCAGCATCGGTTTTTGGAGGGAGCTCTTAAGAATGCTAATTTCAGCCTGGTTGAAATTGATTTATTGGATTTAGATGCTCTGAAAGAGGCATTTTTTGGCGGCGAGTTTGTCTTTCATTTGGCGGCAAATGCGGACGTGCGTTTTGGGGTCGACCATCCTCGCAAGGACTTAGAGCAGAACACAATTGCAACATATAACGTACTCGAAGCTATGCGTGCCAATAAAATTAAAATGATTGCATTTTCATCAACAGGCTCCGTATATGGTGAGGCTGCTGTTATACCAACCCCTGAAGATGGCCCGTTTCCAATCCAAACTTCCCTGTATGGGGCTTCAAAAGCAGCTTGTGAGGGCCTCATTTCCGCATATTGTGAGGGCTTTGGGTTTCAGTCATGGATTTTCCGTTTTGTTTCTATTCTTGGTGAACGTTATACCCATGGGCATATCTTTGATTTTTATCAAAAGTTGACGAGGGACCCAAACAAGCTAGAGGTACTTGGAAATGGTAGGCAGCGTAAATCTTATTTGTATGTTCAAGACTGCATTGATGCCATGTTAGTTGCGACCCAAAATACTCAGGCTAAGGTGAATATTTTCAATTTGGGTGTTGATGGATATTGTGAGGTAAATAATTCAATTAGATGGATTTCTAAGGAGCTTGGCGTAACTCCAATACTTGAATATACGGGCGGCGAACGAGGATGGATTGGTGATAACCCGTTTATTTTCTTGGACACAAAAAAAATAAACTCTCTAGGATGGAGGCCGAAGATTTCTATCGAGGAGGGTGTCATTAAGACGGTGAAATTTTTGCGCATGAATGAATGGGTATTTAGAGAAAGATCATAGATGAAAATTTGCGTGTATGGCCTTTGGCATTTAGGCTCGGTAACCGCTGCTTGCCTGGCTTCCTTGGGGCATATGGTTGTAGGGCTAGATCAGCATTCGGCGGTTATAAAAAAATTAACTCTCGGACATGCACCGCTACATGAGCCGGGGCTTGATGAGTTGTTGCAGAAAGGTATCGATAAGGGTAATTTGTTGTTTACATCAGACGCATGCAAGGCTGTTGAAAATACAAAAATACTATGGGTAACTTTTGATACCCCGGTTGATGATGAAGATGTTGCAGATGTGCAGTATGTTTTCGAACAGATTAAGGGAGTATTGGCAAAACTAGAAGATGGGACTATTGTTTTAATTTCATCACAAATGCCGGTGGGCTCAGTTCGGGCCCTAGAAGAATTCGCCGATTTGCACTATAAGGCTAAGGGCTTGCAATTTGCGTGCTCGCCTGAAAATTTGCGTCTTGGAAAGGCGTGCGATTTATTTTTGAATCCTGATCGAATTATTGTGGGTACTAGAGCTCCAGACGCACGTAAAGTTTTAGAGGAGTTATTTTTTTCCATATCTAAGCGGATCGAATGGATGTCAGTTGAATCGGCTGAAATGACTAAACATGCCATTAATGCTTTTCTTGCCACCTCTGTTACCTTTGCAAATGAGGTGGCTACGATATGTGAAATGGTAGGTGCCGATGCAAAAGAAGTTGAGCGTGGTTTAAAAACTGAGATGCGTATTGGTCCTGGCGCTTATTTATCTCCAGGTGGTCCATTCGCCGGGGGAACGCTCGCTCGTGATATTGAGTATTTAGGTTCAATAGGTAATCGCAGTGACTTAAAGATCTCTCTCCTTTCTTCTGTTCGGAAGAGTAATGATGAGCATAAAAATTGGGTGCGTCGCAAATTATTGAGTCAATTTCCTGATTTGAATGGAGTGCGAATAGCCATTTGGGGTCTTACCTACAAGCCGGAAACCGATACGCTGCGTCGTTCTCTAGCCGTAGAACTTTGTGAATGGTTAATTCAGCAGGGATCGATCCTCACAATTTTTGACCCCGTTGTTCACATTCTGCCACCGAAGTGGACTGGCGTCGTTTCACAGGCAAAGACTGCATTAGATGCGGTTGTAAATGCTGACGCCCTTGTTGTGGGAACGGAGTGGCCGGAACTATGTTCGGCTGCTGAGAAGCTAACTATAGTTGCAAAGAATAATATAGTCGTAATAGATCCTAACCGTCATTTGTCTAATCAGCTTGGCTCTATGGGGGTACGTTATCTTGCAGTTGGCACCAGTTTGTATGAAGGGAGCTCATTATGAAGCGGGCTCTAACGGATAAAGTGGCAATTATTACTGGCGCTAATCAGGGTTTAGGTTATCAAATCGCCAAAGCTTATATTTTGGCAGGTGCCAATCTGATGATATGCGCTCGAAATGGCGAGTTATTAAATAAGGCGGCAAAAGAATTGGAGGCCTTAGTGGTTCCAGGTCAAAAGGTTTGTGCTAAGGCTTGTGACATATCGAAAGAGTCTGATATTAGGTCCTTGGTAAAAACAGCTTTAAATACTTTTAACAAAGTTGATATTCTTGTAAACAATGCTGGCATTTACGGCCCCAAGGGCAATATTGAGGATGTCTCGTGGGAGGAATGGGTTCGCACAATCCAAATTAATGTATTTGGCTCCGTATTGATGTGCCGAGAAATTGCCCCCCACTTTAAAAAACAGGGATTTGGAAAAGTCATTCAGCTCTCCGGTGGTGGCGCCACCAATCCAATGCCCAAGATTAGTGCATACGCAGCATCCAAAGCCGCAATTGTTAGGTTTGCAGAGACCCTAGCCGAGGAAGTTCGAGAATTTGGGATTGATGTTAATTGCATTGCCCCAGGTGCGCTCAACACAAGAATGCTTGATGAGATCTTGCAGGCAGGACCAATTAAGGTGGGGCAGGCTTTTTATGACCGTGCTGTTGAGCAAAAAGCATCTGGTGGAGTTTCAATGGATTGCGGTTCGGAGCTTGCCGTATTTCTTGCTTCGGATGCAAGCAATGGCATTACTGGAAAATTAATTAGTGCTACTTGGGATAAATGGCAGTGCTGGCCAAGTCATCTTGATGATTTAGTTAATAGTGATGCCTATACATTACGGCGAATTGTAGGTCGCGATAGGGGTTTGCATTGGGGTGATGTATGAGCGAGGTAAAAGGCTGCAAAAAATTGAACGCCTCAAAAGTGCTTCGCGTGGGTATTATAGGTTGCGGGCTTATTGGACAAAAAAGGGCTGCTAATTTAGGTTCTGGCGGACATCTTATTGCATGCGCTGACATTAATATGACTCGTGCAGAGCTATTGGCTCAGCGTTTCCGAGCGCAAGCATTCCAAACTTGGCAAGAGCTCTTGAGGCTTTCGGAAGTTGATATTGTAGTAATCGCCACCTTACATGATTCTCTTGCCGAAATAACATTAGCTGCCATTAATGCTGGTAAGCATGTTTTAGTGGAAAAGCCTGCTGCAAAATCTGCTCAAGAATTGGTTTCTGTAATTGCTGCAGCAAAAAAATCTAGCATTAAAGTACGCGTAGGATTTAATCATCGCTATCACCGCAGTTTACAAAAAGCTAGAGAAATTATTGACTCAGGCGTCTTGGGTGATTTGATGTTTATTCGCGCTCGTTATGGTCATGGCGCTAGAGTTGGTTATGACAAAGAGTGGCGTGCTGATCCCGAACTCTCTGGAGGTGGGGAACTTATAGATCAGGGCCCTCATCTTATTGACCTTTCGCGCTGGTTCTTGGGTGACTTTTCTGATGTTCAGGGGTTTGCGCAAACTTACTATTGGGATATGCCGGTTGATGATAATGGATTTATGATTCTTAAAACTGCAAAAAAACAAGCAGCTTTTTTGCATGTCTCTTGCACAGAATGGAAAAATCTTTTTTCTATGGAGATTTATGGCAAAGAAGGTAAGCTAGATTTGTCTGGGCTCGGTGGAAGCTATGGCCTGGAAAAGTTAACTTATTACAAAATGCTCCCTCAGATGGGCCCACCGGAAACAACATCATGGGAATATCCGATGGCGGATGATTCGTGGGCTTTAGAGATGGCAGAGTTTTATCAAGATATTATCTTGGGCCGTGAACCTGCCCCAGGACTCAATGATGCCTATCAAGCATTAAAAATTATTAATCAAATTTACAAGGGATCTGGTTATGATCATTGCGCGTAGCCCACTTCGAATAACTCTTGGTGGTGGAGGGACAGATTTAGCCTCATACTACGAGGATCACGAAGGTTTTTTGATTGCAGCCGCTATTGATAAGTATGTTTATGTGACTGTAATGCGTCCTTTTACGGAGGGTATATATTTAAAGTATTCACAACTAGAGCACGTGGGTAAGGTTGAGCAAGTACAGCATCCGATTATTAAGGAAGCATTGGTGTTAATGGGCTTTCGTACACCTCAAGTTGAGATCACAACTTTGGCAGATATTCCAGCGGGGACAGGATTGGGGTCTTCAGGAAGTTTTACTACGGCACTACTTAAAGCACTTTACACCCATCGTAAGCGCCATATTCACCAAGAAGAATTGGCTGAGTTGGCTTGTCATATTGAAATAGATCGACTTGGTGAGCCAATTGGCAAGCAGGATCAATACATTGCTGCAGTAGGGGGATTGACCTGCTTTACTTTTCATAAAGATGGAAAAGTAATGGCTGCCCCTCTAAAAATCAGCATGGAAACCATGTTTGATTTAGAGGATAACTTATTACTTTTTTTTACTGGATTTTCTAGAAGCGCTAGTGGAATTCTGAAAGATCAAAAAGAGAAATCGCAGCAAAATGATGTCGATATGATTGAAAATTTACATTATGTAAAAGACCTTGGCCTGCGTAGCAAGAGAGCACTAGAGCAGGGTAATACATCTTTATTTGGCGATCTCATGCACGAGCACTGGGAGCATAAAAAACGCAGATCTGGCGGTATGAGTAATCCAAAAATTGATGAGTGGTATCAATTGGCAATCAATAATGGCGCTATTGGTGGAAAATTGGTAGGCGCTGGTGGTGGCGGATTTTTGATGTTTATGGCTAAAGATCGCAATCAATTACGCAAAGTAATGGCTGGCGCAGGTCTTGAAGAGGTCCGCTTCAAATTTGATTTTGAGGGCGCTAAAGTAATGATGTCTTCGTAATGCTACCAGTTGCAATTTTGGCCGGAGGCTTAGCCACTCGTCTGCGGCCCATTACACAGACCATCCCCAAAGCCTTAATTGAGGTAGCGGGAAAACCTTTTATTGCCCATCAATTGCAATACCTTCAACTGCAGGGTGTAACTTCTATAGTTCTTTGTATTGGATATCTTGGCGAAATGATTCAGGATTTTGTCGGTAACGGATCAAAATGGGGTCTTGAGGTGAGTTATTCGCTGGATGGGCCTACTCTGCTTGGGACTGGAGGAGCTCTCAAGCAGGCTCTCCCAATGCTCGGAGAAAATTTTTTTGTTTTATATGGGGATTCATATTTGCCTATAAATTACGCAAATGTTCAAAAGGCATTCTTGGATAGCGGTAAATTGGGGCTTATGACGGTATTGGAAAACAAAAATCAATGGGACCGAAGCAATGTGGAGTTTGCATTCGGAAAATTGATTGAATATAACAAGAAAGATATTAATTCAAGGATGCATTACATAGACTATGGTCTTGGAGCCTTGCGGGCGTGCGCCTTATCCCGCCACTCAACTGACAAGCCCTTTGATCTTTCTAAAGTTTATAATGAGCTTTCTAAACAGGGGCAGCTTGCTGGGTATGAAGTCTTTGATCGTTTTTATGAAATTGGCTCCACCCAAGGAATTGCTGACACCCAAACGTATTTGTTGCAACAAAAAGCTAAGGATAATTTATGAGTTATGCCCAACAGCATCTGAATGAATCAATTGAAATCATTCAAAAAATTGATGTAGCTTCTATTGAGAAAATGGCAGAAATTTTATCTCAGGTAAAATTTGATGGCGGTCGCATTTTCTTCTTGGGAGTTGGCGGAAGTGCTGGAAATTGCTCCCATGCTGTGAATGACTTTCGGAAAATTGTTGGGATTGAGTCTTATGCTCCTACCGATAATGTCTCTGAATTAACTGCGCGGACTAACGATGAGGGTTGGGCCTCAATTTTTGTTGAGTGGCTCAAAGTAAGTAAAATGACAGCAAAGGATATGCTCTTTATCTTTTCTGTAGGCGGCGGAAATTTAGAAAAAAATATAAGTCCTAATTTGGTGGAGGCTCTGAAGTTTGCAAAAACAATAGGCGCTAAAGTTATTGGCGTAGTTGGCCGTGATGGCGGTTATACGGCTCAAGTTGCCGATGCTTGCGTTATAGTTCCGACAGTAAATTTAGAGAATATTACGCCCCATTCTGAGGCCTTCCAAGGTGTTGTTTGGCATCTACTGGTTTCGCATCCAAAATTAAAGACCAATCAAACTAAGTGGGAATCTGCGACCAAGGGATCTGAGGATTCAATTTAGTGAAGCGCGCAGTTTTTTTGGATAGGGATGGGGTTATTAATCGAGCAATTATTCGCAATGGGGTGCCATACCCGCCGGCTAATGTAGGTGAGCTTGAAATTCTGCCGGGTGTAAGAGAGGCACTCAAAATGCTGCATGCAGCAAACTTTCTTTTGATTGTAGTTACCAATCAGCCTGACGTGGCGCGTGGAACTGCCAAAAAATTAGATATTGAAGAAATAAATACCCAGCTACTTTCAAGGCTGCCATTAGACGAAATTAAAACCTGCTATCACGATAGTCATGAGAATTGCTTGTGTCGTAAACCTAAGCCTGGAGCACTCTTTGAGGCAGCCGAAAAGTATAATATTGATTTGTCAAAAAGTTTTATGGTTGGTGATCGTTGGCGGGATATTGAGGCGGGGCAGCATGCAGGATGTAAAACGTTTTTTGTGAATTATTGCTATACCGAGCAGCAGCCTGATGCTCCTGACTTTATAGTCAAATCTCTTTTAGAGGCCCAAAAAATTATTACTGGAGAATTTTGAATGAAAAAAATTGAAGAATTGAAAGTTAAAATATTTGCCGATGGCGCTGATAAATCAGGAATGCTGGAGATGTACTCTAAGCCTTTTATAAAGGGATTAACTACTAATCCAACCTTGATGAAAAAGGCTGGTATCAAGGACTATAGGGCATTCTGTAAGGATATCCTATCTTCAATTAAAGATAAGCCACTATCTTTTGAGGTCTTCTCAGATGATTTTTCTGAAATGGAGCGTCAGGCTCTAGAAATTGCTAGCTGGGGTGATAATGTCTATGTAAAAATTCCGGTCACAAACACTAAGCAAGAAACCTGCTATAGCTTAATTAAAAAGTTATCTGATCAAAAGGTTAAGCTCAATGTAACGGCGTTGATGACTCTTGATCAGGTTAGTGACGTAGTAGCGTCACTTGATCCTACTGTCCCTAGCTATGTTTCGGTGTTTGCAGGTAGGATGGCTGATACTGGATGCGATCCATTGCCAATTATGGCCAAAGCTGTCGATATATTAAAAGCTTCACCAGCCTCCGAGCTTATTTGGGCCAGCCCGAGAGAATTGCTGAACATATTTCAGGCCGATGAAATTGGGTGTCATATCATTACTGTGACGAACGATATTTTAAAAAAACTACCTCTAGTCGGTTATGATTTAGAGCAATATTCGCTAGATACCGTAAAAATGTTTTATAACGATGCTGTGGCTGCTGAATTCAAGCTATAGGCATAATATTTTCTTGAATCTCATGCTCATTTTTTGGGATCCGTTTTTATTGTGGTTATCGGCATGGTTCGCTTTTAAAGCTACCTCCATGACAAGACTATTGCCCCATACATTTATTCTTAATGTTCACCTCAAAAAAACCCAATATTTGTAACAATAAATTCAGTTGTTGCGGGCACGCATCTTGGCTCTTCATTGATTGCATGGCAATGATCTTTGTTCTATGTTATGCAGCCATAAATGCAATAGCGGTTGAGATAACAGCTAAATTGGGATTTGAATTTGAAATTCTAGGCTATCAGCTAGTAACATATTTTTGTGTGCTGTGTTTAAATATTGCGGCGCTAAGAGCATGCACTAAAGGCATTCATTTCTCGGCTTTGCATAAGTACTTCGCACTTTATTTTTTAGCCTTTATTTTTCTATCTATTAAGAATGACCCTGAGTGGATAACCAAGGATTTTTTGTACCTCTTATTTATGGTTTTGCCGTCGACCATAATTTTTTTGGGGCATATGAGTCACATAATTAATAATCAGAAATTTTTTATAACCCCTAATTTAATTGCGCTATTTGTTGTTTGTGCAATGCTAATTATATTAATCCCAGATAGCATAGCCTTAAGAGCGTCATTGCCACACTTAAATGCCAATACTTACTCTACTTTTGGCGCATACCTCATTCTTGGGTGTATTGCTTGTAATAAAGAAAATGCAGGAAGTTTTGTAATTATTTTGCCTTGTACTCTACTAGCTATTGTTGTCCTTGGATATGCTAATAGCGTAGGGATTACATTGATATTAATTGGGTTGATTACATTCCTATTTTTTGGATGCATGAAGTTGCAATCAAGGATGTATCTTTGCCTTTCATTTTTTTTGCTTATCGGGGCATTTTGTTTTTCACGCCTTAATGATCAAAATATTAGTCTTATTGATAGAGCTAACACCCTTGTGACAAATCCTTCATCAACGCTTTATGACAGATTGTCAGTTTATAAATATGCTGGAGAAAATTTTTGGGACCATTTTTTTGTCGGTTCTTTGTACTCTCTTCCTGATATTCATACAGCGCATAATATATTGATAGAGATATTTCTAATAACGGGATTTTTTGGGGCCCTCATTTTTTGTTATTTTTTATTCATATCATTTATTAGGTGGTTGAAGGCATTAAACAGTGGGAATGAATCTTTAACTTTTATCGCGTTACTGTACTTTTTTTCTTTTTTTGAATCCCTTTTTAGAGGAAGGGTTGTGTATTCGGTTTTATTAATTTCATTAATAGCAGCATCGTTTGATAGTTCTTTTGTGAAATTTCTTTCCCTAAAACAAGAAAAATCACAAAAATTCTGATGAATATTTCACTCTTTGCAAATTTTAGGATTGATTCGGCCGAACGCCTGCATAGGATGAGGGATTCTCTTGACTCCATAAGGGATATTAAGTTTTCAAATTATGTTGTGAATATACGAGGCTCATTGAGGAAAGAGGCTAGGCTCTATATAGAGCAGTGCATTACTGAGGGGTTAATAATTAGTGAAGATGAGGATTCAAGGGGTTGGATGGATCAGTCATTAGAGCTCTCAGAAAAATTATTAGCCGATTACATTTTTATATGGGTTGAAGACCATATTTTCACTTCCACCCCTGAATTATTTTCGGATACGATTTGGGAGGCATTCAATACTGGCGCTGATTTCTTATATTACTCTTTCTTAACTCCGGCGATCACTTCGCAGTATTTGAATTTAGAAATACACAAAGATGGCTTTTATTCCACTATGTTTTCGATTTCAGAGGACTCTATTAATAAAAATTTACCATGGTTCAAAGGAAGATTGATCTACACATCCTCTCTGGTAACCATTGTTTCTAAGAGCCGCTTCAAAAATAGACTTTCTGATTTTTCCAGCGAATTGCTTAGGTGGCCACACGAAACCCCATTTAATTTTGAACGTATTTGGGCTTTTGAAAAGCTCAAAAAAGTTATAGTTGCCATCCCTAAAAATGAGCTCTTTGTAAGTATTGATGATGATTTAGATTTTAATTACAGCTTAATTTCTCGGGGACTCTATCCTAACAGAGTTAATAGAAATCAATTAAGGATAGATGAGGGGCTTACCCAAAGATTTCTTATTTCTATTAGAGATTTTATAACAGGTAAAAAATTAATTTTTATTAATATTATTTTTAATGTATTGAAGTCCATTTATTTTACGATTAGATATAAATTTTATTTCTATGTAGTTTCTCGGTTTAGAAATTAAGGAAACGATTATGTGTGGATTTATTGCGATTTTTGATGAGAAAATTGATTCAAGATTTAACCCTAGCCTATTAAAGCACAGGGGGCCAGATTACTTCGGTTTATGGAGTGAAGAAACTCAAGGCGCCCCTGTCGCAATTGCGCATCTTAGATTAAGTGTAATTGATACAAGCGCAGCTGGAAATCAGCCATATTTTTCGGAGGATGGTCGTTATGTTTTGGTGTTTAACGGGGAAATTTATAACTTTGTTGAATTACGCGCAGAGCTGATTGCTAGGGGGGTTGTATTCAACTCGGCCTCCGATACGGAAGTTTTTATGAAAGGGCTTCTGTTGGATGGATTGGATTTCCAATTAAAGTGCAATGGAATGTGGGCTTTTCTTCTTTGGGATCGCCAAAATCAAGTTCTGAATTTTGGTAGGGATAGATTTGGGAAAAAGCCACTATTTTATACAGAGCTTCCTTCTGGAGGGGTTGTTTTTGCTTCTGAAATGAAGGCACTCTACCCTTACCTAGAAAAAGTTGTGCCTCATAAAAGGATTAAACACTTTTTTCGAAACCCCTTTGATTATGAGCATACCAGTGAATGTGCGATCAATGGCCTAAAAAGGGTGCAAATGGGCCATGATGGCTCATGGAAGAAAGGCGTCTTCAATTTTCGCAGATGGTGGAATACTCTTGACCATTTAATTGATGTTCCAAGCGAATATGTGGATCAAGTCGCAATGTTTAGGGATTTGTTCTTAGATGCTGTTAGAATTAGAATGCGATCGGATGTGCCCATTGGTACTGCATTAAGCGGTGGGCTTGATTCTAGCGCGGTATTTTGCGCCATGCATCATCTTCAAGGAAAAAAATTAGTGGACTGCAAAAGTCCTCCAGTTGCTTTTACTGCTCATTATCCCTTTAGTGATATTGATGAAACCGAATGGGCGGAGATAGTTACAAACCATCTGAACATACCACTACATCCCGTAACAATCGAGCCGACAAATAGTGCTTGGAGTTTGCAAGATTCTATTAGACAGGTTGAGGATCCTTACATAACATTAGCATTGCCAATGTTATGTACATACAGGGCAATCAAAGAATCGGGAATAACTGTGACGCTTGATGGCCATGGAGCGGATGAGCTTTTTTCTGGTTATAGCGACCTTTATCTCGATCTAATGAGATCTGATGCAAGGAGATCTAAAGAGATTGTTGCAGTAATAAACAGTCTTTCTTCCGGAGAATATGTAAACACAGCCTCTTACCTCAATGTCTATAAGAAAAAATCTTTAGCTGTTCTAAAGTATTTAGGGAAGAGGGTTCGCAGCTTTTTGTGGCGCGATTATGCTAGATCTCACCAGGACCTTAGGCACCCGAGATATAAAAAAATGAACTTTTTTAATCGACGACTATATGAGATATTTCATATTTCCATATTACCAACATTATTGAGAAATTATGACAGATACTCAATGGCCAGTGGAGTCGAAGTTCGCATGCCATTTATGGATCATAGGTTGGTAACGTTTTGTTTTTCTTTGCCCGCAGAAAGTAAATTAGGTGGCGGATATACAAAAAGGATTTTAAGGGATGCGATGCGTGGAATAGTTCCAGATCCAATATTGAACCGTAGGGATAAAATTGGCTGGAATGCACCACTTCATGAATGGCTATGTGGGCCAATGAGTAGGGAAATAGACCAGTTTTTAATGGAATCTAATAGTGTTTCGCAAAAATTAAGAAGGCAGTGGTTGCGCTTTAGAGGTGGCGAAAAACATAATTTTATAGTCGGCCAGGGTATATGGTCGAAATTGCAACCAGCTATTTGGTTGGCTGGTTGTGACTCTCTAAATAAGACCAAAAAATGATGTGCAATGAAAAAATCAAACACATGTCAAAGAAGAGAATTGCCATAATATATACCCATCTGCCGCATTATCGTGTTCCTGTTTTCAAGGCTCTAATGGAGTCGGAATGCTTTGACTATGATTTTTTTTACGATCCTCGAGGGGTTGATTCCACGATTCTTTCTGGGAGCCTAGGAAAAGGGGCGCATCCTATAACAACAATAAAAATTGGACCTCTTATTTTTCAGCCAGCTATATTAAGACTGGCATTTTTTTCAACTTTTGACGCATTCATTTTGTTAGGAAATCCTTACATTATTACCAATTGGCTCGGTGCCCTAATATTGAAGATGCGAAAAAAAAAGGTGCTATTGTGGACCCATGGGTGGATTCGATCCAATGAGGGCGCTAAAGGGGTGGCAAGGCTCATATTTTATAAATTGGCGGATGTATTGCTTCTTTATGGAGAGAGGGCTCGTGATATTGCTTTGAATAAAGGCGTTTCAGAAAGAAATATTCATGTTATCTACAACTCGCTTGATTATGCAACTCAAAAAAAAATTAGAGATAAGCTAGATGCCTCAATGCAGAGAGGGCAATTTTTTTTATTTGTAGGCAGACTAACTAAAGAAGTTCGGCTTGATATTGCCCTATATGCACTTGTAATTTTGAAATTAAAACGAGTCGATGCCAAAATGATCATTGTAGGTGATGGGGAGGAGCGGGTCAGTCTGAAGCAATTGGCGCAAGATCTGCAATTGGATGTTGAATTTTCCCCTGCTATTTATGATGAAGTCACATTAGCCTCCTTATTTCTGAAAGCGACTGCCGTAGTTTCACCTGGCAAGGTTGGTCTCCTTGCGGTGCATGCTCTAGCATATGGAGCCCCCGTAATTACCTCTGGAAACTTTGAGCAACAGATGCCTGAAGCTGAGGCCATAATTGATGGAACAACTGGTTCTCTGTGTAAGGAGCTGAGCCCAGACTCTTTTGCAGTTGCAATGCGTGAGTGGCTATCTTTAGCTAAAGTGAAGGCGGCAAAGAAAATTGCAATAGCAACCATTGAGCGGTCCTATACACCAGAGCATCAAAGAGACTGTATTGAAAAGGCACTTTTTAATTTTTTTAGAGGCTAGTATGCTCTCCCATTTGAGATCGACTTTTAGATTTATTAAATCATTTGTAATACTTAAATGTTACCGCGTTAAGAATGTCAATCGAACATGCTATCTGGCATGGGGTTCGAAGATTTCAAATGATTTAGTGATGGGGGCATATGGATATATTGGGCCTGGGGCTGAAATCCCAAGGTTTGTAAAAATGAGTAATTATGTAATGATTGGAAAAGATCTGCTAATTACCGGCAATGATCATGTTTTTAATGTTGTAAAAAAGCCGGTTATATTTTCTGGGCGGCCTAAACCAAAGCTTACAATAATTGAGGATGATGTGTGGATAGGTTCGCGCGTGACTATTATTGCGGGCGTGACAATTGGAAGAGGTGCAATTATTGCAGCCGGATCAGTTGTGACGCGCAACGTTGAGGCTTATTCAATTGTTGGGGGCGTCCCGTCTAAAGTAATTCGTATGCGATTTTCAGCCGATGAAATAGCGGAGCATGATAAGTTTCTTAGGGGTAAATTGATCTGCGGTGATTACTGCGGCCCTATTAAGTAGCTCACATTTTGTCGAGCATACATGAATTTAAAATTTACCTATACAGATTCTAATCGGTATGATCATATGTTTTATGGATGAATATTAATGTGTTGTGTAAGTGGGGGGTGAGCTTCAAGAATGGAAAATTTAAATATTCATGCATGTAGAGATGCGAGACCATACTCCACCAAGGAATATTTCGGTAGATTTTTGTGGGGAATTTTCTCGCCTTTATTTTTTTTTACTCCAAGGCGTTGCTTTAGGTGGAGGGCTCAATTACTTCGAATCTTTGGAGCTAAAATCGGGAAAAATGTACACATATACCCCTCTGCAAAAATTTATATTCCCTGGAATCTTGTAATGGGTGATGATTCCAGCATTGGTGAGTGGGCCTTAATATACAATCTAGGCCATGTAAGCATTGGGTCTCAAGCAACAATTTCTCACCGCGCGCATCTTTGTGCCGGGACTCATGACTATTCTGATCCAAATTTGCCTCTAGTGAGATCAACTATTCACGTAGGCTCTCAGGCTTGGATTTGTGCTGATGCTTTTATTGGGCCTGGAGTATCGATTGGAAGGGGTGCAATTGTGGGGGGTGCATCGGTGGTAAAGCGTGATATTGATGACTGGCAAATTGTATCCGGTAATCCTGCTATATATATTAAAACAAGGCATTTAGATTTTTTTTCGGAGGGATAAGTTGACTACAAATAATGAGCCCTATTATCGCTATGATGATAATAAATTAAATCATAGCCATGGCTTCTTGTTGCCATTCGTATTAAATAAGTTGGACCAACTTTCGAGGCAAACGCATGATTTAAGAATTTTTGATTTAGGATGTGGTAATGGAAGTGTTGCAGGTGAAATTGCTAACAGAGGTTGGCGGGTAACTGGGGTAGATCCCTCATTGGAGGGAATCTTGGAGGCCAAATTAAACTCTAATAATATTAATTTATATCAGGGGTCTGCTTACGATGACTTGTCCATGCAATATGGATTATTCCCGGTGGTATTGAGTCTTGAGGTGGTAGAGCATTTATATTCACCAAGAAAATGGGCATCTACTATGTTTAGCTTGCTTGAGAAAAACGGTACAGCCATAATTTCTACCCCCTACCATGGGTACCTTAAAAATCTGGCTCTGGCAGTAACTGGGAAGATGGATACTCACTTCACGGCACTTTGGGATCATGGCCATATTAAATTTTGGTCTCAAAAGACACTAAAAACGCTATTGCACGAGGCTGGTTTTGTAGACATTCGCTTTCATAGGGTTGGAAGAGTTCCCCCCTTGGCTAAATCAATGATTGCGATTGCAAAAAAAGTATGAATATTACTGCAATTATTCTTACTTCAAACGAAGATAAGCATTTGGCTAGATGCATTGATAGTGTAAGGGCAATAACTTCTGACATCTTAGTGGTAGATAGTTATTCCACTGATTCAACTGAAAAAATTGCCGAGCAAAAAGGCGCTACATTTCTTAGAAGAAAATGGATAAATTACGCAACTCAATTCAACTGGGCTTTAACTCAGCTTAAGCCCAATACGAATTGGGTCCTCAGATTAGATGCAGATGAAGTCATAACTGATGCGCTTGCAAAAGAGATATTAAAAAAAATACCCATGGTTGAAGATAGTGTTGATGGTATTTACGTTTGTAGGCGAATGATTTTTCAATCTCAATTAATTAAATATGGCGGCCTTTTTCCCCTTAAAGTTATTAGATTGATGCGTTATGAGCGTGGGGAGTGTGAAAATCGTTGGATGGATGAGCACATAAAAGTTAGAGGTAAAACGATTCATTTTGGTGGCGATATTATTGATGATAATTTAAATAGCCTCACATGGTGGACGGATAAGCATAATCAATACGCAAGTCGTGAAGCAGTTGATTTGCTTAATCTTGAGTTTAATTTTATGCATCATGATACTGTTGCTAGCCTAAGGGGTTTAACGCAGCCCGGATTGAAGAGGTGGGTTAAAGAGTGCATATATGCGAGACTGCCAACTGGTCTTAGGTCTTTATTTTATTTTTTATACCGCTACTTTATTAGGCTTGGATTTCTAGATGGGCGCCAGGGCTTAACATTTCATTTTTTGCAGGGTTTTTGGTACCGCTATCTTGTTGATGCTAAGATTTTAGAGGTTAAACGGTTTGCTAAAGAAAAAAAAGTAGATATAAAAATTGCAATTGCCGAGGTTTTAGGGATTTACGTGTAAATGAAAATCTCTATTATTACTGCGACATATAATTGTGATTCGACAATTAATAGTTGCTTGGCATCGGTGGCGCAGCAATCATACAAAAAGATCGAGCACATAGTAATTGACGGGGGTAGTACAGATAAAACACTTGAAATTTTATCGAAACACCAGTCTCAGATTGCACAGGTATTAAGCGAGAAAGATCAGGGCATTTATGATGCCCTGAATAAAGGGATAATGAGGGCGTCCGGAGATATCATCGCTGTCTTACATTCTGACGATTTTTTTGAAAACAAAAATGTTGTTGCTGATGTAGTAAAAATTTTTAAAAAAAACTCTAAAATTCCCATGATTATAGGAAGCGTGGTGTATGTCAGTCAAAATGAAAGAAAGGTTTTACGACTGTATTCCTCGACAAAATTTAGGACATGGATGCTGAGATTTGGATTTATACCTGCCCACACCGCTACTTTTGTAAGAAAGGACTTATATCAAAGGATAGGTCTATACAACACAAAATATGTAAGCGCTGGCGATTTCGAGTTTTTTGTTAGAGCTTTTTGGCTGCACCATGTACCGTTTTTGGCCATTAATCAGGTATTGGTTCGGATGAGAATTGGCGGTCTTAGTAGTTCTGGTTTCAGCAGTTACCTGAGGTCGTCAGTAGAAATCCTCTCCGCGTTGCAGGAAAACAAAATGTACTCTAATCTTATATTTGTATTAATTAGATTGCCTATAAAAAAGATAAATCAACTCATATTTTCATTTTGCAATGCCGGTTTCTTTGAAAAATAGATTATCGGGGGTTGGGATTAAGTTGGGGGTGAGTCTTCTGATTGTTTTTCCTTCGGCGATACTTTAAGTGGTTTGTTGATATTAACTAAGTGTAAGTAACCAATTCGGTGTTTTAAAAGTCACCATTTTTTTATAAATGTACAGATAAATAAATATAAACATAAAAAATTCAGCGATTAATAATGGAGTGGACTGTCTGCTGAAGGTGGCGGGCACCGCTGCTAGGCAGGTTAGCATCCATAAATATGGCGATGTTTTTGCGTTAGCACTTAAGAATCCGGAATTATTGGCAATTAGATTGCCCTTCAATATTCGCCTATAAATTAAAGAGTGAAAATGTATTCCATCGGGGTGTCCGGGGCTCTTATTTTGGTGTATTTTTCTACGGTAAATGCTGAAGATTGTTTCTACAATTGGATATGCATTAATAAGCAATGCAAACCATGGTGAAATAGCATCGTGTCTATTAATTAACATTACGCTTAAGACTGCTATCCAAAAGCCAATAAGGTAAGCTCCTCCATCACCTAAAAAAATTAAACCTTGAGGATAGTTCCAAATAAAAACCCCCAATATCGACCCAGCCATGATTAAGCTTAAGTACATCAATAATGGGTCTGCAACTAAAAAGCTAACATAGGCTAATGTAAGTAAAGTTATCATTGCCACCATGCTTGCAAGACCATTGAAGCCATCAATAATGTTGTATGCATTGGCTAGTCCGGTTATGGCAAAAACCGTCAAAATTAATCCAAAAAAAGGAATGGAAAATAGCAGATCAATGAGTGGTATATCTATTCCTAAAATTTGAACTGGCAGCAGATAAACAGCAAAGGCGGCAGAGATTGCAGTAAAAATTAATCTTAAGCGAATACTTATTATTTTAGTCAAGTCCTCTGTTAGGCCAATTGCAAAAGTGGGGACTGCGCTAATCAATAAAATAATTTCAATGCCTGGGTTTATATTCGACTTTAGTCGAATGAGGATAGATGTGAATAGGCCTATAACAATACTAATGCCACCAATTCTAGGGACTATGTTGGTGTGAAATTTTTGCGGACCAGACAAATCCCAGTCAGATGAGTAGTTTTGATGCAGATGCTTATATCGAATGATCAATAGCGTTGCAAAGAAAGACGAAAAGAAGGAGATTAATAAACCCAACATAGATTAATTATAAATTCTATTAATGATAATATGTAATTTTTTGGAAATATTTGGCTTTAATTAAGGCACCAAGCTCAAAAACAAGTACTCAAAAAAGATAATTAAGTGCACCACGCCTTGTAATAGGGTGGTTCTGCCAATAGCCAGAGTGAGTGCCCCAATAAAGAAGGTCAGGTACATCAAGGTTACATTGAGGCTGCTAATGCCAAGACTGAGTGGCAGATTGAAGTAGATGGCAATCGCTGCAATCGTTGGGATGGATAAGCCGATGCTGGCTAATGCAGAACCCAGGGCCAAGTTCAGACTGCTTTGTAAGCGATTGGCTTTTGCAGCTCTCACTGCAGCAAAGCCTTCTGGCAGTAGAACTAACATCGCGATAGCAATACCCACAATCGTTTTAGGTGCTCCTGCTGCTTTTACGCCTGCCTCAATTGCGGGGCTCAGCAACTCGGCAAGACCGACAACAACGATGAGCGACAAAATTAGTAGCACTACGCTCACGGTAGTCTTGAGATTGCTTGGCTTTGGCGCATGAAAATTAATATCTGTTTTCTTATCTTCAACTTTCGGTAAGTAATAGTCACGATGACTTACCGTTTGGAAAAATAAAAAGGCGACATAGAGGGCAAAAGAAGCAATACCTGCAAAGGCTAGTTGGCTCTTTGTAAAGTCCGGCCCTGGTGTGCTGGTAGTCACAATTGGCATGACCAGAATGAAAGTGGCAAGCGCTGTTAATACTGCTAGTGCTGAATTGGTTCCCTCGTTACGGAAGGACATTTCATGATGATGCAGGCCACCCATAAAAATACATAAACCAATGACTCCGTTAATCACGATCATGACGGTAGCAAATACAGCATCTCTAGCAATAAATTGCGAGCCATCGTGACCCGTGAGCATCATGGAGGTAATGAGGGAGACCTCAATAATGGTCACGCTAATAGCCAGGACAAGAGCGCCATAAGGCTCGCCAGTTTTATGGGCCACTACCTCAGCATAGTGAACGGCTGAGAGCACTCCGCCAATAAGAGTGACTGCCATCAAGGCAATAAACCAGGTTTGGCTAGCTAGAGAGTGAAGGGTTTCCATGAGAGGCGTTGTTAAATCGAGGAAAATTGGCTGTTGTGTGTTGCTGAAGTTAATCGCTATTTTTAATTTAAGGTTAAGCTTAATGTATTCAATATGAGAGTTTATAGGGATTTATGAATGCAATTATCTTATTTGGGCATGGTGCCCGCGATAGTCGGTGGCGTGAGCCTTTTGATCGCTTGGCCGGTTTATGGCGTGAGCAACATAGCGGCACCCCAGTCGAATTAGCCTTTCTGGAGATGATGCAGCCTAGCCTAGAGGAGGCAGTCTCTTCTCTGGTTGCTCAAGGGGCATCTCAAATTACGGTGGTGCCAGTTTTTTTTGGTCAAGGCGGTCATTTACGCAATGACTTCCCGGTATTGCTTACTGCTTGCCAGGAAAAGTTTCCTGGGATTACTTTAAGCGCGACGCCGGCTGTTGGCGAGGACCTCGCTGTCTTGCAAGCGATTGTTGATTTCGGAGCTAGAGCCCTCTAAGTTGGCTTCTTTTGTGTTGGAGTTTCTGAAGGCTTCACCAATCATGATGAGTGCTGGTGAATTGCTCTTAAACCAATTGTCTGCTTTACCAAGCGCAAGCTCACCCAGGGTGCTGCTCCATAAACGCTCACGAGCAGTGCTGACTGCTTCCAATATATGCACTGGTGTAGCTGCAGTTTGATTGGGGCTTTGCGCAATTAATTGTTGCGCAATCTTGGTGGCATCTTTACGACCCATGTAATACACCAAGGTATCTGCGCTTGGCTGAGCTATCGGTCCGGCAATTTCTGGAGTTGATTGATCAACGCTATTGGGGTTGGTGTTTTCTGTTGCTTGTGCCAAGGTAACAAAGGCAACGCTACGAGAGATGCCACGCAGTGTAAGTGATTGCTGCAGGCTGGCGGCGCCTGCAAGTGCTGCAGTAATGCCCGGTATAACCTCTACTGCAATGCCCGCATATTTGAGTGCTTGGATTTCTTCATCAGCACGCCCAAATAACATGGGATCTCCACCTTTAAGGCGCACGATGATTTTGTATTGCTGTGCGGCATCTACTAAACGCTTATTAATAAATTGCTGGGCTGATGAGAGTTTTCCGCAACGCTTACCTACAGCCACCTGAACAGCTTGTGGGCACAACTTGAGCATTTCTGGATCTACTAATGCATCATGAAACACGATCTCAGCCTGCGCTAAGAGCTTGGCGCCACGCACGGTAATTAGATCCGCTGCGCCAGGACCAGCACCAACCAAATACACTTTTCCAAGTGTATTGGTATTACTGGAATTCAGTATCTTAGTCATGGCGTTTTTGTAGATTTAGCGCGTGCGTATTTTGTTGTGTCTACTTAGATGCTTAAGGTTGCGCGTACCGTTCTTTGACCGCGCCAACTGTTCTGAGTGGTTACCGAGAACAAATCAAATTGCTTAAGTGCTACATCTAAATTTTGATCGGGGCGCAATGCAAAGCTATCAAAGCCAACACGTGCGCCTTGTAAGAGTTGATCAATGAGCACATCACCAATAGCGCGGATCTCGCCAGTCCAGGTAAAACGATCACGTAGCAATACAGCAGTACTAAAGCTTCTGCCATCCCTAAAGATAGGGAAGTGCGCGCCAACGAGTGGCCAGACTTTTTTGCCTTCTTCCACTAGGTCAGCGTGCTTCAGAATGTCATCGTCAACAGCAAACCAAACACCAATTTGCCCGGCTTTAGCCTTTTCCCGAATATCTGCTTCTTTATGGTGAGTAATCCACCAGGCAAATGGTACCAATACTTTATGGGCACCATGCTCTAAATCTGGCAAACCGCCTTCATCTTGGCTACCACTCCAGATGAGCCATTCGTTTGAGGCTAAAGTAGGTTTACCGTTCTTAGGGAAGTGTAAGATCTGCTCATGTGAGGCAATCGCGTTAGTGACGCTGATATTGAGTTGACTCATTATGCATCTCCACTGGCAGCTGGCGCCTTTTCAGTTTTCTTGCCATGCTCTTTTTTGTCTTTGTATGCCGCCTCTTTAAAAGGAGTTACACCCAGACGACGGTAAGCCTGAATAAAAGACTCTCCTTCGCCACGATGGCTAACGTAGGTATTAATCACATTCGTAATCACATCTGGAATCTCATCAGCATAAAAAGAAGGTCCAATCACTTTGCCAATAGCCGCATCATTGCTCTGCTCGCCACCTAAAGTGATTTGATACCACTCTTCACCGTCTTTATCGACACCCAATACGCCAATATTGCCCACATGATGGTGGCCACAAGAGTTAATACAGCCAGAAATATTTAAGCTGATCTCACCTAAATCAAATAAGTAATCCAGATCATCAAAGCGTTCTTGGATGGCTTTAGCAATCGGTAAAGACTTGGCATTAGCCAAAGAGCAGAAGTCACCACCAGGGCAGGCAATGATGTCCGTCAGTAGGCCAATGTTAGGTAGCGCTACTTTTTGCTTTTTCGCTTCTTGCCATAACTCATAGAGTTTAGATTGCTCAACATCAGCTAATACTAGATTTTGTTCATGCGTAGCGCGCAGCTCGCCAAAACTATATTGATCTGCCAAATCGGCAATAGCGTTCATTTGCGCAGTAGTGGCATCACCAGGTGCAACAGTACCATGAGGCTTGAGTGACAAAATCACACTGGCATAACCAGGCACTTGATGATGTTTGACATTGCGTTCTAACCAGCGAGCAAATGCCGCTTGATCTGCTTGGCCTGCTAAGGCAATGACTTGATCATTGGTAAGGGCTAACAAGCTCTTATAGGCTGGCTTAGTAAAGTGTTTGGCTACGCGATCCCACTCGGCTTGAGTGAAATTGTCATCACCATTTTTGTTATGCAGCCATTCGCCTTCAACTTGGCGCGCAAACTCTTCTGGGCTCAGCGCTTTTACTAAGATCTTGATACGGGCCTTATAGAGGTTGTCTCTTCTGCCAAAGCGGTTATATACCCGCAATAGGGCGTTCAGATAGCTTGGCAATAACTGCCATGGCAACGCTTGTTTGATGAGTGAACCCAAGATTGGTGTGCGACCCATACCGCCACCAGCATAGATATCAGCAACGAGCTCGCCCTGGACGTTTTTCTTGAGCTCAATGCCAACGTCATGACAGAGCAATACTGTGCGATCTTCTTTGGCGCCATTAACGGCAAACTTAAATTTACGCGGTAGGTGTGCAAATTCAGGATGCAGAGTTGACCATTGACGCAGTAATTCGCAAACAGGGCGAGTATCTACATATTCATCACCCGCCACACCAGCAAATGCATCGCTCGTAATATTGCGAATACAGTTACCTGAAGTCTGAATGGCGTGCATTTCGACTTTGGCTAGGTCAGCCAAAATATCCGGTGTGTCTTCTAGCGTTACCCAGTTGTATTGAATGTTTTGACGGGTAGTGAAGTGGCCATAACCACGGTCATACTTTTGCGCAATATGAGCTAAGGTGCGCAACTGTTTGGAGTTAAACAAGCCATAAGGAATTGCAACGCGCAGCATGTAAGCATGACGCTGATGGTAGAGACCATTTTGCAAACGTAGTGGGCGGAATTCTTCTTCGGCCAAAGTGCCATTGAGGCGACGGGCAACTTGATCGCGAAATTGTGCAACCCGTTGATCTACAAGGGTTTGGTCAATGTGGTCATATTTATACATAGCTCACGATTGTCGAGTATTTTCAATATTCCTTCAAATACTCAAAAATCGTTCTTATATAACTCCGGGATATATAGAGAGGGCTCTGAATATGCCCAAATTACCCACTATTTGGGCATAAAAGCAACAAAAGTTCTATTTTACAGATTCTGTTATGCGGAATATAATGCGAAATGATTCACTCTTTCATATGTAAAGCCACGGAGGGCTTGTTTAACAGCAAACCTTCAGCTCAGTTTAAAAATATTGAAAGGGTGGCGCGTCGCAAATTAATGCAATTGCATGCTGCTACAACTATGTTTGATTTACGCATTCCGCCAGGAAACATGTTGGAAGCTTTGCAAGGGGATCGTAATGGACAACACAGCATTCGCATTAATGAGCGGTGGCGCATTTGCTTTATTTGGAAAGAAGACGGTGTCCACAATGTAGAAATTGTTGACTATCACTAAGGATATGACGATGACTAAATTACTCGATGAGATTCACCCAGGAGAAATTCTCTTGGAAGACTTCATGAAGCCCATGGGTATTACTGCTCGTCAATTAGCTGCAGATATCGATGTCTCACCAAGTCGTATTAGCGAAATTGTTCACGGCACTCGTCCAATTACTGCTGATACTGCATTGCGTTTAGGTCTGTTTTTCTCCATGGAGCCTCGCTTCTGGCTAAACCTACAGTCTGAGTACGACATGAGAATGGCTAAGTGCAATCTGCAACAGGCAATAGAGCCTCGAATTCGGGTGTTTCAGGCTGCTGCTTGAATCTAATAAAAAAGCCCCAACGGATTGGGGCTTTTAAATTGACGCTTTGAACTATTAGAGCCCATGCTCACGATAGTGTCTGTATAAATTGGCAATGGAAGCAAAGCCCAGAATCACAATCAGCACCGCAAACAAATAGTCTGGTGTTAAGTAGGCAAAGACGCCAAAGTGCACTAGCACTAAAGCAGCAATAATGGCCGCTATTAATCCAAATGCCACGAGCTTAAAGCTGGGAACAAAGGCTCCTAAGGTGATCGCAATGAAAACAATGTAGAGATCCGAAACCAATTGATCTGCCGTTACAAACACCGTGTTTGTAAATTCAGGATTAATAAACTTACCTAGCACCGCAATAATCAGAATCATTGTCAAGATGGCAAAGTTCAGCTTTGCTTTCAGCAGTATGGATTTGAGTTGATCATTCATATGAAGTGGGTTCTCTTAAGCACCATTGCCATTAAAGACCAGGCTAATGCCTAGCCATAACAATACGAAGGCTACCAATACAGTAAAGCCGATTTTCTTAAGAAAGTATTCCAGGCTATCCATATAAGCTTCGTCATTGCGACTAAACCATTGATCAAAGCGTTTCCAAACAAGACGCCCGACGACTAATGGCAGGAGCATGGCAACAATGCCAAGAACGACGGTAAGAGTGGTGTCCATGAAATTTAAATCCTTATTGCTAAATGGGTTTACTGATTAAGCGGCGCTACTTAGTGGCAACCGGAAAGTCATACAGGATACAGGGGTTATCAACCAGAATTGATTTTAAGAGTAAGGGATCACCCGCCCATTCACCTAAAAGATCACAAAGGTCGGCATCGTGGGGCATTTGTTTTTTCACCATGACATGCGGCCAATCTGTCCCCCACACCAGCCTTTGTGGGTTTGCCTTAATAACGGCATCGTTAAAAGGGCGCATATCGGTATAAGGCAGATCGCCATCGCAAATACGATAAGGCCCAGTCATCTTGACCCAAGCTTGTTCGTTTTTGAGTAATTCCAGTAACCCCTGAAAACCTTTGTCTGTAATTCCATGCTTGGCATGACTGAAGCCAAAATGACCAAATACTAAATTGACGGGGAAGTTTTCAAATACCTTGGCAAGGTCTGGATATTCGTTAACGTGCATCAGTAATTCGAGGTGCCATCCAAAAGGTTTTATTCTCTGCGCTAAATTTTTAAGATTTTCAATTGGCAGCCCAGCAGTTTTGTCAGCGACATCGACAATATTGCAGCGAATGCCACGCACGCCTGCTTGATGCAAGCGCTCTAATTCTTTGTCATCAATCTCATCGACATTATTGGGTATCACTGCTACGCCACGAAATTGTGATGGCGCTGCTTGGAGTGCTGCCAGCATTGCGCGATTATCCGTGCCATAGACGCTGGGTTGCACCAGCACCGCACGGTCAACACCGAGCATCTGAAGTAAAGCTTGATAGCTTTGCAGTGTGGCATCTGGTGGTGTGTAGATGCGCTCTTGTGCATACGGGAATTGACTAGCTGGCCCACACACATGCGCATGGCAATCAACAGCCCCAGCCGGAAATACTATTTTTGGTAATTTGATTTCTGGATCTGGGGCTTGGCACAAGGGGGCCGAAAGGGATTGATGGGAAGTCACTAGCGATTCTTTATTGCGGTTCGATGTTGGCTTCTTTGGCAATCTTTTGATACTTCGCCATTTCTTCCCGCACAAACTTTGCAAACTCTGTTGGACTCATTGGAGTGGCCTTGATGCCTTTAGTCTCATAAGCAGTTTTAACCTCAGGATCTTGCATTGCTTGATTAATATCTTGATTGATTTTTTTCACGATCGCAGGTGGAGTAGCAGCGGGTGCCCAAACTCCAAACCATAAACCAATCTCAAAGTTAGCATAGCCTTGTTCTGCAACACTAGGAATATCTGGAACTGCTGCATTACGAGTTTTGCTGGTGACGCCAAGCGCACGTACTTTGCCTCCTTTGAGTTGGCCAATCGCTGTATCTAATGGGGCCATATAAAAAGCGGTACGCCCAGACATGGTGTCGGCAATGGCTTCAGGTGATCCCTTGTAGGGAACGTGAATGAGTTTGATACCCATGATTTGATTAAAGTACTCGGCCGCGAGATGGGTTGAGCTACCTACGCCTGCTGAAGCAAAAGTAATTTCATTCGGTTTGGATTTGGCGGCAATCACTAGATCGCGAATCGATTGATAGGGGCTATCTGCCGCAGTGATCATCACATACGGTGTTTGTCCCAAAATGGCGACATCTACCAAACTCTTGAGGGGGTCATAGGGAAGTTTTTTATAAATTGCGGGATTGGCGGCATATGAGGCAGATTGCACTAGCAAGGTATATCCGTCAGGCTCTGCATTGACAACGACACCTGTACCAATAAGACCACCAGCACCGGGGCGATTTTCAATAATCACGGATTGTTTCCAGGTTTCCGAAAGACTTTTAGCTACTACGCGTCCTGCGATATCGGCACCTGAGCCGGTAGTTAAGGGAACTACCATCTTGACTGTGCGATTAGGGTAGTTTTGCGCATAGCTCAGACTTACTCCACAGACCAGGCCTGCTGCGAGGATGCATCTATTAACTCTAGCGGTGGAAATCGCACGAATGAGTGAGGTGAACATCTTGTCTCCTTAGTATTTTTATAGTTTCATTGGATAATCTAACATGCTCTGAGAAATTGATAAATAGAGATTAATCGAGATAGTGAGAACTAAAGATAGGGTGGAGATAAATGAGTCAAATGCAGGATTTAAAAGTGATTAAGGTGAATGGCGTTGATATTGCCTACCGTTTTGACGGCCCTCAAGATGGCCCTGTTTTATTGGTGGCAAATAGTTTGATGGCCAATGGCAGTATGTGGGATGGCAATGTGCCTGCTTTAGCTGATCGCTATCGCGTTCTTCGTTATGACAAAAGAGGGCATGGAGGTTCTGGTTTCAGTGAAGGTCCATACACTATCGCTCAATTAGCGGATGATGCAATTGGATTATTGGATGCGCTTGGTATTCAGAAAGCTCACTTTATGGGTTTATCAATTGGGGGCATGATTGGCCAGCAATTGGGTGCGCGCTTTCCTGACCGCATTTTATCTTTGACGCTCTGTAACACCGCTTCAGAAATGCCTCCCCGTAGTTTGTGGGAAGATCGTTTTCAGATTGCGCGCACTCAAGGCATCGCTGGGTTGGTTGAGGGTACGATTCAACGTTGGTTTACCGCTCCTTTTATCCAGCGAGCTCCACAAGAAATTGAAAAAGTGCGTCAAATAATCCTGGGGACTAATGTTGATGGTTATATGGCGTGCGGAAGTGCGGTGCGCGATATGGCTCAAAGTACAATGCTATTGAAGATTAAAGCACCTACTTTGGTTTTGTCTGGTCGATCTGATCCAGCTTGCACTGTTGATCAAGGTATTGTTTTACATCGTTTAATAGATCGCTCCAAAATGGTGATACTGGAAGAAGCGGCACACTTATCTAATATTGAGCAGCCAGAGGCGTTTAATAAGACGGTTCGTCAATTTATAGATTCGGTTGACGACACTTTGTAAGTGAGCTGAATAGTTTTATTTTTAGTAGCGCCCATTTAAAACAGAAAGTACCTTTATGACCGAACTATCAAACACTCAGATTCAAGAGCTCCGCACAAAAGTATTAGGTGCAGCTGCCAAAATTCCAGGAGCATTAATTGGTCTGGGTATTTTATTCATTGTGCTGGGCATGATTGGCATTGCGGGTCAAACATTGTTTTCCTTTGTAACGGTAAATGTCTTGGGAATCTTTTTGTTTTCTGGCGGAATCTTACAAGGTGCACATGCTCTCAAATCACACGGCTGGAAAAGCGTAGGTGTTCAGCTTGTGCTGGCGGCGCTGTATATTGCTGCTGCAATCTTTACTTGGGCTTTCCCAATTCCTGCGCTTGAAGCGATTACTCTGTGGTTAGCAGCAATCTTTTTTGTAACGGGCGCCTTGCGTTTGATCTCGGCTTTTCAGCATCGTCACTTTCGCGAATGGTTCTGGCTGGTACTTTCTTCAGCGCTTTCCATTTTGATGGGCGTTCTTATCATGAATGGTTATCCAGAATCTAGCCTTTGGCTGCCGGGCATGTTGATTGCGATTGAGCTCTTGTTGCAAGGCTGGTCATTATTGTTTATGGGCTTAGCAGCACGCTCATTGACTAAGTAATTTGATGGCGAATAGCTGATATAGATTTATAGAGTGGAAACATAGGATAAAAAGTCTGCATCATGGCAATGAAAAAAACCGATCTCTATAAGAACTTGGCATTGAAAACTGCACAGGGAATGAAAAACGCTACCAAGTCTCCTAAGCCAGGTTCAGCTGAAGCCGCAGCAAAGTCCAAAAAAGAGCTAGCAGGTGCAAATCCCTTGCTAGCTTCTTTAATGGGTAAAACCAAGCCTAAGTAACTATCTCAGTAGACATCAATAAGTTTGAAGCACAATTCACCGCTTTTCCTGATTGATTTTTTAAAGGTCTTTGCGGCCTTATTAATCATCCTGCATCATCTATCTAGTTATGGGCAAATTGCCGAGGATGCGCGTCGCGTCTTTCCTGCTCTCATGACTTGGCTGTTTGAGTATGGCCGTTATGCAGTGCAAATCTTTCTGGTGATGGCGGGTTATCTGGCAGCTCAGTCATTGAGTCGCTATGCCAATATCCAATTTAGTGCTAACGGTTTACTCAAGTTGATATTGAATCGTTACCTGCGCTTATTTGCCCCCTACGCTGCTGCACTGCTATTTACTATTGTGTGTGCCTATATTGCGCGCTTCTGGGTAAATGATGAATTTGTTGGTGAATCCGAAACACTATCGCAATTTTTGGCACATCTCTTTTTTATTCAAGGCATTTTAGGTTTAGATTCCATTTCTGCTGGCGCTTGGTATATCGCCATTGATTGGCAGTTGTATTCAGTATTAGCAATTTTGTTTGTATCTTTTCCGAGATATCAGGCCTTGATTTGGTTGGTCAGTGTGTTGGCTGTGAGTTCTCTATTGTTTTTCAACCGATCCGGTGACTATGAAGCCTATTTCCTTTACTTTATTGGCTCTTATGGCTTGGGTGTTTTGGCATACTTAGCAAGTCGCTTTGAAGATATAGGAGTGCAGCGCTTGGCCAAGGTGGCATTAATATTGATTGGCTTGATCATTGCAGCCACTTCGTTGCAGCAGCTGTGGCTTCGAAACATTCTTGCTTGGTTTGTGGCTCTTGCTTTGTACTTATGGGGTAATGCCCATTACCCAAAAGCCATTGCTCAGAAGAATATCGGCAAGGCAATTGCTTGGGGGAGCCAACGTTCTTATTGCGCTTTTTTAATCCACTTCGCATTTATCTTATTGGCAAACACACTCTACATCGCATCCGGTTTGCATGCACACGAAAGCGGATCATTCGCTATTGCATTGATGTTGGGAGTCGTAATCATTAGCGTGATTGCGGCTAATTACGTTTATCGTTGGATTGAAGTTCCAGCGAACAAACTCAAGGTATAAGAAAGTCCGAAAGCTAAGCCAAGCTTAAAGACCCATGTCTTTGAGAACGCGGAAGATCTCGCGATAAGCCTTAGGCGGTTTGTTTTGTTCTTTCTCTTTACGCGCATTACGAATCAAGGTGCGCATATTCTGAATATCCATATCTGGATATTGCTCAATCATCTTAGTGAAGGCTTCGTCATTGGCAATTAGTCTGTCGCGATAGCTTTCTAGAAAATGTAACTTTGCAGTTTCTGCTTTGCTTACACCCTGAATTGCATCTAGGCGTTTCTGAATGGCATCCAACTCTTCCTCATCTAAAAAGCGCATGAGTTTGCCAAGATATTGCTTATGACGACGAATTGCCTCAAAACTTTTAATCTTGTTGGTTTCGGCAAGGGCGGCTTTGATGGCCTCATCCAAAGGAATCGTTTTCAAAGCATCGCTACTGAGGGCTGCCAATACCTCGGCCAGCTTCTGGCGCTCAGTCATTTGGCGCTTCAACTCTGACTTGCTTGGTCCTTCATCGGCGTCAACCACCTTGGGAGTGCGATTCTTCTCATTAATATGCATATAGCTATTTTAGACGGGTATTTAAGGTTTCTAGCTGAATTGCCAAATTTCTGCAAATTGGAAGATTTGGTAAATAATAGAGTTTAAAAATAGACACAAAAAAGTAGAGACATGGGTAAAACAAGTCAAACAAACACTTACGACTACATCATTATTGGAGCAGGCAGCGCTGGCTGTATGTTGGCTAAGCGCTTAACTGAAAACCCCAATAAGAAAGTCTTGCTGATTGAGGCTGGCAAGAACGACAACTACATCTGGATTCACATTCCGGTTGGTTACTTGTATTGCATCGATAACCCAAGAGCGGATTGGCGTTTTAAGACAGCCAACGAAAAAGGTTTAAACGGAAGATCTTTGTTATATCCACGTGGTCGTGTTCTAGGGGGCTGCTCATCTATTAACGGCATGATCTACATGCGCGGTCAAGCGGGCGACTACGAATCTTGGGTGCAAGCAACGGGTGACGATTCTTGGTCTTGGGAAAATGCACTCAAGCGTTACATGTCATTCGAGGATTATCACAGCGCTGCTAATCAATGGCATAGCAAAGGTGGTGAGTGGACTGTGTCCAAGCAGCGTCTGCGTTGGCCCATCATGGATCGCTTTAAGGATGCCGCTGTACAGGCCGGCATTCCAGCATCGGATGACTTCAATCGTGGCGATAACTTTGGCGTAGGCTACTTCGATGTGAGTCAACGCGCTGGTTGGCGCTTAAATACTTCGAAGGCGTTTTTAAGAGATGCTGCTAAGCGTAGCAACCTCACCATCATTACTGAAGCGGTAGTGAATAAACTGAAGATCGATCCCGTCACTAAAAATTGTTTCGGCGTTGAATACATTAAGAATGGTCAAACTCGCGAAGCCTTGTGTGCCATTGAGCAGGGCGGTGAAGTATTGCTGAGTGGCGGTGCAATTGGTAGCGTACAAATATTGGAGCGCTCAGGCATTGGATCAGCAGCGCATCTCAGTCAATTGGGCATCCCAGTGATCGCCGATCTTCCAGGTGTAGGCGAGAATCTGCAAGACCATTTGCAGCTTCGCATGGTTTATAAAGTAAGCGGTATTAAAACCTTAAACACCAAAGCCAACACACTCTGGGGCAAGATGATGATTGGCTTGGAGTATGTACTTAAGCGCTCTGGACCAATGTCGATGGCACCATCGCAGTTAGGTGCATTTGCTTATAGTTCGCCTGAGCAAAAGAGCGCGAACGTGGAGTATCACGTTCAACCTTTGTCCTTAGAAAAGTTTGGTGAAGACTTGCATTCTTTCAATGCATTTACTGCAAGTGTTTGTAATTTGCGTCCCACTTCACGCGGTAGTGTGCACATCAATTCAATTGATCCAGAAGCCCCGCCGGTTATTAGTCCTAATTACCTATCGACCGATGAAGACCGCAAAGTAGCAGCGGATTCTTTGCGCCTCACTCGCAAGATTGTTGAGCAAGCTGCGCTTGGTCCTTATGCTCCAGAGGAATATAAGCCGGGTGTGCAATATCAAACTGATGAAGAGTTGGTAAAGGCTGCAGGTGATATTGGTACTACGATCTTTCATCCGGTAGGGACTTGCAAGATGGGGCGCGCAGATGATCCGATGGCTGTGCTTGACTCGCAACTGCGTGTGAGAGGCATTCATCACCTACGTGTAGTGGATGCTTCAGCGATGCCGACGATTACTTCAGGCAACACGGCTGCACCAACTATGATGATTGCAGAGCGCGTTGCTGAACTGCTCACGCGTGAATAACATTCCGCAAAAAAGCTACTCATTGCCAGCGAGCCATTTATTGCTGGCGCTCGCTATTGTGGCAGTGTGGGGCACTAACTTTGTAGTGATTAAGTTATCCCTCAACTCTTTCCCACCTTTCTTATTTGCTGCACTTCGCTATACGTTTGCTTTTTTACCTTTGGCACTTTTCTTCCCCATACCCAAAGTCTCATGGATCAATCTCTGTATTTATGGAGTTGCAGTGGGGGTGGGGCAGTTCGGAATTCTGTACTTTGCGATCGATGGTCGCATCTCCCCTGGCTTGGCTTCATTGGTTATTCAGACGCAGGTATTTTTTACTATCGGCTTTGCTATGTTCTTTGCCAAAGAGCGTTTGCGAATTTATCAAGTAATAGCGTTGCTGGTGGCCATCATCGGTTTGGTAGTTATTGCACTGCACACTGATGCCAACACTACATTCCTCGGGCTTGCCTTGGTCGTATTCTCTGGCTTCTCCTGGGGGGTCGCTAATACGGTTAGCCGCAGAGCGGGCTCGATCAATATGCTGTCCTATGTCGTTTGGGCAAGTGGATTTGCTATTCCACCCTTATTTGTCATGGCCTATCTA
>JACCDX011850228.1_pt1 | contig 66951 bp, 53 predicted proteins | sample 7449681 | NCBI WGS metagenome assembly JACCDX01 (sample SAMN15323450, study PRJNA562643) | freshwater metagenome | isolation source: river surface water | place: USA:Blue River Watershed | collected 2017-08-18
AAGTGGATTGACACCACCGAGCGGAGTGACACCTCCAAGTGGAGTCACACCACCGAGCGGAGTGACTCCTCCAAGTGGAGTGACACCTCCGAGTGGAGTCACACCTCCAAGCGGAGTGACACCTCCAAGTGGAATCACACCACCGAGCGGAGTCACACCACCCGGTGCCGCGACACCGCAAGCCAGTACTTCAAACACTCTGACTGGTCAGCGCTTAGTGACTTATGAAGATATTTCAGTTTCTCTTGTCAGAGAACCAAGAGCGCAAGAGAAAGGGCTGGTCACAGTGTTGGTTCCAAATACCATCATCTCGACGGGTAAAGAGTTTTCTTTCAAATTACCTGAAAAAATTGGTGATACTGCAGTGGGTTCTCAGCCGATTAGAATCACCGCCGAAAATGGTGGTCCTTTACCTGGCTGGTTAAATTTTGATCCGAACTCCAAGACACTAGAGTCGATGTCATCTGCAAATCGAGTCTTCCCCGTCAAATTAATCATCCGAATCAATAATCAAACTGCAGACCTCATCATTTCGGAGAGGACAAATTCCAAATAATTAAGCGAATCAATATCGGGTTGTTACGGGGGTTGACTATCTTCATCAAGATGTATGATGGGATTCAATTCCCACAATGCAAAGGAATTCTTCATGGTGCATACAACTCGTGCGTTCGCAAAGTTTGCAAAGCTTTCTCTGACAGCTTGTGTTTTTTCTTGGTTTTCACTCACGGCCTCATCAGCCGCGGCGCAAACAAATTACCCAACTAAGCCAATCAAGCTGATCGTAGGATTTGCACCAGGTGGTGGCTCAGATTTGATTGCTCGCTTGGTGGCCGCCAAGCTGGGTCCAGTACTGGGTCAATCAGTGATTGTGGAGAACAAGCCTGGTGCGGGCGGCAACCTTGCCGCTGAACTCGCGCTGAAATCTCCCGCAGATGGTTACACCTTGTTCTTATCGGCTGCAAGTTATACCGTCAATCCCAGTTTCTACAAGTTACCTTTTGACTCTGGTAACGATATGACTCCAATTGCACTATTGGCCCGTGGACCTTTTATTATTGCGGCAACAAAAAGCTTTCCTGCCAATACGCTGCAGGAGTTTGTGACCTTGGCTAAGGCAAGTCCGGGGAAATACAGTTTCGCGACTTCGGGTCAAGGCAGTATCACCCAGATGGCCACTGAGTATTTCAATGAAACAGCAGGTATCAACTTGCTGCATATCCCGTACAAAGGTACCTCTCCTGCTTTGACCGATACTGTCGCGGGTCACACCGATATCATTTTTGGAACTGTTGCCTCAACTTTGCCTTTAGTCAGTACTGGGCAACTCAAAGCATTAGCAGTGACCACGCCTAAGCGTTTGTCCGCTTTGCCTGATGTCCCGACTGTGATGGAGTCAGGCTACCCGTCCTACGAAGTGACGAACTGGCACGGGATTATTGCACCTAAAGGTGTACCGGTTGCTATTCAGCAAAAGCTGAATAAAGCCATCAATCAGGTTCTTCAGGACAAAGAGATGGAAAAGACGTTGACTAGTGATGGCTTGACGGCCGCCGCGTTGACACCAGAACAGTTCGGCGAGTTGTTGAGAAGTGAAATCGCTCGCTGGGGAGCTCTTGCTAAAAGTCGTGGATTGTCCATCAAGTGAATCTGATTTCTGCAGGCTGTTAAAAATCTGAACTATATCGATCCTCCGACGCGGAGGATCGATAGTTTCCTGACTATTTCTTTTGCAGCATCCGCTCGTAATTAAACCGTCGATCCACGTCAAGGATTGATTCGCCAGACTCCAGGGCGCGGACCATTTCGAGCTCCTTGCTCAGGATCTCCTCGGCGGCCGCGACGACCTCTTCTACTTTCTCGACGGGAATGACGACTACCCCATTCACGTCAGCGACAATGACGTCGCCAGGGCGCACAGGCGCATCGCCTAATCTGACTGGAACGTTCCAGGCTTCTTGAACGATGCGACCCCGGGCAGTCAAAGGCACAGTGCCGCGTGCGTGCACGGGAAACCCGAACACTTCACAGGCATCGACGTCCCGAACCGCACCGTCTACAACAACGCCTGAAACGCCTTTTTGTCGGGCGCCCATCGCGAGAATTTCTCCCCAGCAATTGTTGTAAAGATCGCCTCGGTTGTCGATCACAATGACATCACCGGGATGGCTGTTGAAGATGGCGTCTACGCCGAGGTGCGCTTTGGCAGGGACCGCGCCTGCCGCTGTCATCTTGATGGTGACGGCGCGCCCGATGACCTTTGTTTTGCCCCAGCGGGGAACGATACCGACGACGCTGCAGCGAGCGATCCCAAGCTGATCAAGCGCGTCGCTCAGATTGGATGTGGCAAGCGCCTCTAAGCGCCCTCGAAAATCTTTGTCAAACGTTTTGTTGTCCATAACCTTAGTCCACTTTTGCACCAGACATTTTAATCAGCTCTGCCCATTTTGGAATTTCAGCATCCACGACCTTCTTGAAATCAGCCGGCGTGCCGCCCAGCGCTGTTGAACCTTGCTCTTCAAGTTTTTTCAGGACGGCTGGATCTTTCATGACCGTTTGAATTGCGCCGCTGAGTTTGTTGACGATTGCAGGTGGTGTCGCTGCGGGAGCGAAAATGCCGTTCCACAAGACGATTTCATAGCCTGGCAGGATTTCTGCGATCGCAGGTGCGTTGGGGATTCTGGATGAGCGCGTTTTAGTGGTGACGGCAAGTGGTCTGAGTTTTCCGCTATCCAAATACCCGAGTACCTCGACCATAGGTGAAAAAACAGCTTGTACCTGGCCTGCCAGAAGGTCATTGTTCGCCAAGGAGCCGCCTTTGTAGGGGACGTGCACCATTTCACCTCCCACCATGTTGTTAAACAAAACACCTGCGAGATGGTTGGAGGCACCACTACCCGAGGAACCATAGTTCACCGGTACTTTTTTCTGTTTAACAATTTCGACAAACTCTGCCAGGGTTTTGGCTTGAAAATTGTTGTTCACCATCAAAACATTCGGAATCAGCGCGACTTGCGAGACGGGTATGAGATCTTTCTGTACGTTTAAACCCATGTTTTTGTACAGAGAGACGTTTGCGGTGAGTGTGCTGGTATGCAAGAGGATGGTGTAGCCGTCTGGCTGGGCTCTGGCAACAAAGGCTGCTCCAATGTTTCCAGCAGCGCCGGGCTTGTTTTCCACGACTACGCTTTGACCGAGGATGGGACCGAGCTTTTCAGCGAGCATGCGTGCGGTGATGTCGGTGCTGCCGCCTGCTGCGAAGGGAACGACCATGGTAATCGGGCGTGTGGGCCAATTACCTGATTGCGCCATCGCGCTAGTGCCTAAGGCAGCCATCGCAGTTGTTAAAACAAGTTTTGCAATTTTTTTTGTGATCATGATTTGTCTCCAGATGTTTTATCGCAATGTGCTTCGTTTATTTTTATGAACGATTTTTAAGACTCACTTCAACAACGCCAGAGTCTGCGTCGATTTCCACATAGTCGCCTGTTTTGATGACAACTGTCGGGTCTTGATCCAGTCCTGCCACGACGGGTATGTTGCCGATAATCGCGCCGATGGTCGTGATGGGCTCTGGGTTGACTTGTATAAAAGCGACGGGGGCTGTGCCACGCGAGACCATGTCGTATATTTTGTATGAACCCCCTGTGGAGCCTTTGCCAGTCAAAAATACGAGCACTTTCCCGGAAATATTCATACCTTCAATTTCATGGCCAGGTTCGGTCACGATCCCAGTCATGTTGTCGACGCCTCCGTTAAAGCTGATGGCCTCTTTGGTCACAATTGCTTCGCCTTGAGCTTTGCCCGTGACAATTTTTCGCCCTTGAAGTTTTAATGTTGTTGTATTCATCTTTTATCTCCAGACACCGTCGATGGCGGCTTGCATCACGCGTTGTAGATTGCCGTAATGAGCCGGCAGTCCAAATTGACCGAGTGCATAAAAAGCCATCTTTGCTGAATTGGTGGTCAAGGTTTTGTAGCCTTTCGAGGGTGCGATCACACGACTTCTCGCTAAAAATGGGCAAGTTTCACGCACGACTACGCCACCAGCGTCTTTGATCGTCTTGATGTAGCCCATTTCATCGGCCATCGCATACATGGCGCCGGCGGTCGTGACCCAAAGCGACACGTCAGGGTGTACTTTTTTTCCTTCAAGCGCTTCGGCTACTTCTCGGATCTCCTGCACCGATGCATTGGGACATCCGACCAATATCCAGTCGACGTGATCTGAGGGCTCTTTGTTAAGAGCGTTTTCAGCTTGTTGACGTTCTTGCTCTCCGAATACCAGCGTTTTGGCAGGCTTACGATCACCAAAGGCTGCCTCGAGCGAGGGGGCTTCCGGCGTCACACCAATGGCATGAAACATACTCACCGCTCCAGAGGCTGCGAGTGCCGCACTCAAAGCCTTAAGTTCCTCAAGAGTAGGATGATTGGGGAGTCCCTCAAAAACCGGCGTATCTTGTCCTGCGATTTTCCCTGCAAAGTAACCGAGCGTTCCATAGTCAGTCATATCTCGCATGGGTGTTTCAACTTTGATCAAGAAACTTCCATAGCGATTTTCTTTGAGATGGAACCCGTATTCAGGTGTTCGACCGGTGAGTGCTGTGGCAAGAGCGCTCGGACCGCCTTCACGATTCGTTCTTGCGCCACAGACTGAGTTGGCAAAAACAACCGCGGACGATTCTCCCCAAGCCATATGTTCGCCAAAACGCGGCATGTTGCCCACCAGATAGGGGATGCAGGTATTACAGGTGTTTGCACCCATCCCCGCATAGGCTCCTGTCAAGCGTTTTTGCAGGACCTGATCGGATTCAGGAATGCCGATTTGCTCCCATTGAGTGGGATCCACTGCCGTTGGATTCGTGGTAACTCGGGTCACAAAGGTGCCGCCTTGTTTACGAATATCCTCGACAAAACGTGTGCCTGCCTCTTCTGCAACCAGGACGGATGATCCAGCCATGTGGACGTTATTCACGGGAAGGAGTTTCTCTGCCCCAAAGCTTTCCCCGAGTGCGACGAGGATTTGCATCGCTTTTTGAACTGCCGGGCCTTTTTCCCCCGCCAGCATCTTTGTCTCTTCTTCTGTCAGAAACATCTATTTCTCCATTTATCACTGGAATCACGTATTCACGATCACCTAGGATTCTGGACAATTAAATAAATCATGAAAAGCGATAAATTGGAATTAATATACATTCTAAATAGTGATCTATTAATTGAAGTGAATATGCGCCATGATGACTTTCAAACAGCTGGAAGCACTGTTTTGGATTGTGCAGGCAGGTGGTTTCTCACAGGCGGCAGCGCGCCTGCACACCACTCAATCCGCCATTTCCAAGCGTGTGCACGAATTGGAGGAGATGTTTGAGACGCCTCTTTTCGATCGTACCCAGCGCTCGGCTAAGCTGACGGCAAAGGGCGAGGAGATGTTTTTGGTCGCCAAGCGACTGTTGGAGCAGCGGGATGTCGCGATTGAGCAGTTTCAACGTCCGGAGGTTTTGGTGCGGCGCATCAGAATCGGTGTCACAGAACTGACAGCCATGACATGGTTGCCTCGTTTGGTCAGCGCGATCCAGGCCCACTACCCCAAGGTCATCATCGAACCCGATGTGGATGTCAGCCTTGCGTTACGTGACAAGCTGTTTGCCGATGATGTGGATTTGATGATCGTGCCTCAGGTTTTCGAAGATCAACGCTTAGTGGTCAAGAGAGTAGGCGTCGTAGAAAATGTGTGGATGTGTAAGCCGGGTCTGGTGAAAGCAGGCAGAAATCTGCGCATGCAGGATTTGGCAAACCATAGGCTGCTCACTCAAGATGATCGTTCAGGCACGGGTCAGCTCTATAACCGTTGGCTGCAGTCGATTGGTATTCAGCCAGAAAATACGATCTTGAGTAATAGTCTCGTCACACTCATCGCACTGACGATCTCCGGGATGGGCGTGAGTTATCTGCCTAAGAATTGTCTGCAACAGATGATTCAGGCTGGTGCGCTTCAAGTGTTGCCAATCAAGCCGACCTTGCCACTGGCCTCCTATGCTGCCGTGTATCGTGCAGATCGAAAGAGCACCTTTATTTCTGCGGTGGCGACTCTCGCGCAAGATCACTGTGATTTCGGTACGATCTTTCAAACAGCTTAATGGATGTATTAGTATCTGGATATAACCGAATCTACAAAAAATAAATCTCAAGGAGACAAGTATGAAAGTAGGCTTAATTGGTGCAGGAAATATCGGGCAACATTTTGCGACGCGTATTCTGGCTGCAGGTCATGAACTCGTAATTTTTGATCTGAATAAAGAGGTGCTGACGCGCTTCAAGGCCCTAGGCGCCGAAGTGGCCGACGGAGTGTCTGACCTTGCTTCGCGTGTGACAGATGTTTATTTGTGTTTGCCGGTACCCGCTGCCGTCAAATCCGTAGCCGCTGAAGTCGTGAACGGTTCAATGATCAACATGTTGATTGATCTTTCCACGACGGGTCCTTCGATTACCAAAGAAGTTCACGAAATATTGTCGCAAAAAAATATCGCATTTGTGAGTGCCCCGGTCAGTGGTGGGACTGTTGCGGCCCAGCATGGCACGCTGGCGGTGATGGCGGCAGGAGATACGGAGGCATTTAAAAAAGCCGAACCGATTTTGAAGATCATAGGCAAAAATATTTTCTTCCTCGGTGAGGATCCCAGCCTGGGTCAAACGATGAAGATCATCAACAACACTTTGTATGCCACCAGCATGCTGGCAAGCTGCGAAGCATTAGTTTATGGCGTCAAAGCTGGTCTGGACTCCAAGACCATGCTCGATGTTTTGAATGTGTCGAGTGGCAGATCCTTTGCGACACTTGAAAGAATTCCGCAATGTGCCTTGGACAGAAGTTTCCCTGTGCGTTTCACCACAGAGTTACTGCACAAGGACATCAAAATGTGTCTGGATGAAGCCGAAAAAATTGGTGCGCCAATGTTTATCAATCAAAACGCGCGACAGTTTCTCGCCTTTGCAATGACGCAAGGTGATGGACCGAAAGACAACCTCATGCCGATGAGACATTTTGAAGAGTGGGCTGGCGTTCAGTTTGGTAAAAAACCCGATTAACTCAGAATTAAAAGTTCGAGTGGTAAGGAAGGATGCGTGTTGATGTCTCAAAAGTCTTTGCTGTTAGTGCTTGTATTTTTGACCGAAGATCATCGTTCTCTTTTGTCAGAATATTTTGATGTGATTTACTTGCCTTACGAAAAATATGGCGGTGATCGATCATTTTGTATCGAAACCATGCGTGAACATGCGTCGCGAATCAAGTTCGTTTTGACCAACGGCGCGTTTGGTTTGAAAGATGCCGAAATGGCACGCATGCCCAAGCTCGAGTTCATCAGCACGTTAGGTGTCGGCCATGAAAGTGTTGATCTTGAGGCTGCTAAAAAAAGAGGCATTGTCGTTTGCAACACAGCGGGGACGAATGCGGAGGTTGTCGCAGATCACACCATGATGTTGCTGCTTGCCACCATCAGGCGACTGCCATTCCTGAATCGCGAAGTGCGTAAAGGTTTATGGCGTGACGACGTTCCACGACCAAGACATATTTCAGGTAGAAAGATCGGTATCTTTGGTTTGGGTGCCGTGGGACAAAAAATCGCGACGCGTGCTCAAGCCTTTGAGATGCAGGTGGGTTATCACAGTCGTACCCGAAAGGACGAAACGGGGTACACGTATTTTTCAAATATTGAAGAATTGGCAACATGGTGTGATTTTCTAGTGCTTTGCGCCCCAGCAGGTCCCCAGACTTTTCATATCGTCAATCGCAAAATTTTGGACATGCTGGGTCCTGAAGGTGTGTTGGTGAATGTTGCCAGAGGTGCCTTGGTCAATACAGAAGAGCTTGTTGAAGCTATTCAGGCAAAGGCGATCGCAGGGGCTGCTCTGGATGTGTATGAGGGTGAGCCGAATTTGCCGCCCGCTCTAATCGATCTCGATGATGTGGTGATCACCCCTCATATTGCAGGTGTTTCGCCGGAGGCGATGCGCTCAGCGATAGACAGAGTCATTGAGAATTTGCAACGTCATATCGCCGGGCAAGCTTTGATATCGCCTATTTAGATTTTTTCTCTTTCAAGAACTGACCCATGTACTGCTGTGGTTCACCAGTTTGAAAAGCTGCAGCAAACTCACTGATACTGTTTTGGATAGAGGTCTCCAGAGGCTCGTCTTCCCATTCTCGCATCATGCGTTTTTGTTGGGCGAGCACCTTGGGACCAAGTTCTGCGAGACCATCGGCAACACGCGCGATTTCTTGGTCTAGCGTATCGAGCTCGACCACCTTATCGAGCAATCCCCAAGAGAGCCCTTGCTGGGCATCGATAATTTCACCCGTCAGGAGCAACCATGCCGCGCGCGACTGACCGATTAGCCGAGGCATGAGTGAAGCGTGAATGACGGAGGGGATGCCTACTTTGACCTCAGGCATGCCTAGCTTCGCAGCTGTCGATGCGATACGCAGGTCGCAGCAGAGGGCGAATTCAAGTCCGCCACCGAGTGTCCAACCTGGTACGCGAGCGATGACCGGCATGCGCAAGACACGGACGGCTTCACACAATTGTCTGAGTTTGTCGATAAACACCCTGGCAGTTTGGTGATCAAGCGCAGCCATTTCCTTGATGTCGGCACCCGCAACAAAGGCTTTGTCGCCATGCCCACGCATGACCACGACTCGAACATCGTTGTTATTTTCGACCCAGGCTAATGCCTCAAGCAGGCCATTCATGACAGGCGTGCTCAAAATATTCAGGCTGCCTGCCTGTTGAATGGATACGGTCGCAACACCTTTAGTCGATACGTTGACCGTAGCAAACTGATTCTCAAACATCATTCTTTTGTCCCCAGATTTTATGTGGTGATGTATTGGTTAAATCAAATGAAGCAGCCAGCCCGTTAAACCTCCGAACACCACTACGAGCCATGGCGGGAGTTTCCAGAATATCAGCGCGACAAAGGCGATCAGTGCCAGGCAAAAATCCTGTGTACTGAGGATCGCGCTTGTCCAGACTGGCTGATACAGTGCGGCGAGTAACAAGCCCACGACAGAGGCATTGATGCCGCTCAGTGCTGCTTGCGTGCGTAGGTTTTGACGGAGTTGTTCCCAGAATGGCAAGGCACCTACGACTAATAAGAAGGAGGGAATAAAAATCGCGATCAGTGCGATCAGTCCGCCTGCCCAACCGCTGGGAGCACTCGTCATGGAGGCGCCGAGAAACGCGGCGAACGTAAAAAGCGGTCCTGGCATGGCTTGAGTGGCGCCGTATCCAGCCAGAAAAACTTGTTCCTCTACCCAGCCCGTCGGCACAACCTCGGTCTGCAGCAGTGGAAGGACGACATGACCACCACCAAACACCAGAGAGCCTGCACGGTAAAAGGCATCCACGATGGCCAGGGTCTGAACAGGCATTGCTTCGGAGGCCAGTGGCAAGAGGATTAACAAGATAAAAAAGAGAGCAAGCCAGAGACTTCCCGTTCGCCGTGAGATCTGAATGGGAAGAGGATCGTGTGGGGCAAGCTGAGCAGGTTTGAATAGGGCTACACCCGAGATTCCAGCCACAATGATCACGCCTACTTGAGCCCAAACCGACGGCATGAGCAGTACGGTGCAAGTGGCGAGCATCATGATCGAGATGCGTTTTGCATCTGTGCACAGACTGCGAGCCATGCCCCAGACTGCTTGCGCCACAACCGCCACCGCGACGATTTTTAAACCATGAAGTGCTCCGGCCGAGAAACTGTTGCCGGCACTTGAGATCCCAATCGCAAAGAGAATCAGCACGATTGCCGAAGGAAGGGTAAAGCCCGCCCAGGCTGCAAGTGCGCCAGCGTAGCCTGCTCTCGAAAAACCTAGTGCGATGCCGACCTGACTGCTGGCTGGTCCTGGGAGAAACTGACAGAGCGCGACGAGATCAGCATAACTTCGGTCGCTGAGCCATTGTCGACGTGTAACGAACTCTTCTCGAAAATATCCCAGATGGGCGACGGGTCCTCCGAAAGAAGTCAGCCCAAGTCTGAGAAAAATCAGAAGGACTGTCCAAGCGGAGCGGTTGTCGGAGCGTTTTTCTGATCGGTTTTCGTTTGTTGGGAGAGGTGTTGTCATGATTGTGAGTACCCAAAGTATGTAGGTGATTATGCCTCAGCTCGTGTCTGAAAATGAAGGGTTGAGTCAAGCGTGTTATGGTTTCACACACTTAAGTGAGCTTTCCGGAGCAGTGGCATGACCCAGCGGATCCCGAGTTTTTATAAGACCTTTGAAATTGATCCCGCTGCGGTGGTGGCCGAGTTAGAGTCGGGCCTGTGCTCGCCGCATGCACATTGCTCACCAAAATATTTCTATAACGCTTTGGGTTCAACCTTGTTTGAGGCCATTACGCATTTGCCTGAGTATTACCCGACGCGTACCGAAGCCAGCATTTTTACTGAACACGCCAATGAGATTCACCGTCATATCCCTCTCCAAGCTGCGTGGATCGATCTGGGAGCCGGGAGTTGTCAAAAAGCAGCGAGCCTGTTTGCTGGAACGACACCTGGGATGTATGTTGCGGTAGACATCTCGCTGGATTATTTGACGGGTACGCTGATTCAACTGCAGCGCAGTCACCCGACGCTCGAAATGGTTGGCGTGGGGATGGACTTTTCCTCAACTCTTGATTTCCCTGCAGTACTCGCCAGTCAGTTCACTGAACGTCCGGTTTTTGCTTTTTATCCGGGGTCAAGCCTTGGCAACTTTACGCCCTCGGAGGCGCAGAAGTTTTTGGGTCGGGTGTCTCACGTTTGTCAAAACGCTCAAACGGGTTCTGGTTTATTGATCGGGATAGATTTGGTGAAGTCCAAACAAGTTCTTGAGCTTGCTTACGATGATGAACTGGGTGTGACCGCAGCATTCAATTTGAATGTCTTGAGACATATCAACACGTTATTGGGAACCAATTTTGATGTGCGTGAATGGCGGCATGAGGCTTTATTTAACGAAGCAGAGTCTCGAATCGAGATGCACTTGATCGCCCGCCATGCTCTGACTGTGCGCTGGGGCAGTCGGTCGCGTGATTTTCAGGCAGGAGAGGGTATCCATACTGAAAATTCCTACAAGTGGACGATTCCCGACTTTGATTCGCTTCTGAAGTCTGCAGGATTCTCAGAAACAAAATACTGGACGGATCCCCAACAGCAGTTTGCCGTGTTTTGGGCGAGTTAAGTTCAGAGTGAATGGTGACAAACCCTGAAACCAGAGTAGATGTCGCGGCGCTCGGGTGTAAAAAAGTTGCGGTAATTCACATTCCGTAAATATGGGTGAGTCGCCCGTGCAGCGCCGCGTAGGACTTTTCGTGAACCAAACCAAGGCGCGGAATATTCGACGTAGGGGTGGGGCGTAAAGCCCTCGAAAGGTTCGAACGTGTCCGATGTCCATTCCCAGACATCGCCCCATTGGAAATTTTGTAGTGTGCGAGCAGCGTAGTCCCATTGGGCCTCGGTCGGGAGGCTGCACTGTGCCCAGCGGCAATAGGCTTGAGCGTCGTCCCAGGAGATGTGTTGGGCGCATGCTTCGGGATTGATAGGTTCCCAAGTGCCGAAGGTATTGATTTCATAAGGTACTGAGCCAGTCTGCGCCTTCGAGGGTCGGAGATAGAGTGGCAATCGGTGTCCTGTTGACTCGACGAAATCGAGATACTCTCTCCAAGTCACCGGTTGCAGCGCAATGGCAAAAGATTCGAGCCTGGTTGTGCGTTCTCCGACTTCGTTATCAAAACAAAACGACCGACCCGCCAAACCACTCCAGTTTGTCCCCATTTTCCAGTCGGTCGCTGTGAGCTGACTCATCCCCTGCGGATAGACATTAGGGTGTGAGGCCCATTGGGTCTCAAATGGAATCCCCAAGGCTTGGGCCATATAGGTACTGGCCTCCAGGTGCATCGCTTCATGTTGCAGTGCAAGCCAGTAAAAATAAAGTGCAGCTGAACCATCGGTTTCTTTTTCTAAAGTCACCAGTGTTGTATCAAGTGTCTTTCTCAGATAGTCCAAGCATTGCTCAGTTTTTAGGAGAGGGAGGGTCCAGCGCAGATCATGGGCGACTTGTGTACTGTCATACCATTGATCAGCCGAGTTGACGATCGAGGGTGCACGGTGGTGTTTGATGTCCTGAAAGACGCCGCGCTCCCTTTGTAGATTGCGCGCGATCCAATATTCCTGAAACCAGGCGAGGTGGCCCAATTCCCAGAGTGGAGGATTAAACTCATCCTCCAAAGGAACCGTGAGTACACTGGCTCGCTGATAGCAGGCAAAAGCCTCGAGCGTATGCGCGCGCAGAGTTTTAAGCCCTCGAGCCAATATGTGTACTTCTGCTTGTCTCATAATTCTTGCTAACCTCTTGTTATGTCTATTTTACCCAAGCCTACACTGTTGAATGTTGTGATTGTCAGTCCTGCGCTGGCAGCGGCGAACAATGGCAACTGGCAGACTGCCCAGCGCTACGCCAGACTACTGCGCGCGTTTTGCCGCGTCAGGATTGTGCAGCGATGGGATGGCAGTGAAAGCGATGATGTCATGATCGCTCTGCATGCACGACGCAGCTATGAGTCGATCGCACAGTGGCATGTGCGCCACGGAACGCGCGGTTTGATTGTCGTTCTCACAGGTACGGATTTGTATCGCGATATTCAGAGCGATCCGCAGGCGCAGCAATCGCTTCGCTGGGCGCATACGCTTGTTGTGTTGCAGTCGGAAGGGGTGCAAGCTGTGCCGGAGTCCTTTCATGCAAAAACAGTCGTTGCTTTTCAGTCGACAACAACGCGTCAAACACTTCGCAAAACGCCAAGATATTTACGTGCGATTATGGTGGGCCATCTGCGTCCCGAAAAATCGCCTCGAACCTTTTTTCAGGCAGCCCGTCAGTTGGCATCGCATGGTGATATCCAGCTTCAGCACGTGGGTGGCGAACATGATCCCGAGCTCGCACAACTCGCGCATCAAACTGCTGCAGAATGCCCAAATTATGTTTTCCTCGGTGCCCGTTCACACGAGGCGACGCGAAGACTGATCCAGCGTGCGCATGTTCTGGTTCACCCGAGCGTGATGGAAGGTGGAGCGCATGTCGTCATGGAAGCTATATGCAGCGGTGTTCCAGTGGTTGCTTCCCGCATCCCCGGCAACGAGGGCATGCTCGGTCATGATTACGCTGGTTTTTTTCCGACAGAGGATGCGGTGGCTTTAGCTGAAGTTTTGCTGCGTTTGCGCCGTGACGCTTCGTTTTATGCTCAATTAATGGCTCAGTGCGCCTTGAGAGCCCCCTTGTTTGCACCCGCCCGTGAGCAAGAGCGTTTGATTACAATCGTCCAACAGTCTTTTTTGTCTTAACCCCCCAAGGAATCTCATGAAATCACTCGAGCCCCGCCTAACTTCACTGTCGCACGGTGGCGGTTGTGGATGCAAAATTGCTCCGGCCGTCTTGTCCGAGATTTTGAAGGGCACCCTTCAGATGCCGATTCCCAAAGAGTTGATGGTGGGTATCGCGACCGCTGACGACGCTGCGGTTTATCGTTTAAACGATGAACAGGCTTTGATCGCAACAACGGATTTTTTTATGCCGATCGTAGATGATCCGCATGAGTTCGGCCGCATTGCCGCAACGAATGCCATCAGCGATGTCTATGCGATGGGGGGGCGTCCGATTTTGGCATTGGCGTTGGTTGGCATGCCGATCAATGTGCTCTCAACCGAGACGATCGGTAAAGTTCTCGAAGGCGGCGCTTCGGTTTGTCGCGCGGCTGGAATACCGATTGCGGGTGGTCACACAATCGACTCAGTCGAGGCGATTTATGGACTCGTTGTGCTGGGCCTCGTGCATCCCGACCGTGTCAAGCGTAACGATGGCGCGCGCAAGGGCGATGTGATGATTTTGGGCAAGCCTGTTGGTGTGGGTATCTTGTCAGCGGCTTTAAAAAAGGAGGCGCTTGATGAGGCCGGATACGCTTCAATGATCCACAATACGACCAAACTGAATACGCCCGGTCCTGAGCTCGCCGAGCTCGAAGGCGTGCATGCCTTAACCGATGTGACGGGTTTTGGTCTGGCCGGACACGCCCTTGAAATTGCCCGTGGTGCCGACTTGACTGCCCAGATTAAATGGGCCGATGTGCCTTTGTTGCCGGGTGTGACTGATTTGATCAAGGCTGGAATGGTAACTGGAGCCTCAGGTCGCAATTGGGATGGCTATGGTCAAGACGTCAGTCTCGCGGTCAACTTGGGTGCAGAATGTAAAACCCTGCTGACCGACCCTCAAACCAGTGGCGGCTTGCTGGTGTGTTGTGCACCTGAAGCGGTGCAGGATGTGCTGGCGATCTTTAAAAAGCATGACTTCGGGCATGCCAGCGTGATTGGCCAGATTACCGAAAAGCAAGCTGCGCGTCTCGTGGTGGTCTGAGTATGACAGGGCGCTCCCTGCTCAGCGGAGCACTTGTCGCGCTCTGTGTGATGTTCATGCAGAGCGCCTTGTCCGCGCCCTTTGTCGTCGGTTCCAAGCGATTCACTGAGTCTTTTATCCTCGGTGAAATTGTTGCCCAAACGGTCCGCGAGGCGGGTGACGTCGATGTTGAGTTGAAATCTGGCATGGGTAACACCAGTATTCTGCTCGCGGCGCTCAGAAGCGGCGAGATCGATGTGTACCCTGAGTACACCGGTACCATTACACGTGAAATTCTCAAGACTGATCGAGCACTGACGCTGGATCAGATCAATGACAAACTGGCGCCAATGGGTTTGCGCGCAGCCATTCCGCTCGGCTTTAACAATTCCTATGTGCTGGCGATGCGTAGTGATCTCGCGCGCCAACTGGATATCAAAACGATTTCAGATCTGAGGCGGCATCCCTCACTTGTCTTGGGCTTATCCCATGAATTTATCGGACGAGCGGATGGATGGCGGGGACTGACGCAGGCGTATGATTTGGGCGCGCTCAAGCCTCGTGGTCTGGATCATGGGCTAGCCTATGAGGCGATCGCAGCAAAAAAAATTGATCTGGTCGATGCCTATGGCACTGATTCAAAGCTTTCACGCTATGCACTAACTGCGCTGGATGATGATCGACAGTTTTTTCCAAGCTATGAGGCAGTGCTACTGTTTCGAGACGATGTTCCCGAGAGGTTTCCGCGTGCCTGGCAAGCGCTTCAGAACCTTGAGCAATCTATTTCTCAAAGTACCATGCTCGCACTGAATACGCGGGCTGAAATCGATAAACAAAGTTTTCCGAATGTTGCCAGGCAATTTCTGGAAACCAAAAAAACAGGCGTGACATCAGTCGATACCCAGGCTGTGACTTTTATGAAGTTTTTATTCGGTCCTGATTTCTGGCGTTTGTCTGGACAGCATTTATTCCTTGTTTTGAGTTCACTCGCGCTTGCCACGCTGATTGGGATTCCTCTGGGAGTATTGTGTTTTTATGCACCTCGCCTGGGCCAGCTGGTGCTGGCCATCACAAGCGTCATACAAACCATTCCTTCGCTTGCTATCTTGGCATTTCTCATCACGCTGCTTGGCACAATTGGCATCGTGCCGGCGATTGTGGCGCTGTTTCTGTATGCGTTGTTACCGATCGTGCAGAACACGCATGCGGGGCTCAAGGAGATTCCCTCATCGATGCGTCAAGCTGCGACAGCCTTGGGTATTTCTGACAGTCAACGATTGTGGTTGATCGAGTTACCCTTGGCCCGGAGTCTGATAATTTCAGGTATAAAAATTTCAGCCGTTCTTTGTGTGGGAACGGCGACGATCGCGGCCTTTATCGGGGCAGGTGGTTATGGAGAGAGAATCGTTCAGGGCTTGGCTCTGAATAATACCCAGTTGCTTCTTGCAGGCGCCATTCCCGCCGCAGGCTTGGCGTTGCTGATGCAAGGCGGATTTTTCCTCTTGGAAAAACACTGGTCTCCGGGCTCAAAGGGTTGAAAGTATGGATGAGTGCCAGTTAGCCTGATCGCGCTTGAGCGGACCCGCTCCTAAACTCCATTGCATGTTGATGCCAGATACGGTGACAGGCCATTTCACACGTCTAGCCGGTCCCCACACTGTGAGTTCAACAGTGTCACTCCAGTCTTTGGGTGTTTCTGGGGCGAGGGCAGGGCGTTTAAGACCTAAAGGGTCCACAGTTGTCAACAGTAAGGCGCCGGTTCGAGCCAGCGATGCGCGGGCAATCGAGCCAATACCGGTTTGGACGCGCTTTTCAAGGCCTTTGAGAACTGCCGTGGCAAGCAAGTAGCCTGTCGCATGATCCAGCGCCTGAACGGGGAGTGGTTCTGGGCGAGCGCTCTGCGAAAGCTCTTGTCCCAGTTGAGCAATCCCGATACTCATTTGTACCAGACTGTCGAAACCCCGTCGGTTGGACCAAGGTCCAGTAAAACCATACGCATCGAGTGAAACATCAACCAGACCTGGTCGGATGCGCTGACGCGTCTCTGCGTTGAGTCCCATCTTGACCAGGGCATCGCTGCGATAGCCATGGACCAAAACGTCCGCTTCGCTCAATAGTTTGATCCAGTGCGCACGCTGTTCGGCCAGGCGAAGATCGAGCGCTGCGCAACGTTTGCCAAGGGTCATTTCGGGGGCGTTTGACTCATTCCACATCGGCGCATCGAGTCGCAAAACTTGCGCACCGAGTCCGGCCAACATGCGGGTCGCCGCCGGGCCCGCTAATACACGCGTCATGTCGAGAATTTTGATTCCCGCAAGAGGCTGGCCAGGATCATACTTCCAGCCACCGGGATGTCCTTGTTCACCGTCGACCCAATCGATCAGGGGTTCCTGTTCAACGGCTTGGCCCTGTGGATGATGCAGCCATTCATTGACAGAGAGCATGGTTGCCGCACATCCGCCTTCGGCAATCACGCTTGCCACGAGTTCGTCGCGTTTCCATCCCGATACCGCTCGAGCCATCGCTTCAGGGTTTGCGGAACACCCAAGCGTCCGGAGTGCCGCAGCACGATGATGTGAAGCATTGGTATGCAGCCGCAACCAGCCATCTTGCGCAAGATAGTCCGCCGCGGGGAGCTCATCCAGTTTGGGAGGCTTCCAACTCTCGGGTCTGAGCGTTGTGGCAAACCAGAATGAAGCCAAGCGCCGATCGACTTGTACCGTCATATTTTGAGGCGCGCCTCGACCATTGGCAGTCTCCAGGGCGTGAACAAGCGAGCCAACAGCCAAGCCTGCAGCCCCCATTGATGCGGCGGCGAGTTCAGTGACTGCAAAAAAAGAGGGTAAATGTCCTTTGCCTGTGAAGGACACGCTTTCCGTCTGAGAATGGGCGCCTCGGGCCGCCTCCCAGATCGTCTCCAGAAGACTCCGACTCGAATCTTGCGGGGGCCCGGGATAAGGAGGTGGTTGCTTGAACATGCCGAAACCTGAAGTTGGTTGAAAAGCTGAGCAGAACGCGAAAGCAAATTCAATCCTACACCCGTTTTAAAAAGCTGATATAATTTTGGTCTTTGCAGCGCCCGTAGCTCAGTTGGATAGAGTACTTGGCTACGAACCAAGGGGTCGTGGGTTCGAATCCTGCCGGGCGCGCCATAAAAATCAGGGGCTTACAGATTAATTCTGTAAGCCCCTGTCCATTTTTGAGGCCAATTGCTGCGACGCATCAATAAAACTATGACCTACGTTATACGCTAATTGGAATAGTTGGAGTTGCTTTAAGTTAAAAATTGGCGCTATCATTCACACATGGCTACTGAATCGAAACACTCTCTTACATATCTGCGCTTCCTGAACCTCGTTCATGCGATTAAGCAGATCCCCACGTTTCCTGCAATGGATCCGGTCGAAGAGCGCTTGCTCGCCATGCTAGGTGTCAATTGGCACAATGGTAAAAAAGTCAGCGTGCTCGAGGCAATGGGTCTTTCAACAGAAATCTCTGCGACAACTGCTCACCGGCGCTTGAAGACACTGCGTAAAAAAGGCATGATCGAGCTTGACACAGACAAGGTCGATAGCCGCGTGAAATATGTTGTGCCTACTCCACTTGCAGAACAGTACTTTGTGACGCTCGGACAGGCGATCGACAAGGCCCATCAACCAGGTTGATTTATGTTTTCCACGCCACCAGGCGCTGCTGATCGGACAAAAACTAATCATCGCCTCAGTACTGGGGCGATGATTTTGTTTGTGGTCGGGGTTGCTGTTGCTTGGGTCGCTTTGTACCAATTCAATACTTGGCTTTTCTCGAGTATCCACCTGACTGGCTTCATTAGCTGGATCTTTTTGCCTGCCGCCATTCGAATGTTGGCGGTGATGGTCGGTGGCTGGGCGGGTGCGCTCGGGCTGTTTTTGGGGGCAATCATCACAAACTTGAGCCTGCTGCAGTTCGAGCCACTCAACATTGTGGTTCTGGCGGCGCTTTCAGCTCTTGGGCCTTTAGTTGCCGTTTATCTTTGCACCCGATGGTTGCAGTTGCCCAGCGATCTGGGTGGTCTGCAGCGCTCACAACTCATGGTATTCGCTGTCGCAGGTGCCGTCTTCAATGTGTTTCCACACAATCTTTATTTTTATATGACTGGACTCACGCATGATGCATGGTCCGGTGTGTTCCCGATGTTTGTTGGTGATTTAGCCGGAACATTGATTGTGCTGTATCTGGCGAGTTTATCGATTCGCTTGGCTCTCAAGAGCGCTCGGGTTTAAATCAAAAAACTATACCCACCCCCGAAGCCAATGTTGTTGATCTTTCAATGAGCGCCATGCCAAGCGTATGACTCTGCCTGTCATGGCAGCCTGAAGCTCAATTTCAACAACGGGGTCACCCGGTTGCTCAGGTTCGATGACGTTGACCACCCAAAAATGCTTTTCTTTGTGTGTTGGCCGCACAGCGGTCCATTTGCTCAGCAAAAGCTTTTTTGGGTGAACGTGATTTTTCGTGGGTGTTGTATCACTTTTCAATGGTGATATTGCCATCTGTGATGACTTTGTTCCAAACAGCACTTTCCTCTGCCATCTTCTTGGCAAAATCGGCCGAACTGCCACCGCCAGGGTCAAAGCCAAGCTTGGCAAGTTGCGCAAGCACTTTTGGATCTTTTAACGACTGATTCAACGCTTGATTGAGCTTGTTGAGGACCGGCTCACTCATGCCTGCGGGACCGAATACGCCAAACCAGGTCAAGGACTCGTAACCGGGCACAAAGTTGGTCAGTGGTGGAATGTCAGGCGCGACTGAGAAGGGCTTGCCCGAGGTCACTGCCAATGCGCGGACTTTACCATCCCGGATATGAGGTAACGAAACAGAGATCGAGTCAAACATCATATCCAAACGGCCAGCCATCAAGTCCGGCATGGCCAATGCCGTGCCTTTGTATGGCACGTGAGTCATTTTGGTATTAGTCATGGCCAGAAAGCGTTCAGCCGACAGGTGGGGGATGCCACCCGTGCCTGCCGACCCAAAATTGAGCTTGCCAGGATTTTTCTTGATGTAATCAATCAGTTCCGGCATGGTCTGAGCGGGTGAGCTCAGTGGCACCACCACGACCTGTGGCGAGGAAGCCAGGAACATGATGGGCGTAAAGTCTTTGGTGGGCGAATAAGGCATCTTTGGGTTGAGCAAAGGGCCGATCGTGTGTGTGCTCGAGGTGGCAATCAGAATGGTGTATCCATCAGGCGCTGCGCGGGCGACCATTTCAGAACCAATGACGCCTGCGGCACCCGCGCGGTTTTCAACCACAACACTTTGGCCAAGCTCCGCGCCGAGTTGTTGCGCCACGACTCGAGATACGAGGTCAGTCGCACCTCCTGCTGGAAAAGGGACAACAAGCTTGATGGGTTTATTCGGGTAGGCCTGCTGCGCAAAAGCGATTGGTGCAGTCATGCAGGCCAGAGCAGAGAGACCTGCAATGAGTGCAATGCGTCTAGTTTTCATGACAAAGACTCCGAAGCAATAAAAACGACAGTGATTGATATATTAAGCCAGCACGCGTCAGGCAGGCTGAGAGTACTCTTTGACTGTAAGCTTTTCTGCAAGCGCTTGTGGGACGTCAATCGGCATATCCATCATCCAGAATGACAAGCCTTTTCCATGCGTATCAAGATTGAGTGCGTCATTGACGCCACCGTCCAAAATCCCCTCAAGAACGAAATTCATCGCGTGCAGTTTGGGCAAGACGTAGCGCGTCACTTTGGTCGGATGTCGGTAGCCAAACCACTCAGCGACTTTTTCCTCCGTTGCCTGGGCAACCAGTACATCGAAACAAGCAGGGTCCCAAGCGATGACACTGATATTAGAGGTATTGCCTTTATCTCCCGCGCGTCCGTGTGCGAGTTGGTACAAGGGCAGTTGAACTGTTTGATGAAGTGTTGAGGTCATGCGCGCTGCTCCTCGACAAAGCGATAGCCACAAGGGACGGATTCACGTGGGATGGTGCAGGACAATGTGTCCAGTCGGGGTCTGAGTGAAGTTCTCACGCCTCCCCCTCCGGCAGGGCCACAGCAATACAGTGAGGTCACCTCACGCAGAATTTTTTCAGCGATTGATTTATCAATGTGTACGCCGGCCACACGCAAGCGGACGTCACGCGCTTCGGGTAAGCCTTTGCCCATTAGTTCTCCGGCGTCATCGCCAAAAATACTGAGGGCACCGATCAGATCCACGCGCAATGGTAATAAGTGTCCGATGCGTTTGCGGACTGTTTCACCAGCCAGCGCGGCACGCTCTCTGGCGCGAAATCCCGCATAAGAAATCTCAGCTTCAGCGAGATAGCCATTGTCATAGCAAACGTTGACTTTGAGCTCAGCTGGGCGAGGATGCCCTTGGATGCCTTCGACACGGATACGATCCGGACCTTCTTGTGTGATGGTCGCCTCAGTAATGTCTGCGGTGACATCCGGTGTCAAGTAGCGGGCTGGGTCATGCACTTCGTACAAAATCTGCTCGCGGCCTGTACGGTCATCCACGAGTCCACCGGTATTGTTTGCCTTGAAAACAGAAAAAGTACCGTCTGCGCGAATTTCAGCGATCGGAAAACCGATTCGGTCCATGCCGGGGACGGACTTTTGACCAGGTACGCTGTAGTAACCACCTGAAACTTGCGTGCCGCACTCAAGCATATGTCCGGCCATCGTGCCACAGCCCATTTTGTGCCAGTCATCCATCGCCCAGCCAAAGTGCGCAATGGCGGGACCCAGCGTGAGGGATGGATCCGACACACGACCTGTCACAACAATGTCTGCGCCTTCCTTGAGCGCTTGCGCAATCTCAAAGGCGCCGATGTAGGCATTGGCACTGACAACACGGGCTGGATCGATATTCGTACCGAGTTTTTTGAGTAAAAATTTCAATTGCTCGGGCTCGGTCAGGTCGTCCCCGTACACGACTGCGATGCGAGGAGTACGGAGATTTTGTTCGCGTGCAATGGCGAAAATCCTCTGGGCAGCGGCTTGGGGATTGGCCGCACCAAAATTACTGACGATCTGAATATTGTGATCGAGACAGCGTTTGAGTACGGGACCCACCAGATCTGCGAGAAGGGGCTCGTAGCCCATTTTCGGATCTTTGCGTTTTTCGATTTGCGCGAGAGCTAAGGTACGCTCGGCAAGTGTTTCAAAATTCAGCACGCCGCCGCCCAGAGCGATCAGAGTATCGACCACAGGGCCTGCGCCATCCGTGCGATCTCCAGAGAAACCCGTCGCGCATCCCACGTAGAGGGGGCGTTGCGCGGCATGCGATGTAGTTAAAGTGCTCATTTATTTGCCTGATTAGTGAGAGTGACACCAGCAATGACAATCGCCCCGCCAATCACCATCGAAATATAGACGGGCTCGTCGAGGATCAGATAGCTTAACAATAAGCCAAAAACGGGGACAAGGTTGGTGAAAACGACCGTCCTGGCCGGACCGATCATTTTGACGCCTTCGTTGTACCAGATGAAGGCGATGGCTGAACCAAACGCACCTAAATAGAAAATGGCGAAAAAATTACTCCAGGTCAGCATTTCAGCACTCAGGCTGTCTAGTTCGGTCAGTGCTGCAAGACCCAGCACCAACGTGCCCCAAAGCGTGGCGTAGGTTGTTGCCGCAATTGGAGATAATCCTCTGAGTGCAAAGCGACTAATCACGGTATAGCTCACCCAGCTGACAATCGCCCCGAACATCAAAAGCTCCCCCCAGCTGAAAGTCTGAATCAAACTTTGGGTGGCATTGAGAATGTCGCCTTGGGTGACGATGGTCAGGGTACCGATGAGGGCGAGTGCGATTCCGCCCCAGCGATAGAATCCAAGTTTTTCTTTGAGAATCAGCGCAACGGTGACCGCTGTCATAATCGGACTTAACGCCACGAGCAGGGCGGTTTTTCCCGCAGGCATACGCTCCAGTGCGCCAAATAAAAAGAAGTTGTAGATGGAGATCCCGGTCAGGCCCAGAAGCAGGGTCACCCAAAGCTGTTTGTGGCTGAGCTTGGGTAGACCACCCTCGACGCGGTAGGCAATCAACAGCAGTAACACCGATGCGATCACGAAACGACCTGTCGCGACAGTCAGTGGCGGCATGGCCTGTACGGCGATTCGACCTGCAATAAAAGTGGCGCCCCAAAAAAAGGCACAAAGCACGAGTTTGATATAGGCCGAGCGAAGGGATTGTGAGTGCGTCTGTGGACCCAAGGATGTCTCAGCTCACCACGTTAACGGGTTTGCCTTGCGCAAAAGCGTTGAGATTGTTCGAGATGCCATCCATCAGGCTGCGCATGCCATGCTCGTTGGCCCAGGTGATATGAGGCGTAATAATCAGATTTGGCAAGTGCATCTGCAAAAGAGGATTTTCGGCGGGAGGGGGTTCGACAGCCAGCACATCTAATGCCACACCTCCTAACTGACCACTGAGCAGACCATCGGCGACGGCCTGTTCATTGATCAGAGGTCCGCGCGCAGTGTTGATCAGCATGGCCCCACGTTTCATTTGAGCGATCTCCGCCTGGCCAATCATGCCGCGCGTGGCTTCGGTGAGCGGACAGTGCAGTGTAATGATGTCACTTTGAGCTAAAAGTGTTTCAAAGCGGACATAGCCTGGGCGAACCTCGGGTCGGTGGCGATGTTCGCCAAAGATGACGTTCATACCCAGGGCTTGCGCGAGCGTCGCGACCTCGTTGCCGATGGCTCCCCGTCCAAAGATTCCCAGCGTGGCACCCCGCACATTGAGCACGGGGGCCCCGTGCACGCAAAAATGGGGTGACTCTGGCCAGGCTTGACGCGCGATTGTCTGGTAATAGGGGAGCGCGCGTCGCAAAGAAAAAATGAAGCCAATCACGCCCTCGCCCACGCTTTGCCTGGAGTAGCCCGGCACGTTCGAGACCACCACACCATGCTCGCGGCAGGCTTGCAGATCCACACAGTCGTACCCGGTCGCAGCGACACAGACGAACTTCAGGCGAGGCAACTGCGCCAGGATAGTCGGAGTGAGCTTGATTTTATTGGTGATGCAAATGTCTGCTTCGGCGAGCGCCTTGACCACTGCCTCGGGATCCTGTGGTGTGGCTGGGAGATTGACCCACTTGGAAACCCAATCGGGCACGGGAAGGGGGGTTGGAATGGTGTCGCTGTCAAGAAATACGATCTGCATGGTTAAACTTTACCCAGATGTGGTCTGATGTCGAATGCCGCCAATGCGGCAATGAAGCATTAAATCATGTTGGCGGTCAGTTTGAACTTAGTGCAAGATGGATGCTCAAAAAGGATGAGATTTTCTCGCGATGTTTGACATCTCAACGGGCATTTAAGGGATATTTGATCTATTTTTATATATAAATCAAACAGTTAAATGAAAAACAATCAACGGATACAAAAGACTCTTTTCGGGATTCTCGCTGCGGCACTGGCCTTGTTGGCTCTGTGGGGTTCTCAAGACCTGTCTGTGCAACTGATTCCTGATGCGCACGCTGCGGATAAAACCTACAAGTTGACCGGGAAAGTTGTTCGTGTCTCTGATGGCGACACGATCAACTTGTTGATCGACAACAAACAAGAGCGCATTCGTTTGGCAAGTATCGATGCCCCGGAAACTGCGCATGGCAGCGATCAGCCAGGTCAACCTTATGGAGAGGCTTCCAGAAAAAACCTCGCTCATTATGTCGCGGGTAAAACGCTGACGGTGCTTTGTTTCGAAAAAGATCGCTTTGATCGACACATCTGTGACATCCCGATTGACGGTACAACCGCCAATCGGTTGCAAGTCGAGCAAGGAATGGCCTGGGCCAATCAGCAAGCTAAAGGTAAATACTTGCGTGATTCCTCATTGATCGAGCTGCAAAAAAATGCGCAGCAGAAAAAGCTGGGGTTATGGGCAGAACCAGGTGCGGTTGCACCCTGGGATTGGCGAGTGCAGTGCTGGAAAAATAAAAAATGCTCTTAAGCCTGACAGGCGCGTTATCTAGGACGATTGCGGTTTGCGCAATCGTCCTGTTGGCTGGCTGTGACCAAGCGTTATCTCCAGGCCAAATCTTTGGTGAGTCTCCGATCAATAGTCCGTATGTGGCGGGTGCGGAGAAGCAAAATGTTCTGTATACGGCCTTTACGCAACGCTCACCGAAGTATCTCGATCCGGCGCGCTCATATTCGACCGACGAGACTCCCTATACGTACAACATATATGAGCCCCTGTATGGCTATCATTATCTCAAACGTCCTTATGAGCTCATTGCACGCACCGCCACGCATGTCGCTGAACCTGTTTTTTTAGATTGGCAGGGAAACACGCTGGATGCAGACTCACCTGCGACAGAGATTGTTGAAAGCGTCTACGACATCAAGCTGCGACCTGGCATCCTGTTCCAGCCTCATCCTGCTTTCGCACGGAAGGAAGACGGTCGTTTTCAATACTGGCCGATCGATGCACAGGAGTTTGAAAACAAGTTCTCCATTCCCGATTTCGAGTACATGGGCACGCGTGAGTTGACGGCCTATGATTATGTGTATGCGCTACGCAGACTCGCCAGTCCGCGTGTGGCCTCTCCGATTTTTTCAACCTTGGCGCAACACATCGTCGGTATGGAAGCCTATGGCAAGCGCTTGCGGGAAATCGACAATGACTTGCGCAAAGATGTTCCGCCGGGCACCCGCGATTTGCCTTGGCTGGACCTACGCAGCATTGGTTTTTCCGGCATCGAAGCGCTTGACGAACACACGCTGCGGATCCGTGTCAAAGGTTTGTATCCTCAGTTCAAGTATTGGCTTGCCATGACGTTTGTCGCGCCCATTCCCTGGGAAGCTGACCGGTTTTACAGTCAGGCGGGTATGGCGCAGCGTAACCTCTCGCTGAATCACTGGCCAGTCGGGACGGGTCCCTACATGCTGACTGAGTCTTTGCAAAACAGGCGTCATGTGCTCTCACGCAACCCTAATTTTCGTGGCGAGCCCTATCCCTGCGAAGGAGAGCCTGGCGATCGCGAGGCTGGTTTGTTAGAAGACTGCGGGAAAATGACCCCCTTCATTGATCGCATTGTTTTCAATATTGAAAAAGAAAGTATTCCCTTGCAGGGTAAGTTCATGCAGGGTTACTACGACATCCCTCAAGTGGATCGCGGCGATACAGGTGTCGCGATGCTCGTGGCTGCCAGTGACTCCACAGAGAAAGCCGCCTTGTACGCCAAGCACGGGATTCAATTGCCGACTACGGTCGAAGCTCAAATGCAGTATTTCGGTTTTAACTGGCGTGACCCGGTTGTCGGTCAGGGAGACACACCAGAACAACAGATTCGCAATCGTAAGCTGCGTCAGGCCTTGAGTATCGCGTTTAACTGGGAAGAGTTCGTCGCGATTTTTCAAAACGATCAGGCGCAGGTCGCCTACGGGCCGATACCCCCCGGCATTCTTGGTTATGAAAGCGGTGAGGCGGGCATTAATCGTGTGGTGTACGACATCAAGGACGGAAAACCGCAACGTAAATCCCTCGATGAAGCCCGCCGCTTGCTAGCCGAAGCAGGTTATCCAAACGGCCGACATGAGAAAACGGGTGAGCCACTGGTGCTGCATTTCGATTCGGCAAGCGGCGCGGGGGGCTCAAGCCCGACGCTTGACTGGATGCGTCGTCAGTTTGCCAATATTGGCGTGCAACTGGATGTGCGCTCGACCGACTACAACCGGTTTCAGGAAAAAATGGCGCGAGGTGTCGCCCAAATGTACATGTGGGGGTGGGTGGCGGACTATCCTGATGCGGAAAATTTCTTGTTCTTACTGTATGGACCCAATGCCAAAGCAGGCAAGGGTGGAGAAAACGCTTCGAATTATGCCAATCCAGCCTACGACGCACTCTTTGAAAGAATGCGTGACTTACCCGATGGTCAGGAAAAGGCAGAGGTGATCGCCCAGATGACGCGCATCTTGCAAGAGGATGCGCCATGGATGTTTGGGGCATTTCCCAAGTCCGGGGGAGCATATCAGCAGTGGGTCGGTAATGCCAAGCCCACCCAGATGGTGCGTAATACATTGCAATACATGAAGATCGACCCGGAGCTGCGTGCTAAAAAAATCGCCGAGTGGAATCCGCCGATCTGGTGGCCGCTGGGTGTGTTGCTCGCTGTGCTCGCTGCCATCGTTTGGCCTGCGTGGCGTGTGCTGCGCAAACAAGAGCGTCTCAATGCATTTGGCGAGGATGCCCGAGAACATCAGCCGCTGGAGATGCGCAAATGATGGCTTATATTGCTCGCCGTTTACTGTACGGCGCATTGATTTTAGTCGGCGTGAACTTGTTCACTTTTATTTTATTTTTTGCAGTCAATACGCCTGATGATATGGCGCGACTCGCCATTGGCGGGCAACGTGTCAGCACCGATGCGATTGAAAAATGGAAGGCTGATCGTGGGTACGACAAGCCACTGTTCGTCAATACAGAGGCGACGGGCCTGGGCAAATATACCGACACGATTTTTTATCAACGCTCGGTGCCATTGTTGAAGTTTGATTTCGGCGCATCGGACGAAGGGCGTGACATTGGTCGTGAAATCGGAGTGCGAATGTGGCCAAGCCTTGCGCTGGCGATACCGACCTTTATTCTTGGTTTGTTGGTGAGTGTCGCATTCTCTTTGTCTTTGGTTTTTTTCCGAACAACGCGTCTCGATTTTTGGGGTGTGGTGTTGTGCGTGCTGATGCTATCGATTTCGGGTTTGTTTTATATCATCGCAGGACAATGGTTGTTTTCAAAAATGTTGCGTCTGGTCCCTTATTCGGGATTTGCCTGGGGCTGGGATGCGGTCAAGTTTTTAGCACTTCCGGTGCTGGTGGCGATCATCGCGCGTCTAGGCCCTGAGGCCCGTTTTTATCGCAGTTTGTTTCTTGAAGAAATTGGCAAAGACTATGTCCGTTCCGCGCGGGCGCGCGGGCTGAGTGAACGCGTCGTATTGTTCAAACATGTGTTGCGTAATGCGATGTTGCCGATTTTGACAGGTACGGTTTCTACCTTGCCCTTGCTGTTTATGGGTAGCTTGATCGCGGAGTCTTTCTTTGGGATTCCGGGATTGGGGAGTTATACGATTGATGCGATTGGCGCGCAGGATTTTTCGGTCGTGCGGGCGATGGTTTTTCTGGGGGCAAGTCTTTATATCGTCGGCTTGATTCTGGCGGACATTTCTTACACGCTCGCCGATCCGCGCGTGCGTTTCGAGTAACCGCCATGCCTAAAATTGTTTTCCTTTGGACCGATATCGCGATCTTCGCACTGTTCGCTGCGACGTTGATCTACGCCTGGCATGTCTCGCGCTCACGCAATTTGCGTGCGACATGGTCGAGGGTGGCTCGCAGCGCTCCCGCCATGTGCTCGGCGGTTGTGCTCTCCGTGTTCGTTGTGATTGGCTTGCTGGACTCGATGCATTTTCAGCCGCGCTTGCCACCCGTTCCGGGCGGACCTGTCAATGCCGCGCCGGTTTACGCACCGAAAGTCGTATCAGTCCTGGATGCGTTGCTTGAGGATACGGCTTTTGTACGCCCTGAAAAAACGTATTCCGCTCCTTTAGATTGGCTGCAATTCACCAAAGAAACCATCTTGCAGGATGGCGGCGCGCCGACGCGAGATTTTCCGCGGTTGCGCTTTGGGGGGCGGCATTTAACTGATCCGGATTTGGAGTGGAGTGGCGATGTCGCGCAACGCGCGGGTCTGGGAGGCCTGGCGGGTTTGCTCGTGGCTGCAGTGTTGATGTGTTTGACAGTCTTGTGTGTGGGCGAGGGGACTCGCCTTGAAGTCGCCAGACAGATCTGGCGTGGTCAGACAGAGCTTCCCTGGCGCGCTGTGCTGATCACAGTATTTGTGCTTTGCGTCACGCTTGGCGTGGTCTTGGGGCTGGCCACGGGGTATCACGTGCTGGGGACAGATCGCACGGGCAATGACGTGTTGTGGCAAGCCTTGAAAAGCATTCGCACAGCCTGGGTCATTGGTAGCCTGACCACCGTCGCCATGCTGCCTCCCGCCTTGATATTGGGAATATCAGCGGGGTATTTCAAAGGCTGGATCGACGATGTGATTCAGTATGTTTACACCACGCTGACTTCGATTCCGGGTGTTTTGCTGATTGCAGCCTGTGTGCTGATGATGCAGGTCTACATTGATACCCATCCTGGTTTGTTTCCCACTGCGGCTCAGCGTGCAGATTTGCGACTTTTCTTGCTATGCATGATTTTGGGATTAACGGGGTGGGCAGGATTGTGCCGGTTACTGCGCGCCGAAGCGTTGAAGCTGCGTGAGCTCGAATATGTGCAGGCTGCGCGTGCGTTCGGTATTTCCAATTGGCGCATCATGGCGCGCCATTTGCTGCCCAATGTCATGCATATCGTGCTGATCACAGTGGTGTTGGAGTTTTCTGGTCTCGTCTTGTACGAGGCTGTGCTGTCCTACCTCGGGATCGGTGTCGATCCGAGCATGAACTCTTTTGGCTCCATGATCGAAAAATCGCGTTTCGAGATGTCGCGCGATCCGATGATCTGGTGGAATCTGCTTGCTGCCTTTGTGTTCATGCTGGCCTTGGTCCTGGCGGCGAATTTGTTTGCCGATGCAGTGCGTGATGCGTTTGACCCACGATCGAGGATGTTCCGCCCAAAGCGCTTTAAGTTTCTGGCCACTCATCAGTCCTCAAATCAGTCCTCAAGTCCTGAGGCACCCGCGTTGACGAATGATGCGAAGAGGCGTTCTGATGGGCCGGTCCTTGATGTGCATTCACTCGATGTGGTGATCGATACGGGTGAGGCCTGGCGACATGCGGTGCAGGGGCTGGCTCTTGCTGTGCATCGTGGCGAGACTTTTGCCCTGGTCGGTGAGTCAGGCTCGGGCAAGAGCATGACGGCGCTCGCGATGATGAGACTATTGCCGGAAGCCTTGCGGGTCACACGCGGTCAAGTTGCAGTCGAGGGTGTGGACATCAACAGCTTGTCCGAGTCCTCAATGCGGGCGGTCCGCGGTGGTCGGGCAGGCATGATTTTCCAGGAGCCCGGAACGAGTCTCAACCCTGTGCTCCGTGTGGGAGACCAACTATGCGAGGCCATCGTGACCCATACGGCTTTGCGTGGAAATGCCGCCAGGATGCGGGCGATTCAGTGGTTACAGCGTGTGGGGATTCCCGAGCCTGAGCAGCGGATCGACGATTATCCCTTTCAGTTTTCCGGCGGTCAAAAACAGCGGATTATGATTGCGATTGCGTTGGCGGCCGAGCCTGAATTGTTGATTGCGGATGAGCCCACGACGGCGTTGGATGTCACCGTGCAGGCGCAAGTATTGAATCTGATTCGAGACATTCAGCAAGAACTCGGAATGGCGGTCTTATTGATCACACATGATTTGGCAGTCGTGCGCGATGTGGCGGATACGGTCGCATTGATGCGCTTTGGTGAGATCGTTGAAACTGCACCTGCGCAGCAGTTTTTCAGTGCCCCCAAGCATCCCTATGCGCGGGAGTTGTTTGCTGCGATTCCGACATTTGCCAAACGTGGTCAACCTTTGAGTGCGCTGAGTCTGGACTCAGTCACTTTTGCTGAAACATTGACGCCCTCCGTCACAAGTTCCTCTGGTGCGTCACAAGCACCTGCACTTCTTGTCGAGCGGCTGCAGATTGGTTATCCAGTTCGCAAGGGCTTGTTGCGCAGGCAAGTGGGAATCAATCAAGCGGTGCGAGACGTCAGTTTCTCTTTGTGTCGCGGCGAAACCCTGGCTCTAGTCGGCGCTTCAGGCTGTGGCAAGACAACGGTCGCGAAAGCTTTGCTGAGATTACTGGATTCTTCCGCGCTGATTGTTGGTGCGGCGAGGTTGGGTGATCAAGATTTGTTGACAGCATCTCGCCAAGAGATGAAAGCATTGCGCCGTCGGATTCAAATTGTCTTTCAGGATCCCTTTGCCTCGCTTGATCCTCGCATGCGCGTGCGAGAGATTTTGCATGAAGGCATCGCGGCTCTGCGGCCCGAGTGGACGTCGGCACAACAAACTAAGCGAATTTCAGCACTGTTGGCCCGTGTGGGACTGCCTGCGGATGCCGAGGACCGTTATCCGCACGAGTTTTCTGGCGGCCAACGCCAGCGAATCGCGATTGCACGCGCCTTGGCTGTTGAGCCCGAGGTTTTGATTCTGGATGAGCCGACCTCGGCACTTGATGTCTCGGTTCAAGCGCAAATCCTTGATTTGCTGACTGATTTGCAGAGAGAGACAGGCATGGCCTATTTGTTTATCACCCATAATTTCGGTGTGGTCGAGTATCTGGCTGATCGCGTGGCCGTGATGGATGCAGGCAAAATCGTAGAGCTGGGAGACGCCACGCAGGTGCTTCAGGCACCCAAGAGCGAGGTGACGCGTGAGTTGCTCGCTTCCGTGCCTCGTTTAGGGTGATCCCTAGGTGATTTGGGTGAGTCCGTTATACTTTGTAGGACTTGTATTTTTCAAATTTGCCCTCAGATCAGGTGTATGGGACTAAAAGTTTTCGATTTGCAGTGCGAGCATGGCCATCTTTTTGAGGGCTGGTTCGGCTCGCATGAAGATTATGACTCGCAGCAAAGTCGAGGTATGTTGACATGTCCGATGTGTCAGAGCGCCAAAATTGAAAAACGCTTGTCGGCGCCAAGGCTCAATGTGGGTCATTTTGATTCGGAAACGAGGGCATTGGACGGCGCAAGTGCCTCCGGAAGTTCCTCGGCAACCGGCTCTGCAACCGCTTCCCGGGAGACAGTGCTGGCAGCTTCGCCCGAAGCCCTTCAGCTCGCCCAAATTCAGGCCGCCATCATGCAGCAGATGCGTGAGCTGGTTCGCAATACCGAGAACGTTGGTGCCAGTTTCGCCCAAGAAGCTCGCCGGATTCACGAAGGCGAGTCAGAGGAGCGTCCGATCCGCGGCACCGCTACCCCCGAGGAGCGTGAGGCACTGATCGAAGACGGCATCGCCGTCGTGGCCTTACCAGACTTTCTCGATGCCGATCAATTGCAGTGACAGGCATTGTGGTGCCTGCTGCATCGCACCTTCCATCAACAGTCCAATACCCGGTATGCCACATGGCAAACCTGCGGGTGTCCCTTGCATTCACCTTCAGCAAGATTTTCGTTGCGCGATTTTCGGTCAGCCAGAGCGGCCTGCGTTTTGCGGCGGCCTTCAGCCGTCAGACGAGATGTGCGGGTCGGACAGGGTGTACGCGCTTCGTTGGCTTGGCGAACTCGAACAGGCCACGCGGTAAAAAAGCAGATACAGCACTTTGAAAAACAAAAATCCCACCTTGCGATGGGATTTTTGTCATCTTATTTCCAGTCGGGAAAAACTTACATCACGCGGCTGCGGTATTCGCCTGTGCGTGTGTCGATCTCGATCTTGTCGCCGATCGCGCAGAACAAGGGTACTGGCAACTCGTGGCCAGTGTTGATCTTGGCGGGCTTCATGACCTTGCCGGAGGTGTCGCCACGCACTGCGGGCTCTGTGTAGACGATTTCACGCACGACCATTGTGGGCAGTTCGACAGAGATGGCGCGGCCGTCATACAACACGACTTCGACCTTCATGCCTTCTTCGAGGTAGTTCAACGCATCGCCCATGCTGTCGGCTTCGACTTCGTGCTGGTTGTATTCCTCGTCCATGAAGACGTACATGGGATCGGCAAAATAAGAGTAGGTGCACTCTTTGCGATCGAGCACGACCACATCGTATTTTTCGTCAGCTTTTGACACCGTCTCGCTGCCCGAGCCGGTCAACAGGTTTTTGAACTTGAGCTTGACGACAGCGGCGTTGCGGCCAGACTTGTTGTATTCGGCGCGCTGCACGACGACGGCGTCTTTGCCGACCATCACTACGTTGCCCACGCGCAGTTCTTGTGCGGTTTTCATACTTTAAAACTCCGGTAACTGAGAGTCTCCGGGACAAACTTGGCCGGAGTTGTTTGATTAAAAAGCCCTCTATTTTAGCCTTTCTGGGCGCTTGACGCTTTAAATTGGAATTAACCGTTCAAATGCTGAAGCTTTTCCCTGCAAAAATGGTCCAAAGAAGTGGCTAAATCAGGTTGAAGAGCCAGTTTTTGGCTGAGTAACTGGCATGTCGAGCCCCATTTTTCCAGCTCGGCAGGACTCAGCGCCAAGCGAAAGGAATCTCTCAAGGCGGGCTCTGGGGAGTCTTGATTCCATTCAAGCAGAAGCTTTTGAGCAAATCCAGGCAGGTCACAACGTGCGAGCCAGGCCTCAAGTTTTTTGAGGTGTGTCTGTTCGGATTGCGGATAAATATGCCAGACAAAAGGTTTGCCAGCCCAGAGGGCGCGCACGATCGAATCCTCGCCACGTACGAAATTCAGATCTGCGCACCACAGGATTTTGTCGTAATCCTCTTGTGAAACAAACGGGATGCGCACAACATGAAGTGAACCACGAATATGAGGTGTCAAATCTGGCACGACGCCTTCAGGAACGAGTAATACAGAATCCTGATGGTCTCGGCTCAAAACCTCGAGTAAGGGCGCAAGAGGAGCCTTTGGGTAGCAAAACAGGGAAATTAGTCGTCCTGTGTGTCCGGGTGTGGGGGGCGCTTCTCCCTGCGGTCGCCATGCTTGCATGGCGGCTTCGGGTACGCCCAAGCTCTTGATGAAATGGTACTGTTGGGCGCAGTCTTTGAGCCATGCCTCGCGCTTTGCCAGCAACGCATTTTCACGAAGAAGGCCGCCCGTTTGAGGCGTAAAGCCTGGAAAGAAAAAGTGGGAGGACATGCCGTCTGAGCGTAGCGAAGGCAGCCCATGGCAGCCCTCCACCCATTTTTCCGCACTCAAGTACTCGAGGTTCACCCACAAGCTTTCTTGCTCGGACATCTGGGCTAAATAAGTGGTGGGTAGATCGCAGGAAAAGCTTGCGATGACAACGGGCCTTGGGAGGAGTGCGGGTGCTGGATCTGTCCAGTGAATGATCTCCACATCCGCAATGGTTTGCCGAGCCAGCGCTGAATCCAGTCTGGGCTCCAGGCGCTGAAAGCTCCTCAGATCATCGACCCACAAACGAATCGACCACTGATACTCACTTTGCAATTGACGCACCAACCGCCAGGTCACCCCGATATCGCCAAAGTTATCAATGACTCGGCAAAAGATATCTGCGTGCATGGTCAGTGAAAATGAGCGGGCGCGGTTTCAGCGTCTTCGGGCAATTCAGCGTGCACCATTTCACCATTTGGATTGGGAAAGTAGGGCGCGCCGCAGTCTTCACAAAACTCGGGCATCAATATTCCTGGCAAGCGCCGAATATCACTGACACCGCATTCTTTGAGCAGATTGGCGATTTCATCGATCGTTTCAATCGGTGGGGGCTCATGGTCCAGCAGTGGTTGATCATCTTCGCGGCCATACAGTGGCCACAGGCAACCGTAAACCACTTCGTTTTGATTTTTCTGTGTAAAGCCGATGCGGTACTCGTCAATGCGTCGTTCGCCGCATCCGGCGATGACGGCGCGCAGTTTAGAGGCCTCGATATTGAGTGCGGCACCCAACCATGAAACCGCAGCTTTGACAGACAAAGGACGCACCCGACGATCTGCATCGCGGTTACTCACATAATAGGCATCGGGGGTCAGAATCTCAAAGCCACAGCCCGGCAAGAGATTGGCAAAAATTGGCGTTGTGTCTGCAATCCAGCGCTCCAGGCAGCTCTCGCGACCGACTCCGAGTTCGCCAGGTTCTTCTTGCCAGCGAAAGAGCGGCTGACCCTCGGGTACGGCAATTGCCGCGACGAGATACCGTGTATCGGCCAACATATTAAACGCCTCGGGTTCGCTGTTGAGTGTGGGCGCAGTATAAGAAGCGCCCAGGGCGGCGAGACCCAGTTTTTGTAACCAGTCCCAAGTCTCGCAAAAAGTACGCGGCATTTGATCGAGGCTCGCCAAATGAGGAAACAGGGCAACCTGAGTATCGCGTGCGAGGACGTGTCTTTGAAGATGCTCGCGCAAGGCTTGCGCTGGCGCCGTGGGGATCTCGGAGGCGGGAATGCTGTATCGCGTCCATGCCACGAGCGGCGCCACCAACAGCAAGACATCAAAACGTTTGCCGTCTTGTTCGATGACGCAAGATTCAGAGAGAGTCTCTGCTTGCTCGATCAAGACTTCGTAGCCACCCAGGTGTGTCTGGGATAGATGCTCCAGAGCCGCGTCGATGGCCCCATCATGATGGTTGCGCATGAGCTTGAGCAGCACGTTCGCGAGCTCGGCTTCCCAATAACGATCCTCGACGCGGCTGCCGGAACTGTGGAGCGCGAGCGCGAGCGCCACCAGACGCGCAGCATCACGCGTCAGGCGGGTAGAAGGGGTGGTCGAACGAAGACGTGCCATGATGTTGCGTGCCTGCCGACAAAAGGAGACTAGTGTAACGAACTATCCTCCACTCATCGGCGGGTCACGGGATCAGGTCAAAATTCCCCTTTTATGCGGCGATTAACTGCCTCAGGACAAAGGGCAAAATCCCGCCGTGTTGGTAGTAGTCCACTTCGATTGGGGTATCGATACGCAGAAGCACAGGGATACTTTGTTTGGAGCCGTCTGGTCGGTGAATCACAAGGGTGACATCTTGTTGCGGCACGATGCCGTTTTCGAGTCCCTCGACATCAAACGTTTCCGCACCCGTCAGGCCCAGGGAGACAGCGCTATCCTGACCCTTGAACTGCAGGGGAAGCACACCCATTCCGACCAGGTTGCTGCGGTGAATGCGCTCAAAGCTCCGTGCAATCACGGCTTTGACTCCCAGCAGTTGCGTGCCTTTCGCCGCCCAGTCGCGCGACGAACCTGTGCCGTACTCTTCACCGCCAAAAACGACAGATGGAACACCATCTGCGACGTACTTCATCGCCGCGTCGTAAATCGAGACTTGTTCACCGCCTGGCTGCAATAGCGTTTGGCCACCTTCTACACGCGAGCCATCCGGTCTGGCGGGAATCATCAGATTTTTGATGCGCACATTGGCAAAGGTGCCGCGCATCATGATTTCGTGATTGCCACGTCGTGAGCCATAGCTGTTGAAATCCGCTTTTTGAACGCCATGCGCAAGCAACCATTGACCGGCTGGTGAGGCTTCGCTGATGGAGCCTGCAGGAGAAATGTGATCAGTGGTCACAGAGTCACCGAAGATGCCAAGGGTGCGAGCCCCGCGGATCGCAGGCATTGGTTTTGGCTGCATCGTGAAGTCGTCGAAAAACGGCGGTTCGGCAATATAGGTCGAGCTCGGCCAGTCGTAGACATCCCCATTGACGCCTTCGATGTTTTGCCAAAGTTTGCCAGGCTTTTTCTCAACCTTGGCATAGTTGGCGCGGAACACTTTGGGATCCATCGCAAACTTCATCAGCTTTTCAACTTCTTTGGCGCTTGGCCAAATATCGCCCAGGTAAACCGGGCCTTTTTTGCCCTCGCCCACAGGTTCGGTCATTAAATCGCGCATCATGTTGCCCGCCAAAGCGTAGGCGACCACAAGCGGAGGCGAGGCCAGGAAGTTGGCTTTCAGATTCGGGTGGATGCGGGCTTCGAAGTTTCTGTTACCCGACAATACCGCAGCACAGATTAGATCGTTGTCGATAATGGCTTGATTGAAGTCAGCAGCCAAATCACCTGCGTTGCCGATACAGGTTGTGCACCCGTACGCGGCGACATCAAAACCCAATTGCTCCAGATAGGGCAGAAGACCCGCGCGCTCCAGATACTCCGTGACAACACGGGATCCGGGGGCAAGCGATGTTTTGACATGCGCAGGGACTTTGAGGCCGGCCTTAACCGCTTTTTTGGCAAGCAGGCCAGCGGCCAGCATCACGCTTGGGTTGGAGGTGTTCGTACAAGACGTAATACCCGCAATCAAAATGTCGCCGTTATGGAGGGTTTTGCCCGTTGCAGTCGTAAAACCTTTGCTGAGTTTGGCGGCGGGTTGATTGAAGCCGTTGTCAGCGATGGGTTTGGAAAACAGTTTTTTGAAGGTTTTTTTGACCTCGCCGATTTCGATCCTGTCTTGTGGGCGTTTAGGACCCGCGAGTGAGGGGACGACGGAACCAAGATCGAGTTTGACGACTTTGGTGTAGTTGATATCGGCGGCGTTAGGCACGCCAAACATCTGCTGCGCCTTGAAGTAGGCCTCGAGGGCTTGTACCTCGTCTTTCGTGCGGCCGGTACCCTCGAAATATTCAATCGTGCGTTGATCAACAGGGAAAAATCCCATTGTCGCGCCGTACTCGGGCGCCATATTGCCGATTGTGGCACGGTCTGTGACGGACAACTTGGCTGTCCCGGGGCCACAAAATTCGACAAACTTACCGACCACTTTTTCTTTGCGCAAGAGTTCTGTAATGGTCAGTACAAGGTCGGTCGCGGTCACGCCGCCGCGCAATTCGCCGGTCAACTCCACCCCGACGACATCGGGCGTTAAAAAGTACACGGGCTGCCCGAGCATCCCTGCCTCGGCTTCGATGCCACCTACACCCCATCCCACGACACCAATGCCGTTGATCATGGTGGTGTGGCTGTCCGTCCCGACCAGTGAGTCAGGATAGTAGACATCGTTCTTTTTATCGTAGTGGACTCCGCGCGCCAAATATTCGAGGTTGATCTGATGAACAATCCCAAAGCCCGGAGGTACTACGCCAAAGGTATCAAAAGCCTGCATCCCCCACTTGAGGAACTGATAGCGCTCCTTGTTGCGCGCGAACTCGACCTTCATGTTGAGATCCAGCGCGTTCTTGGTACCGAAATAGTCGATCATGACCGAGTGGTCGACGACTAAGTCGACAGGTACCAAGGGCTCGATGGATTTCGCTTCTTTGCCCATTTTCTGGGCGACTGCACGCATCGCCGCGAGATCAGCCAGTAAGGGGACACCTGTAAAGTCTTGCAACACCACACGTGCCACGACAAACGGGATTTCCAGTTCGCGTTTGCTGTTGGGTTTCCAGCCAGCGAGTTCACGGATGTGGCTTTCTGTGACTTTTTTACCGTCGCAATGACGCATGACGGATTCCAGCACGATTCGCAGGGAGACTGGCAGACGGGAAATGTCAATGCCTAGTGCCTCGCCCAGTGCGGGGAGGGAGTAAAAATGGGCATGTTTTTTGCCGATTTTGAATTTTTTAAGCGTGTTCAGTGTGTCGTGTTTCATGGCGTACGCTCCTGGGTGTTGATGTCTTTATCCTACACCAGCCACACGCTCTGCGTACAATAAAAAATCCCCCTGTGAGGACATCCACAGGGGGATCAGAGATCGAGCAGACTTAGATGGCGTCTGCTACATCTTTGTAGTCAGGAATTTGATCAAAATTCAGATACTTGTAGATTTCGGCGCTGCTGTTTTTCAGTACGCCCATATCCGCCATGTACTCTTCTTTGGTCGGGATACGGCCAAGTTTCGAGCAAATCGCTGCCAATTCGGCTGAGCCCAGATACACATTGGTATTTTTGCCCAGACGGTTGGGGAAGTTACGCGTGCTGGTGGACATCACGGTTGCACCTTCACGGACTTGAGCCTGGTTACCCATGCACAGCGAGCATCCAGGTGACTCTGTACGCGCGCCGGCTGTGCCAAACACGCCGTAGTGACCTTCCTCGGTCAGCTGGGCCGCATCCATCTTGGTCGGTGGTGCGATCCAGAGCTTGACGGGCATGTCGCGCTTACCTTCGAGCAGCTTGGAGGCGGCACGGAAGTGACCGATATTAGTCATGCAGCTACCGATGAACACCTCGTCGATCTTGGCGCCGGCGACTTCAGACAACATTTTGACGTCATCTGGATCGTTGGGGCAGGCCACGATTGGCTCATGGATATCAGCCAGATCGATTTCGATGACGGCGGCGTACTCAGCATCCGCATCGGGTTCGAGCAGCTGTGGGTTGGCAAGCCAGGCTTCCATGGCTTGGATACGGCGCTTGAGGCTGCGCTCGTCTTCGTAACCATTGGCAATCATCCACTTCAACATGACGATGTTGCTGTTGATGTATTCGATGATGGGTTCTTTGTTCAGGCGAACAGTACAGCCCGCAGCGGAGCGTTCGGCTGACGCGTCCGACAATTCGAAAGCCTGCTCGGCCTTGAGATCAGGCAAACCTTCGATTTCGAGAATGCGACCTGAGAAGATATTTTTCTTGTTTTGCTTGTCAACGGTCAGCAGACCAGCTTTGATGGCGTACAGGGGAATCGCGCTCACCAAATCACGCAGCGTGACACCGGGTTGCATTTTGCCTTTGAAACGCACCAACACTGACTCTGGCATGTCCAGAGGCATCACGCCTGTCGCGGCGGCAAAGGCCACCAGACCGGAGCCAGCTGGAAAGCTGATACCGATCGGGAAACGCGTGTGTGAGTCGCCGCCAGTACCGACTGTGTCGGGCAACAGCATGCGGTTGAGCCACGAGTGAATCACACCGTCACCTGGACGCAGTGAAATGCCACCACGATTGCTCATGAACTCTGGCAGAGTGTGGTGTGTTTTGACGTCCACAGGCTTGGGATAAGCCGAGGTGTGACAAAACGATTGCATGACCAGGTCGGCGGAGAAGCCCAGACAAGCGAGGTCTTTCAACTCGTCGCGTGTCATCGGACCGGTGGTGTCCTGGCTGCCGACTGAAGTCATCTTGGGTTCGCAGTAAGCACCGGGACGCACGCCCTGACCTTCAGGCAGACCACATGCGCGGCCGACCATTTTCTGAGCCAGCGTGAAACCCTTTTTGGATGCTGCAGGATTTTGTGGCAAGCGGAACAGCGTCGATGGGGGCAGACCCAATGCTTCGCGCGCTTTGCCAGTGAGGCCACGACCGATGATCAAGGGAATACGACCACCTGCGCGAACCTCATCGAACAAGACTTCGGACTTGACTTGAAACTTGGCGATGACCTTGCCGTCTTTGAGTGCCTCGCCGTCATAAGGACGCAACTCGATCACATCGCCCATGTTCATGTTGGAGACATCGAGCTCGATGGGCAGGGCGCCTGCGTCTTCCATGGTGTTGTAAAAAATAGGCGCGATTTTGCTACCCAGACAAACACCGCCAAAGCGCTTGTTTGGCACAAAAGGGATGTCTTCGCCGGTAAACCACAGTACCGAATTTGTCGCGGATTTGCGCGAAGAACCTGTACCGACCACATCGCCGACGTAGGCAACCAGGTTGCCTTTTTTCTTGAGGTCATTGATGAAATTGATCGGGCCCGTTTTGCCGGGTTCTTGAGGCTCGATACCGGGACGGGGATTCTTGAGCATCGCCAAGGCGTGCAGAGGAATGTCGGGGCGACTCCAGGCATCTGGTGCGGGGGACAAGTCGTCCGTATTGGTTTCGCCCGTGACCTTGAAGACCGTGACTTTGAGGCTCTTGGGCACTTCGGGGCGGCTGGTAAACCACTCGGCATCGGCCCAGCTCTGCATCACAGCTTTGGCGTTGGCGTTACCTTGAGCGGCTTTTTCTTTGACGTCGTGAAAGGCGTCAAACATCAGCAGTGTTTTCTTCAGTCCATCGGCAGCGATCGTGCCGACGTCTTTGTCGTCGAGCAGTTCGACCAAAGGTCCGATGTTGTAACCACCCAGCATAGTGCCCAGCAACTCAGTGGCCTTAGCGCGTGTGATCAACGGACACTTTTCCTTGCCCAGTGCGACTGCTGCAAGATATGAAGCTTTGACTTTAGCGGCATCATCCACGCCTGCGGGTACGCGGTGCGTGATGAGTTCCACGAGTGCATCGCCTTCGCCTGCTGGTGGAGCTTTGAGCAGTTCGATCAGGTCAGCGGTCTGCTGAGCCGAGAGTGGAAGGGGAGGAATACCAAGGGCTGCGCGTTCGGCAACGTGTTGGCGATAGGCTTGTAGCATGTGAGCGCCTTTCTATGTGGTGAAGAATGGATTGATTGTAGAGGGAAGACACCGGTGTCGCAAGTGTCTTATATCTTATATAAGACTATAAAATAAAGTAAAACTTAATTCACGAGCGAGGCGTATTCAGGATGCTTTTTGATGTACGCCGCGACGTAGCTGCATTGAGGGATGACCTTCCAGTTTTGTGAACGGGCATAGTCCAGCGCAAACTTGGTGATGTCTGCGGCTAAGCCACGTCCGCCCAGCTCATTTGGAACGCCGGTATGCGTCACGGTCATAACTTTATTGTGCAAGGTGTAGTCCAGCACGCAACGGTGGCCTTCGAGCTTAAGCTCGAAGCAGTGTCCGGCGATGTTGTGTTCGATCGTATTCATTAGTTGGATCCAATGATTAAAAGCGCCCAAAGTCCAAGCATGGCAATCAGTCCGACCGCACAGCTTCCCCACATCCCCACGATTGGCCAGCGAACGCTCATGGGCAAGTTGATCGGGTCAACGTGCGACAACAAACGATTGGCATTGCTGGCAAAAGAAGCGGTCGATTTATGAAAAAGGATACGTAAAAAATAGTCTAGTGTGATCGTCAGTCGAATACTGATGGGCAGATCCGCGAACCTACGTTCACGCAAGTATGGGTGCTTAAAGCGCGCGTTGACCTCGTCGATTTTGAAAAACCACAAATACGCCCCGGAGATAAAAAATACAAAGGAGCAGGTGATGAAAAACGTAAAGGTCAGAACGAGCGCATGGGAAAAATATTGTTGCATACAGCCTACTAGATGTTTAAGAAATATCCGCTTGCATTAACCAGGAACGCGAACCCAGCCTTCCATCAGCACACGTGCGCTGCGGCTCATGATGGCTTTGGTCACCTGCCACTCGCCGTCGATTTGTGAGGCTTGGGCGCCAACACGCAACGTCCCTGAGGGGTGGCCAAAACGGACGGCATCCAGATTGCCACCACCAGCCGCCAGGTTGACAAGTGTGCCCGGAATGGCGGCAGCGGTTCCGATCGCCACAGCGGCCGTTCCCATCATGGCGTGGTGCAGCTTACCCATGGATAAGGCGCGTACCAACACATTGATATCCGAGGCAGAGATTTTTTTACCGCTTGAGGCGACGTAGTCAGCGGGCTTGGCGACAAAAGCGACTTTGGGTGTGTGCTGTCGCTTGGCCGCCTCTTCGAGCTGGCTGATCAGACCCATGCGCAGCGCACCGTGGGCACGAATCTTTTCAAACATCTCAAGCGCTTTGGGGTCGCCATTGATGTCATCCTGTAGTTCGGTGCCCTTGTAACCAATCGCCTCGGCATTGAGAAAGATCGTCGGAATACCCGCGTTGATCATGGTCGCTTTGAGTGTGCCGACACCCGGCACCACGAGATCATCCACAAGATTGCCAGTCGGGAACATCGCACCACCGCCACCTTCTTCTTCGGCAGCTGGATCCATGAATTCAAGCTGAACCTCGGCGGCCGGGAAGGTGACACCATCGAGCTCAAAATCACCTGTTTCCTGAACGGCACCGTCAGTCATCTGCACATGCGAAATAATGGTTTTGCCGATATTGGCTTGCCAGATCCGCACGGTCGCGATGCCATTTTTCGGGATGCGGGCAGGATCAACGAGACCATTGCTGATACTAAAGGGACCGACCGCCGCGGATAGGTTGCCGCAGTTGCCGCTCCAGTCGATAAAAGGCTTGTCGATCGAGACCTGGCCAAACAGATAATCCACGTCATGATCAGGGCGTGAACTTTTTGCCAGAATCACGGTTTTGCTGGTGCTCGAAGTCGCCGCCCCCATGCCATCCGTTTGCTTGCCGTAGGGGTCCGGACTGCCAATCACACGCATCAGCAAGGCATCGCGCGCCGCACCCGGCACTTGAGCGGCTGCGGGCAAGTCTTGTAGACGAAAGAAAACGCCCTTGCTTGTGCCGCCGCGCATATAAGTGGCAGGTACTTTGATTTGAGGTGCGTGCGCCATGTGTATGTTTCCTGATAGATGTTTAAGCCGCTGCGTTGGACTCTAAAAAGTCTTGTGCGAAACGTTGCAAGACGCCGCCTGCTTCGTAAATCGAGACTTCCTCCGCTGTGTCCAGACGACAGGTCATCGGAACCTCGAGGCGCTCACCATTTTTCCGCGTGATGACCAGAGTTAAGGTTGCGAGAGGTGTAGGCTTTCCAAGCACGTCATAGATTTCGGTGCCGTCCAGGTTCAGAGTCTTGCGATTCACACCGGGTTTGAACTCGAGCGGCAAGACACCCATACCCACGAGATTTGTGCGATGGATACGCTCGAAGCCCTCGGCTGCAATCGCTTCAACACCCGCGAGCCGAACGCCTTTGGCCGCCCAGTCACGCGAAGAGCCCTGACCATAGTCCGCACCCGCGACGATAATTAATGGCTGCTTGCGTTCCATGTAGGTTTCGATTGCTTCCCACATGCGGGTGACCTTGCCTTCGGGTTCAATGCGCGCAAGCGAACCTTGTTTGACCTGACCGTTTTCCACTGCCATTTCATTGATCAGCTTCGGATTGGCAAACGTCGCGCGTTGCGCGGTCAGATGATCGCCACGGTGCGTCGCATACGAGTTGAAGTCTTCTTCGGGCAGCCCCATCTTCTCTAGGTATTCGCCAGCAGCACTATTGCGCATGATGGCGTTTGAGGGAGACAGGTGATCCGTGGTGATGTTGTCACCGAGCAAAGCCAGTGGACGCATGCCTTTTAATTGACGGACACCCGCGAGAGCGCCTTCCCAATAAGGGGGACGACGGATATATGTACTCTGTGGACGCCAGTCATACAGAGGGCTGAGCTTTTCACCTGTATCCACTGTTGCGGCGAACATGGGCTCGTAAACTTTGCGGAACTGTTCGGGTTTGACGCTGGCTTTGACGATTGCATCGATTTCTTCGTCAGAGGGCCAGATATCCTTGAGCATGACGGGTTTGCCTTGCTGGTCGTGACCCAGCACATCGCGCTCGATGTCAAAACGGATCGTACCTGCAATCGCATAAGCCACTACGAGTGGGGGCGAGGCCAGAAAGGCCTGTTTCGCATAGGGGTGAATGCGACCGTCAAAGTTACGGTTGCCGGATAAAACGGCAGTCGCATAGAGATCGCGATCGATGATTTCCTGTTGGATCACGGGGTCGAGCGCGCCGCTCATGCCGTTACAGGTCGTGCAGGCAAAGGCCACAATGCCAAAGCCGAGTTTTTCCAGTTCGGGCAAAAGCTTTGCGTCGTCGAGGTAAAGCTCGACAGTTTTCGAGCCTGGTGCAAGAGAACTCTTGACCCAGGGCTTGCGTGTCAGTCCGCGTGCGTTGGCATTGCGCGCCAAAAGACCCGCGGCGATGACGTTGCGCGGATTGCTTGTGTTGGTGCAGCTTGTGATCGCGGCAATAATGACTGCTCCATCAGGCATGAGGCCAGGTTCATTTTCAACCTTTCCGGAAATGCCTTTGGCAGCCAGATCAGTGGTCGCCACGCGTCGGTGGGGATTGGAAGGGCCGGCGATGTTTCGAACCACCGTTGACAGATCGAAACGCAGTACGCGCTCATATTCCGCCGTTTTCAGGCTGTCTGCCCAGAGGCCGGCTTGCTTGGCATACGTTTCGACGAGCTTGACTTGCTCGGCTTCGCGACCGGTCAAGGTCAGGTAGTCGATTGTTTGCTGATCGATATAGAACATTGCCGCAGTCGCGCCATACTCAGGCGTCATGTTGGAGATCGTTGCACGGTCACCTAAGGTCAGGTGTGCCGCGCCTTCTCCAAAAAACTCCAAGTAAGACGAAACGACTTTTTGATGACGTAAAAATTCGGTGAGCGCCAACACTAAGTCGGTTGCAGTGATGCCGGGCTGCAGTTTGCCTGTCAGCTCTACACCAATAATGTCGGGTAGTCTCATCCATGAGGCGCGACCGAGCATGACGCTTTCCGCCTCAAGTCCACCCACACCAATCGCAATCACACCGAGTGCGTCAACATGTGGCGTATGACTGTCTGTACCGACTAAGGTGTCTGGAAAGGCAACGCCATCTTGGGCGTGGACAACAGGCGACATGCGTTCCAGATTGATCTGGTGCATGATGCCGTTACCGGGAGGAATGACGTCGACGTTTTTGAAGGTCTTTTTTGTCCAGTTAATAAAATGGAAGCGATCTTCGTTGCGACGGTCTTCGATGGCACGGTTTTTTTCAAACGCATCGGGGTCGAATCCCCCACATTCGACAGCCAGAGAGTGATCGACAATTAATTGTGTCGGTACCACCGGGTTGACGAGTGCGGGATCTCCCCCTTGCGCTGCGATCGCATCCCTCAACCCTGCCAGGTCGACTAATGCGGTTTGTCCAAGGATGTCATGACAAACGACTCTGGCGGGAAACCAGGGAAAATCCAGATCGCGTTTGCGTTCGATGATTTGCGTCAGCGAAGCCACGAGTGTCGCGGGGTCGCAGCGACGCACGAGATTTTCAGCCAGCACACGCGAGGTGTAGGGCAGTTTGTCATACGCACCCGGCTTGATGGCATCGACAGCCGCACGGGTGTCAAAATAATCAAGCTTAGTGCCTGGAAGAGGTTTGCGATACGCAGTGTTCATATTTTCTATGCCGATTAACGACGCTTGGCGAGTGGAACGAATTTCTGATCGTCGGGACCGGTGTAGTTAGCTGCCGGACGAATGATCTTGTTGTCGATACGCTGCTCGATGATGTGCGCTGACCAGCCCGCCGTTCGCGCGATCACGAACAGAGGGGTGAACATCGCAGTGGGTACGCCCATCATGTGATAGGACACAGCGGAGAACCAGTCGAGGTTGGCGAACATTTTTTTCGCATCCCACATCACGGCCTCAAGGCGATCCGCGATGTCATACATTTTGGTTGTGCCGGCTTTCTTTGAAAGGCGCAGCGCCACTTCTTTGATGACTTTGTTGCGTGGATCAGAGATCGTGTAGACGGGATGGCCAAAGCCGATGATGACCTCTTTGTTTTCGACACGCGCGCGCACGTCGGCTTCAGCTTCGTCCGGGGTTTCATAACGCTTTTGCACTTCAAAAGCCACCTCGTTGGCGCCACCGTGCTTGGGGCCGCGCAGCGCGCCAATGCCGCCAGCGATGGCCGAGTACATGTCGGAGCCTGTTCCAGCAATCACGCGGCAGGTGAATGTTGAAGCGTTGAATTCGTGCTCTGCGTAAAGAATGAGGGAAGTATGCATGGCACGGACCCAGTCAGCATTGGGTTTTTTGCCGTGGAGCAGGTGCAGGAAGTGTGCGCCGATCGAGTCATCATCTGTTTGTACATCGATGATGCGACCATTGTGACTAAAGTGGTACCAGTAAAGCAGGGCTGAGCCCAGACTGGCCATCAAGCGGTCCGCGATATCACGTGCGTCGGGAATATTGTGATCGTCTTTTTCTGGCAGGATGCAGCCAAGTGCCGAAGCCGCTGTGCGCATCACATCCATGGGATGGCTGGCCGCAGGCAATGATTCGAGAATGGTTTGCAACTGTGCGGGCAGACCTCGCATTGAGCGCAATTTTTCTTTGTAGGCGGCGAGCTCAGCCTTGTTTGGAAGTTTGCCGTGAATCAGCAAGTGCGCGATTTCCTCGAATTCGCTCGTATCGGCGAAGTCCAGAATATCGTAGCCGCGGTAGTGCAGATCATTGCCGCTGCGACCGACTGTGCAAAGCGCGGTGTTACCGGCAGTCACGCCAGAAAGCGCAACGGATTTTTTGGGTTTGAAGGCGGGCGCAGCAGTTTCGACAGCTTTAGCAGGCGCTGCGCGTTTTGCCGTTTTCTTGGTCGTGGCCATGTGTGATTTCCTCAATAAATTATTTGGATTTGCCCTGAGCGAACAAAGCGTCGAGTTTGCCTTCGAATTCGTGATAATTGATGCGGTCGTACAACTCGTCACGGGTTTGCATGATGTCGATCACATTGCGCTGGTGGCCATCACGTCGGATCGCGGTGTAGACAGTTTCAGCCGCTTTGTTCATGGCACGGAAGGCGGACAGCGGGTAGAGCACCATGCCAACACCAGAGCCGCGCAATTCATCCACTGAAAAGAGCGGTGTTTTGCCGAATTCTGTAATGTTTGCAAGCAATGGGACGTCAACGGCTTTTGAGAACTTTTCAAATGTCGCCAGGTCGTAGGCTGCTTCGGCAAAAATCGCATCGGCACCTGCTTCAACGCAGGCAATCGCGCGCTCGATCGCGGCATCGACGCCATGTGAGGCGATCGCATCAGTGCGAGCAATCAGATAAAAGCTGTCATCGGTGCGTGCGTCGGCTGCTGCTTTGACGCGGTCGCGCATTTCTTCAGTCGAAACAATTTCTTTGCCTGGGCGATGTCCGCAGCGTTTAGCGCCGACCTGGTCTTCAATGTGGCATCCGGCTGCGCCAAACTTGCTCAAACTTTGAATGGTGCGAGCGATGTTGAACGCCGAGGGGCCAAAGCCGGTATCGATATCAACGATCAGGGGCGTATCGCATACATCCGTGATGCGGCGCACATCAGTCAGCACGTCGTCAAGCGTATTGATCCCCAGGTCCGGTAATCCCAGAGAGCCAGCTGCGACTCCGCCACCAGAGAGGTAAATAGCCTTAAAGCCGGCGCGCTTGGCGAGCAAAGCATGGTTGGCGTTGATCGCACCGATGATTTGCAATGGTTTTTCGGCGGCGAGCGCTTCGCGAAACCGTTGACCGGCGGGAACTTGTTTGGGCATGATGATCTCCGTGACGAATATTTTTTTTTTAAAGATTGATCTTATTAAAAAAATGGGCCCTCATGGGGCCCATTAACTCGATGCTTACTTGAGCAAATGAGCGACTGCGTCGCGCTCTTCGATCAATTCTTTCAGCGTGAGATCCATACGCTCACGTGAGAACGCATCAACCTCGAGACCTGTGACGCGGTGGTATTCGCCACCTTCGCAAGTCACTGGCACGCCATACATGACGCCTTCGGGGATGCCATAGCTTCCGTCGGAAGGAACACCCATGGTGACCCATTTACCGTTTGTACCCAACACCCAGTCGCGCACATGGTCGATTGCGGCGTTGGCTGCCGATGCGGCAGAGGACAGACCGCGCGCTTCGATGATTGCCGCGCCACGCTTGCCGACTGTAGGCAAGAAAACGTCGCGGTTCCAGGCTGCATCATTGATCAGTTTTTGAACGCTCTGGCCTCCGATTGTTGCGAAACGGTAGTCCGCGTACATTGTGGGAGAGTGGTTGCCCCAGACCGCCAGCTTTTGAATTTCGGCGACAGGCTTGCCCATCTTGCTGGCCAACTGCGACAAGGCGCGGTTGTGATCGAGGCGCAACATGGCAGTGAAGTTTTTGGCAGGCAGGTCCGGTGCCGATTTCATTGCGATGTAGGCGTTGGTGTTGGCGGGGTTGCCAACAACCAGTACTTTCACGTTGCGGTTTGCGACCGCATTCAGCGCTTTGCCCTGTGCGGTGAAAATCGCGGCATTCACGGCCAGCAAGTCCGCGCGCTCCATACCGGGGCCGCGTGGGCGTGAACCGACTAACAGTGCGACTTCAACGTCTTTGAATGCCTCGAGGGGATCGCTGTGTGCTGTCATCGATTGCAGCAAGGGAAATGCGCAATCATCAAGCTCCATCATCACGCCCTTGAGCGCCTTTTGGGCTTTCTCATCCGGGATTTCCAGCAGCTGCAAGATAACAGGCTGGTCTTTGCCAAGCATTTCACCTGAAGCAATACGGAACAAAAGGGCGTAACCAATCTGGCCAGCTGCACCAGTAACCGCAACACGCACGGCGGGTTTGGACATAACGATCTCCGAAAGGACTGAGAGGATTGTAAAAAGGGGAAATAAAGAGTTTAGCTTTTTTGCGCAACCCGTTTTTAAGGCGGCCTGGCAGGGGGCGACACGTTCACGAATGCTAAAGCAAACACGCAGTGTTCGTCAATATTCTTATATCTTATATAAGACACAAGAGTAATGGACTTTCGCTGAGGGCTATGCCACAATGAGACATGATATTTCAGAGCCCTTCAGATGTCTGACAGTTCTCGCGCCCGTGCTGCTTTGGTCGAATCAGTTCCAACTACTGCGGCGGCTTTTAGCCCGCTTTACCAGCAGATCAAGTCTCTGCTGGTAAAGTCGCTTGACGCCGGCGAATGGAAGCCGGGCGAGGCCATTCCCAGTGAAATCGAGCTTGCCGCCCGTTTTCAGGTGAGTCAGGGAACCGTGCGTAAAGCGGTCGATGAATTGGCCGCTGAAAATTTATTGTTCAGACGTCAGGGAAAGGGAACGTTCGTGGCGACGCATCTGGAGCCCAGGGTACGTTTCAGATTTCTGAGGCTTGCGCCGAACGAAGGCGCGCCCGAGCCCGCACAAAGCAAAGTTCTGGATTGTCGTCGTATCCGTGCGAATGCCGAAATCGCGCGGGCGCTCGAGATCAAATCGGGTGATCCGGTTGTGGCTATCCGCCGCTTACTCTCATTTTCTGATACCCCTACAGTTGTCGATGATATTTATTTGCCGGGTGCGCTTTTCAAGGGATTGACTGCAGATCTGCTCAACGATTACTCCGGACCGCTTTATGGTTTGTTCGAGTCAGAGTTTGGCATCAACATGGTGCGTGCCGAAGAAAAGCTTCGCGCCATTGCGGCTCCCGATGACGTTGCGCTTGCCTTGGGTGTCGCCCCCTCAATACCCCTACTTTGTGTGGAGCGAATTTCTTACACCTACGGAAACCGTCCTGTAGAATTACGTATCGGTCATTATGTGACTAATGAGTATTATTATCGTAATAGCTTGAATTAATTATATTTTTTTGCTGATTTGAATGCAGTCTCTACATGAGCGAAAATAGCGTGTTTTCCCTTATCCAACTGTTCTACGTTCGAGGTCGTTATGTCTGACACAGCTAACAAGCCGCGTCCTCAGTTTCGTAACATTAATGTTACAGACTTGATGGCGTATCGCTTGCCAATGGCCGGAAAAGTTTCCATTCTCCATCGAGTGAGTGGTGCTTTGCTCTTTTTGTGCTTGCCTTTCCTGATCGCGCTCTTTGCGATGAGTTTTGTCAGCCAGGCCGGTTTCAACGCATTGGCAATGGTGATCGGTCACCCGATCGTCAAGGTGATTCTGTTGGTCCTGATTTGGGGCTACCTCCACCATTTCTGTGCAGGCATTCGTTACCTGATCCTCGACTTGCATATTGGCGTCGACAAAGAGTCTGCTGCTAAAAGCGCGAGTCTTGTCATGGGCGTGAGCCTGGCGCTGACCCTCGTTTTCGGTCTCAAATTATTCGGAGTGTGGTAATGGTTCCCGTCGAAAAAATTGGTCCCAAGCGTCTGGTAGTTGGCGCACATTACGGCACAGGCGAATTCATTGCCCAGCGTGTGACCGCCATCATTCTTGCGGTATACACCCTCGTGTTGCTGATTGGCATTTTGACAATGTCGGGCTTCACGTACGAGGGCTGGAAAAACCTCTTTACTTTTACTGTGCTGTTCATGCCTTTGGGTCAGATTCTTGCCACGCTCGCCATGTTTTCGCTGGCTTGGCACGCTTGGATTGGCGTGCGAGACATCTGGATGGATTACATCAAACCCGTTGGTCTTCGTATTTTTTTACTGGTCCTGACCATCCTGTGGTTGGTCGGTTCGGTCGTGTACTTCGTACACATCCTCTGGAGAAATTAAGCCGTGGCAGCTGTCAAAACATCTTTACCGCGCCGTCAATTTGATGTGGTGGTCGTGGGTGCCGGCGGAGCCGGTATGCGTTGCTCACTTCAGCTCGCCAATGCGGGCCTGTCGGTAGCCGTTCTTTCCAAAGTCTTTCCTACACGCTCCCACACGGTTGCGGCTCAGGGCGGTATTGGTGCCTCCTTGGGCAACATGAGCGAAGACAACTGGTACTGGCACATGTACGACACCGTCAAGGGTTCAGATTGGCTGGGCGACCAGGACGCCATCGAATTCATGTGCCGCGAGGCGCCCAACGCTGTCTATGAGCTTGAGCACATGGGCATGCCTTTTGACCGTAACCCTGACGGTACGATCTATCAGCGACCCTTCGGCGGTCACACTGCCAATTTCGGTGAAAAGCCCGTGCAGCGCGCATGTGCTGCCGCAGACCGTACCGGTCATGCTCTTTTGCATACCCTTTATCAGCGTAACGTGGCTTCACGCACTCAGTTTTTCGTGGAGTGGATGGCGCTTGACCTGATTCGCAACGATGCGGGCGATGTCCTGGGTGTGACAGCCCTCGAGATGGAAACCGGCGAAATCTATATTTTCGAAGCGAAAACGACCGTGATCGCAACGGGCGGTGCAGGACGTATCTGGGCCGCTTCGACTAACGCCTTTATCAATACCGGAGACGGTATGGGCATGGCTGCTCGCGCGGGCATCCCGATGATGGATATGGAGTTCTGGCAGTTCCACCCCACTGGCGTAGCCGGTGCGGGCGTGCTGATCACCGAAGGTGTGCGAGGCGAGGGCGGTATCTTGCTGAACAAAGACGGTGAGCGCTTCATGGAGCGTTACGCGCCCACGCTCAAGGATTTGGCTCCTCGCGACTTCATTTCCCGTTGCATGGATCAGGAAATCAAAGAGGGACGCGGTTGCGGACCCGATGGCTCATACGTTCATCTCAAGCTCGACCACCTTGGTGCAGACGTGATCAACAAGCGTTTGCCTTCGATTCTCGAAATCGGGCACAAGTTCGCCAACGTTGACGCCACCAAAGAGCCCATTCCTGTTGTACCGACCATCCACTATCAGATGGGCGGTATCCCCTGTAATTACAACGGTCAGGTGACAACCTGGGACGGCAAGCAGACCAAGATTGTCAATGGTCTTTACGCAATCGGAGAGTGTTCCGCAACATCGGTACACGGAGCCAACCGTTTGGGTACAAACTCCTTGCTCGATTTGATCGTGTTTGGTCGTGCGGCGGGTAATCACATTGTCGCGGCTCACCTTGAGCGTCAGCATGCGCACCAGCCTTTGCCAATGGAGTCCGTTGACTTTTCGCTTGATCGCGTCAACAAGCTTGAACAACGCAAGACTGGTGAAAAGACGCAGGTCGTTGGTAACGAAATTCGCAACGCCATGCAACAGCATTGCGGCGTATTCCGTACCATGGCCTCTCTCAAAGAGGGTGTGGCCAAGATCGATGCGTTGGCTGAAAAGGTCGACAACATCGCCTTCCAGGACAAATCCAAGGTTTTCAACACGGCACGAATCGAAGCACTCGAACTGAGCAACATGATCGAAGTCGCCCGTTCGACGATTCATTCGGCAGCAGCCCGCACGGAAAGCCGTGGCGCACATGCGCTAGACGACTTCCCAACGCGTGACGATGATAACTGGATCAAGCACACTCTCTGGTATTCCGAAGGCAACCGCCTGGACTACAAGCCCGTGCAGATGCAGCCTCTCACCGTCGAGAGCTTCCCGCCCAAGACTCGTACATTCTAAGTCAGGATATCTGGAACAAATCATGAGCAAAAAACGCATCGTGAAGTTTGAAATCTACCGCTACGATCCAGACAAGGATGAGCGCCCTTACATGCAGAAACTCGAAGTCGAGTTGCTGCCTACCGACAAAATGCTGCTTGACGCATTGCTTCGCATCAAAATGGATGTCGATGACAGCCTGGCATTGCGTCGGTCATGCCGCGAGGGCGTTTGCGGTTCAGATGCCATGAACATCAATGGCAAAAATGGTCTGGCTTGCACCACAAACATGCTTGAACTCAAAGAGCCTGTGGTGTTGCGTCCTTTGCCAGGCCTGCCTGTCATTCGCGATTTGATCGTCGATATGACGCACTTTTTCAATCAGTACCATTCGATTCGCCCATACCTCATCAACGATACGCCTCCTCCAGAGAAGGAGCGTCTCCAGACTCCCGCTGCGCGTGAGGAGCTTGATGGGTTGTATGAGTGTATTTTGTGTGCCTGCTGTTCGACTTCCTGCCCCTCGTTCTGGTGGAATCCCGACAAATTCGTGGGTCCCGCAGGCTTGTTGCAAGCTTATCGTTTCATTGCGGACACCCGCGATCACGCGACAGCCGAACGCCTCGATAACCTAGAGGATCCGTACCGCTTGTTCCGTTGCCACACCATCATGAATTGTGTGGACGTCTGTCCAAAGGGTCTGAATCCAACCAAGGCGATTGGCAAGATCAAAGAAATGCTTGTGCGTCGCACGGTTTAACTTAGAGCTTTCATGGGAACACTATCAGATCAGGATCGGGTAAGGTTACGTTGGCGTGCCAGGAGAGGCCTGCTCGAAAATGATCTGATACTCACCCAGTATCTCGATGCTCACGAGAAGGATTTGACAGACGTTGAAGTTGGCGCGCTGACTCAACTGTTTGAACTCGGAGACAACGAACTGTTAGACTTATTACTAGGTCGTGTCGAGCCCGAGGGGGCGCTTGACCGACCCGCAGTCAAGATGGTGCTGGCGCAGATTCGCGCAGCATAGACAGCGTCTTGTATTGCCCACCGAAATTAAACGAAGGAATTACGCATGAAACTGTCCGACAAAAAAGCCACGCTATCGTTCTCAGATGGTAGCCCCTCAGTTGATTTTCCTATGTACGACGGCAGCGTCGGCCCACAGGTGATCGACATTCGCAAGTTGTATGGACAGACTGGTCTGTTTACCTACGACCCGGGTTTTTTGTCGACCGCTTCATGTACTTCAAACATCACCTATATTGACGGTGACAAAGGCGAGTTACTTTATCGCGGTTACCCGATCGAAGAGCTTGCAGTCAATTGCGACTTCATGGACATCAGTTATCTGATCCTGAATGGTGAATTGCCTGATCCCAAGCAAAAAGTTGAATTTGATACGCTCGTGTCCAAGCACACGATGGTCAACGAGCAGATGCACTTCTTCTTGCGCGGCTTCCGTCGTGACGCCCATCCGATGGCGGTGTTGACTGGCCTGGTCGGCGCGTTGTCTGCTTTCTATCATGACTCGACAGACATCACGAACCCCCATCATCGTCATGTTTCGGCGATCCGACTGATCGCCAAGATGCCAACTCTTGTGGCCATGGCTTACAAGTACTCTCAGGGCCAGCCTTACATCTATCCGCAAAACAACCTGTCGTACACAGGGAACTTCTTGCGCATGATGTTTGCCACGCCATGCGAAGAGTATGTCGTGAACCCAGTGGTCGAGCGTGCGCTCGATCGCATCTTTATTTTGCACGCCGATCACGAGCAAAATGCATCGACCTCTACAGTGCGTTTGTGCGGTTCGTCCGGCACCAACCCCTTTGCAGCGATCGCCTCTGGTGTGGCTTGCCTGTGGGGGCCCGCTCACGGCGGCGCCAACGAAGCGTGCTTGCAGATGCTCGAAGAGTTGCAGGCCAAGGGCGGGTTGTCCAAAGTCGGCGAGTTCATGGAGCAGGTTAAAGATAAAAACTCCGGCGTTCGCTTGATGGGTTTTGGTCATCGCGTCTACAAAAACTACGATCCACGCGCAAAACTCATGCAGCAAACCTGCAAAGAAGTGTTGGCCGCCTTGGGTCTGGAAAACGACCCGTTGTTCAAACTTGCGATGGAAGTCGAGCGCATTGCCCTTGAAGATCCATATTTCGTTGAGCGCAAACTGTATCCAAACGTAGATTTCTACTCTGGTATTGTTCAGCGCGCGATTGGAGTTCCAACAGCGTTGTTCACAGCTATTTTTGCTTTGGCTCGCACAGTGGGTTGGATTGCCCAGTGGAACGAAATGATCTCCGATCCCGAGTACAAGATCGGTCGTCCACGTCAGTTGTACCAAGGCTCTGTTTCGCGCTCGGTCCCCAAGCGCAAGTAATTTGCACAAGAGCCAGCGCTGAAATAAAAACGCCTGATGATGAGTCAGGCGTTTTTTCTTTTAGGATGCGCTGGCTCGCGCATCCTATGGGGTCGATCAATTTCCGATCACCTTTGCTCCGCTTCCATTTGAGCATCAATCACGGCAAGCGCCGTCATATTGATGACGCGTCGTACAGTCGCGCTATTCGTCAGAATGTGAACAGGACGGGCGGCACCCAACAAAACGGGTCCCATCGCAATGCCATTGCTCCCTGTCATTTTCAACAGGTTGTATGTGACATTGCCGGTGTCGAGGTTCGGCATGATCAGCAGATTGGCACTGCCTTTCAGAGTACTGTCCGGATAGTTCGCCGTACGGATGGATTCGGACAGAGCTGAGTCCGCATGCATTTCGCCATCGACTTCGAGCGAGGGTGCGCGCTCGACGATCATTTGACGTGCATGCGCCATTTTGCGTGAAGACTCGGTCGGGCGACTCCCGAAGTTGGAGTGCGAGAGCAGGGCGATTTTCGGGACGATGCCAAAGTTGCGCATTTTATGTGCCGCTTGAATCGTCATGTCCGCCACTTGCTCGGCAGTTGGATCCTCATTGACATGCGTATCGCAAATGAACAGGGTCTGATCGGAAAGCATCAGCACGTTCATTGCCGCGAAAGTCGAAGCGCCTTTTTGTAAACCAATGACATCCTCTACGTACTTGAGCTGATTGTCGAAACGGCTGCCGATTCCGCATAGCACCGCATCTGCGTCGCCACGCTTGAGCAGCAATACGGCAATCAGTGTGTTGTGCTTGCGTACCATCGCCTTCGCCACGGTTGGTGTGACACCCTCGCGACCTTTCAGGCGGTAATACTCTTGCCAGGACTCGTTGAAACGGACATCGTCCTCTGGATCCACGACTTCAATATTTTTGCCAACCTCGAGGCGCAGTCCCATTTTCTTGATGCGCATATTGATGACAGCGGGGCGTCCAACCAAAATCGGAAAAGCGATTTTCTCGTCAGAAACCGTTTGCGCCGCACGCAGGACGCGTTCGTCTTCGCCGTCTGCGTAGATCACGCGCTTGGGCGCGCGCTTGGCCTGTGTGAACAGCGGGCTCATGAGCTGGCCGGAGTGGTAAACCATCGCCAACAATTTGGCTTTGTAGGCTTCCATGTCCTGAATCGGTCTGCGTGCCACACCTGAGTCAGCCGCCGCCTGTGCGACAGCAGGAGCGATTTGAACGATCAGGCGGGGATCGAAAGGTTTTGGAATGATGTAGTCAGGTCCGAAAGTCAATTCCTGGCCTGCGTAGGCTTGCGCAACTTCGTCACTTTGTTCAGCCTCAGCGAGTTCTGCGATCGCCTTGACGCAAGCGAGCTTCATCTCTTCGGTGATGCTGCTCGCGCCCGCATCGAGCGCACCCCTGAAAATAAAGGGGAAGCAGAGCACGTTATTGACTTGATTCGGATAGTCGGAGCGACCCGTCGCAATGATGCAATCGGGGCGTGCGGCTTTGGCGATTTCAGGACGAATCTCTGGCTCTGGATTTGCCAAGGCCAGGATCAATGGCTGCTTGCCCATGCTCTTGACCATTTCGGCATTGACGACGCCTGGCGCGGAGCAGCCCAAAAATACATCTGCACCGACCATCGCTTCTGCGAGCGTGCGAAGCTCGGTTTTTTGCGCATAGCGCTTTTTGTTTTCCTCCATCTTCGCATCGCGACCTTCGTAAATCACGCCGCGAGAATCGCAAACAAAAATGTTTTCTTTCTTGATACCAAGGTGGACAAGTAAATCCAGACAGGCGATTGAAGCCGCTCCTGCGCCGGAAACTACAAGTTTGACCTCTCCCATCTTTTTGCCAACAACTTTCAGGCCGTTCATGATCGCAGCAGAGGAGATGATCGCTGTGCCATGCTGGTCGTCATGAAAAACTGGAATCTTCATGCGCTCGCGCAGTTTGCGCTCAATGTAAAAACACTCAGGCGCCTTGATATCCTCAAGGTTGATGCCACCCAGCGTGGGCTCGAGCGCAGCAATGATCTCCACGAGTTTGTCTGGATCTGTTTCGGCAAGCTCAATGTCAAAAACATCGATACCTGCGAATTTTTTAAACAGGCAGCCTTTACCTTCCATGACGGGTTTGGCGGCCAAAGGACCGATGTTTCCAAGCCCCAATACTGCGGTTCCGTTAGTGATCACTGCCACCAGATTTGACCGTGAGGTGTATTTGGCGGCGGCTTCGTCGCCTTGCGCATGAATCGCCATACAGGCAGCCGCCACGCCCGGGGAGTAGGCCAGTGACAAATCGTCCTGGTTCGCCAGTGGTTTCGTGGGGGTGACGGAAATTTTCCCTGGGGTGGGGTAGGCGTGGTAATCGAGGGCAAGCTTAGAGAGGTTTTCGTCCATGGATCTCTTCAATGCAGGTGATTGGGATAAATGTGACGTTAAGCTTACAGGTAAGCATGCGCAATGGCATCAAATCCAGGTAATTTTCGATTTTGCGGCGCACCATTCACGAAAACAACTAAAGGCTTAGGGTTATACTTACATGCCGGCTCTTAAGGCTATCAAATAACCGCCTTCTGCCCCGCTATCCGCAAATCGGTTTGGCCGAGAAAACGGAAGGTATTCCTGCATCGTAACGGGTGAAGCACCCGAATAGGTGAAGCGCTAAAATGTCATCAGAACTCGAATCTTTACAAAACTCATACCTTTTTGGGGGCAATGCGCCCTACGTAGAAGAACTCTACGAAGCCTATCTGGATAATCCAGGTTCGGTTCCTGATAATTGGCGAAACTACTTCGACCAGTTGCAGCATATGCCGGCAACAGATGGCCAAGAAGCCACTCGCGACCAGGCTCACGCACCCATTATCGAATCCTTCGCGCTGCGCGCCAAAGCCAACGCTTTTGTTCAGCGTGGACAGGAGCCCGATCTCGCCGTGGCGATGAAGCAAGTCCATGTCCAGTCGCTGATCGCAGCGTATCGCTCACTCGGCTCGCGCTGGGCTGATCTCGATCCCCTCAAGCGACAAGACCGTCCCAGCATTCCCGAGCTCGATCCTGCTTTTTACGGCTTGACCGAAGCGGATCTGGATCAGGTTTTCTCGGCAACAAATACCTATTTCACGAAAGCGACAACGATGACGTTGCGCGAGATCTTGAAAGCACTGCGCGACACCTACTGCCGCTCAATTGGCGCCGAGTTCATGCATGCCTCAGATCCGGCCGTCAAGCGCTGGGTTCAGGAGCGCCTTGAGTCCACCCTCGGCGCACCGACCTTTACCCCAGAGCGCAAGCGCCACATCTTGCAGCAGTTGACCGAGGCCGAAGGCCTTGAGCGTTACCTCCATACCAAATACGTCGGCCAAAAGCGTTTTTCCCTCGAGGGCGGTGACAGCTTCATCGCATCGATGGACGAGGTCGTCAACCACGCTGGCGAGTCGGGCGTGCAGGAAATCGTCGTGGGTATGGCCCACCGCGGCCGCCTGAATATGCTGGTCAACATCATGGGCAAAATGCCTGGTGATCTGTTCGCAGAGTTCGAAGGTCACCATGCCGAAGGTTTGACCGATGGTGACGTCAAGTATCACAACGGTTTCTCCAGCGATTTGTCCACACGCGGCGGCCCAGTGCATTTGTCACTGGCCTTTAACCCCTCGCACCTCGAAATCGTCAACCCTGTGGTCGAGGGCAGCGTTCGAGCTCGTCAAGAGCGTCGCGGCGCGGATGGCTACAAGCAAGTGTTGCCTGTGCTGGTTCATGGTGATGCCGCCTTCGCAGGTCAGGGCGTTGTGATGGAAACCCTCAACCTCGCCGAAACCCGTGGTTACGGTACGGGTGGCACGGTTCATCTGGTGATTAACAACCAGATCGGCTTTACGACTTCCGACCCGCGCGATACCCGCTCGACGATTTACTGTACAGACGTCTCCAAAATGATCGAGGCGCCTGTTTTTCATGTGAATGGCGATGATCCTGAGGCAGTTGTGTATGCCACACGCCTAGCGCTGGATTTCCGCATGCAGTTTGGCAAGGATGTGGTGGTCGACATCGTCTGTTTCCGCAAGCTGGGTCACAACGAACAAGACACACCTTCGCTGACTCAGCCTTTGATGTACAAAAAAATTGGTGCGCACCCCGGCACACGCAAACTTTATGCGGACAAGCTGACGGCTCAGGGTGTACTCAAGGAAGGTGAGGGCGATCAGCTCGTCAAAGACTACCGCCAGTACATGGAAGACGGTCGTCGCACGATCGAGCCTGTGTTGACCGACTACAAGAGCAAGTATGCGATTGACTGGTCCCCTTATCTGAATGCGAAGTGGACCGACCAGGCCGACACCGCAGTGCCGATCACTGAGCTTAAGCGCATCGGTGAAAAGCTGACTGTCGTACCTGATGGTTTTGCCCCTCACTCTCTCGTGACCAAGTTGCTGAACGATCGTCGCGCCATGGCGCGTGGCGAAATGAATCTCGACTGGGGCATGGGCGAGCATTTGGCTTTTGCGACGCTGGTTGCGTCTGGTTATGCTGTCCGCATTACAGGCCAAGACTCCGGCCGCGGTACGTTCACGCACCGTCACGCAGTGCTGCACGATCAAAATCGTGAACGCTGGGATGATGGTACTTATATTCCCCTGCAGCATGTTGCCGAAGGTCAGGCACCCTTCACCGTCATCGACTCAGTTTTGTCCGAAGAAGCCGTTCTAGGTTTTGAATACGGCTACTCATGCGCCGATCCCAAGACACTCACAATCTGGGAAGCGCAGTTCGGCGATTTCGTCAACGGCGCGCAGGTCGTGATCGATCAGTTCATTGTTTCAGGCGAAGCCAAATGGGGCCGTCAGTCTGGATTGACCATGATGCTGCCACACGGCTACGAAGGGCAGGGTCCAGAGCACTCCTCCGCGCGTATCGAACGCTTCTTGCAGCTTTGCGCGGACAACAACATCCAGGTCGTTCAGCCCACGACAGCCGCTCAGATTTTCCATCTGTTGCGTCGTCAGATGATCCGTCAGTTCCGCAAGCCTTTGGTGATTTTGACGCCCAAGTCCTTGCTGCGTAACAAGGACGCAGGCTCGCCCCTGTCAGATTTGGCGACAGGTCGTTTCCGTCCGATCATCAGCGAAGTCGACGAGTCGATCAATCCCGCATCCGTCAAGCGCGTATTGGTGTGTTCGGGCAAGGTTTACTACGATCTGGTCAATGGTCGTCGCGAACGCAAGGACAACTCTGTCGCGATTATTCGTGTTGAACAGCTCTATCCTTTTGCGCATAAAACTTTTGAAACCGAGTTGCGTAAATACCCCAAGGCAACGGAAGTGGTCTGGGTTCAGGATGAGCCACAGAACCAAGGTCCATGGTTCTATGTCCAGCATCATCTGTACCAGAACATGTCCAGCGGTCAAAAACTTGGTTACGCAGGTCGCGCGGCTTCTGCCTCGCCAGCTGTCGGTTATCTGGCCAAGCACCTCGAGCAGCAGAAAGCGCTGGTCGAGCAAGCCTTTGGCAAGTTTAAAACCTTCATGCTGACGAAGTAATCCCAGAGAATCGAATTCATCCAATTACGGAAAAAATATAATGGCAATCACAGACGTTGTTGTTCCACAGTTATCCGAATCAGTGTCCGAGGCGACACTTCTGACGTGGAAAAAGAAACCTGGCGAAGCTGTCCAGGCTGACGAAATCCTGATCGAAGTTGAAACTGACAAAGTTGTCCTCGAAGTCCCTGCGCCTGCCGCAGGCGTGTTGTCTGAAATCGTCAAGGGCGATGGCAGCATGGTGACTTCGGGCGAGGTCCTGGCTCGCATCGATACGGACGGCAAAGCAGCTGCTGCACCTGCCGCGGCCGCTGCTCCGGCAGCTGCCGCTGCGCCCGCCGCAGCCCCTGCAGCACCCGCAGCAGCCTCTGCCTCGGCTGCCGGTATTGCTTCTCCAGCTGCCTCTAAGATCCTCGCTGACAAAGGTGTATCTGCCGCATCGGTGGCTGGCACAGGTCGCGACGGTCGTATCACCAAGGGTGATGCGCTTGGCGCCTCTGCTGCCCCCGCAGCACCTGTGGCCGCTCCAAAGGTTGCGCTTGCAAATCCCACTGTGCCGATGACACAGTCCCTCGATGGTCGTCCAGAGCAGCGCGTCCCCATGAGCCGCTTGCGTGCCCGCGTCGCTGAGCGTCTGTTGCAATCGCAGCAAGACAACGCCATCCTGACCACGTTTAACGAAGTCAACATGCAGGGCGTGATTGATTTGCGAAACCTTTACAAAGACAAGTTCGAGAAAGAGCATGGCGTCAAGCTGGGCTTTATGTCTTTCTTCGTCAAGGCCGCCGTCGCAGCGCTCAAGCGTTATCCAATCCTGAACGCCTCGGTCGATGGCAAGGACATCATCTATCACGGCTACTTTGATATCGGTATTGCCGTGGGTAGCCCACGCGGTTTGGTGGTGCCAATCTTGCGCAACGCCGACCAGCTCACGATCGCCGAAATCGAAAAAACAATCGCCGACTTTGGTAAGCGTGCCTCCGAGGGCAAGCTTGGCATCGAAGAAATGACAGGTGGTACGTTCTCGATTTCCAACGGTGGCGTGTTCGGCTCCATGTTGTCGACACCGATTATCAATCCTCCTCAATCCGCGATTTTGGGCGTGCATGCAACCAAAGAGCGCGCCGTGGTTGAAAAGGGTCAGATCGTGATTCGTCCAATCAACTATCTCGCGATGTCCTACGATCACCGCATTATCGACGGCCGCGAAGCGGTTCTGGGCTTGGTCGCCATGAAAGAGGCGCTCGAAGATCCGCAGCGCATGCTGCTCGAAATCTAGGCTGGAAAATATATGTCTTCAAATCAATTTGATGTAGTGGTGATTGGTGCGGGTCCCGGCGGTTATATCGCCGCGATTCGTGCGGCCCAGCTGGGTAAAACTGTTGCGTGTATCGACGCCTGGCAAAATGGCCAGGGTGGGCCCGCACCAGGCGGCACATGCACCAACGTAGGATGTATTCCTTCCAAGGCTTTGTTGCAGTCGTCAGAGCATTATGAGCAGGCGAATCATCATTTCGCCGAGCATGGCATCGAGGTCAAGGGTGTTTCACTCAAGCTCGACAAAATGATCGGCCGCAAAAATAGTGTTGTAAAACAAAACAACGACGGTATTTTGTACCTGTTCAAAAAGAACAAGATCACTTTTTTCCATGGCAAAGGCGCCTTCGCGGGTCAGGTCGATGGTGGTTGGGCGATCAAGGTTAGCGGCACAACCGAGGCTGACATTGTGGGCAAACATGTCGTGATCGCAACAGGCTCTTCGGCACGCGAGTTGCCAGGTCTGCCCTTTGACGAGCAGCAAATTTTGTCCAATGACGGTGCCCTTAACATCGGTGCTGTTCCCAAGAAGCTTGGCGTGATTGGTGCTGGCGTGATTGGTCTCGAGATGGGCAGTGTCTGGCGACGTCTGGGTGCCGAAGTGACTGTCCTCGAAGCGATGCCAGAGTTTTTGGCGGCTGTTGATACTCAGGTTGCTAAAGAAGCGCACAAGATTTTCACCAAGCAGGGTCTGAACATTCAGATGGGCGTCAAACTCGGCGAGATCAAGTCAACAGCCAAGCAAGTGACTGTTCCCTATACGGATGCCTCTGGCGCGGAGCAGAAACTGGTGGTTGACAAGCTGATCGTATCGATTGGTCGCGTGCCTTATACCGGCGGTCTGAATGCTGAGGCTGTTGGCCTCAAGCTGGACGAGCGCGGCTTCATTGTGGTTGATGCGGATTGCAAGACGAACTTGCCAAACGTCTGGGCGGTGGGTGACGTCGTGCGTGGTCCGATGCTGGCACACAAAGCTGAAGAAGAGGGCGTTGCCGTGGCTGAGCGTATTGGCGGACAACACGGCCATGTCAACTTTGACACGATTCCTTGGGTCATCTATACCTCTCCCGAAATTTCATGGGTGGGTCAGACCGAGCAACAGCTCAAGGCTTCTGGCCGAGCCTACAAGGCTGGCAGCTTCCCCTTTCTGGCTAATGGCCGTGCTCGCGCCCTGGGCGATACCACTGGTTTCGTCAAGATCCTTGCGGATGCGACCACAGACGAGGTGTTAGGCGTGCACATCATCGGACCGATGGCTTCCGAGCTCATCGCCGAGGCGGTCACCATCATGGAATTCCGTGGCGCTGCCGAAGACATTGCCCGCATTTGTCATGCCCATCCGACTTTGTCGGAGTCCATGAAAGAAGCGGCCTTGGCGGTTGACAAGCGCACTCTCAATTTCTGAGGCACTTGCGTGCAACTCTCTTGAACGTTCTTCAATATTACGAGAGCAGTCTGGCTGAGCGCGGTTATCAGCCAGACCACGCTCAGCGCGCCGCGATAGAGCGTTTACAAAAGTATTTTGACGACTGGATCGCCTTTAAGGGTGCTCGATCCAGCGCGGTCAAACGCCTGTTCAAACGACCCGATGTGCCGAGAGGTGTTTATCTCTGGGGTGGTGTCGGACGCGGTAAAAGCTTTTTGATGGATGCGTTTTATGCAACCGTTCCGGTTAAGCGTAAAACACGTCTGCATTTTCACGAATTCATGCGCAGCGTGCATCGCCAGCTTGACGAAGTCAAAGGCATGCAAGACCCTCTTGATGAGGTTGCCAAGCGTATCTCCAAACGCTATCGACTCATTTGTTTTGACGAGTTTCATGTGTCGGATGTGGCCGACGCCATGATCCTTTACCGGTTGTTACTCAAGTTTTTTGAACATGGAACGTCATTTGTCATGACGTCCAACTACGAACCTTCATTACTCTATCCTGATGGCTTGCATCGTGATCGTATTTTGCCTGCAATCGCTCTGATCAAAGACAGGATGGATATTTTGAATGTGGATGCGGGGATTGACTATCGCCGCCGTACGCTCGAGCAAGTCAAGTGCTATCACACGCCGCTGGGCCCCGAGGCCGACCAGGCGTTGCAAGAGGCTTTTGCTCAGTTATCAGATACGCCACCTCAGGATCCCGTGCTCTTGATCGAGCATCGTGAAATCACCGCTAAAAAACGCGCAGGTAGCGTGGTGTGGTTTGATTTTGCAACCTTATGCGGTGGGCCTCGCTCGCAGAATGACTATCTTGAGATCGCCAGTCGGTTTCACGCCGTGATTCTTTCTGACGTACCAAAGATGGGACCCAAGCACGCCTCCGAGGCCAGACGGTTTACTTGGCTGATCGATGTTTTCTATGATCACAAGGTCAAATTGATCATGTCGGCCGCGTGTGAACCTGAGGAAATCTACACCTCGGGTCCGATGTCAAACGAGTTTCATCGCACTGTTTCACGCATTTTAGAAATGCAGTCCAAGGAATATCTGGATTCCGAGCAGCGCGATACCGTCAGTCTCTAAGGTCATTATTCATGAACACTCGCGTTCTAACCGGCATCACGACGTCGGGCACTCCTCATCTGGGCAATTATGTCGGTGCGATCAGGCCTGCGATTCAAGCGAGCCTTGAAAAAAATGTTGATGCATTTTTCTTTCTCGCGGATTATCACGCGCTGATCAAGTGCGAAGATGCCGATCGGATTGCACGCTCACGACTGGAGATCGCGGCGACGTGGTTGGCTGCGGGTCTTGATCCCGAGCGCGTCACGTTTTATCGGCAGTCCGATGTCCCTGAAATACCCGAGTTATGCTGGATGTTGACGTGCGTGACAGCCAAGGGACTGATGAACCGAGCGCATGCTTATAAAGCCTCAGTTGATCAGAACGTTGCCAAGAATGTGGAGCCTGATGATGGCATCACGATGGGGTTGTTTTCTTATCCTATCCTAATGGCGGCGGACATTTTGATGTTCAATGCACACAAGGTCCCGGTCGGACGTGATCAGACTCAGCATCTTGAGATGGCGCGCGATATCGCCCAGCGGTTTAATCACTTGTTTGGACAGGGCAAGGATTTTTTCGTCTTGCCCGAAGCGGTGATTGCCGAGGACGTAGCAACCTTGCCCGGCCTGGATGGTCGCAAGATGTCCAAGAGCTATAACAACACCGTCCCTCTTTTCGAGGGAGGTGCACGTGCGTTGAAAGCGGCTGTCGCCCGGATTGTGACGGATTCGCGTGGCCCGGGAGAGCCTAAGGACGCTGAAGCTTCTCATCTGTATCTTATTTACAAGGCTTTCGCGCAGCAAGCTGAGACCGCTGCATTTCGTCAAGCGTTGTCAGCTGGTATGAGCTGGGGCGATGCCAAGCAAACGCTTTGCGAGCGAATCGAGCAAGAGCTCGGACCGATGCGTGCGAACTATGAAGATTTGATGGCACATCCCGCCCGAATCGAAGAAATTCTGCAAGAAGGTGCTAGTAAAGCGCGGACCATCGCGACCCCCTTTATTCATGAGTTGCGCCAAGCAGTGGGATTACGCACGCTTGCGAATAAAGCGAATGCCGGCGGCGCCAAGGCGGCAAAAGGCGGAGGTAAAGGCGCACGTTTTGTCAGTTTCCGGGATGAGGCTGGACAGTTTCGCTTTCGTTTTCTGGGTCAGGACGGCACGGAGCTTTTTTCTTCAGTGGCTTTCGCAGATCCCAAAAAAGCTGGCGCTGCCATGCGCGCTCTGCAGACAGGCGAGCTCGAATCATTGCTGACTCTCATCGGAGAGCTTGATTTCAATCTTACCCTGGAGGGTGAAGTGGTCGCCTCAGGCGTCAAGAGCGAGACTACTGCCCAACGCTCCGAGCGTATTGAAACGCTCAGAGCGAGTTTGCGTCCATCCGAGTGAGCACCACCCGACTTTCTACCTAACGCTTAAGCTTGGCAAAGGCGGCCGCCATGGCGCCTTGTCCCGTAGTAGCAGGTGCGGGTGCAGCGTTGCGGTTTGGTTTTGCCGACCCATTGCCACCCGCAGAGGAGCGAGCAGGTGGTGCGTCGTCATTCAACCGCATCGTCAAGGCAATTCGTTTCCGTGCAATATCGACCTCTTGTACGCGCACTTTGACAGTTTGCCCGACGCGTACGACATCGCGAGGATCAGAGACGAATTTTTCAGCGAGCGCCGAGATGTGCACCAGGCCATCTTGATGAACGCCGATATCGACAAAGGCGCCAAAGTTTGCGACGTTGGTCACGACGCCTTCGAGAATCATGCCCGGGAGTAGATCGTTGAGCGTTTCGACGCCCTCTTTGAAGGTTGCTGTTTTGAACTCTGGACGTGGATCACGACCTGGCTTTTCAAGCTCAAGCAAAATATCCCGAACGGTCGGTACGCCAAAGCGTTCATCGGTGAATTCAGAAGGCGAGAGCCCTTTGAGTTTTTCACGGTTGCCGATCACGTCTTTCATATCGGCGGAGATTTTCTTGAGGATGCGCTCCACGACAGGATAGGCTTCGGGATGCACCGAGGAAGCATCGAGAGGATTATCGCCATTTGGAATACGCAAAAAGCCTGCGGCTTGTTCAAACGCCTTTTCGCCGAAACGCGATACTTCTTTAAGAGCGAGACGATTTGAAAAGGCTCCCTTTTCATCGCGATACGCCACGATGTTTTTGGCAAGTGTGCTGTTCAGACCTGAGACACGTGTGAGCAGCGCTGCTGAGGCGGTGTTGACGTCCACGCCGACGGCATTCACACAATCTTCGACAACCGCATCCAGAGAGCGCGCAAGTTCGCGTTGGTTCAGGTCGTGCTGATATTGACCCACGCCAATGGCCTTGGGTTCGATTTTGACAAGTTCGGCCAGTGGATCTTGCAGGCGTCGAGCGATCGAGGCTGCTCCGCGCAGGCTGACATCGAGGTCAGGAAACTCCAGCGCCGCCAGTTCAGAGGCGGAGTAGACCGAGGCCCCGGCCTCTGATACTACGACTCGCGTGAGTTTGAGGTCAGGTTGTTCGGACATCAGGTCCGCCACCAGTTTTTCTGTTTCGCGCGAGGCGGTCCCATTTCCAATCGCGACCAGTTCGATCTTGTGTCGACGGGCAATCGCCGCCAGTGTGGCGAGTGAGCCTGCGCGGTCGCGTCTGGGTTCAAAAGGATAGACCGTGGCCGTTTCAACGAGTTTGCCGGTATGGTCGATCGCAGCGACCTTGACGCCTGTTCTGATGCCTGGATCCAGACCGAGGACTGCTTTGGGGCCAGCCGGTGCGGCAAGCAACAGATCTTTCAGGTTGGCAGCAAAGACACGGATCGCTTCTGCTTCTGCACTTTCGCGCAAGCGCGTGATCATTTCCGTTTCGAACATCGTGAGCAATTTGACGCGCCAAGTCCAGCGAGCCACATCCGCCAGCCACTTTGCCCGAGGTGTGGGAGCTGCGTCAAAAAGATCCCGTCCAAGTTTTAGAAATTGAGCCACTCGCTCAACGCAAGGGTGTGGCACCAAAACATCCTGGCTCGCCTCGAGTCCAATGCGCAACTCAAGTACCCCTTGTTGGCGACCGCGGAGCATGGCGAGCACTCGATGCGAGGGCAGTGTGCGCAGGGGTTCGCTAAATTCGAACCAGTCGCGGAAATTCGCCCCCTCGGCTTCTTTGCCTTCGGCTACCTTGGAATACAGATAGCCATGCGACCATAAATGCGTGCGCATATCGGCCAGCAAGTCGGCATTTTCGGCATAGCGTTCGGCGAGGATATCTCGAGCCCCATCTAACGCAGCCTTGGGTTCTGTAATATTTGCATCCGGATTTAAATATTGTCCGGCAAGCGTCAGCGGATCGCAGCCGAGGTCAGCCAGGATGGCATCTGCCAGGGGTTCGAGTCCGGCTTCTCGGGCAATCTGGGCGCGTGTGCGACGCTTGACCTTGAAGGGGGCGTATAAGTCTTCAAGTCGTTGCTTGGTATCCGCCTGTTGAATCGACTTTTCAAGCTCGGGGGTGAGCTTTTGCTGTTCGGTGATCGAAGCCAGAATCGCCGCC
>JACCDX010966185.1_pt1 | contig 66856 bp, 57 predicted proteins | sample 7449681 | NCBI WGS metagenome assembly JACCDX01 (sample SAMN15323450, study PRJNA562643) | freshwater metagenome | isolation source: river surface water | place: USA:Blue River Watershed | collected 2017-08-18
AAAAACTACTGATCACGCATGGCCATGTGGACCACTGTGGCCAGGCCGGCATCTTGGCGAAGCGTCTCGGTGTGCCCATCGAGGGGCCACACCAGGATGATGATTTTTGGATTTCGCAGTTGGATACCCGTGGGGCCACGTTTGGTATGACCGGTACACAACCGTTTGTACCGGACCGATGGTTAAACGATGGCGATGTGGTCACGGTGGGCGAGCAACGCCTTGATGTGGTGCACTGCCCCGGCCACACACCCGGCCATGTGGTCTTTATCCATGCAAAAGATCGTTTGGCCTTTGTGGGTGATGTTCTGTTTGCTGGGTCTATTGGCCGCACGGATTTTCCCCGAGGTAACCACGCCGATTTGATTCGTTCGATTCGGGAAAAACTGTTTCCTCTCGGCGATGACATTCATTTTGTGCCCGGCCATGGCCCGATGAGCACGTTTGGCGAAGAGCGCCAAACCAATCCCTATGTTGGAGAGTAAGCATGTCCAAGTACCATACCGAGACCGTATTGAGTGTCCATCACTGGAATGAGAGTCTCTTTAGTTTTACAACGACGCGGCGTGCGGGGCTGCGCTTTCGTAATGGCCATTTCTTAATGATCGGCCTGGAGGTCGAAGGCAAGCCGCTGGTCCGGGCCTACAGTGTGGTCAGTCCAAATTACGAAGAGCATCTTGAGTTTTTGAGTATCAAAGTGCCCGATGGTCCGCTGACCTCACGGCTGCAAAACATCAAAGTCGGCGATCCCATTCTGGTGAGCGAAAAATCAGTCGGCACCCTGGTGCTGGATGATTTGAACCCTGGAAAGCATCTTTACATGTTTAGCACCGGAACCGGCATGGCGCCATTTATGAGTATTTTGCGTGACCCGGAGACCTATGAGCGATTTGAAAAGGTTGTGCTGGTGCACGGGGTGCGCGTGGTCAGTGAGCTGGCCTATGGCGATTACCTGCGCAATGAACTGCCGCAGAATGAATTCTTGGGTGAGATGGTGCGTGAGCAGTTTATTTACTATCCAACGGTTACGCGCGAGGCATTTAAGCAGACCGGCCGGCTGACCACAGCAATCGAGAGTGGGAAGCTGTTCGAGGATATCGGCCTGCCGCCACTGGATCCGGCCGTAGACCGCGCCATGATCTGCGGCAGTCCGGCCATGCTCAAAGAAACATCGGAGATGCTGGACGCCCGGGGCTTTAAGGTTTCGCCAAGCCTCGGACATCCAGGTGATTACGTGTTCGAACGGGCCTTCGTCGAGAAGTAATCCCTACGATACGGTCTGATAATAAAGGTTCTGCGGATGGCGGGCCTGGGCAAAGAACAGCCAGCGCTCCGACAGCAGCCCAAGGTACTGAACCAAAAACGCCAGTACCAAGAGCAGGTGCCAGTGGGTCGTTGTTGCCAGGATCACCAGCAGCAGGGGAAGCACGAAGCACAGCCCCCACATGATGGACTTCACATTGCGCACAAAGAACTCACTCTTGCCATGGAAAAATTCGCGCGTATTGAATGCGCCGGCACTCATGCCCATCGATTTCTGCTGGATGACTGGATTGGAGATGCCCGTAGCAGATTGCAAGGTGGATTTCGGTTTGAGCCGAGCGTTACGTTGAATGCTGACGGCCCGGGTGACGAGCCCCACTGCGGTGAGTCCCACTGCCCAGGGGGCGACAGCGTGAATCAGTTCGGCCGGCGCGCCCACGAGTGCAAGTAACGCCAGCAGCAGCACCACGCCAGAGCCCAGCCCGAGTACCACATAGTTCACGATGGTGATGGGGTGTGCCCACTCTTGAATGAATTTGATGCATGCGTAAATCATGGCCGTGCAGATCCAAAGGCCCGCCGACACCACGATCACCGGCACCAGAATCCAGGCAGCCGGCAGACCACGCCATTCCAGAAATGCCCAGAGTACGACGAGTCCGATAAACAACGGCAGTACGATGACCTCCCGAGAGAGCCAGGATGTGCGCCACATGGCGGCGGCGCGCCAGGCCCGCTCGGGGTGCCCGAGGTGTAAAAATGATGCACCGAGGCTGATGATCAGCAGCGCTGCAGCAGTGACCAGCATGGCCACCATGTGCGGTACCGACTGGCCGAGAAGTTTTAAGACGGCCAATGCGACCACCAATCCTTGTGCTGCACCCAACAGTGTGGTGAAGCTAATGACAGAAAACGCGGGATGCATTTAGAAATCCTTTTTGGCGGCGTCGATGATGGCCGTGATGCTACGGGGGAGGTAATGGTTGGCGGGCTTGGTCTCGTGCTCAGGCATGAGTGCATAGCCGCCACGCTCGCGAATGGCCGTTGCCAGCTCCGACGTTTCATCGTTGATATCGCCAAACAAACGTGCATTGGTGGGGCAAGCCATCACGCAGGCGGGCTTGCGTTCATGCTCGGGCAGATCCTTGTTGTAGATCCTGTCGACGCAGAGCGTGCACTTGGTCATGACCTGACGCTCTTCGTCTAATTCGCGGGCGCCATAGGGGCAGGCCCACGAACAATATTTGCAGCCGATGCACTTGTCGTAATCGACAAGCACGATGCCGTCTTCTTTGCGCTTGTAGCTGGCGCCTGTGGGGCAGACCGGTACACAGGGCGGGTCCTCGCAATGCAGGCAGGATTTCGGGAAGTGAATCGTCTGGGTGACCGGGAATGTGCCGGCCTCATAGGTCTGCACGCGGTTAAAAAATGTGCCTGTTGGATCCGCACCGTAAGGATTCTGATCCGACATGGGGCCGGCAGCGCCAGAGGTATTCCATTGTTTGCATGACGTGACACAGGCGTGGCATCCCACGCACACGTTCAGGTCAATCACTAAAGCAAGTTGTTTGGTTGCGCTCATGATGCGAAGTAGGCAATGGTGGTGGGAGTTGGGGTTGCGCCGGGGCTCGGCGCGCTTGTGGCCTGGGGGTAGGTCTCCTCCGGCTCGCCTGGGCCCGCGGGACGCAGCCGAACCCTTACGTCATACCAGCCCGCTTGGCCTGTGATCGGATCGGAGTTGCTGATCGTGCCCGAGCCGGTGCCGGCGTTGGCAACGGGAAGTTCTTCAGAAATCAGGTGATTCAGCAGAAACCCTTTACGCGACTCGTCAGCACCGGGCGCCAGACGCCATGCGCCATCGGCTTTGCCGATCGCATTCCAGGTCCACACCGTGCCGGGCTCAACCGCTTCGGAGTAGCGTGCCATGCAGCGGACTTTCCCCCATTGTGATTCCACCCACAGCCATCCGCCATCCGCAACACCCGCGGCCTTGGCCGTGACGGGGTTTACAAACAGATAGTTGTGGCTGTGGATCTGCCGCAGCCACGCGTTTTGTGAATCCCAGGAGTGGTACATCGCCATTGGCCGCTGCGTGAGGGCATGCAAAGGAAATGCATCGAGATCGGTCACGCCGTCTTCAAGTGGCGCATACCAAAACGGCAGTGGATCAAAGTACGTTGCGATACGTTCGCGCAAAGCCTCGGGCGGCTGGCGGCCTGGCCGCTTGCCCTGCGCTGCAAGTCGAAAATACTGAAGGTGCTCGCAGTAAATGGCGATCTGCACCGGCTCTTCTTTCTGGCGCATGCCGTACTCTTTTGCGAACTTAATGTAATCCCGATTCCAGTTGCGCATGTACTGCATTGAGGGTTCGAGTTCGAAATGGAAGACGCAATTGTTTTGCGCATACATCTCCCACTGCTTTGGGTTCGGCTCGCCCTTGAGCGCCTTTGACCCATCGGCTCCCCGCCAGCCGGCCAGAAAGCCAATGCCGGAGCCCGGGGCGGTCTCGTAATTCACGATGAAATCGGGATAGTTCTTAAATTTGCGCTGACCCTCTGCTGTGGTGAAGGCCGGAAATTTCAGGCGTGAGGCCAGCTCAATCAAGACATCCTGAAACGGCTTGCAATCGCCTTTGGGCGAAACCACAGGAATGCGTACAGAGTCCACCGGCCCATCGAACTCGGAGATCGGGCGGTCCAGCATGCTCATGCAGTCATGCCGCTCTAAGTAGGTGGTATCGGGCAGTACAAGATCGGCATAGGCCACCATTTCTGAATCAAAGGCGTCGCACACGACCAAGAATGGAATCTTGTAGTCGCCGTTTTCGTTCTTGGCGTTGAGCATGTCACGCACTGCCATGGTGTTCATGGTGGAGTTCCACGCCATGTTGGCCATGAAGATCAGCAGGGTGTCGATCGGGTACGGATCACCACGAACCGCGTTGGTGATCACGTTGTGCATCAGGCCATGGGCCGAGAGCGGATGCTCCCACGAGAAGGCTTTGTCGATGCGAATGGGGCTGCCCTGTTCGGTGACCGCAAGGTCTTCCGGGCGCGCAGGCCAGCCCAATGGGGCTGCGCCAAGGGGTGTGTTGGGCTGGATCTGCGCTTCCGATGATGTGGCGCGCACGCGCGGCGGTGTCTGACGTGGGTAGGGTGCCTTGTGACGGAAACCACCAGGCCGATCGATCGTGCCCAAGAGGCTCATCAAAATCGCAAGCGTGCGAATGGTCTGAAACCCGTTGGAGTGTGCCGAGAGTCCGCGCATAGCGTGAAAGGCTACCGGCCGGCCGATCACTGTGGGGTGTGTCGTGCCCCAGGCGTCGGTCCATGCAATCGGTAGCTCAAACGATTGCTCAAACGCCGCGTAGGCCATTTCCTTGGCAAGCATACGAATACGCTGCGCAGGAATGCCGGTGATCGATTCGGCCCACTCGGGTGTCGCGTGCCGAACCTGACGCTGCAGCAGTTCAAAACTTGTGGCGACCCGTTTGCCCTTGTGGGGACCATCGGGCACCGTGAATTCGCCCTCCAGGGCAAAGGTCTCCACCTGGCTGGTCTCGCGTGGCACTGGCCGTTGGGCCTTGGTGCACCAGGCCAGCTTGTTCATGGGCAGGTCATCGCTGACCGATGGCCGATCGGGGTCCAGCAAGAAGAGCCCATGGTCGGGGCCGTCATCCACGATGATCAAATCAGGACTGTTGGAAAACGATTTCAGAAAATCGACATCAATTTTTTTGGCTTCAATGAGTTCGCGCACCAGTGCAAGTAATAACGCACCATCGGTGCCCGGGCGAATCGGAATCCATTCGTCTGCGATGGCCGAGTAGCCCGTGCGCACCGGGTTGATCGAAATAAATCGGCCGCCCGCACGTTTGAATTTCGACAGCGCGATCTTCATCGGGTTGCTGTGGTGATCTTCTGCTGTGCCCAGCATCACGAAGAGCTTGGCCTGATCAAGGTCGGGCCCACCGAACTCCCAGAAGCTTCCGCCGATCGTGTAAATCATTCCAGCGGCCATGTTGACCGAGCAAAACCCGCCGTGTGCGGCGTAGTTCGGCGTGCCAAATTGCCGCGCAAACAGGCCGGTCAAGGCCTGCATCTGGTCGCGGCCAGTGAAGAGCGCGAATTTTTTCGGATCGGTCGTACGGATGTGGGCGAGGCGTTTTTCGAGCATGTCGAACGCTTCATTCCAGCTGATGACTTCAAAGGCCGACTCGCCGCGGTCACGGCCCGCGATCCGGCGCAGTGGCTGCGTGATGCGGGCGGGCGATACCTGCTTCATGATGCCCGAGGAACCTTTGGCGCAAATCACGCCTTTGTTCAATGGGTGGTTGGGATTGCCATCAATGTAACGGACCTCGCCATCGCGAAGATGCACGCGAATGCCGCAACGGCAGGCGCACATGTAGCACGTGGTGTTCTTGATCTCCGTGGTTCCGCCCGCCGGCTGGGCGATCGGATCGTGAAGGGGTGTGGTGTCAGCCGTGGACATGCAACTTCCTTTTTATGAGCGATGACGAAGGCGGGCAGAGCGCAGGGATACCGCGACCGACGCGAGACGGGAAAACACTGTGTCGGCACGCGATATCAGCACGATCGGTACCGTCGCGCCAGTGATCGTACCCGCACATGCTGCATTGGCAAGATAGATGAGACCCTTAAACAGGATATTGCTGGCCTCGATGTCTGGTAGAAGTAATAAATCCGGATCGCCTGAGACTGTCGACGTGATGCCCTTGATGCGTGCGGCCTCGGCAGAGATTGCGTTATCAAAGCCGAAAGGGCCTTCGACGATCGACTCTGGGAAGTCCGGCCGCTTCGACTGCCGCACGAGTTCTGCCGCATCCACGGTCGCCTGCATCGCGGGGTTTACGACTTCGACGGCGGCCACAATCGCCACTTTGGGTTTGGGGATACCGATGCTCTGAAGAAAACCGATTGCATCGATCAGAATTTCTTCTTTCTGTTTCACATCCGGCGCGAGATTCACCACGCAGTCGGTAAGTGCGAGGAGTTTGTGGTAGCTGGGAATGTCGCACATCAGCACGTGGCTGATTCGCCGCGTCGTGCGCAGGCCATGCTCTCGGTTCACGACGGCACTCATCAGGTCATCGGTGTGCAGTGACCCTTTCATGAGCACGGCGAATCGCTTATCCCGGGTCATGAGTGTCGCGGCCTTGGCCGTTTCACGCGGCGGCTCCGGAGTGTCCACGATCTGCATGCCGGACAACGTGATCTGCGATTTCTCGGCCGCTGCCCGAATCGATGCCTCAGGTCCAATCAATGTGACGCTGGCCATCTCAAGATCGGCGATCTGGCGGGCGGCTGAGAGCGAGGCGGCATCGTTCGGATAGACCACACCCAATGGAGTGGCGCTGCGCTCTTCGGCAATCAGCTGGCTGAGTCGGGGATGGAGTTCACTTTTCATGGGACTTAAAGCCTCGTGGTTACGGTGGGTGAAGCGCTGCGCAGAGATGCATGCCGAGGCGAGGACAGCAGGTCCACGACCGACATCAGCAGGGAGTCATCTACGCCATCGCGCAGGTCAATGGCCAGACGGCGCCGGTAAAAGCAGCCCAGGTCAAGGCCAACGCCGAGCCCGCAGATCGTGATGGCACCGGTGCGTTCGATGCGGGAAACGGTCTGTTTGAGATGTTGGTCGAGGTAGTGGGTGTCGTTGGCCTGGTGCGTGGCTGAGTCCATGGGGCAGCCGTCGGATATCACCAGAAGAATGCGGCGTTGGGCAGGCCAGCGCATCAGGCGTTGTGCTGCCCAGTCCACAGCCTCACCGTCGATGCCCTCGCGGTAGAGTTCATGTCGGCGAAGTGCTGCAATTGCGGGCCGTGCACGGCGCCACGGCGTCGCGGCGGACTTGAACACCAGATGCAGCTGTTCGTTCAGACGCCCCGGTGCCTCGGGGCGTCCTGCGCGCAGCCAGTCTTTCATGGCACGGCCACCGGTCCAGCTCGAGGTGGTGAAGCCGAGAATCTCGGTGTCCACGCCCGCCATGGTCAAGGCTCGACCGATGACATCGGCCAGCAACGACGTGCTCTGTGCGTGGGTCTTCATGGACCCGGAGCAGTCCAACAAGAGCGTCACCGCGCAGTTCACCATCGGCGCGTTGCGTTCACGTTGAAAGATCTCGCGGTCCAGTGGGTCGCAGATCAGTTGCGATAAGCGGCGACCATCGACGTAACCATCTTCTTGCTGGAAGTTCCAGCCGTCGCGCTCGGGCATCGCCAGCCGTTGTTGCAGTCGCCGGGCGAGCCGAGCGATGTTGAATCCTGTGGCCGCGATCTCACGGTCCATCTGCTGACGAAGCTCGCTCAGCACGGCAGGCCGAATCAGCGAGGCGGCCTCGACGTCTTGGTCATAGGCGGTGGTGAAGATCCGGTAGCGTTGACCGGCGTGCTGCCATGTTTTGTTATCACCGATCTGCGCGACGGGTGGCGGCGGCGTGGATTCGGACTGAAAGTGAAGACGTAGCGCGAATCCATTGCGGCTTTTAAAGTGGGTTGCGGACGCATTACTTCCTTCGAGTGCTCCACGCACCGACTGCCCCACCCATCGGCTGATGGCCAAGGCATGGGGAATGAAGCGGGCCTGATCGGTGCGGTGTGTGCGAATGGCGTTCAGGTCTGTGCCGATTTCCGGCACCAGTCCTGCGCGTGTCGATTCCATGAGGTCGGCCATGCTGTCGTCGAGTTCAACACCGGTGAGCCGTGTCCATCCCGTGAGCGCGATGGTGAACAACAAGATGCCCAGGCTGGTCTCGGTGAGTCCGGAGGCCACGAATTCAGTCGCCCAACGCTCAAATCGCTCCCGCAGATTGCGCTGCAGGCCAGCGTAGCCCTCGGGCACCAGGCTCTCGCATCGGCACTGCTCGAGAAGTTCAAACACGAGCCGTTCCACATCATCTGCAGGCATATGGGCCGCATGCAGTGCTGCGTCACTAAAACGCAGGCGTAGCGCCGCCCCATCAAGCAACGCCCGTTGGTCTGCGAGCGTATCGAGAGCGTCACTCTGATGGGCGGCCATCAGGTCTACCGGATCCACCCCACGGTACAGGGTCCGGCCGCTCCACTGCAGATCGGCGTTGCCGGTCAGCGCGCGCACCATGGCACCACCCAGTGTGGTCTCGAATTCGGAGAGGTGGGTGTCGGCCAGGTTCATGCAGTCTGGTGCGCGGCGTGTGCCTCGGCCAGGGTGAGCTCCTGGTCAAAGCAGCGCTGGAAATACTCGGCCACGATTTTTCGTTCGGCGGGCTCGCATTTGTTTACAAACGACAAATGGAATGCCGTGGCTAGGTCGCGGAAAATTTCGAGATTCTCTGCCCATGTGATCACTGTGCGCGGTGACATCAGTACGGATAAGTCGCCGACTGCAAAGCCTTGCCGCGTAAGCGCGGCCAGCGCCACCATAGCCTTGACCGTGTTCTGGCCTGATGGGTTATTGAGGCTGGGCACACGGGCCAGTACGATCGCAGCCTCTTCTTGGGCGGGCAGGTAATCCAGTGATGCCACCAAATTCCAGCGGTCGAGCTGGGCGTGATTGAGCAGTTGTGCGCCGTGATAGAGGCCCGTGGCATTGCCTTGGCCCAGGGTGTTCATCGTTGCAAACAGCCGAAAATAAGGATGCGGATGGATCACGCGTTTCTGATCCAACAGGGTGAACCCCCCGTCGCGCTCGAGCACACGTTGAATCACAAACATGACTTCGGGGCGCCCCGCATCGTATTCATCAAAGACCAGCGCAGCAGCGCGCTGCAGAGCCCAAGGCAAGATACCTTCTTGGAATTCGGTGACCTGATGGCCATCACGAACCACGATGGCGTCTTTTCCGACCAAATCGAGACGGCTGATGTGGCCATCCAGATTCACCCGCACACATGGCCAGTTCAGCCGGGCGGCAACCTGTTCAATGTGGGTCGATTTTCCGGTGCCGTGCAGGCCTTGTAACACTACACGGCGGTTGTGTGCAAAGCCTGCCAGAATCGCCAGCGTCACATCGGGATTGAACCGATACGCCGGATCGATATCAGGAACATGATCATCGCGTTCTTCGAACGCTGGCACGATCAGGTCGCTGTCAATGCCAAAGGTGTCGCGAACGCTTACACGTTTGGTTGGGGTGTCATGCACGGTGTTCGTCATCGTGGAGGGTCTCGTTGGGCAGGTCATCATTGATACGCGCGATCGCTAACGCGGCCTTGCGCAGTGTGGGCAGAAAGGACAGGGCCCGCTCTTTTGAAAATCGCATGACAGGCGCCTGCACCGCGATGCCCATGTTAGAGCGTCCGCCGGGGGCGGGCACCAGCACGCCAAGGCACAAGAGGCCCGGCAGGAATTCCTCGTTATCAAACGCGTAGCCTTGCGCACGGACTTGTTCAATTTCGCGCTCCACGGCCTCAACATCGGTGAGCGTATTGGCCGTGAACGTTTCCAGTGGCACCGCATCGAGCAGCCGTCGGCGCTGCGCGGGGGGCATCTCACTCAGAAAAAGTTTTCCGGTGGCCGAGCAGTGGACGGGCACGCGGGAGCCGGAGTGCAGGTAGAAGCGTAATGGGGCGGCGGTCTCGACGCGGTCCAGATACAGCACCTCCCCGCCAGAAAACGCGGTCAGGTTGCAGCTCTCCCCGATCTCTTCGACCAGTTGCCGAAGCACTGCGTGGCGGGCGCCTTGGGTGGTGCTGTTCAGAAGCAGGGTCTCGGCCAGCCGAATAAGCCGCTGGCCAGTGCTGTAGTGGCGGCCGTTGCCGTCGCGCTGAAGAATGCCTGCCGATTCGAGCTGGGCCAGCATGCGGTGGGTCGTGGGCTTGGGCAGGCCGGTCTCCTCGGCGATGGCCTGCAGGGTGAAGGGCCGGTCTTTGCCCGCGATCACCTCTAAGAGCGCGAACAACCGCAGGTTGGGCGTGTCGCCGTCCAGCCGGGCCAGTAGGGCGTCATTTGGGGAGTTCATGGTCGAAAATGATATTGGATTTCATTTTTTTCATCAATTTATTTCGAAAAAAGAAATTTATTGACACTTTTTGGGAAAATTCCTAGACTTTCTTCCAATCCCGGTATGGCGTTGGCCAGCCGGGCGGGGTCTGTCCAACTCAACAGGAGGTCGTGTGAACAAATTAGTAGAACTACGCCAGCCCGTGTCGGGCGTACAAAAAATGACGCCGTCCGAGGCGTTTGTGGAGACGATGGTCGCCAACGGCGTGACCGAGATTTTTGGAATCATGGGGTCCGCATTCATGGATGCCATGGACATCTTTGCGCCTGCCGGCATCCGTTTGATTCCTGTGGTGCATGAGCAGGGTGCGGCCCACATGGCCGATGGATTTGCCCGGGTATCGGGTCGCCACGGCGTGGTGATCGGTCAAAACGGCCCCGGCATCAGTAACTGCGTTACGGCCATTGCAGCAGCGTATTGGGCACACAGCCCGGTGGTGATCGTGACGCCGGAGACCGGCACCATGGGCATGGGCCTAGGCGGCTTCCAAGAGGCTAACCAGCTGCCGATGTTTCAAGAGTTCACCAAGTACCAGGGCCATGTGAACAACCCCAAGCGCATGGCGGAGTACACAGCGCGCTGCTTTGATCGCGCGATCTCCGAGATGGGCCCCACACAGCTGAACATTCCCCGTGACTATTTCTACGGTGAGATTCAGTGCGAGATTCCCAAGCCCATGCGTGTGGAACGTGGTTCGGGCGGTGAGAACAGCCTGCGTGAAGCGGCCGATTTATTGGCTACTGCAAAATTCCCGGTGATTCTCGCCGGCGGCGGCGTGGTCATGGGCGATGCAGTGGATGAGTGCAAGGCATTGGCCGAGCGTCTTGGTTCGCCGGTGGCCGTGGGCTACCTGCGTAACGATGCGTTCCCGGCCAGCCATCCGTTGTGGGCAGGCCCCCTGGGGTATCAGGGATCCAAGGCCGCGATGAAGCTGATTTCACAGGCCGATGTCGTCATTGCATTGGGTTCACGCATGGGTCCCTTCGGCACATTGCCCCAACACGGGCTGGACTACTGGCCGAAAAACGCCAAGATCATTCAGGTCGAGGCCGATCACACCAATCTCGGATTGGTGAAGAAAATTTCCGTAGGCATTCACGGCGATGCGAAGGCTGTTGCCAAGGCACTGCTGGCTCAGCTGGCCAACAAATCGTTGGCCTGCGATGCGACCAAGGCCGAGCGTGCTGCCAAGATCAAGGCGGAGAAAGACGCCTGGGAAAAAGAGCTGACCGAATGGACCCACGAGCGTGATGCCTACAGTCTGGACATGATTGAAGAGGCGAAAAAAGAGCGCACCTTCAACGGGGGCCACTACTTGCATCCGCGCCAAGTACTGCGTGAGCTTGAAAAGGCCATGCCGGCCCGCGTCATGGTGTCGACCGACATCGGCAATATCAACTCTGTGGCCAACAGCTATCTGCGCTTCGAAGAGCCGCGCAGTTTCTTTGCGCCGATGAGTTTTGGTAACTGTGGATACGCGTTGCCCACCATCATCGGCGCCAAAGTTGCGGCTCCTGACCGTCCGGCCATTGCCTATGCGGGCGACGGTGCATGGGCCATGAGCATGGTCGAGGTGATGACTGCGGTGCGGCATGACATTCCGGTGACGGCGGTGGTCTTCCACAACCGTCAGTGGGGCGCCGAGAAGAAGAACCAGGTCGATTTCTACGGCCGACGCTTTGTGGCTGGCGAGTTGGAGAGCCCAAGTTTTGCCGCGATTGCACGATCCATGGGCTCCGAGGGCATCGTGGTCGACGAACTTGACCAGGTTGGTCCTGCACTGAAAAAAGCGATCGATATGCAGATGAATCAGCGCAAGACCTGCGTGATTGAAATCATGTGTACCCGTGAGCTGGGCGATCCGTTCCGTCGTGATGCGCTTAGCAAGCCGGTGCGCTTCCTTGAGAAGTACAAGGATTACGTCTGATGTTCGTTGGTGTGAAAGGTCTGCGCCAGCTGCTCTGCGGCCTGGCGCATTCGGGGAACCATCCCCAGTAAGTCATCAATTGTTTTTCTTCCTATTGGGGCCTGCAAAGCAACCGCTGCGCAGGCCTTTTCTTTGGTGAGCATCACGGGCACGGCCACGGCGATCAGGCCCTGAAGGTGTTCGCCGCGATTGAGGCTGATGCGTTCTTTTCGAATGGCTACCAGTTCCTCTTTGAGATGCTCGCGCGACGTCAGCGTGTCGGGTGTGAGTGCACGCATGGGAAGACGCTCGATCAGACGTTCGCGTTGTTGTTTAGGTAATAGCGCGAGCAGCAGTTTTCCACTGGCGGTAGCGTGCAACGGAACGTGCGAGCCCGGCGCGAGAATTGCCCGCAGCGGCCATGCAGCCTCGACGCGATCCAAATACACAATGTCGGCGCCGGCGAGTGCGGTGAGGTTGCAGGTTTCATCGAGATCGGCCACGAGTGCGCGCAAAATGGCATGCCGTTCACGCTGGCTCTCACCGCCCATCATGACCTGCACCGCGAATTGCTCGATGCGTCGGCCCAGGTGAAAACGCTTGTCGCCCGGGTACTTGACCACCAGCCCAGCGAATTGAAGTTGCTCCAGGATGCGATGGACGGTTTGTTTGGGCAGTCCGGTTTGCGCCATGAGCTCGGAGAGCGACTGGCCATGGGTTCCTGACAGGGCCTCGAGCATTCGGAAGGCTCGGATGGCCGAAGCGTTGGACTGGTTGCTTTCCATAGTGGTAACCAGAATATCTCAAATATTTTAGATTTCGGTACTTTTTTGCATCGCAAATCGCCATATTGTTCAAAAACATAACTTTTTTAAAGGAGACATCCCATGAACCATTCATCCTCACGACGCCAGCTGCTTGGTGCCTCGTTGGCGCTGACGTCAGTAGCCGCCGGTGTGGTTTCCCCCCGCAGCGTGTTCGCCCAAGGCAAGTACCCCAGCCGTCCGGTGGAGTTCGTGGTGCCCTGGGGTGCGGGCGGCGGTGCGGATCAACTGGCCCGAAAGGTGGGCAAGATGCTGGAAGACGACCTCAAGTCATCATTTCCCGTAGTGAACGTGGCCGGTGCGACCGGTAACACCGGAATGACCAAGCTGTTGTCGGCTCCCGCAGACGGATATTCCATTGGCATTCTGATCGGCGATACGTTGGCCACTCTGTCCTCAGGTGGTGGCGCCCGTTGGAAGCTGGACGAGATCGTTCCGCTGGGCATCATGATTCGTCAGCCCACAGGTATTTTTGTGAAGTCCGATGCCAAATGGAAGACATTTCAGGATGTGCTGAACGATTCCAAGACCAACGAGCTGAAGGTTGCGATTCTTGGCTTTGGCAGTGCTGATGAAATCATGGTCAAGCAGATGATTGCGAAGGGCCATAAGCTGCGTCTGGTGCCCTTCGCGAAACCGGGCGAACGCTACGCTTCGATTCTGGGCGGCCATGCCGACCTGCTGCTGGAGCAAGCTGGCGATGTAGGGTCGTTCTTGAAATCCAATCAGATGCGACCGGTAGCATTTTTCGCCGACGCGCCCGCACCAGGATACAAAGACGTTCCCTTGGCCAAGAACTTTGGCTTTGGCATCAACATCAGCCAGTTTCGCGCTATCGTGATGCGTGCAGGTACCGATGCTGGCCAGGTAAAGGTGCTCGCCGCCGCGATCGAAAAAGCTGCCCAATCCAAAGAGTTCAAAGATTATCTTGCCGATGAACTCGCCTTTGCAGACAGTTTTATTCCTCAGAAAGATTCGGCAGCGTTCTTGCAGCGTGAACTGAAAGCGATTGAGTCCAATAAGTCGTAACCATTCTTGCCGTAGGGCTGCAGCCGATTAGGCTGCGGCCGCTCTCCATCTTTTCTTGTGCCTAGGAGTCTCATGGCGAAGCTTCAGCGTGCAGCACCGTATGTACTGTTGTTCGGATTTTCGTTGTTCTGTTTATGGTCGCTCTCCGGCATCACCGCCGGTGCCGCCGATGGGCAGCTGGGGCCGGCGTTCTGGCCTCGATTGATTTTGTCCTTCATGGCGCTGTTATGTGTGTATGAGGCTTTAAAACGCCTTGCGGGCGCGAAAGACCAATTCAGTGGGTTCATTGAGCGGCAGGAGCAGGCGGCGGAGCGCGGCGACGAAGTCGGATCAGTGAACACGCTGATGGCAACTTCGGCGCAGCAAGACGAAGAATCTGCCAATCCACTGCAGATGGGTAAGTTATTAGGCGGTGTCGCCTTGATAGCACTGTATGCCATCGGGATTGAAGCGCTCGGATTTTTTGTAAGCAGTACTTTGTTTCTGTCACTGTTTGCGGCCATTGGCGGCTTTCGGCATGTGATCTGGAATCCGGTGGTGAGCCTGATCGGTAGTTTCGGTTTCTTTTTCATTTTCATGAAGGTGGCGTACATCTCGCTGCCCTTAGGGCAGGGCCCATTTAAAGCGCTGTCGTTACTGCTGATGCAGTGGATGGGAGTGCGTTAGCCATGGACATTCTTCTGAATCTTGGCCAAGGCCTGCTCACGGTGTTGACCCCCCTGAATTTTTTGGTGATGGTGATTGGCTTGGTGTTGGGCATGCTAGTGGCGGTGCTGCCCGGACTGACATTGGTGATGGGTGTGGTGCTTGCACTGCCGTTTACGTACCAGATGGGGGTCGGGCCTGCGCTGATTCTGCTGACGGCCATGTACGTCTCGGGGACTTACGGCGGCGCCATCACGGCCATCTTGTTTCGTATTCCTGGCGAGCCCATGGATGTACCGCTCATCTGGGATGGATATGAAATGACGCGGCAGGGCCTTGCGGCCAAAGCCCTTGGATATTCGCTGATTGCGGCGTTTGTGGGCGGCATCGTTTCGGCCATCTTGATGGTGGCCATGGCAAAGCCTGTGGCCGACATTGCGCTGAAATTTTCAAGCCCTGAATTTTTTGCGGTGATTGTGTTTGGGCTCTCCAGTGTCGTGTCGCTTGGCGGCAAATCGATGGTGAATGCGCTTATCAGTCTGTGCATGGGACTCTTGATTGCGACCGTGGGCGTCGATTCGATGTATGGCCAAGAGCGGCTCACCTTTGGTCAGCCCTTTCTGCAAGATGGTCTTGAATTCTTGTTGGTGATGGTGGGGGCCTATGGATTGGGTGAAGTGTTGACGCGCCTCTCGGAAGGGTATCCCAGCGAGGGTGAGGTAGATCCCGAAATGAAAAAGCGACGGTTTGTGACCGCCTTTCCGCGGCTGAGTGAAATGCTGGGCATGCGCGGCAGTTTCGTGCGTGGGACTGCGACCGGTGTGGTCGTGGGCCTGGTGCCGGGCGCGGGCGCCACGGTTTCATCGTTTGTCGCGTATGGCATGGAGCGTCAATACGGTAAAAACGGCAATCAGCTCGGCAAAGGCGCACCCGAGGGCGTGATTGCAGCCAAATCGGCGGCGACCGCATCGGTGGGTGGCGCCTTGGTGCCGCTTCTGACCATGGGTATTCCGGGAAGCGGAGCCACCGCGATCATTCTGGCGGCGTTCTTGCTGCATGGTATCCAGCCGGGGCCTCAGGTGTTTGCGAGTAGTTCAGCGCTGATTTACACGGTGTTCGCCTCCGTCTTCGTGGCCGTCGTGGGCATGTGTATTTTGGGCTACTTCGCCATCAAGCCGCTCACCAAGGTGTTGGATGCGCCTGAGGCGGTGGTTTCGGCCTTTGTGGTGATGTTCTGTTTTGTGGGCGCATTCGCTGCGCGCAACAACACATCCGACTTGTACGTGATCGCCGCGTTTGGCTTGATCGGGTTCTTGTTTGAGCGGTTCAAATTTCCGATCGCTCCCCTGGTGCTCGGAACGATTCTTGGCCCCTTGGCTGAAGATAACTTTATGACCACTATGGTCAGTTTTAATAATGATTGGACGGTGTTCTTTACGCGCCCCATCAGTCTCATAATTTTGGTCATTGCGGCCATTGGGGTGTTCTACCCTGCGATCCGCTCAACCTATGCGAAGCGAAAAACCGCTTCAGTAAGTCAATGATGTCAGAAGGAGCAGTTATGTCAGTGCAGTCGGCGGTACCCCATCAGGTGGCTTCGAGCGTGCAAGAGTTGGTCGAACGTGCACGCAACGCCCAGTCACGTATTTCCGTATGGAACCAAGAGCAGGTGGATCTGATGATCTCCTCGGTAGCCTGGTCGATTCTCGAGCCCGGGCGCAATCGCTTGCTCGCTGAATTGGCAGTCAAAGATTCGGGTCTTGGTAATGCCGACGATAAGTTCAATAAAAATTTTCGCAAGACCCTAGGCCTTGTGCGCGACTTGAAAGGCGCGGTCTCCGTCGGTGTCCTGCGAGAGGATCGGGAGAAAGGCATCACCGAAATCGCGCGTCCGGTGGGCGTGGTCGCAGCGATCACGCCTTCTACCAACCCCGGCGCAACGCCCATCAACAAGATTTTGAATGCGCTGAAATGCCGTAATGCCATTATTTTGGCCCCTTCCCCCAAGGGGGCCTCGACCTGTGCCAAGCTGCTGGAATTCGTGCACGCGCAGCTCGATGCGGTGGATGCTCCACGCGATCTGGTTCAGATGCTGCCGACTCCGATCTCTAAAGAGGCCACCCATGAGCTGATGCGGCGTGCCGACTTGGTGGTCGCCACGGGCTCACAGTCGAATATCCGTGCAGCCTACACCTGTGGAACGCCGGCGTTCGGCGTTGGTCTTGGCAATGCGGCGGTGATCATTGACGAGCATGCGGACTGTGGTGCCGCTGCTGCCAAAATTGCGCGATCCAAGGTCTTCGATAACGCCACCAGTTGTTCGAGTGAGAATGGGCTGGTGATTCTGTCGTCGGCTTACAACGCCATGATGGGTGCCCTTGAGGCGCAAGGTGGTGTGTTGTTAACCGAAGACGATCAAGCACGACTGCAGGCATTCATGTTTCCCAATGGCAAACTCGGCTCCGCAGCGACGGCGCAATCTGCGCCGACCATTGCCCGGCAGGCGGGTCTTCAGACCCCCGGGGCGGCCAACGCACGGTTTCTGATGGTGCGCCCTGTTTCGGCCGGGCCTGAGCATCCTTTTTCCGGCGAGAAATTAAGTCCTGTGTTGTCGATTTGGCAGGTGGCTGATTTTGACCAGGCCTTGGATATGGTCAAACGCATCTATGCCTACCAGGGCGCCGGCCACTCGGTGGGGCTGCACACTGCCGCGTCCGGAGCCGTGATGGAGTCCCGAGCCCGCCGGCTTGCCGAGGAGGTTCCGGTGAGTCGGGTGATTGTGAACCAGGCGCACGCCATTGCAACCGGAGGAAGCTTTGACAATGGCCTGCCATTCTCGTTATCGATGGGCTGCGGCACCTGGGGTGGCAATAATTTTGCCGATAATATGAATTATCGGCAGTACATGAACGTGACGCGTATCGCGCGGCCGATTCCTGAGCGCATCCCTTCGGTCGAAGAACTGCTGGGCGATTATTTTCAAAAAGCAGGTGTCACCCCATGACAACGCTTCGCGATGTGATGCTGCATTGGGCCCGTCAGCAGCCCGAGAAGCCGCTGCTGCTGTCGCCGGAGACGGATCTTCAGATCACGTATGGGGAACTGCTCCAGCAGACGGCTCAACTGGTGATGGCGCTGCAGGATCGGGGCATTCGGCCGGGTGCCCACATTGGACTTTATGTGCAAAACGGACTGCAGACATCGCGACTCTTTTTGTCGGTGATGGCGGCAGGCTATGTGGTGACGCCGTTTAATTTGTTGTCGTCGCGTGATCAACTTGCGTGGGTGCTGGACCACAGCGATTGCGAGGCGGTGTTTTTCGGCCAGGGCCAGCGTGCCGCATTTGAGCAGGCGTGCACCCAAACCAAACGTTCGTTTCATGGGCTGGAGATTGATACCGATGCCAAGACCCTGCCCGGACAGTCCTTGTTCTCGGTGTCGGAGAGTGCGGCACTGCTGTCTCAGTGCGCACCGCTTGGTGCCCAAGATCCGGCGCTGTTGATGTACACGTCGGGCACGACCGGCACACCCAAAGGCGTGCGCTTGACACATGAAAACCTTCTGCATGCAGCAGCATCGGTCAGCGCATGGCACACGCTGACCCCCGATGATCGGGTGTTGAGCTCCTTGCCGATCTATCACATCAACGGACAGTCCATCGCGACCATTACCCCGTTTTACTCCGGCGGCAGCATTGTCTGCGCCCAGAAGTTTTCGGTGTCGCAGTGGTGGCCTGCCGTACTGAAGTACCGGTGCACTTGGATCAACATGGTGCCCACCATCATCGCCTACTTGCTGAATGCATCGGGCGAGGAGGGTGCGCCTGCGGCCGAGGCGCTAAAGCATGTGCGGTTTGGCCGCTCTGCGTCCGCACCGCTGCCGCCCGAGCAGCATCGTGCGTTTGAAGAACGCTTTGGTATTTCGGTGATCGAGGCCATGGGCATGACCGAGTCGGCATCGGTGGTGTTCTGCAATCCCCACGATGATCGCCGCCGCTACGGCAGTCCGGGGCTGCCCTGCGGTGTGCAGGCCAAGATCATTGACACCGAGGGACGGCCGCTCGGAAGCGGTGAGGTGGGTGAGATCTGCCTGTCCGGCCCCAATGTGATGCGCGGGTATTACAAGTCCCCCCAGGAAACCGAGAAAGCATTCGATGCTGAGGGCTGGCTGCGCACGGGCGACTTAGGGATGCGCGATGCCGATGGATTTTATTTTGTGACGGGCCGGCTCAAAGAGCTGATCATCAAGGGTGGGGAAAATATCGCCCCGAGAGAAATCGATGAGGTGCTGCTGCAGCATCCCGCAGTCCTTGATGCTGCTTGCGTGGGTGTTCCGGATCCGAACTACGGTCAGGAGATTTTGGCCTGTTTGGTGCTCAAGGAAGGCAAGGAGTGTTCGCTCGATCAGATACGAAGCTTTTGTCTGGATAAGCTGGGCAAATACAAAACGCCGAAAGAGTTTCACTTTGTGCATGATCTCCCGCGTGGACCATCTGGCAAAGTCCAGCGGCTTAAGCTGGTGGATTGGATCGGCTAGTTCTGGTGTTGGGCGTCGATTGCGGTAGCATTTCCTTATCGACGATGTGACTGGGCTGGAAATGAATCTGCGCAAGCTCGACCTGAATCTTCTGCTGGTGTTTGAGGCCATCTATGCCGAGCGAAGCATTTCGCGGGCAGCAGAGAAGCTCAATTTGTCACAGCCGGCCGTCAGCAATGCGCTGACTCGGCTGCGGGAGAGTTTGAATGACCCGCTGTTTGAGCGTACGGCCCAGGGCATGATGCCCACTGCACGTGCGAAGGCGCTCAAGGCACCAATCCAGAAAGCGCTCGGGATTTTAGAGCTCTCGCTGCGTGGCGAGGATCGCTTCGACCATCAGCAGTCCGATCGCGAGTTCGTGATCGCGATTGAAGACTATGCAGAGTCGGTGATTCTTCCGCAGATTGTGGCGTGGTTGACCGGTGTTGCACCCAACATTCGCCTAACGATCCGTTCTGAGTCGAGTGCAACCCTCAAAGAGGCGTTGCGCGATGGCACGGTCGACATGGCGATTGATTATTTTGCGCTGTCGGACAAGGGGTACCATAGCCAGTGCCTGATCACCGAGAACTTGGTGTCCCTCGTGCGCAAAGATCACCCTCGGATCGGTGAGCGTCTTACGCTGCAGGGGTTCGTGCAGGAGCGACACGCCATTCTGGCCCCGCGGCACCGTGCACTGCCCATGATCGATCTGGCGCTCTCGAAGCGGGGGCTGCGCCGTAAGGTCGCGCTGATTGTTCCCCACTTTCGCTCCATGCCGGCATTGGTCCAGAACTCCGATCTGATTTGCACGCTGCCTCGACGCATGGCCCATCAATATGCCGAGCAGTTTGGTCTGAAGGTCCATGCGGTTCCGATTCGAATGCCTGACTTCCCGATTTACCTCACGTGGCATGAGGCCTTCCAGGGGGATCGTGGCCACGAATGGCTGCGCGATGAATTGATGGGTCTCTGTGCCAAGTGGTGACCTCGGGGAAGCCCTTATGTATTCACTCTCGTGATACTAAAACTTAACGAAATAAATTTTACTTATGATCCGGGCCTTCCTACACTGACGTTTCAACGCTAAACACGCGATGGTGAAGGAATACAACGTGGAATTTCGTTATATCCGTTTGGTGCAGTCCGGCCCCGTGGCCCAGCTGAGCTTTCACCGTCCCGAGGTGCTCAATGCGTTCAATCACGACATGGTGCGCGAGTGTCTCCACGCCTTGGATCAGCTGGCACCGGACACGCGGGTGCTGGTGATCCGCGGGTCGGGTGATCAGGCCTTCGCTGCCGGCGCCGATATCAAGGAATTTCAAGGCCGCACCATCTGGTCCGAGATGGACATCGGGCCGCGACGCGAGCTGGCGTATCGTCTTCAGAAGGCCCCCTTTCTAACGCTCGCGGTGGTTCAGGGCTATGCCTTTGGGGCCGGCTTTGAGTTCGCATTGGCGTGCCATCTTCGGGTTGTGCAACGCGGGGCATCCTTGAGTCTTCCCGAGACTCGGTTGGGTTTTCTTCCGGGTAACGGTGGGACCGTGCGGCTCACACGACTGGTTGGCCCAGGCCGAGCATTACGCATGATTCTGATGGGCGAACGCATCGACGCCGACACAGCCGAGCGATGGGGCATCGCCAACTGGGTGTTTGATGGCGAACACTTTGAGCGTGATGTCGCAGCGTTATTGGATCGGCTGGTTACCCTCTCGCCCACTGCCACGCGGGCAGCCATTGACAGCGTGTCGCATGCGATGGATGTCGCGCTTGAGCAGGCTATTGAGTACGAACACCGTTGGTTCCAGATTTGTCTTGCGTCGCCGGAGAAGACCGAAGGCGTGGCGGCCTTCCTTGAGAAACGCGACGCCGAGTTTGAGCGGGTATCACCCCTAAGGGCCCGCCCCAACGATACCGGAGACTCTGATCGATGAGTTATGCCGTTCCCTCAGACGAGACGTTGAACAAAGCGGCCATGCGGGCCGTGTCATTTGATTGGGCTGATCCTTTCTTGCTTGAACAGCAGCTCACGGCAGACGAAATTCTGATCCGGGATACCGCGCGCGCCTACGCGCAGGAAAAGCTCATGCCACGTATTCTCGAGGCGAACCGCAACGAAACGTTTGATCTCACGGTCATGAAAGAGATGGCCGACTTGGGTCTGCTTGGGGCCACGATTGATGGGTTTGATTGTGCGGGCATCAACTACGTCAGCTACGGTTTGATTGCCCGGGAATTCGAGCGGGTCGACACCAGTTTTCGCTCGGCACTGGGCGTGCAGACCACGCTCAGCATGACGCCAATTTATCTGTTTGGTAGTCAGGAGCAGCGTGAGCGGTTTTTACCCAAAATGGCCCGGGCCGAGTTGCTGGGCTGCTTTGGCCTGACCGAGCCGGACCATGGGTCCGACCCCGGAAGCATGAAGACCCGTGCACGTCGTGTGGCGGGCGGCTTCCAACTGACCGGCAGCAAGACCTGGATCACCCACTCGCCAATTGCGGATCTGATGATTGTGTGGGCAAAGGACGACGAAGAGCAGGTCCGGGGATTCATTTTGGAGCGTGGCATGGCGGGATTGGAGACGCCAAAAATCCAGGGCAAGTTTTCGGTGCGCGGCTCGCCCACGGGCATGATTCATATGGATAACGTGTTCGTGCCCGAGCACAACCAGCTGCCGAATGCCAAGGGCCTGAGCGCGCCGTTTGCATGTTTGAACAATGCCCGGTTTGGGATCTGCTGGGGGGCCATTGGATCTGCTGAGTTTTGCTGGCACGCTGCCCGTCAGTACGCATTGGATCGAAAGCAGTTTGGTCGACCATTGGCCGCCAATCAGCTGGTGCAGAAAAAACTTGCCGATATGCAGACTGAGATCACACTTGCGCTGCTGGCGTGCCTGCATGTGAGTCGTATGCGCGATCAAGGCCAGGCCAGCCCCGAGATGGTGTCACTGCTCAAACGGAACAATACGGGAAAGGCATTGGACATTGCTCGGCAAGCACGCGATGTGCATGGAGGCAATGGCATCTCGGATGAGTACCACGTGATTCGTCACTTGATGAATCTCGAGACACTCAACACGCTCGAGGGCACGCATGATGTCCATGCGCTTGTGCTTGGCCGCGCTCAGACCGGTATTTCGGCCTTTACGTCGTAGCCCTCTACACGGCCCCCATACCCCAACACCTTAGACTGCTCGGACACTTATTTCATGGCCACGTTTCAACGTAAAGATGCGATCCATAAGCTCGTTAATCCGAAGTCCATCGCCATCATTGGCGCATCGGCGGATTTTTCCAAAGTCAATGGCAGGCCTCTTAAAAACTTGCTGGAGAAGGGCTACGCAGGGCACATCTACCCGGTCAACCCAAAGTACAGTGAGATCGGTGGGCTGACCTGTTATCCATCGATTGCGGCGTTACCAGACGGTGTTGATCTCGCCATCATTGCCGTAGCCGCGAAAGAGGTAGTGGCTGCTGTGCGAGCCCTCGGTGAAAAAGGGGTTGCCAGTGCGGTGGTCTTTAGTTCCGGATTCCGCGAGACGGGGGCGAAGGGCGCAGCGCTCGAACAGGAACTTATTGAGGCGGCGGCCCAGTCGGGCATCGCATTATGTGGTCCGAATTGCCTTGGCTTTATCAATGCGTTTGAGAATGTCTATGCCACCTTCAGTCAGTATGCAGATGGTGAGACTGGGGCGGGCCCTGTGGCATTTGTGACCCAGTCGGGCGCCTTCGGAACTGCGATCGCGGCATTGATTCGGCAGCGCGGTCTGGGGCTTGGTTATTTCATCAATACGGGAAACCAGGCAGATCTGACATTCAACGAGCTCATGATGGCGGTGGTCGAGGACCCGCGTATCAAAGTGGCGGCCGGCTATCTCGAGGGGCTCGATAACGGCGATGCCTTGGTCGCCTTGGCCCAGAAATGTCAGCAGCTTGGAAAGCCGTTGGTACTCACCAAGGTCGGCCGTATGTCGTCGGGTGCAAAGGCGGCGGCGTCGCACACGGGTGCGCTGGCTGTGACCGATACGGTATTCGATGCGGTGATTCGTCAATACGGCGTGCTTCGTGCCCGTAATGAAGAGCAGATGCTCGACATGCTGGAGGTCCTCAGCCAGCCTCGCCGTTCATCAGGCTTCGGTCTGGGCATCGTGACCCAGTCAGGCGGTGCAGGGGTGATGATGGCGGATCGCGCTGAGGAGGTTGGTCTTACAGTGCCCGAGCTCTCCGAAGCCACCCAGAAAAAACTCTTCGACATCATGCCGGCATTTGGCGCTGCAGGAAATCCTGTCGACATCACGGGGCAGTTTGTCGCAGCGCCAGAGCTGCTGACCGAGTCTGTGGTCACGCTGTTGAACGATGCCCGCGTCGATATTGGCATTGTATGGCTGCAGCTGATGCATGCCCACGCCGACAAGCTTGTTGGGATCTTTGAGCAGCTTCATGCGAGAACGACAAAGCCGCTGTTCGTTTGTTGGGTTGCGGCACCTCCTGCGGCGGTTGCGCGACTGAGGGCATTGGGTATCGTCGTGTTCGGTGCAGGCGAGCGGGCCGTGGAGGCTGCGGCTGCGTTGGCGCGCTATGCCGCCCTCTCGCGTCTTGAGCCATCCGCCATAGTGCATTCCGCCCAGGGCCAGGCCGTGGCCCGCGAAGAAATTCATGATGGGGTACAGCCTACAGTTGAGGCGTCTTCACGCCTGCGCGACGCTGGAATTCCGATGGCCGAGGTTAGGCTTGCGACCACCGCGCAAGAGGCGGTCACTGCATGGCAGGCGATAGGTTCGGGTCCTGTGGCCCTGAAGATTGAATCGATCGACATTACGCATAAGACTGAGGTGGGTGGGGTCGCCTTGAATGTGTCGGGACCGGATGCGATTGCCGCGGCGTTCGATCGTCTAATGGCCAATGCTCGTGCCGGTGCTCCTGCAGCACGCCTTGCAGGCGTGGTTGTTCAGCCGATGTCTGCGGGCCACGTTGAGCTGGTGGTCGGTGTTCGGCGTGATCCCGTGTTCGGGATCATCGTCATGGTGGGCATTGGCGGCATTTTGGTGGAAGTGCTGCGTGATGTGGTGTTTCGTAAGGCGCCGTTTGATCGTGCAGAGGGCCTTCGCATGCTGTCTGAGCTGCGCATGACTGCCTTGCTGGATGGTGTGCGTGGTAAGCCGGCGGTCGACCGGGAAAAAATTGCACAGCTGCTTTCCGATGTGTCGGTCTGGGCCTATCGCATGCGCGATGCACTCGATGAATTAGACCTTAATCCCGTGTTGGTCAGCGAGCGTGGGCCGGTTGCGGTGGATTGTGTGATGGTGTTTCAACAGAAGCAGCATTGAGTTGTAGTTCCTTGATAGTTAAAACGTTGCACTAGCAGAAGGAGTCATGATGCGCGGTGAAGTGGCAGTTGTAGGCGTTGGACGAACACCCTACAGTCGGGCAAAGCCTGGTGAACCGATCTATACGGTCGATGATTACATTGCATGGGCGGCAGATCTCGCGCTGACGCAGGCCGGCATGACCAAGTCTGATTTTGACGGCCAAGGCCTTGCCGTGGCGCACGCTGAGACCGCCCATACCGTGAACTGGTCTGCGGCCACGGCCGAAAACTTAGGCATCAACGCAAAAGTGTTGATTCGTGGCGATCAGGGCGGTGCGTCTGCATCGTCAATGTTGATTCGCGCAGCGGCCATGATCAAAACCGGTGTGGTGGATCGCGTATTGGTGGTAGGCGCGGATACGCCGTTGCACATCCCCTCGGCGGCACCAGGTCTACCCTTGTCACCGGAGCGCACGCGGGGTGTGTTTTGGGATTTTCAGGGCCCGTTCGGGATCATGGGCGCGACGGCCCAGTTTGCATTTGTCTACCAGCGGTACAAGCACCAGTTTGGCTTGACGCCGGAGCAGACCGGGAAAGTTGCTGTAAGCAACCGGTTCCATGCATCGTTGCATCCTGGGGCAATCTACCGCCAACCGTTCACGCTGGACGACTATCTTCAGTCGCGTGTGTTATCGGACCCGATCAGGCTTTTGGATTGTGTGCCGATCGTGAATGGCGGCCTCGCCTTTATCGTGACGTCGAAAGCGAGTGCAAAAAAAATTACTGACCGGCCGGTCTATCTGCTGGGATTTGGCGAGTCAAACAACTACTACCATGGTTCACGCAATCAGCCCGACATCACGACAACAGGCTTTGCGCAGGCCGCACCCCAGGCATTCTCCATGGCCGGGGTCGCGCACAAGGACATTCAGTTCTTCCAGCCCTACGATGACTATCCATTTGTATCAATCATGACGATTGAGGATTGGGGCTTTTGCAAGAAGGGCCAAGGAGGTGCGTTTGTGACCGAGCGCAATCTTCGGTTTGACGGTGATTTCCCCTTATCGACCGATGGTGGGCAGCTCTCCGGTGGGCAACCTGGCGGCGCGATTGGTGGATTTATGCCGTTGATCGAGGCGGTGACACAGCTTCGGGGTGAGGCTGGCGATCGCCAAGTAAGAAATGCCCGTATTGGTGCCTCGTGTGGTTTTGGCGGAATTCCCTATGGCCGCCCCGGACGCAGCTGTATTTCTCTGATTTTTGGTAATGAGGGTTAAGCCATGACCGCGAAATTCGACAAACCCATTCCAACGATAACCCACCTGACGGCGCCGTTTTGGAATGCGGCGAAAGAGGGCCGTTTTGTACTCCAGCGCTGTCGGAAGTGCGGAACCTACAACTTCTACCCCAAACCGTGGTGTATTGAGTGTGGCAGCCGTGATCTGACCTGGACGGATGCCCAGCCTTACGGCACGCTTTACAGCTTCACCATCTCCCATGCGGTGGCCATGAACTATCGGGGCTGGGAGCCGGAGTTGCCTGTGCTCATGGGCCTGATTGATTTGGCCGATGGCCCCCGGATGTACGCGCAAATTACCGGATGCAAGCCCGAGGATCTAAGAATCGGCATGGCACTCCAGGCCTATTGCGAGCCCTTTGGCGACGAGTTGGCGATACCGAAATTTAAGCCTAAACCCTAATAGATCGTGTGGCATGTGGTTGATTTACTTCACGAGTAAGCATCATTAACGCGACGTTCATTATTACAACAGGAGACAGTGATATGAGATCAACATATAAATGGCGAAGTGGCCTACTGGGCGTGGTCTTAACTGCCGCACTCGGCTTAGGTGCAGGTACGGCATTGGCGCAACAAACCCGGATCTCCATCTCCACCGGCGGCACCGGTGGGGTCTGGTACCCCATGGGCGGCGCCATGGCCAATGTGCTGTCAAAGAAACTTCCAAACACATCGGCAACCGCCGAAGTGACGGGCGCAAGCGTTGACAACCTGAACTTGTTGTCGAATCAAAAGACCGATGTTGGGTTCTCGATGGTGGATTCCGCGTGGGAAGCCGTGAACGGCACCGGTAAATTCAGCGGACGAAAAGTCCCAGTCCAGACCCTTGCCGTGATTCACCCCCTGATCATGCACGTGGTGACGCTTGATGATTCACCCATCAAGTCGATTGCTGACATGAAGGGTAAGCGGATCTCGACAGGCTCGCCCGGTAGCGGCAGCGAGGTCATGGCGTTTCGTATTCTCAAGGCAAAAGGCATTGATCCCATGAAAGACATCACGCGAGAGCGATTGAGCGTGGCAGAGGCTGCCAATGCCCTTCGAGATCGAAAAATTGATGCTTTTTTCCATGCCGCGGGAATTCCGATTCCGGCCGTGACGGACATTGCAAATAGCCCGGGGCTCAAGATCCGTATGCTGGATCACGGTGATGCTGTTGAGATCATGAAGAAAGAGGCCGGCCCCATCTATGCCGCCACTGCCATTCCTGCCGGCACCTACAAGGGGGTAGACCGTCCTACGAATTCCGCCAGTGTCTGGGGCACCCTTCTGGTCAATCAGTCGATGTCGGAAGCCATGGCGTACAACATCGTCAAGACGTTGTTTGACAATCAGCCGGATCTGGTCGCTGCCCATCGTGAGGCCACAAACATGACACTTGCCAATCAGAGTGTCTCCAAGGCTGCGATCCCATTTCATGCCGGCGCTGTGAAATATTTTTCTGAAAAGGGTGTTTCTCTGAAGTAATCCCTGACAGGTGATTTCAGTGTTGCGACAGCCCGTTTCATCGGGCTGTTTTTTCACTCACGCGGCGAATTGTCGGAAATGAATTCGGTATAGTCATGCTCATGTCGTGGCTGCCTTTTCTGCGCTGGATCCCGGAGTGGAAGACTCCTGGGGTTGTTCGGGCCGATCTCATGGCCGGCCTGACCGGTGCGATTGTGGTGTTGCCTCAGGGGTTGGCCTTTGCCACGCTCGCGGGCATGCCCCCGCACTACGGTCTCTACGCAGCGATCGTGCCCTGCATTGTTGCGGCGTTGTTTGGTTCGAGCAGAATCATGGTCACTGGGCCCGCAAACGCGATCTCGCTCACAACGATGGCCTTGATTGCCCCGCTCGCGCTGCCCGAAACCCAGAATTATGTGGTCTTGGTGCTCACGCTGAGTTTTCTGATCGGTGTGATTCAGATTGCTCTCGGCGTTGGCGGGCTTGGCAAATGGGTAGAAAAGGTCCCCCATTCGGTTGTGGTCGGCTTTACTGTCGGCGCCGCGATCCTGATTATCAACAGTCAGGTTGGCACCATGCTCGGATTGCCGATTGCCCGAGGCCAGTCGGTGCCTCAGACCTTGGGGCAGGCCACCCAGGGCTTGGCGGCGGGTGAGGTCAATGCGTGGTCTGTGCTACTGGTGGTGTTGACCTTACTGGTGATGCGGCTGTGGCGGCCGTTGAATCGTCGGATTCCCTCGATGTTGGTGGCTGTGATCGCGGGAAGTCTATTGGCGCTAGCGCTGGAGCAGGTCATGCCGACCGATCAGGCATTCCGAAGAGTCGCTGCCATTCCTGGCGCGATTCCTCCCGTCTCCCTGCCTGACCTTCGGCTCTCAACGCTGCAGCAGCTGTTTGGCCCGGTGTTGATCATGGTGTTGTTGGCGTCGACGGAGGCTATGGCGATTGCCCGTGCCATGGCGCTCAAGCACAACGATAAGTTCAATGCGAATCAAGAGTTTGTTGGCCAGGGATTGGCCAATGTTTCGGGCGCTTTTTTCTCGGCGTATCCCACCAGTGGGTCATTCAATCGCTCTGGCGTGAATGCAGCCTCGGGCGCCCGCACGCCGCTCTCGGCAGCCAGTGCTGGCGTATTTCTGGTGCTCATCCTTTTGTTCGTGTCACCTTTGGCCATGCACCTGCCCTACGTGGTGATTTCCGCATTGCTGCTTGCAGTGGCGTGGGGGCTGATGGATACACGTCAGATTCGGCACGAGTGGCAGGCGGGACCACGTGAGTCTATCCCCATGGCAGTGACCTGTCTCGGCACCGTCTTGATTTCGCTGGAGTGGGCGATTTTGTTGGGACTGTGCGCGGCCATCATCTGTGCACGGCTATTTAAAAAATCATCGGCGCCTCATCATTAGTCTTTCGTGATCCCCTTTATGTTGAATGCCAGCCAACCGATTCGTGTGAAAGGTCCTTATGGAAACATTTGATTACATTGTGGTGGGCGCGGGCTCATCGGGCTGTGCGCTGGCGGCCCGGCTCTCTGAGGACCCGGCAGTGCGCGTGCTTTTGCTTGAGGCCGGTCCCCGCGACGATTCCATCTGGATTCATCTTCCGATTGGCTATGGCAAGACCATGTGGAGCAAGACCTACAACTGGTGCTACCACACGGACCCGGACCCCAACATGAATGGCCGGCAGATTTATTGGCCGCGGGGGAAAACATTGGGAGGATCAAGTTCGATCAATGGACTGATCTACATCCGGGGTCAGCGCGAAGATTTCGATCACTGGGTGGCTCTGGGCAATCGTGGCTGGTCGTTTGATGATCTGCTTCCTTACTTTATAAAGTCAGAGGGAAATCAGCGCGGAGCCAGCGCATTTCATGGAGGGAACGGGCCGCTACGGGTTTCCGACATCGGTGCCAAGCATGAACTGATCGAGGCGTTTATCGATGGCGCAGTGGCGAAAGGCATACCACGAAACGATGACTTTAATGGCGCGCAGCAAGAAGGGGTGGGCTACTACCAACTTACTACGCACAAAGGCCTTCGCTGCAGCACAGCGGTTGCGTATTTGAAGCCGGCCCGCGCGCGCTCTAATCTCACGGTGATCACAGATGCTCACACCACTGGATTGATCATGTCAGGCACACGCGTGACTGGGGTGCGCTACGTGCGCAAAGGTGTTGCCCAATCGGCTCAGGCGGCCCGCGAGGTCGTACTCTCGGCTGGGGCGATTCAATCGCCCCAGATTCTGATGTTGTCCGGCATTGGACCTGCGGCACACCTTCAAGAGAAGGGTATTGCCCCCGTGGTCGATCTACCGGGCGTGGGCGAAAACCTGCAGGATCATCTCCAAATCCGGTTGATTTACGAGTGCACCAAGCCGATTACGACCAATGATCAACTCCGTTCGTGGTGGGGGCAGATCAGCATCGGACTGCAGTGGATGTTGATGCGCTCTGGGCCGCTGGCCGTGGGCATCAATCAAGGGGGCTGTTTCGCACGCACGCCGCTGGTGACCGATGGCCGCCCTGACATTCAGTTTCACGTGGCGACCCTTTCTGCGGATATGGCCGGGGGAAAGGTCCATCCGTTTTCAGGGTTCACCATGTCGGTCTGTCAGCTGCGGCCTGAGTCGCGCGGCACGATCCGATTGCGTTCGGCCGATCCGTTTGATGCGCCGTCCATGGCGCCTAACTACCTGGCGACGGCGCTGGATCGCGAGACCGCGGTGGCGTCCGTCCGTCTCGCACGAAGTATTGCCGAGAGCGACCCGATGCGTCCTTACGTTCGTCGTGAGCACAAGCCGGGACCGACGGCACAGTCAGATGAAGAATTATTGGAGTTCGTGCGCAACACTGGAGCGACGATCTTTCATCCTTCGGGAACCTGCAAGATGGGCCACGACAGCCAAGCCGTCGTGGATGATCAGCTGCGTGTGCATGGTGTTCAGGGCCTGCGGGTGGTGGACTGTTCCATCATGCCCACACTGGTCTCGGGCAATACCAATGCGGCTGCAGTGGCGATTGCGGAGCGCGCCGCCGATCTTATGAAATCAACACGTATTTGACGAAAGGGTTGTCGATGAAAAAGTTGTTGGTGCTCGGGGGCGGCATTATGGGCAGCGGTATTGCGGCCGGCTTCCAGGTGTATGGCTGGGACATTCAAGTCATGAGTCCCTCGGCGAAAACGCGCGAATCGTTGCCCAACCGCGTGGCGTCTGCCCGTGCTCAGCTCGAGGATACCGGCATAGCTCCCGGCGGTCTCCGCGTGCATGCAGCACTGGATCAGGTCGATTGGGCGGATCTTGATATGGTGATCGAGGCCGTAACAGAGGATTTACAGCTTAAGCAGCAGCTGCTGCAGCAGGTCGAGGGCTACGCCTCGCCCAATACAGTGATTGCCAGCAACACGTCGACGCTGCCGATCGCAGATCTCGCCAAAGGACTCAAGCATCCTGGGCGAGTCGTAGGTGCCCATTACTTTATGCCAGCCCATATCGTGCCGTTGGTTGAGGTCGTCGGCTGGGACGGCAGTGATCCCGAGCTCGTGCAGCGCGTACTGCGTTGGTTCGAAGAGATCAACAAGAAGCCCATCTGGGTGAAAAAAGATGTACCAGGATTCGTGGCCAATCGCATTCAGCACGCCTTGATGCGCGAAGCGTTGCATCTGATCGATGCCGGCGTGGCCAGCCCAGAAGATATTGATATCGCCGTGCGCTACGGCTTTGGATTCCGATTTATCGCCTGCGGTCCGATTCTTCAAAAGGAGATGTCGGGCTGGGATACAAACGCCGCTGCGGGCACTGCGGTCTATCCGCACCTGTGCAACACCACCGATTTCTCACCGACAGTTCTGGCTAAACTCAAGCAAGGACGACGCGGGATGAAGGATTTGAAGGGGCTGTGGGATTGGACCGAGGCGTCGGTGGCCGAGGCCCGCGCAAAAATCGATAAACGTCTGCAGGCCGGGCTGGCGATTCTGAGAGGAATGTAATCAGGGAATACGCCGCAGCTGCGATTTATTCTGGCGTGCGGCGAGCCTTTGATGGCAGAAGGCCCTGACGGATTTTTTGTGCGGTTTCTTGCAGCTTTGGAATGAACCGTTTCAACGCCTGCTGCGTAAACCGATACGAGGGGCCGTGTGCGGAGAGCGCAGCAATCAACTCGCCTTCTGCGTTTTCTACGGGTACGGCCACTGCCGCAGTGTCGTGGATGTATTCCCCCTTGTCGATACTGATCCGGGTTTTACGGATGGTTTTGAGCTCTTCCAGAAGATCCGGCAGGCAGACAATCGTTTTTTCGGTATACGGCACAAACGGCTGACGCTCCAGGATCTTTTTGATTTCGTTTTCAGACATGTAGCTGAGGTAGAGCTTTCCTGCCGCCGTACACGGCAGCGGGACCCGCATGCCGGGTTCCATGTGCAGCCGAACAGGATCTTGGGTTTCCACGCGGTCAAGCCAAAGTATGTGATCGCCTGAGCGAATAACGAAGTTACACGTCTCCCCAATCTCGGTCACCAGCGCCTGCATGATGCTGCGACGTTCCATCGATGGCCAGCTGGCGGCATTGGCCTGCTGTGTGAGGCTTAGGAAGCTAAGGCCGAGGCTGTAACGGCGGGTCTCGGGATCCTTCTCCAGAAACCGCATCTCGGTGAGTGCGAGCAGCAATCGGTACACCGTTGGTCGGGGCAGGTCGACATCGCGCGTGATTTCATCGAGCGACGAGGGTTTACCCCGCTGAATCAGGGTTTTGAGTACCTCAAATGCGCGGCCTAAAGGACTCTCGAAGTGGCTGGTCATGTTTTGCTGTGCACAAGATTTTGATTTATGAAATTTTAATTTTAATTAATGATCTTGTGGAATTTCCTGTGCACAATCCAACGCACTAACTTCTTGGATCTTGCATGTATGTCAAACACGTCGTCGTCCTCTCGTGAGTTGTCCTTTGCGGAATTAAAAGAAATCGCTTCGATTCTGAAGTCGTCGGGTTCTCTCGCCGAGTTCTCATTGAAATTTGGGAACGTTGAGCTCGCCCTCAGTACCCACCATGCGCAGGCGCCTGTTTCACCCGTAGCGGATCGTGGTGCGACCACTGCGCCTGCGACAGCAGCCGCACCCTCCACGCCCACTGCATCGGTTCAGCAGACGGGCACACCGTCAAGGCCGCCGTCCGCTTTAGCCCCTTCAGCATTGCAGGGGCACGTCGTGAAGAGCCCGATGATCGGAACGTTCTATCGCTCGCCAGAGCCCGGTGCGCCGCCGTTTGTTAATGTGGGTGATCGCGTCAAAAAAGGTGATGTCATCTGCCTGATTGAGGTGATGAAGCTGATCAACTCGATCACCGCCGATCAGGATGGTGTGGTGGCCGAAATCCTGGTCGACAATGCCGCGCCGGTCGAATTCGGTCAGGCCCTTATGACGATCACACCGAACTGACATGGGCCAACATACTGTTCTGGTGGCGAATCGGGGAGAGGTGGCCCTGCGCATCCAGCGGGCCTGCCGATTGCTTGGCCATCGCGTGGTTCAGGTCTACTCGGAAGCAGATCGTGATTCGCTCCCGGTGAAGATGGCGGACCAGGCCGTCTGCATCGGTAAAGCAGCCTCCAACATGAGCTACCTCAATCCGATCGCCATTTTGGGCGCCGCTAAGCTGACCGGGGCCGAGGCGATACATCCCGGTTACGGTTTTTTATCGGAGCGTGCAGAGTTCGCCGATCAGGTCAGGGCCGAGGGTCTGGTGTTCGTTGGACCATCGGGAAAGAGCATTTCGCTGATGGGCGAGAAGTCGGTAGCGCGGGACATGGCTAAAAAGGCCGGTGTACCCACGGTGCCGGGCTCACCGGGTCTTTTGAACGATCTGGATCATGCGCGCAGTATCGCCAAGGAGATTGGCTATCCGGTGCTTCTAAAGGCCACCGCCGGTGGTGGTGGGCGTGGTATGCGTGTGGTGGATTCGGAAGCGATGTTGGCCAAGGCCTATCAAGAGGCCAGTACCGAGGCCGAATTGGCCTTTGGTGATCGTGGCCTTTATATGGAGAAATATTTACGAGATCCACGCCACATTGAGGTACAAGTGCTCTCCGATGGGCACACCACCATCACACTGGGCGAGCGCGATTGCTCCGCACAGCGACGTCGGCAAAAAATCATTGAAGAGGGACCGTCGCCCGGCATTCCAGAGTCGATGCGTGCGCCGTTGCTCGATGCCGCGCGGTCGCTTGCGCAGTCCATTCACTACGAAAACGCCGGTACCGTGGAATTTATTGTGTCGGGATCGGATTTTTATTTCATGGAAATGAATACCCGAATTCAGGTTGAACATCCGGTCACAGAGGTATTGACTGGCGTCGACTTGGTTGCCGAGCAGCTCGAGATTGCCTTTGGCAAGCGATTGAGTGGTGCTGAAAAAAATATTCCAGCACGTGGCCATGCGTTGGAGTGCCGCATCAACGCAGAAGATCCAGCTGAGAATTTTCGGCCTTCGCCGGGGTGTCTGACATCGGTGCATTTTCCTGCCGGCCCCTGGGTGCGGGTCGACAGCCACTGTTTCCCGGGCTATGTTGTACCGCCGTTTTACGACTCCATGATCGCCAAGCTCATTGTGTGGGGGCGAGACCGCCACGAGGCGATTCGCAGAGCCTATCAGGCGCTGTCGGAGGTACGGATGGAGGGCATCAAGACCAATGTGGACTTTCTGAAAACCTTGCTGATGGACCCCGCGTTTCAGGCGGGACAGATGCACACGCAGTATGTTGAGCGGGAGATGTTGACTGTCTAAGGCAGTCGTGCGCGTTAGAACGAGGGGAGAAAAATCGTTGAAGCGTCATGCAAGATTCATTGATGTAACTCTGCGCGATGGCCACCAATGCTTGTGGTCCACGCGAATGACCACGGCGCAGATGGCGCCCATTCTCGCTAGGGTCGACTCTATTGGGTACGACATCATCAACATCATGGGTGGTGCGGTGTTCGACGTCATGGTGCGTTTTCTACGCGAAAACCCATGGCAGCGCATGCGCTACATCGCAGACCATGTGAAGACCCCGCTGGATGCGCTCACGCGCGGGGTGAGTCTCTACACGTTCGAAATGTTTTCGGATGAGGTGATCGCCCTCAATTCGAAGGTGCTTGCCAACTGCGGCATCAAGATTCTCACGGTCTACGATGCACTTAATGACAACACGAACATTCAGTCATCGGTGGATTCTGCGCGGGCCGAAGGCCTGCAGGTGAACGCCATGATCACGTATGCGCTTTCTCCGGTGCATAGCGATGATTATTTTGTGGATCGGCTCAAAGAGCTCAAAGCCATGAAGGTGGATTACATTTCGGTGAAAGATCCCACCGGCCTGCTCACGCCAGAGCGGGCCGCGACGCTTTTCCCGAAGCTGGTCGCGGCCGCAGGAGGTATTCCATTGCAGCTGCATTCCCATTGCCAGACTGGGCTTGCGCCACAGGTCTATGAGGAGGCCATTCGCGCGGGTTTTGAGTACTTCTACACCGCGGCCCGCCCGCTCGCCAACGGCGCCTCGCTGCCGGATACCCGCGAAATCGCCGCCATCGCGCAGCGACTCGGCCGCGAGGTGTCGATCCACGATCAGAACCTTAAGGATTACGAAGACTATTGGGACTGGATCGCTTACCGCGATGGTAAGTCCACAGGGGTCAAGCAGGGTGTCGACCCCGCCCTCTATGAGCATCAGATTCCCGGGGGAATGATTTCAAATCTCCGTTCGCAGCTCTCGGACATGGGCATGTCCCATCGTTTTCAGGAAATCTTAGAGGAGATTGCACGTGTGCGTGTCGATCTTGGGTATCCCATCTTGGTCAGCCCATTTGCCCAGTACATCGTGACCCAGTCGGTGCTTAATGTCGTGCAAGGGGAACGTTTCAAGAGCGTGCCCGACGAAGTAAAACGCTATGCATGTGGTTTTTATGGGCGCCTTGCGGCTTCGCCGAGCCCAGAGTTCCTCGAGCGGGCCAATCTTGAAGCGTTTCGCAAACGTGAAGAGGGCCATTTGGCGAAGAAGAAAACCATCGATGACCTCCGGCGCATCTGCGGCCAGGGCGCCTCGGATGGCGACCTGCTGCTGGCGGCCTTTTATCCCAAGGATTTGACGTCGGCGCTCCATCCAACGCTGCCATTGGAGGGGTATTCGATGAGTCCGCTGGTGGAGCTCATCCGGTTTTGCACCGATCAGGTGAAGACCCGCGCCCTGCATCTCAAAATGTTGGATACCCCGATCACTATGACTCCCCCGTAGCCAATGCCGCGGCCGCGGTCAACAACGCGTGCTGTTTGGGGGTCCAAATGTATTGATGGTTTCGGAGCGTTGTATTGTTTTTCTGAATTGAGCATTAATTGGTGTCAAAACAAGGCAAAACCCTAATGCCCAATTTTGGTGGTTTACCCTAACTTGTGATGCGCTGTCCCATAAAAACAAAAATACCAGCGGTACCTGTCGTAAATGCAGCACCAACCAAAGGAGACGTGAGATGAAGAAATTTTCAGTAACGCGCCGGGCAATTACCGTGCTGGGTGCGGCCATGCTGTCGGGGGTCACCCTTCAGGCACAGGCGCAGTCTGCAACATTCAACGACTATGGCTGGCCCGAATCGACGGATCAAAAGATTTCTGCGAAATCGGTTGCCTGGCTTAAAGAGAAGGGCTGGTGGCCTCTGCAGGTGGCATACCAGTCGCCATGGTCGGGCCAAAACACGATCAACCTGGTCATGGATAAAAAGGGTCTGCTGGCCAAGCGTGGCGTGGACGCAAAATTCCAGGCGTTTCCGTCCGGCCCGGCGATCAACGAGGTGGTGATTTCAGGCCGTTTCCAATTTGGTAACGGTGGAAACTTCCCCTTTACCTCGCTGCTCGACAAAAACGTTCCGATCAAAAACATCGCCGTGATCAACGTGAATCTGATGCACGCTGTGCTGGTTCCAAATGATTCCAAGATTAAGTCGCTGAAAGATTTCAAGGGATCGAATCCCCCGGCCACCATCGGTATCGTGACCGGCTCGTCGGCTGAGTTTTATTTTCAGTCGGCAGCACGCGCCTACGGTCTTGAGATCGGCAAAGACGTGATCCTGAAAAACATGCCTCCCGGAGAGCAGATGGCTATGCCCAAGGGTATTGATGCCGTAGTGCCCTGGGATCCCACGCCCACCATGATGGTCACCGAGCGCAAGAATGCTCGAATCGTCAGCGAGAGCTTCCCTTACAGTCTGTACGGCGCTACCTTTTACACCCGTCAGGAGATGATCGACAACGTTCCTGATGTGGTGCAGGCATTCACCGATGCGATCGTCGAGGCATCGCTCTGGATTCGCAAGAATCCCGATGCGGCCGTGACGGTAATGCAGGAAGATCCCAACCTGAAGAATTTCTCCAAAGAAATCCTTCGTCAGCAGATCACGGCATACAACCTGATGTACAAGCCGACGTATCTCTACCCCCTGCCGATGTTCTGGGGCCGTGCCAACGAGCCGATCTACAACTGGCTCTATCAAAATAAACGCATTCAGAACAATCTGAAGGCGGTCGATTTTGCGCGGGCTGTTGAGACACGGTTCATGGATAAAACCTTTGAGAAGCTGGGATGGGCGATTCCGAAGGTGCCCCCATTCCTGCCGGCCAATTGGAATGCACCCATGGACAAGATCCCATATCCGAAATACGACAACTCCCAGAACATGAAGGCTCCCCAGCCGTTCCCCCAAAAGGGTGATCTTGTTCGCGACTGGTCGTTCGACGGCAAAGTCTACAAGAAGTAAGGAGTGAGCTTGGGAACGATATTCAGGTTTTCGCGGCGCTTCATTCTGCTGGCACTGTTGTTGTTGGGTTGGGAGGTTGCCAGTCGCACGCTTCTGGACAAGACGCAGGCGACGCTGCTGCCTCCGGCCAGCGGAGTACTGAAGGGTGGCATCGAGCTTGCACTCTCTGGTGATCTGTGGAAACACATGCTGGACAGTCTTCAGCGCGAGGCGGTCGCCTTTATGTATGCCTCTATTGCGATTCCGTTGGGGTTGCTCATGGGGGTCTTCAAATGGCTGAATGAGCAGGTGGATCCGATCATTGAGATCTTCCGGCCGATCCCGCCGATTGCCTGGATACCGCTTTCCATACTCTGGTTTGGTGTTGGAAATGCCCAGAATCAGTTCATTATTTTTCTGGGCATTTTCTTCCCCATTTTGTTGAACACGATTGATGCGGTTCGAAATGTAGAGCCCAATCTGATTCGTGCGGCCCGATGCCTTGGTGCGTCTGGTTTCGCGGTGATCATGAAGGTCGTGCTGCGCGCAGCGCTGCCGCAGATCGTGACCGGAATTCGTATTGGTCTTGGGGTCGGCTGGATGGCCCTGGTGGCTGCTGAACTGGTGGGCGCAAACTCGGGTCTGGGCTTCCTGATCAACGACGCGCGCACCGTCCTGCGCACTGACTTTATTCTGGTGGGCATGCTTACCATCGGGTTTATCGGGCTTGTATTGGACCGGCTTGTACGCTTTATCGCGCAAAAAACAATGCCCTGGTCGCGGGCACTGGGAGGTTAAACCGTGGCGATATTAAGCGTAGAAAAAGTAAGCAAGGTCTATCCGTCTCACAGTAAAAAGGGTGAGCCAGTGCTTGCCTTGCAAGAGGTCTCGATGGAGGTCCAGAAGAATGAATTCTGTTCGATTCTGGGCCACAGCGGCTGCGGTAAGACCACGCTGTTGAATATGATCGCCGGCTTTGAGGCTTGCACCAAGGGCCAGATCCTATGCGCAGGATCTCCGGTCACCAAACCCGGCGCCGATCGTTCGATGGTGTTTCAAGATTACGCGCTCTTCCCTTGGTTGACGGTCTACGACAACATTGCATTCGGGTTACGGCTCAAAACATCAAAGGTGGGTTCCGAAGACCCCAAGATCATGCATTTGATCGAGTTGGTGGGCCTGACACGGTTTGCGCATCACTATCCCCATCAGCTCTCTGGGGGTATGCGGCAGCGGGTCTCGATCGCTCGGGCGTTGGCGGTCGATCCCACGGTATTGCTGATGGATGAACCGTTCGCAGCGCTCGACGCGCAGAACCGTTCGATGATGCAGCAGGAGATGATCCGAATCCTCAACGAAGAATCGAAAACGGTCGTCCTCGTGACCCACAGCATCGAAGAGGCCATCAACCTCTCGGATGTGATCGTGGTCATGACCCGCCGTCCGGGCCGCGTCAAAGCTACCATCCGTGTTCCTCGGCCGCGTCAGATGGCCGAAGAGTCCGACGAATACCAGGCGCTAAAGAATCGGATTCGTGATCTGATCTCCAACGAGCAGGATCTGAGCGACATCACCTGAGCTGGTGGAACTCTCCATCGCCCTCCTGGTGCTCACGGCTTCGGCCGTGGGCGGTGGGATTCGCCGACTCGGCGGATTCGGCGGTGCACTGATCATGTCGCCGGTCTTGATGTGGGTCTTCCCTGTCACGACCCTGGTGATACTTGTGATGTTGGCGGAGTTCCTGGGCGGCCTATGGCTATCACGGCATTGGAAGGTCAATGCCATGGATCTGCCGCGGCGTAATCGGCTTTTAGGATTTTCTGTGCTCGCGATTCCCGTGGGCATGGGCCTGGGCACGATGGTGCCCATCGATGGGCTGCGCTTTGCCACCAATGTGGTGGTGGCGGCGTTTTCAATCTATCTGTTCTTTAGCATTCACCACCAGTTTCAGCTTTCGAAAGGCCGCGATCGCGCAGTGGGGCTGCTCTGTGGTGGTCTGCTCGGTTCGTGCGGGATTGGTGGCCCGCCCGCCGTCATCTACCTTAATTTTTCTGAACTGGAATTTAATCGTGCACGTTCGCTTTTATCGAATTTTATCTCGGGTATTTCGATCTCGGGCGTATTGATCGCGTCTGTCGTGGTCCGCGATCTCTCGTGGCTGATTTGGTTGCCGCTGGTGTTGGGCGGCTATGGCGTGGGCCTGTGGGCGGCGGGCTCGGTTGCTGAACGCTATGCCGATAACGCCAAGATGATCAAAAAAATATGTCTGCTGGTGTTGATTGTTAACGCGTTCGTCAACATGTCCATCGTGATCGCCCGACTGGTGTAGCCGGGCGACCACTGTGCTGATCAGGCAGGCTTGCTCATCGCCGTCAGCACCTTACGCAGCTTGTCGATGATTTCATCGATGTGGTGCTTTTCCGCGATGAACGGGGGACCCATGATGAGCGAATCTCCCGTGGCCTTAAGGTTGAGGTTAGCGTCAAAGAGCGCCTTTTGTGCCTCGTGCCCACGTGCCCCAACGGTCGGTCCGGCAGCCAATTCAATCGCGGCCATCATGCCCACGCCACGGATATCGACAATCCCGGGGATGTCTTTCAATGAGAACACGCCATCCAGGAAATAGTCTGACATCGCGGCAGCACGCTCGATCAGTTGTTCCTTGCGGAAGATCTCCATCATGGCCAGCCCAGCCGCACAGCTCGCCGGGTGGGCGGAGTAGGTGTAGCCATGGAAGAACTCAATGCCCTTTTCGGGGCCTGCATTGGTGATGGTGTCGTAGATGTCGGTGCGTACGGCGACTGCGCCCAAGGGCTGCGCGGCGTTGGTCACAGCCTTGGCCATGGTCAGCAGATCGGGTGTCACACCGAATTTCTGAGCGCCAAAGGGCGCGCCCATGCGGCCCCACCCGGTGATCACCTCGTCGAAGACCAGAAGGATGCCGTGCTGATCGCAGATCTCGCGTAGGCGGTTTAGATAGCCTTTCGGTGGGGGCAGAACGCCGAATGATCCTGCTGTCGGTTCCACGAACACGGCTGCAATGTTCTCGCCACCAACAAGATTACAGATCCGCAGCAGATCCTCGGCCAGGTCGGCGCCTTTCTCGGGCTGTCCACGTACGAATTTGTTTTCAGGCAGCGCGGTGTGACGCATGTGGTAGACACCTGCCATGCCGGGGCCAAAGGCGCGACGATTGTTCACCATGCCGGAGAGGGCAACGCCGCCCATATTGACGCCGTGATAGGCGCGCTCGCGGGATACAAACAGCTGACGGTGGCCCTGGCCGCGCACGCGGTGATATGCCAGTGCAATTTTCATCGCGGAGTCGACCGACTCCGATCCGGAGCAGCAGAAGAAGATGCGTTTGAGGTCCCCCGGCGTGAATTCTGCGATCTGCTCGGCGAGTTCAAACGCTTTGGGGTGGGCCCGGGTAAAGGGCATGGTGTAATCCAACGTGCTGAGCTGCTCGTAGACGGCCTTTGCGATTTCAGGTCGGCAGTGACCGGCCGCCACGCAGAATAGGCCCGCCGAGGCATCGATGACTTTATCGCCGTTGGGCTTGTACAGGTACATGCCTTCACCGCGCACAAACATGCGGGGCTCGGTTTTAAATTCTTTGTTGGGCGAGAACGGCATCCAGAAGTTCTGGCGCGCCTCGACGTTGATGACTGGGTCTGAATGTCCCATGCACTCCTCCTTAAGTGATTTGGCGTTATTTTGACGATTTCTTGGGCACTGTGTTGGACCCGTGTTTACCCGAAGCGTTCGTCGGTTCCGGCCGGTGAACCCGCGTTGACGCACGATTGTAGGGCGATGGCCGCTTTGGCGCGGTGCAGCGTGGATCCAGAGGTAGTGGAACCCTGGCTCTATGGAATTCAGTCGTTGGCCTATAGATTTCAGCCACGTGATTCCTCACCTGTGCCGTACGTTTGTCCGGATTGAGTTTGATCCGGTGCTTGGGTAGGGTGGGGGAGTTGCGCAATGTCGGGCAACCTGAGTCCACCTGTAATTAAGGAGAAAAACATGGGAGTAAGTCTGTTTCGTCGTAGCCTGGTGACTGCGGTTGCGGTCAGCGGCCTGATGGGGGCAACCGCGTTTGCCCAGCAAAAAGAGGTCACCATTGCACACCAGGACATGATGGTGCCCTGGCGCTATGCGCATGTGACCGGGGCCATCGAGAAGGCTACCGGCTACAAAATCAATTTCCGTAAGTTTGGCGGTGGTGGTGACGTGATCCGAGCCATGGCTTCGGGCCAGGTTCAGATTGGCGAGGCCGGCTCTGCACCGGTGGCATCGGCCCTGTCGCAGGGTCTGCCTGTCGAGTTGATCTGGATTCTGGATGACATCGCCGATGCGGAGGCCCTGGTGGCCCGAAATGGCAGCGGCGTAAAAACGGTGGCCGACCTGAAGGGTAAAAAAATCGGTGTCCCATTCACGTCGACCACCCACTTCCACACGTTGGTGGCGCTGGAGGCCGCAAAGGTCAACCCCAATGACGTGCGTATTCTGAACATGCGCCCGCCTGAAATTGCAGCAGCATGGGAGCGCGGCGATATCGATGCCACCTTCATCTGGGATCCGGTTCTGGCCAAGGTCAAGGGCAACGGCACGGTGCTGATCAGTTCCGGCAAGATTTCCAAAGACACGGGCAAGGCTACATTTGACGGCATCGTGGCTCAGAAAGAGTGGGCCAAGGCCAACCAAGATTTCGTGGTCAAGTTTCTGAAGGCGGTGGCTGCAGCCGATGAGGACTACCGCAAGAATGCTGCCAAGTGGGTTGCCGGTTCGCCGCAGGTGAAGGCGGTGGCTGATGTGACCGGAGCGAAGCCGGAGGATGTGCCTGCCGGCATGAAGTTGTATCGCTTCCCCACGATTGCTGAGCAGACCTCGAAAACCTGGCTCGGCGGCGGCAAAGACAGCGGAGCGGCCAAATCACTGGCAGCGACGGCAGCCTTCTTGAAGTCCCAGGGCACGATCAGCGCGACCCTGCCTGACTACTCGGTGGGCGTAAATTCACGCTACGCCGAGCTGGCCGGCAAGTGATCGTTGATTGAACGCGTAAAAGGAGTCTCCATTGAGCACGCTTCACGTTAAAGATGTCTCGGTCCAGTACGACACCGGCAAGGGTCAGACGACCATGGCCTTGTCCACCGTGAATTTAGAAATGAATTCCGGTGATTTTGTAGTGGCCATCGGGGCATCCGGCTGCGGGAAGACCACCCTGCTGTCATGCATTGCTGGTTTTCTCGAGCCCTCGGCGGGAGCGATTCTGCTCAATGGCTCCGAGATCCACGGCCCCGGTGCAGACCGGGGTGTGGTGTTTCAAAAGCATGCCCTCATGCCCTGGCTTAATGTCATTGAAAACGTAGAGTTTGGCTTGAGGATGCGTGGTGTGCCCAAGGCCCAGCGGCGGGCTGTGGCCGAGGACAAGATAAAGGCCGTGGGCTTAACAAAATATGCACAGTCACCGGTCTATCAGTTATCGGGCGGCATGCAGCAACGGGTGGGTATCGCCCGTGCATTGGCCTCTAACCCCGAAGTGCTCCTGATGGATGAGCCCCTTGGTGCATTGGATGCACTGACCCGTGAGTCGATTCAGGAAACCATCCTTCGGCTATGGGACAAAGAGCAAAAAATCGTTTTTTTCATCACCCACTCGGTAGAGGAGGCGTTATTTCTGGCCACCGATCTGATCGTGATGTCGCCGTCGCCCGGCCGAATCGTGCAGCAGTTCAAGCTGTCATTTTGCAAAGACTTTATCCAGAGCGGCGATGCCCGCGCGGTGAAGTCTCAGCCCGAATTTATTCGCATGCGTGAAGAAGTGGTCTCACTGATTCACGACACCAAACACTGAGCGCTGGAGGAGCACGCGACATGTCCACCACGACCAGTGGTGCAGCCCCTGCACCCATGAAAAAAACCAAGGGCCACCGGATACCGGGCGAAGGCCCTACGATGAAGATTTCGCTGGTCACCACCGGCGTGTTATTCGTGTTGTGGTGGCTGGTGACCCATATGGGATGGCTTCCGCCGCTGGTCTTGCCTACCCCAGAGGCGGTATGGAAGGCCTTCATGGCCGGTAATCGGGGTGAGCTGCAAGGGGGAACGACGATCCTTGAGCATTTCGGCTGGAGCGTATATCGCGTATTCGGCGCATTTTTCTTGGCCTGTTTATTTGCAATTCCCGTGGGCATTCTGATGGGTGTGTCACGGGTCATGCGGGGTGTCTTTGATCCGCCGATCGAGTTCTATCGCCCCCTGCCGCCGCTTGCTTATCTGCCACTGGTCATCATCTGGTTTGGTATCGACGAGACCTCTAAGATCATTCTGATTTATCTGGCATGCTTTGCGCCCCTGGCCGTAGCAGCTCGTGCGGGCGTACGCTCGGTCACCGTTGAGCAGATCAACGCCGCTTACTCCATGGGAGCATCAAAGTTTCAGGTGGTCTGGCATGTGATTTTGCCGGCGGCCTTGCCGGAGATTCTCACCGGCATGCGGATTGCTATCGGCTTCGGCTGGACCACGCTCGTCGCCGCCGAGATGGTGGCTGCTACGGCGGGCCTTGGCCAGATGGTGCTCAACGCATCGAACTTTCTGCGAACCGATGTCGTGATCATGGGCATTATTGTGATTGGTGTCGTGGCGTTGTTGTTTGATGCTTTGATGCGTCGTATCGAGACCCTGGCCGTACCATGGCGCGGCCGAATGTAAAACTCAGTGCCGTGATGTGGCGTGAGCTCTTCGAGCGTTACGCCACCAACGGCCGTAATCTGCAGAATCAGATTCGCACCATGATGGTCGACGCCATCTTGGAGGGCCGGCTGCCTGCTGGCGAGGAGTTGCCCTCGAGCCGGGAGCTGTCCGAGTCGCTCGGTGTGGCACGCAATACCGTGGTGTTGGCCTACCAGCAGCTGGTCGCCAAGGGCTATCTGCTGACGCGGGATCGCAGCGGCCATCGTGTGAACCCCGACATGGCGCCAACGCGATCGAGTCAGGGTGGCGCTGTTTCGGCCGCAGAGACCGAGCGTGCGCCCGTCATTGCGCTGAATCGGCGGGCGCCGGATTGGGCGGCTCGTATTCAGATGTCCACCTCGCTGCAGCGAAATATTGTTAAGCGCTCAGACTGGCAGAACGTTCCGTATCCGTTTTTGTATGGGCAGTTCGATGCTTCGCTGTTTCCCACGGCGGAATGGCGCGAGTGCTGCATGAAAGCACTCTCGGTGGCCGACATGCGGTATTGGGCCCAAGACCTGATTCTTCACGACGATCAGATGCTGATCCGAGAAATTTGCACCAAGGTCTTGCCGCGCCGAGGCGTCTGGGCTACACCCGATGATGTGGTGGTCACCGTAGGTGCCCAGCATGCGCTCTACATGCTTGCCGATTTATTGTTTTCGCCGTCGACCCGAGTGGCCATGGAAAATCCGTGCTATCCGGATGCGAGGAATATTTTTTCCCGTAAGGCTGGCGAGATTGTTCCCATCGAAGTCGATGACGATGGGCTGGTGATCGATGGCCGGCTGGCCTCGTGCGATGCCGTCATGGTGACCCCAAGCCACCAGTGTCCCACCACCCGTAAGATGTCGATGGATCGGCGCACCGAACTCTTGTCGGTGGCTGAACGGCATGACCTGATCGTGATCGAAGACGACTACGAGGCGGAATCGGGGTTTGGCGACGACCCAAGCCCGGCCTTAAAAAGCATCGACCGTTCCGGGCGCGTGATTTACGTGGGCAGTCTGTCGAAAACCTTCGCACCCGGATTACGGCTTGGCTATATCGTTGCACCGCCAGAACTGGTGCGTGAGTTACGCGGTCTTCGGCGGCTGATGGTGCGTCATCCATCGGCGTTTATCCAGCGCGCGTTCGCCTTGTTTATTTCTCTGGGCCATCTGGATGCGATGTTGCGCAAGCAGACGATCGTCTACCGGCAGCGGGCCAACGCGTTGCAAGAGGCGTTGTCGCGACACCTGCCGGAATGCACAGTGGTGACGTGTCAGGGTGGATCGTCGATCTGGGTCCGGGGTCCGAGTGGCTTTGATTCGCGGGCGTTTTCGGCGCTCGCGGAGCGTGTCGGCATTCTGATTGAGCCGGGAGACGTGTTTTTTCAGGAGCCTGCGCCGCGTGAGTTTTTCCGCATGGGGCTTTCCGCCATCAACACTGAGCGTATTGAGCCGGGCGTTGAGGCACTGGCCCGCGTATTTCGAGAGACCGCACAGTTCTGACTGGATCAATCGGTAGTCGGAGTCTGGATCTAGCAGGGCCAATCACGGGGCGAGACAATTCCGGTCATTCTGGAAGGAGTTGTTTATGCCGCAATCGGTCACCGTAGAAACCTTGGAAGCATTTTCCGCCGCCTGGAACGCCCACGACATTGATGCCTTGATGTCGTTTATGGCGCCCGACTGCGTGTTTGAGACCGTGTCCGGGTCGGATGTATTTGGAAATCGTTTTGTGGGCCACGATGCGGTGCGCACCGCATTTGAGGCGGCCTGGAAGAATTTTCCTGATGCCCAATGGAACAACGGGCGGCATTTTGTTGCTGGCGATCGCGGGGTCTCGGAGTGGCTGTTTGTGGGCACCGGAGCGGATGGCAAGCGTATCGAGGCAAACGGGGTAGATATCTTTACCTTCCGAGACGGAAAAATTCTGGTTAAAAACGCCTTCCGCAAAGTGAGGGTCTAGCGCGATGTCAGGCTCTATGACACTTCAGCCGTCCTTCATGGCGGGGGCATCGTCTGCAGCCGAGCCCTACAACCCGCGTTTTGATCCGTTGGCGGCGCAGCCTGTGGGCCATGGAATGGCCTATGCGCCTACCTACTGGGTGGCCACGGCCGGCATTCCCCCAGACGATGACGGTCCGATCTCTGCCGATACCGATGCTGATGTTGTGATTGTGGGGGGTGGCTTTACGGGATTGGCTGCGGCGTTATTTCTTGCGCGTGAACACGGTATTAAGGCAACGTTGCTCGAGGCCAACCAGTCGGCCTGGGGCTGCACCAGCCGTAACGGCGGGCAGGGCCAAAACGCGAGCGGCCGGCTGTACCGTTCCCAATGGATCAAACGCTGGGGATTGGAAACCGCCAAACGCCTGGATGCCGAAATTCGTTCGGGCTTTGAAACGTTTCGAGGTCTGGTGTCGGAGATTGACTGCGATGCCCAAGACCACGGCCATCTCTACGTGGCCCATCGCGACAAGAAGATGGCGTTTTTGGCCAACGAAGCCAAGGTCATGCGGGATGTCTTCGGCTACAAGACCCGCATGCTCTCGCGGCAGCAATTGCGCGACGAGTTCTGTCATGAGCAAGAGGCCTGTGGCGCGCTCTACGAGCCCGAAGGGATCGGTGTCCATCCCCTTAAGTTGGCGTTCGGCTACCACCGACTCGCCCGGCAGCTCGGTGTCAAAATTCACACATCAAGCCCTGTGACGGGTTGGACCGAGCGCGATGGCTGCCATTATCTTCAGACGCCTGGCGGTGTGGTCAAGGCGCGCACGGTTGGATTGGCTACAGGCGCCTATGGCGGGCAGTGGCTGTCACCCCTGTTGCGCAATCGCGTGATGCCGATCTTGTCGAACTCCATGGTCACGCGCGTGCTGACCCCGGCAGAGTTAGACGCTGTAGCCGTCAAGAACCCAGCATTCATTACCGATACACGTACGCTGCGTTTTTACTATCGACTGCTGCCCGACAATCGGTTTCAGATTGGCAGCCGTAGCGCAGTCCACGGTGCCGATGCCACCGCACCCGAGCATCTGCAACTTCTGCGTGACGGGCTCGGCCGAAAATTCCCTGTGCTTAAAGGCATTGATGTGGATTACTCGTGGTGGGGCTGGGTCGACGTCTCCCATGACATGATGCCCCGAATCGTGCAGCCCGATGCGCATCGCTCTGTCTTTTATGCCTTGGGCTACGGTGGTAACGGTGTCTCGTTTTCTGCGCACGCAGGGCGTCGTCTTGCCCAGCGCATGGCCGGCAAACCGGATCGTGCGTTTGATTTGCCGATCTACAACTCGCCGTTGCCCGGCCACGTCTTCGCCCCGTTTCGGCGCCTGGGCCAGGCCATGCTCTACCGATGGTATTACCTTCGGGACGAGGTCCTCTAAAGCGACTGTAGGGTGTCGGCAACGGTAGGAAACCGAAGCCGCACCCGCAACTCTTGTTTCAGACGATCGTTACGTACACGTCGCGATTCGCTCATAAAGCTCAGCATCATGGGATGAACGATGCCCTGGCGTGCGAGCACGGTCATCTCATCGCGTGAAACCCGGGGCGGCCGCGGTAGCCCCGTGGCGTCGGCCACTGCATCAAAATATTCAGCCATTTTCATGGCGGTGTCATCTACGGCATTGGTCACACGGCCGGGCCGTCCGCGAAAGAGGGCAATCCATGCGATTCGCGCCAGGTCATCGGCGTGTATGTGGTTCGTGTAGACATCATCGTGTTCGCCCAGTGCAGGCTGCCTGGCTTGAAGCCGGGCCAGTGGCAGCCGATCATGGCCATAGATACCGGGCACGCGCAACACATGGGACCCAATCGATCGAAGCTGTTGCTCTGCGTCCATGCGTCTCAGCGAACGTGATTGGCGTGTGATGCAGGGGGAGTGTTCGTCGACCATGCCGCCGTGATGGTCGCCGTAGACACCCGTGGTGCTCAGGTAGACCAGCCGTGCCTGCGATGTTTGCGCAGTGAAGGCCTGCCGAAGCAGTCGGCCTCGGCGATCTCTGCTGGGGTCATTGCGATAGCCATCCGATGTGGGCACGTAGACGATGGCATGGTCTGCAATCCGCGCAATGCGGCGAACAATATGCCGTTGATCAAGATCTGTCTGCATCAGCAGGCTCCGATTCAAGCGCGCAGCACGTTGAAGCTCAGGCTCAGCATCGCGCAGTTGGCTTCGACCGATCAACATAAAGCGCGGACCGTGCGCACGTGATTCCAGTTTGGTGCGTTGTGCAAATGTTCGTTTGGCGACATCACCAAATCCAATCAGGGCAACGCGCAGCCGTCGGAATTCTCTTGGCAGACTCATAGAAGCTACGATAAAACAAAAAACCCTTCGAGGTGATCGAAGGGTTTTTTTGGACCCAGGCCAGAAGGCCTGGTGTGATGATCGATTACTTGACGGTCAGCACATATTTGGCCAGTGTCAGCGCATCGGCATCGGACACTTGGGGGTGCGGGGGCATCGGGATCTGGCCCCATACGCCTGCGCCACCGGCCTTGATTTTCTTGGCCAGTTTTTCAGCAGCACCGCCGTCGGCCTTGTACTTGGCAGCGACGTCTTTGTATGCGGGGCCAACCATTTTCTTGTCATTGGCGTGGCAGGCCGTGCAGTTGTATTTTTTCAGCATATCGGCATTGGCGAATGCGGAACCGGCAGATGCCATCAGGCCTGCAGCGATAGAAAGAGCAACAAACTTACGCATTAAAAATCTCCTCAGTGAGCGCCGGGCGTGACCGGCATTTTTACAAAGGTACTGCAGAAATAACGAGCTGCCACGGCAACTGGTTGACCGGCATTTTAGCGCTATTTGCCTTTTTTCCCTTACCGTTTGACGGTCTCGGGCTGGGAAAGTTCGGGATCGGTCACAGCACCGCGGCTTGCCGTAGACGCGAGCTTGCCGAACTTGGCCAGCACGCCTCGGGTATAGCGGGGCTTCGGGGGCGACCAGGCCGCCTTTCGGGCCGCGAACTCGGCGTCGCTGATGTTCAGCGCGATGAGCTGCTGATGGGCATCAATGGTGATCGAGTCGCCTTCGTTGATGAGTCCGATGGGGCCGCCCACAGCAGCTTCGGGGGCCACATGGCCCACCACCATTCCCCAGGTCCCCCCGGAGAACCGGCCGTCGGTAATCAGGCCGACGGATTCACCGAGGCCTTGGCCGACCAGGGCCGATGTGGGAGCCAGCATCTCCCGCATGCCGGGCCCCCCACGGGGGCCTTCGTAGCGGATGACCACGATGTCGCCGGCCTTTATGGCGCGCGCCATGATGGCCTCCATGGCGGCGTCCTCGGAATCGAACACACGGGCTGGGCCGGTGATGACCGGGTTTTTCAGACCAGTGATTTTCGCCACGCAGCCCTCAGGGGAGAGGTTTCCCTTCAGGATGGCCAGGTGGCCCTGAGGGTAGAGGGCCTTGGCGATCGGACGAATCACGTCTTGCCCCGCCGGGGGGGTTGAAGGCACGTCGGCCAAGAGTTCTGCGATGGTTTTGCCGGTGATGGTCATGCAGTGCCCGTGCAGCAGGCCGGCGTCGAGCAGGATTTTCATGACCTGAGGAATGCCGCCGGCCTTGTGCAGGTCGGTGGCCACGTATTGGCCCGAGGGTTTCAAGTCGCAAATCACCGGCACTTTTCGGCGGACCCGCTCGAAATCATCGATCGTCCACTGCACCTCTGCGGCGTGGGCGATCGCCAGAAAGTGAAGCACCGCGTTTGTGGAGCCGCCTACGGCCATGATCACGGCCACCGCATTTTCGATGGATTCGCGGGTGATGATGTCTCGGGGTTTGATCCCTTTCTTGATGGCCTCAACCAAGACCTTTGCCGATTCCGCCGCACTTGCGGTCTTCTCACCATCCTCATTGGCCATGGTGGAGGAATAGGGAAGGCTCATGCCCAGCGCCTCGAAGGCAGAGCTCATGGTGTTGGCGGTATACATGCCGCCGCACGATCCTGATCCTGGGCAGGAGCGCTTCTCGATTTCTTTAAAGTCAGACTCGTTTAGTCGCCCAGCAGTGAACTCGCCGACCGCCTCAAAGGCTGACACGATGGTGAGATCCTTGCCTTGGTAGTGCCCGGGCTTGATGGTGCCGCCGTAGACATAAATCGCAGGCACATTGGTGCGAGCGATGGCCATCATGCCGCCAGGCATGTTTTTATCGCAGCCGCCTATCACAACCACGCCATCCATCCACTGGCCATTCACACAGGTCTCGATGCTGTCAGCGATCACCTCACGCGAGACCAAGGAGTACTTCATGCCCTCGGTACCCATCCCAATGCCATCGGAAATGGTCGGGGTGCCAAAAAGCTGAGGATTGGCGTTGTTTTGCTTGAGTGCAGCAACAGCAGCATCGGCCAGGGGCTGCAATCCGCTGTTGCACGGCGTGATGGTGGAGTGTCCGTTGGCCACGCCGACCATCGGCTTGTTGATGAAATCCTCTTCCTTGTACCCCATGGCGTAGTACATGGATCGGTTGGGCGCCCGGGCCACGCCCTCGGTAACCACGCGGGAGCGTTCGTTGAGGCGTTTTGGGGAGGACGATGAACTCTGGGACATGCAGGACTCCTGGCGGTGCAAAAGGTATATTGTGCCGTATGGCCCATGCCGTAGGATCCCCTCGCACTCGACCCAGACCCCTTTGAACGCAAGCACTTTCCATGCTGACCCATCCACAGTTTGATCCCGTTGCCATCTCCTTGGGGCCAGTGGCCGTGCATTGGTATGGCCTGATGTACCTCTGTGCGTTTGTCGGGGTCATTGTGTTGGGCCGGCTCCGAATGGGCGGGCGATCTGCCGTCACCGCGCCGGTCGATGCCCGCGGGCTTGATGACCTTTTGCTGTATGGCGTGCTGGGCGTCGTGCTCGGTGGCCGCCTGGGCTACGTGCTGTTTTATAAGCCGGGTTACTACCTTGCGCACCCGCTTGAGATTTTCTCAATCTGGCAGGGGGGCATGGCGTTTCATGGCGGTTTGGTGGGCGTCATTCTGGCGATCGCATTCTTCGGGTATCGGCGTGGCATCGGTTTTTTTCGGCTCACGGATTTCATTGCCCCGATGGTGCCTCTCGGCCTTGCGTTCGGTCGTCTGGGTAACTTTATTAACGGCGAACTCTGGGGCCGTGTGGCTGATCCTGCACAGATTCCCTGGGCGATGGTGTTTCCACAAGTCGGCGATGGATTGGCCCGGCACCCCTCGCAGCTCTACCAGATGGCCCTTGAGGGCCTTTTACTTTTCGTACTGCTCTGGTGGTATTCGAGCAGACCGCGTGCGGTCGGTGCAGTGTCGGGTGCGTTCCTCGTCGGCTACGGCGTGCTGCGTTTTCTGGCGGAGTTCGCCCGCGAACCCGACGATTTTCTTGGCCTGTTGTCGCTCGGGTTGTCGATGGGTCAATGGTTGTGTATCCCGATGGTGGCTATCGGTGTCGCGATCATTGCGTTAGCCCGCCAGGGCCGCTTTCAATGATGCGGGGGTGAACATGATCCAACCGTCGACGACGAACGGCAGTGTGGGCAGTGTGGAGTGGAGGGCGCAGGGGCGGCTCGCCGTGGTTGAAATCCGCCACCCCGGTCAGCTCAATGCCATCACGGTGGCCATGTGGGCTGCGCTGCGCGATTGTTTTTCTGAGATTGCGGCCCGTAGCGATCTGCGCGTGGTGGTGATTCGTGGCGCAGACGGAGCATTTGCGGCTGGCGCGGACATTACCGAGTTCGCCCAACACCGTGCCACACGCGAGCAGGTGCGTCACTATCATCTTGATCTCATCGCGCCAGCACTGCGCGCGATCGCGCACTGCCCGATTCCCGTGGTGGCAGCCATTGATGGGCCATGCGTGGGCGGCGGCCTTGAAATCGCATGCGTCTGTGACATTCGAATTGCCAGCCAGCGCAGCACGTTCGGCGTTCCTATCTTGAAGCTTGGCTTCCCACTGGCCCCGTTTGAGGCGGCAGGGGTCGTTGGGCTTGTGGGCCCGGCAGTGGCTGCGGAATTATTGCTTGAGGGCCGGATCTTTCATGCCCAAGAGGCTTTGCACAAAGGGGTCGTGCAGCGCGTTGTGGAGCAGGCCGACTACGAGGCTGAGGTGCTCGCCACGCTTGAGCGTATCGCAGCTGGCGCACCCTTGGCGGCCCGGTCCAACAAGCGGCTGATTCGGCTGTTAAGCGCCCTGGATGAGGGACGCGCTCTTTCTCCAGCTCAGATCGAATCCTGCTGGGATTTTTCGGAGACTCAGGATTACATGCGCGGTGTGACCGCATTTTTAAACAAAACCAAGCCGGACTTTCAAGACAACTGACCATGAGCAATCTCTATAAAGACCTGGAATCATGTTTTCCGACTGCGCCGAACACATGCGCGTTTGAGACCATCGATGGCCGCTACTACACCTTTGATGACTTGCGGCATGCCAGCGCAAAAATTGCCAATTGGCTGAGTGCCCTGAACATTCCTCGCGGCAGCCGTGTGGCGGTTCAGGTCGAGAAGTCGGTCGAAGCCGTGATGCTTTATCTGGGCACGTTACGCGCGGGCATGGTGTTTCTTCCGTTGAATACGGCCTACCGCGAAAACGAGATCGGCTACTTTTTAAAAGATGCCGAGCCCGCGGTGGTGGTCTGCAGTCCCGAGAATCGGGCATGGATCGAGCCTCTGGCGCGGCAGGCCGGCTGTGCTGTCGTCGAAACACTCGGGGAGCGCGGCGAAGGCACGCTGATCCAGGCGGCCACCCCACATGCCGCGCAGTTCAAGACCGTGGCCGTCAAGCCCGATGCATTGGCTGCAATTCTCTACACGTCCGGCACCACGGGGCGCAGCAAGGGGGCCATGCTCTCGCACCGCAACCTCTCATCGAATGCCAAAACACTCAAGGCGTATTGGCACTGGACATCGGGCGATGTGTTGCTGCATGCGCTGCCAATCTTCCACGTGCATGGCCTTTTTGTGGCGCTCCACGGCGCTTTAATGAATGGCAGCAAAAGCATCTGGCTCTCCAAATTTGACGCCGATGCGATCGTGCGCCATCTGCCTCGGGCCACGGTAATGATGGGCGTGCCTACGTTTTATGTTCGGCTTGCCGCCGATGCGCGTGTGAACAGATCGCTGGTGCGCACCATGCGGCTGTTTATCTCCGGCTCGGCGCCATTGCTCACCGAGACTTTTGAGTCGTTCAAGGCCAACACCGGTCACACGATTTTGGAGCGGTACGGCATGAGCGAAACGATCATGCTCACCTCAAACCCTTACCGTGGCGCCCGCAAGCCTGGTACCGTCGGATTGCCGCTGCCGGGCGTAAGGGTACGGTTGGTGAGCGATCAGGGCCGCGTCATTGCGCACACGAAAGGCCGTGATTCGGACATTGGCGGGGTGCAGGTCCGCGGGCCGAATGTGTTTTCGGGCTATTGGCGCATGCCGGAGAAGACCAAAGAGGAATTCACAGCCGATGGCTGGTTTAAGACGGGCGATATGGGCCGATGGGATGCCGACGGTTACTTGAATCTCGTCGGCCGAAGCAAAGATCTGATCATCACCGGGGGCTACAACGTCTACCCGAAAGAAATCGAGATGTTGATCGACGATATGCCTGGGGTCGAAGAGAGTGCCGTGATTGGTATTCCGCACCCCGATTTTGGTGAGGCTGTCACCGCCGTTGTCGTGCCCAAAAAGGGAGCTTCGTTGGATGCTGCCCAGATGACGGCCGACATCAAGTCAAAGATCGCTAACTACAAGGTGCCCAAGGCCATTCATGTGGTCGATAGCCTTCCCCGAAACGCCATGGGTAAAGTCCAAAAAAATCTATTGCGTGATCGTTACGGCGGGTAGCGAGGTGGATGCTGGCAAGCGGCTAAGGCTCTTGCGGAAGCTGGTCAAGGAGACCTTGGAGTTTGGTGGCTGCGGCATTTAAACGGTCTTGCAGGCCGCGCTGGTCATTGGAGAGTTGGGCGATCTGGTTGCGAAGACGGGTGTTCTCCTGGCGCAGTTGGTCGACAACGGCAACCAACGCATCGGTTTTTTCGGCCAGGGCGCTAAGGTCAGAGAGCATGGGGGCAATGGTAGCAATTTGGCGAGGCATCGGATAATCGCGGCTATGAAATTTTTGCAATGGATATGGGTGGCCTGTTTGGCACTGAGCACCCCGGCGATGGCCCAGGGGCTTTTGGAAAAGGCGCAGTCTGCTGCGCAGGCGGACAGCCCGCGTGAGGGGCTCACGCGTGCCGGCGAGCTTCAGGCGGCACTGATCGCCGAGAAAAATGCCGTTGTGCCTGGGCAGACGATCACTGTGGGCCTCAGGCTTGTGCACGATCCGCACTGGCACACCTATTGGCGCAACCCCGGTGACTCCGGCCTGCCGACCCAGCTGGAGTGGCAGCTGCCGCCTGGATGGAAGGCCGGCCCCATTCAGTGGCCCGCTCCGAAGCGGCTTGCGGTCGGTCCGCTTGCAAACTTTGGTTACGAGGGTGAGGTTGTGTTGCCGGTGGATCTCACCGTGCCTAGTGGACTGACCGACCGCGAGGTGCGTCTGGTAGCGAAAGCGAGCTGGCTGGTCTGCAAAGATGTGTGCATTCCTGGCGATGCCCTGCTGGCGTTACGGCTGCCTGTCGTCTCCGATGCCAAGGCACAGCAGCCCTCGATGGATGCACCACGCTTTGGTGCTGCGCGCTCGCAGATTCCGCAAAAAGACGGGGTGCGCAGCCCCAAGGTACACCTTTCTGATAAGACGTTGTCGCTTACCTGGTCGGGAACCGCCAGCGAAGTCGCCGGATTTTTTTACCCCTATCTTGAGGGGCTGATTTCTCCGGCGTCCGCCCAGCGGCTCGCTCGGACCGCCGAGGGCTGGCGTCTGGATATTGCGCTCGGAGAGTCCCCTGCGGCTGCATTAGAGGCCGTGCGCAAATCGCAGTCCGTAGAGGGCCTGTGGGCAGCAGTGGGACAGCCGCCGGTTGCCTGGCGCGCGCAGCTGGTCTCAACGCCTGCCCCGGCAGAGGTCGAGGTGGTCAATGCGGGCATGACTGCAGCCCAGGCTGCGCCCCCGGTGGCGACATCTGCCGGCAAGTGGGATGCCGCATTGTGGGCCGCCGTCGGTGGTGCATTGCTGGGCGGCATGATTCTTAATCTTATGCCCTGCGTCTTTCCTGTGATTGGGTTAAAAGTATTGTCCTTTGCGCAGGCCGCCCATTCACGTACGAAAGCGCTTTCGCAGGCATTGGTGTTTTCTCTTGGCGTGGTGTTGAGTTTCATCGCGCTTGCTGGGCTCTTGCTTGCGCTTCGTTCTGCGGGTGAGGCCATCGGCTGGGGGTTTCAGCTTCAGAGCCCTTGGGTCGTCATGCTTCTCGTGTTGTTGTTTGTCTTGATCGCTGTCAATTTGTTTGGTGTATTCGAGCTCGGTCTCTTGGGCGTGAAGGCCGCGAATCTGGAGTTCGCGCAGCGCGCGGGCGCATCATCGGGGCCTGTGGGATCCTTTGCGTCTGGGGTGTTGGCCGTGGTGGTGGCGTCGCCCTGCACGGCGCCGTTCATGGGCAGTGCCATCGGATTTACGGCCACTGCGACGGTGGCTCAGACGCTGGTGGTCTTTGCTGCGCTTGGTCTGGGAATGGCCCTTCCTTACATCGTGCTGGCCTCGTGGCCGGGCCTGCTGGCGCAGCTGCCCAGACCCGGTGCCTGGATGGCGCGATTCAAGCAGTTGATGGCCTTCCCAATGTTGATGGCCGCGAGCTGGCTGCTCTGGGTGCTGGCTGATTTGTTGGGCCCAGGCGCTGTATTTTCGGCGCTCATGGCATCGGTTCTGCTGGCCCTGGTGCTCTGGTGCTACGGCAACATTCAGCATGGCCGCGCAGGTGTGGCCACATGGCTACTTGCTTTGGCAGCCACTGCTGCAATGGTGTTTGCAGTGATACGAACAACGGCGGTCTCGCCGACCCCGGTGTCGTTGCCCGCCGCCACGGATGCAGCATCGTCTGCGACGGGGGCCTCAACGCGCGATACGGCTGGGGCCAGCGCTTCGCACGCCAGCATCGCATGGCAGCGTTGGGCACCGGGTCTCGCAGAGACACTGGCGGCGCAGGGCAAGACCGTGTTTGTCGACTTCACGGCCACTTGGTGTATCTCATGTCAGGCCAACAAGGTGCGCGTCTTGCAGACCGAGACCATCGCCAAGGCATTTGCCGAGCGAGGGGTGGTGGCGCTACGGGCGGACTGGACCCGGCGCGATGCGGACATTGCTGCTGAATTGGGACGGTTCGGCCGAAACGGGGTGCCGCTGTATTTGGTGTATTCCAAATCCGGCGGTCCGGTGAAGGTGCTTTCCGAATGGCTGACGGAGCGGGAAGTCTTAGAGGCGATTCGGCAATAAGGTATTGGCGCTTAGCCGCCTATAGTGGTCAGTTCGTTAAGCCCAACACGTCGTGCATATCGAACAGACCATTAGGTTTGTTCATCAGAAACTTTGCGGCGCGCAACGCGCCTTGAGCATACGTGGCTCGGCTCGATGACTTGTGTGTGATTTCGATACGTTCGCCCGTACCCGCAAACAAGACTGTGTGGTCCCCCACAATGTCACCCCCTCGGATGACCGAGAAGCCGATTGCTTTCGGGTCACGCTCGCCAGTGTGGCCGTAGCGCGTGTATTGCGCCACATCGGCCAATGCGCGTCCGGCGGCAGTGGCCACCACTTCCCCCATTTTCAAAGCCGTACCAGAGGGGGCGTCGACTTTATGCCGATGATGGGCCTCGATGACCTCAATGTCGAAGCCTTCCGCAAGGTAGCGGCCCGCCGCCTCGAGAAGCTTTAGTGTGATGTTCACACCGACACTCATGTTAGGCGCAAGCACAGTGGGAACCGTCTGGGCAAAGGATTGAATCGCGGCAAGGCCCTGTGCATCAAAGCCGGTGGTGCCGATCACCGGACGAACGCCATGCGTGCGGCAGGCATTCAGGTACTCCAGTGTGGCGGCAGGCCGGGTGAAGTCGATCAGCACATCGCAGTGGGCGAGGGCCTCATCGGCATGTGCCGTGATCTTGACCCCGGTGGTCTGGCCCATGAACTCGCCGGCGTCTTTGCCGATGGTTGGGCTGGATGCAATGTCGAGCGCAGCACCGAGTTGGGTATGGGGGTCAGACAGGACAGCCTCAATCAACATGCGGCCCATACGGCCGGAGGCGCCCGAGATAGCAATACGTGCAGGTTTAGATGTTGTCATAGTGAGTTAGCGTGCTGGGCGCGAGGGAAGAATGCCTTCACCACCTTCTTTGGGCAGTGGGTCGCCGCCCCAGGAGGCCAATTGATCATCTTTAAACATGACCGAGAAACGGCGGCGTTCTTTGTGCCCATCGCCTCGTTTGATATCGAATACGTAGTCCCATCGATCGTTACGAAACGGATCCACCAGCAGTGGCGTACCCAGTATCGCGCGGACTTGGTCGCGGCTCATACCTGGTTTGAGCTGTGCTGCCATCGACTCGGATACAAAGTTGCCCTGACCAATATCGGCTCGGTAGGGGGTGAGCCAATTCGGCGGGTTCTCGGTGAACTGCTTAATTTTTTCCGTGGTGCCGCAGCCGGTAAGCCAGACACCTGCGAGCGCAGTCACAGCAAGGGTTCGAAATAGGGTGGGGCGGATGGACATGTTGTTTTAGGTTCCCGAGTTCGGTTGTGACCGCTATGATACGGCCCATGCCTATCGTTCACGATCTTAAAACGACCGGCCTGAAGGTCACCACGCCTCGCCTCAAGGTCTTGGATATTTTCCACCGTTCGTCGAGCCGTCACCTGACGGCCGAGGACGTCTATCGTGCCTTATTGGCGGAGTCGGTCGATATCGGTCTGGCGACGGTCTATCGGGTGCTTACGCAGTTTGAGCAGGCGGGCATTTTGGCCCGCAGCCATTTTGAATCGGGCAAGGCGGTGTTTGAGCTCAATGAGGGCAGCCACCATGATCATCTGGTCTGCCTGGACTGCGGCCTGGTCGAAGAATTCTGCGACAGCAAGATCGAGGAGCGTCAGCGGGCCATCGCCAAGGAAAAGGGCTTCACCTTGGCCGAGCACGCCTTATCGCTTTACGGCCACTGCACTCGGCAGAATTGCCCTCATAAATCAGCTAAGAGCAAGTAGCGATCGCGCGTGTTCGCGCGACGTTTTTTCTGCGCCTTGGTCGCCCAACATTCGGGCAATTTCTTGAATACGTTCCTCTTCATCCAGGTGTTGCAGCCCGCTGGTGGGGGTCTTGCCGGCCGATGTGCTTTTGATGACCCGCAGATGATGGTGGCCTTTGGCGGCGACCTGAGGCAGATGGGTCACACACAGCACCTGACGCTGATCGCCCAGTTGGCGAAGCAGTCGGCCGATGGTGTGGGCCACATTCCCTCCAATTCCGGTATCCACCTCGTCGAAGATCAGTGTGGGAATGGTGGTGGCTGATGTGGTGACCACTGCGATCGCCAGACTGATGCGGGCCAGTTCGCCACCGGAGGCGACCTTCTGAATGGGGAATGGGGCACCACCCGCATGATTGCGGAGCGTGAAGACCACATCCTCAAGCCCGAAGGTGGCCGGCGTGTCGCGAGGCTCTAATGCGACCTCGAACACCATACCACCCATTGCAAGCTGCTCAAACCAGGTGTTGACCGATGTTGATAGCGCGGTGCCTGCGCGTTTGCGTTGCGCAGACAGCTCTCGGGCCAGGCGTGTGTAATCGGCATCCAGTGCGGCCAGTTGTTTTTCAAGGGCCTTGGTGTCGGAGGCCTGCTCTGCTTTTGCCAGACGCTCGCGTGTGGAGTCGAGAAGGTCGACCAATGCTTCAGGCTTGGTTTTGAGTTTTCGGGCAGCGGAGAAGATGGCCTCGACCCGTGCATCGACATCGGCCAGTCGTTCGGGATCGAGATCGGTTTTGTCCAGATAGCGACGCAGCACATTCGCGGCCTCATGCAGTTGAATACCGGTGGCCTCCAGGGCCTCGGCTGCTTCGGTCAGTCGCGGATCTTTTTCGGTGAGCTGCCGAAGGCGCACGGCGAATTTCTCGATTTGGCCAAGCAGCGACGGCTCCTCCTCGTCGATCGCGTTGACTGCAGCCTGCGAAGCCTGCAGCAACTCTGCCGCATGCGATAGCCGTTTTTGTTCTTCGCTTAGAGTGGCCCACTCGTTAGGCGCCAGATGCAGCGACTCGATTTCATCCACAACCCATGTCAACTGGTCGCGAAGGTCTTGCAGCTGCGCGGCCTGCTGCCGTGAGACCGCAAGGGTCTCGCTGAGTTTTTGGCGTGCGCGCCAGAGTTCGGATAAGGCCCGGGTCTGCGCTGTGAGTCCGGCCTGAGCATCCAGCAATTCACGCTGTGCGTTCGGTTTGAGCAGGGCCTGGTGGGCGTGCTGTCCGTGAATATCGACCAGTTGTTCGCCGAGCTCTTTCAGCTGGGCCAACGTGGCGCTGTGTCCGTTGATCCATGCCTTGGATTTGCCTTGGCCGTCGATGGTGCGCCGGATCAGGATGGCGTGCGGGTCGTCCTCCGAGGCCAGGTCGGCATCGGCGAGCCAGCCCTGCACATGGGTCAACGCGGGCACATGGAATTGGCCGCAGAGTTCGGCTTTTGTGGCGCCTTCACGCACCATCCGGGCATCGGCGCGGCCACCAAGCAACAGATCCAACGCGTCGACCAAAATGGATTTCCCGGCGCCTGTTTCTCCGGTCATGACGGTGAAACCCGATTCCAGATCAAGCTCCAGCCGATCCACGATGACAAATTGCTGTATGGACAGTGACACCAGCATCGAGAACTCCTGAGGCGATGGTGCCCGAATCAGTGGGATTCGGTCGGAGGGCTGGGGTCGGGGCGACCAACGAACAACGGATTGGTGCTCCAGTGAAGTTTGCGCCGAAGCATCACGAAATAGTCATAGTTTTTCGGATGCAGCAACCGTGCTTTGTGTTGCCCGTGACGGATCACGATTTTGTCGCCATCGGCCAGTGAGGTCAGGGCCTGCATGTCGCAATGCAGGCTTGTGCCCGCGCCGTCGTTGACCACGACCTGCACCTCTACGGTTTCAGGAAGCACGATGGGGCGACTCGACAATGCCTGGGGTGCTACCGGTACAAGCGTAATACCCGGGAGTGTTGGGTGAAGAATCGAGCCAAGCGCAGAGAGCGCGTACGCTGTGGATCCGGTGGGCGTGGACACGATCAGTCCGTCGGCGCGAAGGGTCTGCAGATAGTGACCATCCACAAAAATCTCAAGCTCGACCATCCGGCTGATTTCGCCACGGCTGATGACGGCGTCGTTCAATGCAGGGGCATCGAATACTGCGGTTCGGCTTTTGCTCTCTGGTGTTTTTCGCATCACTGAGACCTGCAGCATTCCTCGGTTTTCTTCGATGAAGTCGCCTTTCAGAACGCCGGGCAATTCCGAGTCCACCTGCGAGATGTCTAAATCGGTCATGAATCCGAGCCGCCCTTGGTTGATACCGATTAGGGCAATCCCGTAGGGGGCAAGCTGGCGGGCCACACCGAGCAGCGTGCCATCCCCTCCAAGGATGACCGCGAGGTCAATGGTCGTGGTGAGCGTGCCCAGATCGGCAATGCCCGTTACTTCAGAGGCCGCTAGGCCAGCACGCTGCGCCGTGTCCGCCTCAACCCAAATCTCGGCCCCACAGGCCCTGACACAGGCGATGATCCGACGCAGGGGCGCCTCTAACCCCTCGGTTTTTGGCCGTCCGAATAGCCCGATACGTTTGAAGGGTGTCTGGGCGCTGCGCATGGCCTGCATTACACCATAGGAGCCCGGTTGGGGAATAATCCGGTCTATGCTGGATGAACGATCACGAACCCTCCTTAAAACGCTGATTGAGCACTACATCGCCGATGGGCAACCCGTCGGCTCGCGTGCGCTGTCGAAGTTCTCGAGTCTTGATTTGTCGCCTGCCACGATTCGCAACGTGATGGCGGATTTGGAGGAGATGGGCCTGGTGGCCAGTCCTCACACCTCGGCCGGCCGTATTCCAACGCCGAAGGGCTACCGACTTTTTGTGGATAGTCTTCTGACCGTCCAGCCGATTGCACCGACGCAGGCGGCCTTGTTGGAGGGCCAGCTTCAGGCCGATGCGCCACAGCGCGTCATGACCCATGCGGCACAGCTTTTATCCAACCTTTCGAGCTTCGCCGGCGTGGTGGTGACACCGAAACGGGCGGGGGTGTTTCGCCACGTGGAGTTTCTGCGTCTGGGTGATCGACGCGTGCTGTTGATCGTGGTGAGTCCCGAGGGCGATGTCCACAACCGGATTTTGCAGACCGACCGGGATTACTCGCCCTCCGAGCTCACCGAGGCGGGCAATTACATCAATGTAAATTTTGCGGGTCTGGATTTTGACGCCGTTCGTGTTCGGCTTCGGGCCGAACTGACTGAGATTCGCGACAACATCTCCATGCTTATGAAGCTGGCGATGGAGACAGGTGAAGACGTGTTTAAAGCGCCGGAAGATGAGGTCTTGGTCTCGGGTGAGCGTCGCCTGCTGGATGTCTCGGATCTGTCGGACAACATGAGTCGGCTGCGCCGCCTCTTTGAAATGTTTGAGCAAAAGACTTCACTTGCACGATTGCTCGACGCCTCGACCCGTGGCCAGGGTGTCCAGATCTTTATCGGCGGTGAGTCTGAGTTAGTGCCCATCGAGGAACTTTCGGTGGTGGCCGCCCCCTATGAAATCGATGGCCGTGTGGTGGGCACACTTGGTGTGATTGGTCCCACGCGCATGGCCTACGAACGTGTGATACCGATCGTAGACATCACTGCCAAACTCCTCTCCACGGCCCTGAGTCAGCCCGGCCATGCCCCGCACGGCTAACGTTTCCCTATTTCCTTCATGCTCCCTCTTAAAACCGAACCGGATTACGCCCATGGCACGCCACTTAAAACAGGCGTGTTGTTGATCAACCTGGGCACGCCCGACGCCCCCGATGCGCCGGCACTGCGGCGTTATCTCAAAGAATTTTTGTCGGACCCACGTGTGGTTGAAATACCGAAATTCATCTGGTGGCCGATATTGAATTTCATTATTTTGAATGTTCGGCCGAAGAAGTCTGCGGTGAAGTACGAGTCCATTTGGATGAAAGAAGGCTCCCCCTTGCGCGTTCACACCGAGCGTCAGACCGCGATGGTGGGCTCACTCCTGAAGGAGCGCGGCCTGGATGTTCACGTGGCCTACGCGATGCGGTACGGAACGCCCAGCATCGCGAGCGTGATGGAGTCGATGCGTGCGCAGGGCCTGCGGCGGTTGTTGGTGGTGCCCATGTACCCCCAATACTCGTCGAGCACGACGGCCACCGCATTCGATGTGGTGCTCAATGAGGTGGGACGTATGCGCAATCAGCCGGATCTCCGCCTGGTCCGCAGCTTTCATGATTACGACCCCTACATCGCAGCCTTGGCAGCGCAGGTCGAGCGGCATTGGGCATCCCATGGCCGTGGCGATCTTCTGTTGTTCAGTTTTCATGGGGTGCCAAAGTTTTCGCTTTTAAAAGGCGACCCCTACCATTGCGAGTGCCATAAGACGGCCCGTCTGATCGCTGAAAAGCTCGGGTTGTCGCCGTCGCAGTGGAAGCTTTCGTTTCAGTCGCGATTCGGCAAGGCCGAATGGCTCAAGCCCTATACGTCGGAGGTGTTGGAGTCATTGCCGGCGCAGGGCGTGAAGACCCTGGACGTCATGTGCCCTGGCTTTCCTGCGGACTGCCTGGAGACCCTGGAAGAAATCGCCATGGAGGGCAAGGAGGAGTTTTTGCATGCGGGGGGGCAGGACTATCGTTACATTTCCTGTGTCAACGATGATGAACATGCCATGCATGCTCTCGCAGATCTTGTGCAGATGAATCTGTTGGGCTGGCCGGTTCAGCGCAACGATGCACCAGATGCAAGCGTGTTGAACCTTCAGCGTGCACGCGCGCTCGAGCTCGGCGCAAAGCAGTAAGCGATTACGCCAGCAAATGGCGTAGTGCCAAGGCGGATCGCATTGGCATGGTTGTTGCTGTGAGGCAGGTCAGGCGCAAGCCTTCCCTGATCAACCTCTTTCCTCGTAACGGAGCACAGCATGCAATCGAATCGCAGAAATTTTCTCTCGAAAGGCGCCACCGTGGGTGCCGTTGGGGCCACGACGCTCGGCTTTCCCATGATCGCAAAGGCACAGCAGACGTTTAACTGGAAAATGACGAGTGCCTACCCCAAGGGCTCTCCGTTTTATATGGAGGGACCTGGAAGCGCCACCGATTTAGCCCGCCGCATCAATGAAATGTCCAACGGGCGTTTGCGCATTCAAGTCTTCGGTGCGGGTGAATTGGTGCCAGCATTCGAGGGCTTTGACGCTGTGCGTGCTGGTACGGTCGAGATGAACCATGCGAACAGTTATTTCTGGACCGGCAAGACCTTTGCAGCCCAGTATTTCACTGCCGTTCCGTTTGGATTGAATTTCCAGGGCATGAATGGATGGCTTTACGATGGGGGTGGTATTGGGTTGTGGCACGAAGTCTATGATCCGTTCGGCATGATTGCTTTCCCTTGCGGGAATACGGGCGTGCAGATGACCGGCTGGTTCAAAAAAGAAATCAAGTCTGTCGCCGACTTAAAAGGACTCAAAATGCGGATTCCAGGCCTCGCGGGTAAGGTCTATGCGAGCCTCGGCGTTGATGTCAAGGTACTGCCAGGCGGTGAAATTTTTCCGGCATTGGAGCGGGGTGTGATCGATGCAGCGGAGTTTGTTGGCCCATTCCAAGACCGTCGTCTGGGGCTGCATAAGGCCGCCAAGTACTACTACACCACGGGTTGGCATGAGAGCGCCACTGTGTCGGAGCTCTTGATTAACAAGGCGGCTTGGGCCAAGTTGCCGAAAGATCTCCAGCAGATCGTAGAGAACGCCTGTGCAGCATGCAATGTGATCAGCGAGGGGTGGTGCCAGCGAAACAACGCAGAAGCCATGCAGGATTTGATCAAGAATCAGAAGGTGATTGCCCGGCCGCTGCCAGATTCCGTGATCAAGGCGCTGAAAGAGGAGACTCGTAAGGTCTTGGCCGAGAACGTTGCCAAGGATCCTCTGACCAAGAAGGTGCATGACTCGTATATGGCATTTAAGTCGAAGTTCGATGCCTGGTCGAACTACAGCGAGTTGCCTTACCACACCAAAGTCCGTACGTAAGCCGCGTTTCGCAGGGGGAGAATGTGTATGAGCCATGCGGTGGCTGGACTTGTTGCGCGTATTGAATGGCTGATCGACCGGATAGGGCAGGCTGCATCACTGCTTGCCCTGGTCATCATCGTGCTGATGGCGTGCAACGTTATTCTGCGTTACACCCTGAGTCTGGGCACCGTCTGGGCCCAGGAGCTGGAGTGGCATCTGCTGGCAGCCTTGATTCTGCTTGCCATGAGCTATGCCTTGCAACGGGGCGATAACGTACGCGTAGATATTTTTTATTCGAAGTACTCACCCGAGGCAAAGCGGCGCGTTGATCTCGTGTCGGCAGTGCTCACCATGGTGATCGCGGTGATCATGATGGCGCTGTCCTGGCGGTATGTGGGGCAAGCGTTTGCAATCGATGAGCGCTCGCCGGATCCGGGTGGCATTCCGATGCGTTGGGCCCTTAAAGGCCTGCTCCCACTGGGCTACGGACTTTTGTTTTTACAGGCATTGGGCGAGTTTTTGAAACGCTGGTCGGCTGGCCACTCCGACAATATGGGGGATGCACATGCCAAGCTTTGAAATTCTCGCCGTGCTGATGCTGGTCGCGTTTTTCATCATGCTGATGATCGGCATTCCAGTGGCGATCAGCATCGCCACCGTTGGCTTTGTTTTCGGTGGTTTGGGCTTTGGCGCTACGTTATTCAACTTATTGCCTGCTCGGCTCTTCGGTGTGGTGACCGGCTACCAATGGCTGGCGATACCGTTGTTTGTATTTATGGGGGTGATGCTCGAAAAGTCCCGCCTTGCCGATGATCTTTTGGATGTCATGGGCCATTTGGCGGGGGGCGTGCGCGGTGGCATGGCCGTGGGCATTATTTTGTTCGGCGTGTTGATGGGGGCTACCACGGGAATTGTTGGGGCCACGGTGATTACCCTTGGGCTACTCACACTGCCTACGCTCATTCGGCGCGGATACAACAAATCCATTGCCTGCGGTGCGATCTGTGCCTCGGGCACGCTGGGCCAGATTATTCCGCCGAGCCTGATTTTGATTCTTCTGTCTGACATCATGCAGCAGTCGGTGGGCACTTTGTTTGCTGCGGCGGTAGGCCCGGGGTTGTTATTGGCTGTGGTCTATATCGTGTTTATCTTAGTCCTGGGTTGGATGAAGCCTGATCTCATGCCCCCGATGCCACGGGAAGAGCGTGATGCTGTGACGCGGCGACAGCTCTTTATCCGGTTTTGGAAGGTGGTGGTGCCACCGATCTCGCTGGTGGTGGCAGTGCTCGGATCGATCATTGGCGGCGTGGCAGCTCCGACCGAGGCAGCGTGCATGGGCGCCCTGGGTTCAGTGCTGATTACTGCTGTTTCAGGCCGGCTGAAGTGGGTGATGCTTCGTGATGTGGCCCGTGAGACCACCAAGATCACCGCCATCATGATGTTTATTTTGATGATGGCCCAGGTGTTTGCATTGGCCTTCCGTGGGCTGCACGGCGAAGATCTGATCACGAAGATGTTTGAGTTTTTGCCGGGTGGCGTTAACGCGGACATCTGGTTTCTGATGCTGATTATTTTTGTGCTTGGGTTTTTTATCGAATGGATTGAGATTAGTTACATTGCAGTGCCGTTGTTTCTGCCGGTGCTGCTATCTCAAGGCGTGGACCCCATTTGGCTTGCCATGCTGATCACTGTGAACCTGCAGTCCTCGTTTCTAACCCCGCCGTTTGGTTGGGCCCTCTTTTATTTAAAGGGTGTGGCGCCACCCGGTGTCACGATCAGCGATATTTACAAAGGGGTGGTGCCATTTGTTCTTATGCAGGCGTTGGCGCTGGTGATTCTGTTCTTTTACCCCCAGATCGCGTTGTGGCTGCCAAAGGCGATTGGTTGGTAATTTACGAAGGGAGATTCGTGTGTCGTTTTCATCATTAGGTGTTCGCGGTATGGCGGTTGCGCCGCACGCATTAGCTGCCGAATCTGCGGTGGATGTGCTGCGTGAGGGTGGCAATGCTCTTGAAGCGATGGTCGCGGCCGCCGCCACGATTGCAGTCGTGTATCCCCACATGAATTCGATTGGTGGCGATGGGTTTTGGGTGATGCGTGGCCCGAACGGTCAGGCGGGAGGCATTGATGCCAGCGGTGCCGCAGGGCTCAAGGCAACCCATGCCTGGTATGCCGATCAGGGCATTGCCGGAAAGATCCCGTTTCGTGGCGGTATTGCTGCGTTGACCGTGGCCGGTACGATCTCAGGGTGGGGCAGGGCCCATGCGCTCTCACGCCAAGCCCTTGGGGGGCGTCTATCGCTTTCTCGGCTGCTCTCGGATGCTGTGTTCTATGCGGAGCACGGTATTCCCGTGACGGCAAGCCAGGCGGCAAGCACGCAGGCCAAGCTTCCCGAATTGAGTGCGATTCCAGGGTTCGCGGAGACCTTTTTGGTGGGCGGCAAGGTTCCGGCTGTGGGCTCACGCTTCACACAGCCGCGGCTGGCACGAACGTTGGCTCGTATTGGCAAAGAGGGTACCGATACGTTTTACCGTGGTGGGCTCTCCAAGATGCTTACCAAAGAGCTGCAGCATGTGGGCAGTCCGCTCACGGCGATTGATTTAAACCGGCATCAGGCCCAGCTCGTCGATCCGCTGACCACGTCGGTAAAAACCGCGTCGGCTTCGTCCGGGGGATCGGCGCAGCTGTTCAATATGGTGCCGCCGTCCCAGGGTGTGATTTCGTTGATGATCCTTGGCATCTTGGATCGGTTGAAGGGATGGGACCTGGATCCCGAGGGCCCTGACTTCATCCATGCTCAGGTCGAGGCAACGAAATTGGCGTTTCGTGTACGCGATCAACACCTCACGGACCGTGCCTTTATGAAGCGCACACCGGCCTCGCTTTTGGAGCCGGCCTTCCTTGATCGTCTCGCCGCGGAGGTCGACATGATGCGTGCCGCGCCGTGGGGTTCGGTGTCAAAACCCGGAGATACGATTTGGATGGGTGTTGTCGACTCAAACGGCAT
>JACCDX010961977.1_pt1 | contig 66680 bp, 59 predicted proteins | sample 7449681 | NCBI WGS metagenome assembly JACCDX01 (sample SAMN15323450, study PRJNA562643) | freshwater metagenome | isolation source: river surface water | place: USA:Blue River Watershed | collected 2017-08-18
AATAAATCTAACCATTTATCAATAAATTGATATCTCCAAGTTTTACAAATATCACATCCAATCCATTTTTTATTTGTATGATATTTAATATAAAAACTATCCATAAAGTCCATACATAATATAAAAATAATTTTAATTATAGGACGAAAAGGAAGTTTATATAATAATACCATTATTATGAATCTTAATAACATCGCTTCATAAATTATATCCATTAATTCTCACTCTATTTTTAATGAATATTTATTAAAAAATGATTACAAATTTAAGTAATTTATTTGTTCAATCATATTTAATTTTTTATCCCTACTTAAATTACTCATTTCCTTTTCTTATCTACTTTTGCATGCGATTTTATTCTTTCTAAAAGTTTTACTCTTTTTTCTAATCCTTTCTTATCTGGTGAATATGCCCACATAATCATATTGATATGCATTTTTGTTGGTAAATCTTTTAATTCTCCTTCTTTATGATATAATGGTATCTTCATTCTTTTCATTTGACCATATTTTCCTTTCACTTCTATTTCTCTCTTTCTTTCCCAATTTACTCCTTCTGGTTTATCTTTTCGACAAGGTAATTCTTTCATTTTAGAACCATCTCCTTTATATTCTCGATATACTACTAAAAAACCTTTATCACTTGTAGTGGGTTTCTCAAGTCCTCTTGCTTTTCTTGATATATTATAATATTCTGCTAATTTTTCATATGCATTGATTAAAGATAAAGGTAAATAAGGAAGTGAAGATTTACCACCTTTTTTCTTTTTATATTTTGATAACCATGAATAATATATTTTCATTGCATCACGCATCTCTTTTGTTTGATGAGGATGATATTTCGCACGTTGATACATGGTTTGTACAATACGATATTGTTCAATAGGTGTAAGATGTTGAATTTTTTCAAGTGTATATTCTGCTTTCGATGCATCTTTAAATCCTAATCCATGAATCGTTGTTTCAGGATGTGCATCTGTATATAAATTAATTGATTTCTTTTCAACTTTACCCATAGGCATATGATTAATAGTAGAAAGAAGTTGAGGAATACAATGAGGTTTATTCGTCACCCATTTTAATTTTTCATCATAACCATAAAGTTTAATTTCAAATAATTGGTGTCGAGAAGTGACTTTTTCAATTTGAACAAGAATATTTCGTTCATTACATTCTTTTTTGTAATTGTGATAATCATTCATAAATGTAATTTTCTTTTTTTCAAAATCAGGAGAATAACGAACTTTTACAATTCTTTTCATGTTCTATCTTTTCTTATGAAATTAGTTTTCAATATAAAGAAAATTTTAAAAAAAGAGAAAGAAGAATGGACGAAGAGATATCATATTATTCTATTTATCATGAATTACAGAAAAAACTTATCATACCAAGACCTGTTTTTATAAGTAAAATGATTCCTAAAATACCGAGAGAAAATCATAAAGGAAATAAGGAATATAAATTGAAATTAAATTATAATCCTTTGGATAAGACGGAATTAAGAGAACAGAGGGAACAGAAGAAGAAAGAGAAGATAGCAACACAATTATTTTATCGTTTATTGGAAGGAAATGGAAAGGCAATTTATATTATAGGAGTGAGAGATAATGGAGAGAATATAGGAATATCTTTAAAAGAGACATTTGAATCGATTCATTTTTTGATAGATAGTTGTAAAATAATTCAAGCAAAAATTCGAAATATAAATATATATTTGGGAAAAGAGGGATATATTACGACATTAAGAATTCATCTTACAGTCGATACAAATTATAGTTTATTACTTTTTTGAAAGAGATTTAAAAAAAATGAAAAAAGAAAAAATAAATCTCATTCAATTGTATAAGAATGGAAGCACAGAATAACATTAATTTGTCGGTGAAGAATAATAATTCGAAAAACAATTCGAATCAAAAAGTAAATATCAAAATCAATGAGAAAAAGAAGAATAATAAGAGTGAGGCATCCAAAAAAGATGAAAAACGTATTTTCACTTTAGTTGATCCTCTTATTACTTATAAAGAACTTCATGGTAAAGCTGTTAAAAGTAAAGACCCTCGTGGTAATTATAGTGATGTGACTCCCGGAGGTGCTGCAAGAAAAATGTTCCGTCGCATTGCTCGTTCTCGTCAATTAGAGAGATTTGTTGCAGAGGGTAAAGTTGGACAGAATGGTACTATTAACAAGACTGTAAAAATTGCAAATGTAGTAAAGGGTGCTGATAAGAATGTTGTATTTTCTATGATGGAAGTGGATAAGAATGGAATGGAAATTAAGAGATTTTACTATAAAGGTTCGAATAAGTTAGATGAGCCAATTATGGATAAATTTATTGGATTTAATAAGAAGACGGGTAAAAAGAAGACAAGTGTGCAATATGTGATTCCTTCCATTATGTCGATTACAAAGGAGGAGTATGAATCGAAGAAGAAGAATTTTAGTTAAATGAAATTTATTTTTTTAGTTATTTTTTCTATTTATTGAGAAGAAAATAGAAAGAAAGAATAGGTGGATTGTTCTCATGAGTGTATCAAATCAATTAGCACGTAAAACAAGTATTCATGATATTCTAAGAACAAATTATAATGAGATTTTTGAATATTATCAAAAAGGTATTTATCCTGCTACGGAAAGAATTATTGTGATTGGAGATATACATGGTGATTATAACGCCTTCATCAATGTGTTAAAAAAATCAAATATTATTAATTCAAATTTAGAATATATTGGTGGAAAAGCACATGTTGTTCAAGTAGGTGATATATTAGATAGAAAGCCTCGTGATGAAGATGGTAGTGATGAAGATAGTGAAGCAAAAATTATATCTTTAATTATGGAACTTCAAATTAAATCTTATTTGCAAGGGGGTGGATATCATGCTGTTTTAGGAAATCATGAATTAATGAATGTGATGGGTCAATTTGATTATGTATCACCTATGGGATTAATGCATTATGGGGGACATGGTGGAAGGAGATTATATTTTAAACCGGGGGGTACAATAGCAAATTATTTTGCATGTGGATGGAATCCTTTGGTAAAGATAGGTGGATGGTTATTTTGTCATGGAGGAGTAAGTAAAAAGATAGCAGAGAAATATAAGATTCAGGATATTAATTATATTATGAGAGATTATTTGTATGGAAATGAAGAACATAAAAACCGAAAATATTTTGATGAATTATTTATGAATTCACAATCGATATTATGGAATCGTGATTTTTCAAGTGACCATCATCAATCAACGTATCAAAAATTAAATGATGATTTAAATACAGTTTGTAAGAATTATCAAGTAAAAAGAATATGTAGTGGTCATACACCTCAAATGAAAGGAATTAAACATCGATTTAATGGAAGAATTTTTAATGTAGATACTGGTATGTCATCTGCATTTGGTAAAAAAAATGATGAAATGGAGAGAATCCATTTTATGGAAATATGGAATGATTCCCAAAAAATAAGAATCTATTAAGAATATTTTTCTACATACAATGTAGATAAGTATATTCATTATGCAACCAAGATGTTTTTTTCAAATACCACGCGGTGAATCCAATCGATATGTTTATGTATTTCAATATTATCCCAAATTATTAGGATATAAAGTAACTTTAAAAGTTTTGATGGCGAATAAGGTAAATTATAAAAATGTGAGTACAGTTTTTGTGTCACAGAATAATGTGATGCAATATATTAATACAACCGTTGCATTAACCTATTAAATTTATTTTTTGATATAAAAATCTAAAATACAGATAAGGTATTTTTGAAATGTTTATTTTCCCATTTTTAAAAAAGAAAAGAAGAAATATTCGAAGAAAGGGTGGAAAACCAAAACAAGAGGAGAAAGAAAGAAAAGTGAAACCGATTGTTTCCATTTCACAAATTCCTCGTATTGTAAAAAATGAAAGATTACGATTATGGATATGTAGTTATGGTGGTTCAGGTACAAATTTACTTGCTGATTATTTATCTAAAAAAAAAAAATTTCAAAAAACATGGATTTGGAAGAATTCTTTATGTCATTTTCCACATTTTATCAATTTAGGAATCCCTACTATTTATATTTATGATGACCCTCGCAAATCCTTTTTTTCAATGAAACGAAGAGGAAAAGGATATTGGGATGTCAATCAACGAAAATTAAATAATGATAATAATACTCCATTAAGTGATGAAAATTTATTTAAGAGTATGATACAACAATGGAAAGAATGGGTAAAACATGCAAATGAGAAGAATGTATTATTTCTTGATTTTCGACATTTTTTCACAGAGGAGACAAAAAAAAAGATACAATCTTTTTTAAAGATTTCTATTCAAGATTATCCTGTTTATAAACCATCCAATCGAAAATATGATTATTCACAATATCAAGATTTATTTTCAAAATATGAAAATGAAATTCAAGAAATACTTCAATTTTATGAGAAAAGTAAAAGTCCCAATCAACAAGAATTGATTGAACATGTGGAACAAAAAAATGAGAATTAAAAAAGAATGAATACTATCATACAAAGAATGTCTTTATTACAATATCGTTTGCTTGATGAAGAGAAAACATTGCAAAATGAATATCTTTGCAAACTATATCTTCAAGATGAATATAAAATGAAAATTGAATGTGATTATTCTATTCCTATTTTTGTTGAATTTTTTATTCCTCCATCTTATCCTTTATCAATGCCAAAAATTATGATTCAAATCAAACATCATGATTATCGGAAAAATATAGAAAATTGGTGTAGAAAGATGGAATTCAATGAAGATATTGAAAGAAATATAAAATCTTTTGTAGTCGAAAAAAATAAAGAATATTCATTCCATCAATATATTCATTTTTTATTACATCAAACAAATAATCAAAAAATAATTGAATGGTATGATTCATATCGAAAGTATTTTGGTCAGGGATATACACATCGTGTATCTATTCAAAATATAATGAAACGAATCAAAGAACTTTTTGATATGCAATGTTTATAAGATAGTTAAATGTTTAGGATAGAAATAACGTACAGATTTATATTTTTCATACAGATGCATTAATTCTTCAATATATATTTTTTTTAGTTCATTGATATCATCTTCTGTGATAATATCTTTTTTAATAACTGGAATCGGTTTTCCTATTACAGTAAAATAATCAGGTTTTGTACGAAAGATTTGAAATAGGTTATTGATTTCTTTTTGAAGGAAAGAGAGAGAGGGAAATGGAAGAGAGAGATTGAAAAAAGGAAGATAAATGGAATCTATTTGATTGGGATAAATATTGATTTCACCAAAAGTATAACTTGGAATAATGGAAGTTCCTGTTTTTAATGCAATTTCAAAAATACCTTTTCGTGAAGATACATATATCTGTTCTTCTTCTGCATTCGGTTCAATATTCATTTCTTTGACACCACCTAACCATATTCCTATGGATTCTTTTTTATCTAAAATAGATTCAATATTTTCACGAGAACACGTTTGAAATTGGAAAATATCAAAAAGGGGAGAGACAAAAGGATAATAATGAATGAAAGGATGGGTGACATGATGTATCTTCTTTTTATCTTTTATCTTCATTTGAAATTCTTGCGAACAGATACTTAAAAAACTTCCTAAAGGAACCATTCGATGTGGATTCCACATATAAATATAAGATTCATTCTCTTCTATTTTACTCTCCTCATCAAAATGTATCCTTCCTGAATAATATTCAAAAACAGATGATATAGATTTCTTTAAGTACTCTTTCATTTTATAAAAAATGGGAGGAATTTTCCAAAGTAGGATGAAGAGTAAAAGAAGGATATATTGTTTATTTTCGATATAATGATATGCGAGTATAATCATAAATACGGTGAGTGAAATGATATTGAGGGAAATGAAAGAAATAAGAGAAGAGAATACATCGATATGTTTGGGGGGAAGGATGGGTTCTTTGAGGTGATAATCAAATTTACGAAGATAAGTTTCACTGGTTATGGGTTGATGATAATGTATTTGATGTATTTTTTTATTTTTTTGTAGAAGTTTTGCAAGAGAATCATGATATTTATCGAAATGGGAAAGAATCCATTTGGGTGGTTGAGAAGAATAAGAAGATTGGAAGGAGGGGAGTGATGTATTTAAAAAGAGAAATTGATGCATATGGGGAGGGAACTCATATTTTTGTTGAAAGATAAGAAAAAAGATGGGAAAGATGGAAGAGAAAGAGGATAGGGAGAGGATAGATGGAAGAGATTGTTTTTGTTGAAAGAGAGAGAAGAGAGAGAGAGGGAGTGTATGTTGGGAGATGATACCCCGTTCGTCTTCACCGAGGGAGATAGGAAGATAGAATATTTTGTGAGATGATTTTGGGGTAATTTTATGAAAGAAATGTTTTTTGAGAAGTTTGTGAAATGGAAAAGAAGGATGGATGGAATCGATATCACAACAGAGGGATATGGGTTTTTGGAGGGAGAATAGAATTTTAGAGAGAGAAGGAATGGAATTGAAAGAATGGAGGAAAGGGAAAGAGGGTAGATGGAAGAAGATATGATGAATTTCTTGTTGAAGGAAAGAGATGATTTGTGGATTTTTTAGATTATGAAATTCGAGAAAATGAAGAAAGGGGGTAGAAGGAGGATAGAGATATTGGAGGTGATAGGATTGGATATATTGAATCCAAAGTTCATGGATGGGAGTAGAAGGTGGAGTTTCGAGGATGATATAAATTTGGAATTGGTGATTAGGGAGGGAGTGAATGTGGTGGATAAGATGGCTAATAAGAAAGATGGAGAAGTGGGAAGTAGGTAAAAAGAAAAGTAAGTGCATAATAGGGACTTAAAGAGAGTATAGAAAAAAAGGTGAAAAAAGAGACGTAGATAAAATCTAAAGAGAGAGTATAGAGAGAGAATGAAATTTTTCGAGAAGCCAAGTATGAAGAATGTGGGACAATATATTTTATATTTTGTTATCTTTTTAGTGATATTATTTGTAATAAGTAAATTTGTGAGAATGGAAGATATGAAGGAGAGATTTGGTGACTTTGCACCTTATAATCATCCTGAGTTAGAGAAAGCAAAAGTGCAAGATAATATATTGATGGATATGAGATTGCAAGAGTGGGAGAAACAGAATTCATGTGATGGTGGATATATAAAATTGGGATTACCTCCACGAAATCCTTTATATAATTATCCTTCTTTATCTTTTCATCCCATGGAATCACCAGAAGAGGAAGCAAAAGTGGTATATGGAGATGTGTTTGATAAGAATTATAGAGTGGGAATCATGGGAGATGTTTAAAAGAAAAGATATTTTGATGATAGAATATATATAAAAATAATTTATATGTATCAAAAATAAATATATATGAATAAAATAGGAAGATGAAGGTACATTCGAAGATGTTAAAACATATAAAAAAGGTGAATATGAAATATGTATATATTGTATTATTTGTAATATTAATAGTATGTATGATATATTATATGTATCATAATAAAAATATAGTTATGGAAAAATATGATAATGATAATGATTTTATGGAATTTATAAAGAATCATATATTTTATAATGAAAAAGATGAAAAAATAGACCATAAAAATAATGAAATCGATGAGCAATATCAGGCATATAAATTTATAAAACCCAATGATGTGGTATTAGAACTTGGTGGAAGATATGGTACAGTTTCAGTTGTAATAAATAAGATGGTGAATGGTAATAGTAACCATGTAGTAGTTGAACCTGATGAGAATATAATTCCATCATTAGAGAAGAATAAGACTATAAATAAGAGTAATTTTACGATATTACCGAAATTTATATCGAATAAAAAGAAGAAAATAATATATGATGGATATGGAACGAGAGTAGAAGATAGTGAAAATGATGAAGGGAATAATAAAAAAATAAGTTATCAAGAATTTAGGGAGATGTATCCTCAAAATTTTAATGTATTGGTTGCAGATTGTGAGGGTTGTTTATGTGAATTTTTGGAAATGATGGGTGATGATTTTAATAAATTAACCAAAGTAATATTTGAAGCTGACCAGACACATTTATGTGATTATGAGAAGATAAAAGAGAAGTTAAAAAATGCAGGATTTGTGGAGAAAGATAATAATCATAATTTTAGATTTGTATATGTAAAAGGTGAATAAGAATATTTTTTTGGGGTTCGCCTAAAGGCTCAAGAGGACCGATGATAGGCTCGGGGCAGGTGGGCTTCGCCCATCCAGCCCACTCGCACGGGCCTTCGGCCCTGCGAATTTCCTCCCGAATTATGGAGAGAATACCTGCATTGATAAGCGTAGCGATGTCTTTTTTGTGAAAATCAATTTAAAAGTATGTTTTGAAATATTTTTTCAAAACATAGAATAGAGGTTATGAACAATAATAATAATACTATAAAAAGTAATACTGCAAGTATTGGAAATAACGAAAATAATCAAAAATCAAATAGTATCAATCAAATATATGAAAATGATATTTATACAGATGAACCATTTTATGAAAAAAAAAAACAAGAATTTTCAATGATTGATGATTATTTAAAACGCAAAAAAAATGTGATACAAAAATTTAAAGAAAATGTAATTGAACACAAAGAAGAGTATATTCAAACACTACAACAGATTTTGCTAAAATATGGAAAATCATTTGAACAAGATGGAAATGAAATTGATTATATTGATATTTATAAAAATTATATTCGAGTCATGGTATTGTTATTAAATGCAGATGAACAAATAAAATATTTATTTCAAAATGTATTAGAATCTAATTTTCAACTTGATTCTTTTTATGCACCTTTTTCAAAAGATATTCAAATTGATAAAAATACAAACGGACAAATTATATTTTTTGATATTCATATAAGTAATATTTCTCATCAAGATACAAGATTAACATCACACATGATTATGTTTGGAGAATACATGCATTTTGTAATTTTTAAAGATTATTTTATAAATAATCATAATCAAAAAGCAAATAGGATAAATAATGTTCAATTAAATATAAATTACCAAAATCGAGAAATTATCGTGAATATAGAAAATAAGATTCAATTCAATATATTTGAATTATTGAATTATTGTATGAAATTTATTATTTCTTCAAATTCTATTAATTTTCTTTATTATGATAATTATAAATTTATATTTGATTTTTTAAATATTCCAGAATTGCAAACCATTGAAAATTTAATTTTATTAATTCGAAATTTAAGACCTATCAATGTATTAAATGTAAATCTTATTAAAAAAAATGAACAAGACCCTGATTTATATAGATTAGGAACAAGAACTATTGCTGATGATATTACTCTAAATTCATTTATGATAGATAATATATTTTCGCTTGGACACTTTAATATTTTATTTATGTTTGTTGTATATAATATTATAAAAAATCAAAATTTATCAAAAGATAATTTTTATTATCTAAAATATAATATTAATGATGTCTTATTTGACATAATAAATAAAAATCACGAATATGCATTTACAGCATCTTCTTTAAGAAAATTACCTGAATTATTTGATAAAAAAGAAATAATAAAAATACAAAAATTAATGACAAAATCAAAATTAAAATTAAATGAAGAACAATATTTATATATATCTGAATCAAATATACTTAGTAATCGACAAAAAAAAATTAATCAATTTAATGAATTATTTACATATCTTATTTCAATCCAAAATACAATTTTAAAACAAATAAATACAGAAAATTATTTTTTATACTCAATTCAATCACCTAAAATTATCAATATAGGAAGATATTTTAATATCGCACAATATCCAATATTTTATCATTTTGATATACCATCAAATTTATTTATAAATAAAGATAAATTAAGAAATCAATATCAACAAATTTTTCAATCCTTTCAAAAACCAACTATTTTATATTTGCAAAAAATAAAACTTATTCAATATATTTATTTTTTATGTAAAATGAATGATGAAATACAAAAAAATAAAACAAAAGATATTGATATCATTTTTGAAGAACAAAAAAAGAATATTTTAGAAAGGGAAGAGATTCTCTTTCTTCAACAATTTTTACCACAAAATCAACGCACAAATGATATTGAACAATTAAATTCTTTTATCGATTCTTCTATTTTAGAACCCATTCAACAACTGTTAGAAAAGAAATATGAATATTTTGATTTATGTCTTTTTTATTATTCTTTTTTCAATTATATGAATTTGTACCAAGTTTCCATTTCTTTACATAATCATATATCCAAACGTATTCGAAATTTAAATAATAAATCCAAAATACAAAGTATTGATAATATTGTAAAATATATGATAATTGATTATATGGGTTATTTAAGACCTCAAACAAAAGAAATTCTAAAAAAAAAATGGATAAAAGAGAATGAAAATATTATATATCAAAATATGCAACAATTATATAATTATAATTATGGAAAAATAAAAGAGGGAAAAATAAACATCAATCAACAAAATAAAAATCATATACAATTTGGAAATATTTTTCAAACAAACATAAATAATTCAACTTCTTTAAATACAACTCAACGTCAATCTTTATACACAGTACCAAATAATTGGAAAGAAATTTCACAAAATGAAAGAAATCGTAATTTGAAAGAAGAAGCTCAATCCAAGAAAAATATATTTGAAAGAATGGATAAAATAAATCGTTCTATACAACAAAAAATCCAAACACAAAAATATAAATATGATGAAATGAAAAGAATTATTCAAAGAACTGAACAAAAATATAAAAATATAGAACCTGATTTAATTCAAATATATAAAACTTCAAATATAAATCAATTACAAAAAATTTATGAAAAAACACAAAATCAAGATTTGAAAGATTTTTTAAATACAAAATCAAAACTAAACAAATTAAAACAACAATTAAAAAATTATGAACAAACAATTAAACCTGTATTGAATAAAACTTTAAATGATATTAAAAAAGAAAAGATTGAATATGATGAAAAATTAAAAAAAATATTCATTCTTCATGAAGATATTTCTATCAAAAAAAAGAACCAGAAAATACTAAAAGATATTTATGATAACTTTTTTTTTACGAGATTTATCACTCAACTACCTAATCATGTAAATCCACTTTATGCAACAACATTTTAATTCTTTATACCCATTTTTTCTATCAAAAATCTTTGATATTTAAAAAAAGAATATTCATTTTATAAAATGAAAAATCCAATGAGTGAATTTGTCACTATCTTTCAAAAAGATATCTCTCCTGTTGGAGAGATTCCTGATCAAGACCAAGCTATGCAATTTCCTTTTCCTCTCGATTCCTTCCAAAGAGAAGGGATTTATCGTATTTATCGTGGTGAAAATGTATTCATTACTGCACATACAGGTTCTGGTAAAACTGTATTAGCTTTATATGCCATAGCAGAATGTTTTCGTTTAAACAAAAAAGTCATTTATACCAGTCCAACCAAGAGTTTATCCAATCAAAAGTATGCTGAATTTGTTGAAAAATTTGGTGGAAAAGATAAGATTGGGATTTTAACAGGTGATATTAAAATGAATCCTGATGCACCTTGTCTCATTATGACTACTGAAATTCTTCGTAATCTTCTCTATCGTGATGTTATGGAAAATCAAGTATTACCTTCTCAATCTGTTTCACTTCAAATTAGTGAGATTGGTGCTGTCATTTTTGATGAAGTTCATTATATTAATGACCCTGAACGAGGTCGTGTATGGGAAGAAGTATTTATATTGTTACCTCGTGAAATTACATTAGTATTATTATCAGCAACCATTGATAAACCCGAAGATTTTGCAGGATGGTTAGGTGATTTAAAACAGAAACCCATTCATTTAATTCCTACATCTCATCGAGTTGTTCCATTACGTCATTATTTTTGGAATGTGGATAGAAAAGAAAAAATAGGATTGTTGATGGAAGATGGTATATTTAAGAATTATGATAGAATTAAACAAGGATATAAAAGACAAGATATCAATAAAATCATGCATGGATTGATTGAGAATCTTCAGGAAGAACAATTATTACCTGTTCTCTTTTTTACTTTTTCCAGAAAAAAATGTGAAAAATTATGTCAAAGTGTTCAAGGGATTCGTCTTTTAAATCATCTCGAAGAAGCTGAAGTTCGCCGTATCTTCCATCATTATATGCATCCTTATGCTTCTACTTATGAAATGATTCCACAATATCAACAGATTTATGATTTATTACGAAGAGGAATTGCTTATCATCATAGTGGTTTAATTCCTATTTTGAAAGAGATTGTGGAAATTATATTTGGAAAAGGATTAATTCGAGTTTTATTTGCAACAGAGACTTTTGCTGTGGGTGTGAATATGCCTACCAAAACAGTTGTTTTTAGTGAATTGGAAAAATATGATAAACGAGGAAGACGTTATTTACGAACAGATGAATATCTACAAATGAGTGGAAGAGCAGGAAGACGAGGATTAGATAAAGTTGGAACTGTGATTTTATTACCTACTATGGAACTTCCAGCACAAGGACAGATGAGAGAGATGATGACAGGAAAGAGTCCTCGTATTAAATCGCAATTTATTCCAAGTTATCAATTTATATTGAAAACATATCGAAATGAAGAAGGGAAAGCAGAATATTTTTTGAATCAAACATTGAGAAGGAAAGAAGATGAGAGAATTCAAAATACGATTCAAGAAGAATATGAGAAGAGTTTGATGGAATTTGAGAGGATGAAAACAGAATATTCATGGAATGAGGAGATGGAGACATGGATAGAAATGTATCGAAAAAATGAGAAGAAATTGGGAGATAGATTTATGGTGATAAAAGGGAAAGATAGAAAGAGAGTAGAAGAAGAACAGAAAATGATAGAAATGAAACAAGGTTTTCGTGAAAATTATCAACGATATGATACTTTTCTGCAAAAAAAGAAAGAAGTTGAAGATTTACAATATGAAATGGAATATTATGAAAGAGCGATGATAGAATGGAAAGAGAAGATACATCGCATTTTATTAAAAATGAATTATCTTCGTGAAATGGATGGAAAGATTGAATTATGTGAAAGAGGAATTACTGCAACTTGTATTGGTGAAGTTGATGAGATTTTATTAACAGAAATGATTCATGAAGGTTTATTGGATGGAATGAGAATGGAGGAGATAGTGACAACATTATCTATGTTTATCACAGATGTGGATAAATTGGGAGATGAGATAACAGAGAGAGAGATGGATATACCAGATAGAATTAAAATGGTATATCGAAGAATGAAAGAGATAGGAAAGGAATGGATGGGAGAAGAAGATGTAGAATCTCTACAAATTCATATTGATGATTATTATGAAAATTGTATTTCGAAAGATTTATTTGAATTAACATGGATTTGGGTAAATGGAGGAACAATAGCAGAATTATATCAAAATACAGAGATGTATGCAGGTAATTTTGTAAGAGCTATGTTAAGATTAAATCAAGTATGTGAAACCGTAGAAAAGATATATATGATGATGGGTAGATTAGAGATGGTGAAAAGAATGGAAGGATATCAAGAGAGATTAATACGAGATTTTACAACTGTATCATCTTTATATGTAAAATAAAATTTGGATATAAAGAAAAAGGTAGATAATGGAAAGAGTTGAAAATGACAAGTAATCGTTGTATAGGATTTGGAAAGAAACATCGTTGTAGAGGAAGAATTGCAGAAGAGAGGGAGAATCAATATTTTTGTTGTAAAGACCATGAAGCCTTTAATATGGATTTTTTTGTAAATGGATGTTGTATGTGTTTAGAAAAGGATATACCAAGAAAAGAGATAAAGATGTTACGATGTGGTCATGTATTGCATAATCCATGTTATTTAGAATGGTTATCTTTTTCAACATATAAAACGAAAGTGTGTATAGTATGTAGAAGAGAGATGGAAAAAGAAAAGAATAATGAAGAGAGAATAGTAGGAGATTGGATAATAAAAAAGAATGGAGTAAAATGTGGGATAGAAGAGGGTGATGGATATTATATACATGATTATATACAAGATTTGAAGAAAGATACAAAGATAAAAAATGATGGAAAGAATATAAGTTTTTGAAATTCGTAAAAATTGGATATAAAAAAAAACCAAAAGGATAGAATAGAATTGAAAATGGAAGAACCACAACAAGTCTATCAAGAAAAGAGATTAAAACATAAATGGGTATTATGGTTTCATCGTGTAGATGATGATAATTGGAAACCAGAGAGTTATAAGAGGGTATATGAGATAGAGACATATGAGGATATTATATTTGTATTTCGTGAAATCCCGAATATTACATCAGGAATGTTTTTTATTATGAAAGATGGAATCTTTCCAACGTATGAGGACCCTAAAAACATCAATGGTGGATATTGGTCATTAAGAATTGCAAAGAAGGATTCATTTGATACATGGCAGAAACTTTTGTATTATTTATGTGTGGATAGGATAACAAAGGATGAGAGAACGAATGAGATGATAAATGGTTTAACGATATCTCCAAAAATCAATAATTGTATATTTAAGATTTGGAATAATAATTATAAGGGGATGAAAGCGGATGCATTGAGAGTGGATATTGAGAATGTGCATTTAGAGGATACATTTTATTTGCGTCATCATGCAGATAATTAGGAATTGAGAATTTGAATTAATTTTTGAATTTCTTGTGTAGAACCGAGAGCAATGGGAGTTTTTTGGTGGATATGAGTGGGTGTTATATCGAGAATGCGTTGAGAAGAAGAGCTGGTGATGGCTATACCACCAGCTTCTTCGGTGAGAAAGGCCATAGGGAAGCATTCATAGAGGATGCGAAGTTTTCCATGAATATTTTTTTTATCACTGGGATAACAAAAAACACCACCATAAAGTAATGTGCGATGAACATCAGCAACCATAGACCCTATATATCGTTGTGTATATTTGGTATATAAAACTTTATATTGTTGAATCCATAGTTGGATGGGGGATTCCCAGAGTTGGTGATTTGCTTCATTGATGGAATAGATAAGTTTTGGTTGAGAGGGTAATTGTATTTTGCCGACACAGATATATTCACCGATAGAAGAATCTAAAATGAAACGATAGACACCTGTATTTTTGCCGAAAGAAATGACCATTTCAGTAGCAGGTCCATAAAGAATGTATCCAGCACATAGAATAGAATCTCCTTTTTGAAATTCTTCTCCATTATCAAGAAAAATGGAAAAGATAGTACCAACACAGCAATTGCAATCAATATTAGAAGAACCATCTAGAGGGTCAAATGCAACAATATAAGGACCTTGATATTCAGTTGGAATCAAAATCTTTTCATCATTCTCTTCACTTAATAAATAGGAGCAAGAACGGGAATGGGTAAGATGTTCAATCATAATTTCATTGGAGAGAACATCTAATTTCTTTTGTGTATCACCTGATGAATTGACAGTATCAACAATACCGTGAAGACCTACAAATCCAGCTTTATTTATTTCTCTTTGAATAATTTTAGTGGATATTTGGATAGCATTGATAAGGGGAATGAGAGAGGGAGAGAGTTGCTGGGTGATAGAGAGTAACATTTTAGATTCAACATCGTGAATCATGGTTTTATATAGAAAAGAGTGATAAAAAAGGGATAAAAGGAACGAAATTTTGTAGAAATATATAATTTTTGTATAAAAAACTTGATGTTATGTTTTTTGGGAGAATGAAAAATAGGAGTAAAGAAGAGAGAGATGCCGTATTTGTATTTTTTTCGGTTATATTTTGTACAAAGAAATATACAAGACAAATATGTGATTATATCAAAAACACCTGATTTCCATGATGCAAAAGAGAATACAGAATTTGTATTTCCTTTTTGGAATGAGAATACGATGATATTGTATCAATCGATATTTGCGATAAAAGAGGAAGAATATGAAAAAGTGAAAAAAGAAAAAGGGATGGTATGTGTTGATTTTGGGAAATATTATAGTATTGAAAAAGGATATGATGCAAAATTATTTCCAAAATTGAATGAATGGAAGAATTATTATAAGAAGATAATATGGAATGAAACGTAAAGAAGAAAAAGGGGGAACGTAAAAAAGTAAAAAAAGTGAATAAATGATGGTTTATAAACAAAATGATATGTGAGGATATAAAAAAGAAATTTGCAAAAATGGATGTTTTACGTCATGACCCGAAGATGATACAGCGTGATTTAGTATTGCGTGCATTTTCGATGGTATGGCCAAAGATGTTATTTCGTTCAACAATGGATGATGAGAAAGTGGCTTTACATATTCGTTTTTCGCATTGGAAAGGAAATACAACATTAGTGTTTTATTTCTTTGAAGAAGAGATTGAATCTGTTTTTAAGACGGAATTGCCTGATGTGATAGATACAACAAAAAAGTTTATTCATGAGAAAGTATCTGTCCGTGAGAGATTGAATCTTATTACAGATTTTGTTCGTGAAGCGGACCAATTTGTAACATTTTATGGAATTGCACATGAATTATGTCAGCGATTGCGAGTCAAATATGAACCTCATGGTTATGAATTTGGATGTTTTTTCCGTTTAGATGTTGAAGAATGTATTTATATGATAGTAATTCATTTACCAAATATTGGAAATTGTTCTTTTGATATTACGCGAGAGGGAGCTCTTTTATTTACAATGGAACCGATTATTTCAAAGAAGATATTTGGTATTCATGATAAGAAGGAGGATAATTCCAAATGGCGTAATCTTAAAAAGAAGTATATCAATTCAGCTGGATATATGAATATATTATATACAATGGTTGGTATGCTAGAGCATACAGGTGAAGAGGGTTATTATCAAATTATGGATAGAGCATTGGAACATTCGTTGCAATTTTGTGAGAATAAAGAGTAATTAGTATACTTTTTTGCAAAATAATTATAAAAGAAAAGAGATAGAGGAGATGGAAAAGAATTTGTGGATAGGATTAATAGTTATTTTTATTTTATTATTTTTGATATCTCATGCAATGAGATTACAGGAAGAATTTGCTGGAATGAATCCAAATTATTGTCAAACGAAAGAGAATGAATTTATTGCAATTACAAATCCTGATGATAGTCGTTGTCTTCGTAATCAACAAAAAGAGAAAAAAACGTCTGTAGGAATTACAGATAGAATATTGAATTATTTACCTTGTATAACCGATAAAAATGAATGGGGATTATATCATGGAAGAAAATGTTATCCTTATCACGATTTCAATCATGGAAAGGGAAAAGATAAAAAGGGTGAAATGGGAATGGATGAATGGAGTGGTTTGAGTGAAGAGGAGAGAGAGAGAAGAAGAAGAGAAATGGAAGATGCTAAAATGGATGAGATGGAAAGGAGAAGGAGAGAGAGGGAGAATAGAAGAAGGAATCGAATCAAATGTGAAAAGATAAATGTGCCGAATGCGGGTCCATGTGTGGAGACATTTTTAAATGAGAGTTGGGTAGTTCCGGATGAATTTTGGAAACCGGATTTGGATTGTTCAACGGGAAATATGGAAAATTTGTCATTAGATGAGAAATGTCAATGTTATACACAGAATGTGAATTATGGATTTTATAAAAATCAATTGATTGGAACAACGGGACAAACAAGAATGTTATGTCGCAAATATTATAAATCATCAAATAATGATAGTACGCAAGAAGGAACATATAAACCAGAGGCATATAATATATATGTACCTGAATTAACGTTAGGAAGAAAGAATATGACGGGATGTGCAAGATTGAGTGAAGATTTAAATGAGAAATGTAAAGAATTAAATGGAGATGAGAGATATGGAGTAGCAAAGATATTGAAGGGTGAAGATGGAAATTGTTATCAAAAAGGTACTTATAATACACCAGATAAAGAGATGGGAAATGCAATATGTACGGATAATTATTATGATACAAGAATAAAATTAATGCCGAATTCAAAATGGAATCCAACAACGATGACAAATGAAATGATTGACCCCAATTTATTTACAAAATGTATTCCAATGGAAAGAAATATGAATCAAAAGTTTCAACAAGAATGTGATAAAATGAAAATAGAAGGTTATCCATTGGAAGCATATGCTATTGATAGTTATGATTGCCCTATTGGAGAAGGAAGAGCAAAATGTAGATATCAAAATTAATTTATTTCTTTAAGTACTCTTTTTATTTTGCATAATGAAAATGATTATAAAATCATTTTCTTTAAGTACTTTTTTATTTTGGGGAAATTTGAAGGGTATTTGCCGAGAGTTGTACGAAAGGAAGATTTGCGGAAGATAGCTATTACCGCATTTTTATTTTTCGAGAATAGAATCGGCTACTTTTCTTTCAAAAATAGATTGAAAGAAATGGAATTGCATTTCTATGAATCGGTTTTCTATTTTTCGTTTTCTTTCTATCAAAAATTATTTTGTTTCACATTTCATGTTTTGATTTTATTTCACGAAAAATATTCACCGAAGACCTGTCTGAAATCCGGACTTTTCTTTAAGTACTCATTCATTTGGGTTAATTATAAATGAATATAAAATAAATATTCATTTCTTTAAGTACTTTTTTAATTGGGTAAATTAGGAAGATAAATTGGAGAGAGTCGTATTAGCACCGCTTTTTTCTGCATTGAGAGAATCTTCGATAGAATTTTCAAGATTGGTGACATAATCTTGAATGGCTTCTTGTTCAATTTCATTTTGGTAAATGGAATAATTTTCAGGAGTGGAAGTTCCATTTGGGTAAAAACGAATTTCAAAAGAGGTGAAAGGGTTTATTTTGTAGGGGATGATGAGAGATTGATTTTCTTTATCGTTGATATCGAATTCGAGGATATCGATATAACCAGAATAATCTTCATAATTTTTGGTGAATATTTTTTGTAATTTTTCTTGATTGCTATCTTTTGTTTTTCCATAAATAAAGAGAAGAGTAGGTTTGGAAGAAGTACCTGAAATCTCGAAATATTCATATGATGATTTGGAAAAATAAAGATGAAGAAGAAAAAGAATATACAAAATAAAAATACAGTAAAAAAGTAAATGAGAAAAAGATAACATCGATTTCATTCTACTCTTTCTCTATCTTTCTTTTTTACCAAATGAAAGAAAAAATGATTATTTCTTTATATACCCATTTTTTTAGAACTTAAAGAAATAAAGATAAATTGAGATAGTACTTAAAGAAACCAAAATTGATAAAATGGAGTACGAGGATGAATTTGAGAGAGCTTTTCGTGAAAATTTGCAGAATATTGAAAGAGAGAAGGCAAATTTTGAGGAAGATGATTTAAAGATTCATGAAATGGTATGTAAGATACAAGATAAAAAAGAACATGTGATACCTGAACCGACGGAGATAAAGGTATCAACAAGGTCAGGAGTCTGTACAATTAGTGATAGACAGATTCCATTACATTTGGGTAAATTGGTGACATATTTATCAAGAAAGATATTTGAGAATTATTTTGATAAGAATAAAAAGTATCCTATATTGGGATTGAAGGTAGATAATTTGATGATTCGTTATGATGAGATTTTTATGAAGAAATACAAGAGACCTTATATTAAATATAATAATGAATTATTAAATCCTTGTGTAAGAGAGGAGTGTATGTCATTATTGGAGAGAATAGCAGAGAATGAGACAGAGACTTTAAACAAACAGGGGAGACAGAAGGAGAGAAAGGAAGATGAGCATTTTTATAATAGTTGTACGGTGATAGTGAAAGCGAGTCGTAGTACAAAGTGTGTAGATTTGTTATTATTTAATAATGGAACGATACGAATTGCGGGTGCAAGGGAGGAGAATGATGGTCTTCGTTCATGTGAGGTATTATTGGAAGAGATGAAGAGGGAGCGTTCCATTTTCTTTGAGATGAGTGAAGAAGAGATACAAGAGTTAAGGATACAGAATTATCATACAACGATGATAAATAGTGATTTTAAATTGAATTTCAAGGTAGATTTGAAGACATTTTTGAGTTGCATACAGAGGGATATGTCGAATGTATTTACGAAATTTAATCCGGATAAGTATCGTGGTTTGATATTGGGATTTTTCTGGAATATGAATAAAGAGAATCAAGATGGAATATGTCGTTGTGAGACAAGATGTAAAGGAAAGGGAACGGGAAATGGAGTAGGAGAATGTAAGAAGATAACGATTTCGATATTTAAGAGTGGTTCTACGATTATTACAGGAGCGAGAAGTATGGAACAGATAGAATTAGCATATGGTTTTTTGAGAAATTTGATAAAGATGTATTATGGGGATATCATGAAAGTGTCGATAGTTGATTTTTTGGAGAAACCGAATGATGAGATAGATTTTGATGAAATGGAAAGATATATTGCGGAAGAGGAGAAGAAAGTGAAAGAGGAAGAGAAGAAGAAGAGAAAGAAGAAAACCATTACGGAAGATTAAACAGAAACAATTTCATTTTTATCATTTTTTTTATTTTTTTATTTTATTTTTATCATTTTTACATTTTTTGAATGTAAAAAATATTTGATATTTTTCGTTAAATGGATATAAAGAAATACTGCGTTTAAAAAAATATAAATAAGGATGTCAAATTTAATTTTGGAGGTAAAGACAATTCAAGTGAGTCCATTTAAGACTCTTATTGAATCATTAAAGGATATATTAGCAGATGTGAATATTGAATTTAATGAGGAGGGAATGAAGATTATTACAATGGATTCAACACAGACAATTTTGGTGCATTTAAAGCTAGAGGCATCCAATTTTGAGTATTATTATTGTAAGAATAAGATATTTGTGGGAGTGAATATGAATAATTTATTTAAGATAATTAAAACACTTACTATTAATGATTCACTTACATTTTTTATGGAAGAAGCAGATGAGAATACTTTAGGAATTTCTATTGTGAATGGTGATAAGAATCGTAAGACAACGATTAAATTCAAACTGATTGATTTGGATATAGTGAATTTCAAGGCACCTTCTACAAAGTTTGAATCTATTTTAACGATGCCTTCAGACGAATTTAATAAGATATGTCGTGACATGTCGGCATTAACGGATGTGATTGAGATTAAGAGTGTAGGAAATCAGTTAATTTTGGGAGGAGTGGGTGATTTTGCAGACCAAGAGACAGTATTGGGACAATATGAGAATGGTTTAACTTTCAAATTGGCTGGAAATAAAGATAATGTGATTCAGGGGTATTATAATTTGAAGCATTTGCAATTATTTGCAAAATGTACATCATTATGTACATCGATTGAGTTATATATGAAGAATAATTACCCATTAGTGATTAAATTTGCAGTGGGTAGTTTAGGTAATCTTACCTTAGCTTTAGCACCTAAATTGGAGATTAATTAAAAGGTGTATGTATTTTTGAATATGTTTTATATTTGGAAGGAATAAATATAAAGAATAAATGGATATTTACGTAGTATATATAGTTTTACGTAGATAATAAACGTAAATAAAAAAAAAATGAATAATTGTGGGTAATGTAATACGAGTATGTATAATTTTTAGAAAAGAAAATGAATTTTTCATTAAATTTTGAAGAATACCAAGAAATTGGGGGATTATTATTTCTACCTGATGAATCTATGAAAAAAGAGTATAAGGAGGTGGAAAAACTAACACGTTATTTTCGAAAAAAAGTGATACATAAGATATTACATGGAGAAAATTTAATGAGATGGGATAATTATGATTTATTGAATGTTTATCGAAAACAATTGAAATGGAATGTAGCAATTTGTCGTTTCCGTATGGAGATAAATCTACAAAATAGAATAAAAAGTAAAAATAAAATGAAAACAATTGTAAGTTCTTTTTTTGTTCATGAATCTATTTTTGATGATGTATTATCTTATATGACGATTCAAGATTTTTATGTTGATGAAAACGATAAAACAGATGAAAAATATCTTATTGAAAAGAAAAATTTATGTAGAAATTATCATATCTATTTAAGAGATATTTCAAACCCTATTAGTTGGATTGTGTATCGATATATATTTTCAACAGAATATCGAAAACTTCAATGGAAATATGAACATAAAAGACAAGAATTACGAAATATAATACAATATTTTGTATGTAAAGATTTACATTATCGAAATATTTTTGAACATCATCAAATCATGGTAAAAAATTTAAGAAAATATTCTTATATTGAAGATTATGATAATGATTTTTAGGAAAGATATTTTACATTATAAAGAATAAAGTTTTATCATTTGATAAAGAATTTTAGAGTAAAGGAGTACAAAAGAATATAAAAAAAATATAAAAAAAAGAGTAGAATGATGGAATTGGAAACAATCTCATCTTTTTTGAAAGAAAAAGATGTTAAAAATGATGGAGGTGATGTTATTATGATATTACCTACAAATATAAAGAAATATGTAGGACATATTCGTGAATATGAGAATCGATATGTATATGAATATATTTTAAATAAAGAAGTGAAAGTGAAAGAATCATTTTATGCAAGAGATTTGGGTAGTAAAGAGGGAGCTTATCATGCAGTATTATTATTTCAAAAAAAATGGTGTCAAAATCATAATTATGTCACAAATATATATTATAATATAAAAAATGAATATATCATAGTGGAATTGAATGAAAATAAGAAGATGAAGGTAGATGTGGAAGATATTCCAATGATAGAAAATCATAATTGGCGAATTCAAAATAATTTTTCTTATCCAACGACATTTCAAAGTGAAAATAAAAAACGAGAATTTATTTCATTTCATAAAATGAAATATGGTACAAATAAAATACATTTTAAAAATAATGATAAATTGGATTATCGAAGAGAGAATGTAATACTATATGATGAATTATAATTTATGTTTGATAGAATTGGATAATTCTATAATTTCATTCTCTATTTCTTTTTTTTCAATATAATCTTCAATGTATTGATAATGTTTTTTCATGGATTGAAAATGAGTAGAAATTTTTTTATACATTGTTTTGACTTCAAAATAAGAGGGTTGTTGAGATGCAAGAAATTGTCTTTTGAATTGATTTAATTTTATTTTTTCTTGAAAATAAAGTCGTAAATGAAGTCGTACATATCCTATATCTTTTAGTGTAAATCCATGTTTTGATTTACATTTTTTATATATCTCTTCTACCCATTCTTTATCTTGTTTTGTGGAAGAATGAAATTCTTCAATAAGTTGAAAGATACTATTTTCATATTTTTTGATTAAATCATATTCATCACAAAATCGATGTACAGAATGTAAAAGATTATCTGTTGATTTGTTGGGTTCTCCTAAAGAGGAAGATTTGTAAAAACATTCCCATTTCATTTTCTTTTTACTTTTTACAATTGAATTATGTATTTTTTACTCATTTATTTTATATTTCACATTTTTGGTGAAATATATTTTGTATATAAATAAAAAAATATGATAGAAGAATAAAAAATGAGTGGAAAGAAAAAACAATTGACAGAGAAAGAAAAAGAGTTAAAAATTCAAAAGATGAAACAAAAATTAAAAAAAGATTTAACTGGAATTATGGAAAATGATGATTTAACAGAGAAAGAGAAACATAGAAGCATGGTTCGACATTTATATGCAATGGGTGCATATTATTATGAAGTACGAAGAGAAGAAATGATTTACAAACATACAGATGATTTTATAAAATGGTATAAAGAACAAAAGAATCCAAAAAAAGAGACGAATACAAGTCTTCTTCCTAAAGAAGTACAATACAAAATTCAAGAAACTAAAAAAAATGTTATTATCAATGTTTATAATTATCGTTCTTAAGGTAATCTTTCATATTGGATTCTTTTTGATAAATTTTGAATGTATTTATAGAATTATTTTCAATCCATTCTTCCTTTTTTTTTTAAAACATACTATTTTAACAATATGAATAAAAATAAACAATTATATATATTGTTTCCATACTTCAAAAAAATTATGATAACATGGTCCCCAACCTCCAGACTCTTGATAATCAAGATAAAACCCTTTATTTTTTAAAACCATATCAATATAATTTTTATGATTGATATCTTTATAATCATTCTCCATAATAATTAATTTAATATTATTTAAAATTTCAGGCATATCCATTAATATATAATAAAATGCACCCTCACAATCTAATACTAATGTATCAAATTCTATTTTATATTTATCCATTAATTCTTCATAATTAATTGTATTTACTGGGATATATTCATCTAAAATAACATCACTTACTATTGTATCCCATCCTTTTTGAATTAATTTTCTTTTTGATAAAGCAGAATTTTCAATATGAAATTGTAAATGATTGATATCACGATTATGAACAAGTTGATTATAAATAATAGGATGACTTTCTAATGACACCATCTGTGTATTTTGTTTTTGATTTAATAAATAGGAAATTATTAAACTATTTCTTCCAATATTTCCACCTATTTCTAACACTTTTTCATTTCCTGTTATATAACGGACAGCCATTAACATCTCAGGTATTTCTTCGTTAAAATTACCATAATCTATTTTTAATTTATCTTGTATGGATTTTAATCTATTTAAATAATCTGGAAACATATTATCAATATAGTCAGGTGTCTCATTCACATAAACTCTATTTTGAATTAAATCTACAAATGCATATTGATTCCACAATATTTGATATATTGTATTATTTTCATCGTTTGCAATAATAAATATAGATTTTACTACTCCAAGTACTGGGTCTGTAAATAATTCTGCTCTTTTTAAATCACTACTTGGTATTTTTACAATATTTTTATATGTAATTTTTTCTAAGACTATATGCGTAATATCTATATTTTTATCTAAAGTTCCATATTTAAAACAAAACATAATAAATTATATATTTTTATGTAAGATAAATTTTATAATCATTATACGCATTTTACATATTATAAATTTGTTTATTTTTATACAACAAATATTTGAAATTCAAATTATTATATAATTATCGTTCTTAAGGTAATCTTTCATATTGGATTCTCTTTCGATAACGAAATGCTAAAAATGCGACTCCTACAAGTGCAATTGTTGAAAATAAATAGTAAGATGCATATGAGGTTTGTGTTTTATGTATGATTTGACTTCCTTCTCTTGTATCCTCTATCATTTGCATTCTTTCATGCACTTCAGGTAAATAAATAGGTGATATTTGTGGTCTAACTTCCACAAAGGAAGGTGGTTGAGAAGGTTCTATTCCTCCTAAAATAAATGGTGTAGAAGGAGGAGGTGTTGGTTCAATAACAGGAGTATCTTCTACAATAGTGGAAGGTGGTAAAGAAGGTTCAATAACAGGAGTATCTTCTACAATAGTGGAAGGTGGTTGAGAGGGTTCAATAACAGGAGTATCTTCTACAATAGTGGAAGGTGGTTGAGAAGGTTCAATAATAGGAGTATCTTGAGAGATAGTTAAGATAGTTTCTTGAGTGGGTTTTCGAGGAAGAGGAATCGTTTTCTTTTTACGAGAAGAACGAGATTTGGTAGGTTGAACATTGGAAAGTTCAGAAGAAGATAGAAAAGTAGATTCCATTGCTAAGTTTTTATACTATTATAGTATTGTTTATTCTTTAAGTTAAAAAGAATAAAAATAAAAAATCATTTTTAAAATTTTGAAATAACGAATATTTCATATATAGATTAGGCACTTATATTTTTTTAAATATTTAACATTTTAACATTAAATCAAAATGAAGTGGAATTATTTATTAATAAGATGATGAGTGATTTAAACCATTGAAGATTTAAAATGGGACAAAAATAAAACCGAATTTATAAACAATTATTTGAATATAAAGGAATTAAAACATATATAAATGAGAGTGATGATTTATTAAGTTAAGTCAGTCTTTTATTAAATATAATTTAATTATTTTTTAATAAAAGGGTTTTATAGGTTTCTGAGCACTCTTACCAATGAAGTTATTATACGGCGTATAAAACATCTTTTATAATGATGGAGGTTTGTAAACCTATTTTAAATTTTTCAGTGGTGTTAAACGACATCGGTCTTACCAACCCTTAAAAATATATTTTTAAGACTAACCATAATTTACACGGAATGGTAGTATCCAACCTTAAAGTTAATTAAAATGGTTTGTCCCATTTTAAATCTTCAAGGGTGTAAATCAAACAATGAATCCATTCCTTCAAGAGATTATCTTCCATATTATGAATGATGCATATCCTTAAATAGAATGATTATTTTTACGTTTTAATATTTTTTACGTATCATAAATAGTACGTAAAATAATAATTGGATGTACGTATATAGAAAAATAAAAAATGATGGGGTGATTCATCTGGAAAATAAAAAATAGAGGAAGAGTATAGATAAGTTAATATACCAACTTTCTTCTTTTAAAAATGTCTTCAAACATGAAAGAATTTGAGTCTTTAATGTCTTTCTTTTTCCTTGGTGTAGAACGTCATTTTGTTGATGCTATACGATTATTTGGATTAAGATGTGATGGTAAAATCAATGAGAATATTATTAAAGAAGCTTATGCGGACAAGACTAAAGATAAAGATGACATAACTGAATTTGATAGTGCCTATGCATTATTAAACTCTATGTACAATTTACTTCCGTCTATTCGTACTCTTCTTTTAGTTGAAGTTGAGAAAATTCACAACGAAAAGTTCTCAAATCATATGGTGTCTAAACAAATTATCGACATCGTCATTGATAAACTTATGAATTATATGCAGAACAATTTTTTTAACTTTATTTTTTTCGAGGAATTCTTAAAGAATAGAGAAAACTACAATTTTGATGGTTTATATGATGGTTTATATAATATTAATGGTGATTTCGAATCTGCTGTTGTAGTTCTTCTTTATGAAGGTTATGAGAAAAATCCTGATTTTATTGGGTATCATCTCTATCCTCGTATTTTAGAATTGGTCAAAAATGAAAACCTTTCTGGTAAAATTATTGGTATGCTCATTGAGACTCCTGAGGATTTCCGCGAGTGGATGACCATTCCCGATGCTCTTCAGTATAAGGTATGTGAAGCAATCTCAGTTCTCTTGGTCGATTTGTATTCTACTTCTCCTTCTCATTCATTTGATAAGGACATGTTACGTAGTATTAATAAAAGATTGAATTACAAGGTGTCTTCTGCTACCAAAATCCAACGTGCTTGGAGAGCTCACAGGGATTATCAGCTCAATGAAGTAGTTCCTTATGCCTATAGGCTTATCAACAACAACTTTGGTGATGATACTCGGTTCTTAGACTTCTTGAATACTACTTCTCGTGGTGAAAAACAGCACATTCTTTGCACAAGGCGCTTTTGTAGCGCGGACTGCTTTACGAGACGTTGTGGAAACCCAACTTGTGCTAAGGGGAGCAATCTCCGTGGTAAAAGCTATTTCTGGTTAGCAAAAGACGTATGTGAATACGATTCTACGCGACGCTCAGACATGGCTGACTTGATGATGGGTCTCTACTACTTCGTTTCATACGGAGAGACCTTTCGACGTAAGTACCAACCTACACAATTCAATATCACCAGCGACCGTAGCATCGCCTTTTCTTTTTATCAGATAGGACGTATTGTGAAGGAAGCTGTTGATTCTGCACCTAGTGGTAAGCTTATTCATGACCCTCAACTTATACTCGCTTCGAGTATGATTTTGGCTCTTGTTGAGTTCATCCGCAGTATCCCTAAGACGAAATTTTCGTTTCAGGGTCTTGTGGATGATATTCGCCGTGCAACTTGGGACATTATGCCTGATGAGGTCTTAGATGTGCATTTTGCTCTCTTTGGCTCTTCTCGCTTGACTGCTCAACCCAGACGACATGTTGGCTCCACTCACGGAAAGTCTCATGGCTTTAAGCACATGAATGCTTCCAAGAAGAAGGGTGCCTCCTGTTCTTAAATTGTTTCTTACGAGACGATTTACTATTTTCATCTAAGTTGTTTCATTTATGAGATAGCTTACTGTGTTAATAACAATATAGAACCTATATATTTACCTGTTTTATTACATTTATTTGTTGATATTTTATCCAAATGTGTTTTGATAGTTTTAATATAAAAAAAACCAAATAAAAATATTTTTTGTTTCATATGTTGATTTGTATATTTGTAAATATTGTATATATGCTTTCCTATGTTCATTTTCATGTGCGTTTTTAAAACTTCGTTCTATGTTTATTGTGCGTTTCTTTTTTTTTTTATTCTATATATTTTGTACAATATATAGGTTCTATGTTATAATTCCTCTTTGAATGATAAATATATTTTATCTCAAAATAATTCTCTAAGTGCCTCCATGATAAATATATTGAATTTTTAAAAAAATATAAGAGTTTATTTTTGAATTCAATGTGGGATGATATATATAAATTTAATATCTATAAATTATAGGAAAATATGTTCATTTTAATATTTTTATTCATTTTAATATTTTCATTATTTTATTTTATGAATGAATTTTTAAAAAAAAAAGAAAATTTTGAAAATAAAAATAAATGTGCAATAGTTATACCTATTCATCCAAAACATTATGAATATGGTAAAAATATTGTTGAAAGCTTATCAAATGATAATTGTGATGCTGATTTATATTTTGTATTTACAAATGAAGAAGATAAAAATAATTTTAAATATTTAAATAAAAAAGTAAAAAGTATTATATTAAATGAACATGTAGATGATAATTTAATGAAAAATATTGAAAAGAATGGTTCATGGGTCTCAACTAAAAAATTAATAGCATTAAAAACTTTATATAATAAATACGAATATATAACTTGTATTGATAGTGAAATTATATTTTTAAAAAATAATAATTTTTATAACATGATGAAAGAAGTTTATGAACAAAAAAAAATATTAGGTGCTAAAATAAATACAGATGAATTAAAAAATATTATTAAAAATTCATCAATTGCTAAAAATCAAGAAGATGAGGAAAAAATAAAAAAAATAACAAATGATTATACAATATATACTTGGTGGAATAATGTACCTGTATATAAAAGTGATGATATAGAAGATTTTTTTAATTTTATAGGATTTGATAATTTGGAAGAATTTTTAAAAAGAATAAATTGGTATTATTTCGAAAACCTTTCTTATAATTATTATTGTTTAGTTAAAAGGGGATTTGAATTAATAATTGAAGAAACTATAAATACATCTATAGAACATTGTGATTCTTCAATTGTTGAAAATATAAATAATAAAATATTAAAATTATTTTGGGTTCCAAATAAATCTTATAAAAAAAATAAAGATTATTATGATAAAAATGATTTTTATATTGTATATCATATGGATTTAGATCGTTAATATTTTTTAATAAACATAAGAATATGTTAAAGTAATTAATCTTTTTAAGAATTCTATGGATAAAAATATGAACCATAACGATATTTACGTATTAAAGGAATAAACAATTTATTTTTAATATGTTGTTTATACCTTTGTAAAAGATTTTCAATGTTATATTATATTAAAGTTATGATAAATGAATTATTCAAAAAAGGATTCTTACTTTTAGATATTTACGTATTACATTATAAATTGCATTTTTTATAAAAATATATTCTTTTACGTTAAAATAAAAGAATAAAACGTAAAATTCAAAAAAAATGAAAAAGAAAAGGTTTATCAAACCAAAAAAATATATAATATTACAAAAAATTACCAATATGGAATCTATTTTTTCAAATAAATTAAATTTTGTGATTGACCCCTTTTATTATGAGGGGTCTATGTTAGGATATATTGTATATTATCCAGTATCTGGATTGATGGATATGACAACTGAATTATTTGTTCAATTGGAATTTGCAAGGGTTGGTTGTATCTTTGAGAAACAACATCCTGAAAATCAAGAATTGATTGAAAGGCATAGTTTAAAGAAATATTCCAAGTTTTATCCTATTACTCATGTTACGGAAGTGAAACAATATCATTTAACTCAAGAGAATCATAATCTGTATTTTTCAAGATTTCATGAACAAATTCTAATGAATTATATGGATATTAAGAAGGGTCTTCCTTTTGAAGATGTGAAATTTTCTTTTTTATCTTATGAATTTTCATCTCAACCTTTTCTTATTTCGCCTTCTAATAAAACGTCGATTCCCGTTATTGAACAGAATCAAACTACTGTGAATGTGGAAGAAACGAAAGAAGAAGAGACAGAGAATGAAGAATCAAAAGATAAAGTGAAAGAACATCTAACTTCTTTGCTTTTAAATGCAAAGAAGAGATGTGTTTGTCAAGTCAATCCTACTATTGAACCTTTATCAAGTGTTCAAACAACTTATTGGGACTATCCTGGTTTTGAATGTACTTACATTCTTAAACCAAGTCCTTTTGAGTTCTTTGCATCCAATAAAGATTCAGCTGAGAATTGGGGTTATTGTCGAGGTCAATGGGATGGGCACTTTAATGAAAGAATGATTCATCCTACTTCAAATCCATATGGAATTGTGGAAGGAAGTGGAAATCGTGATAAAATTCGCGAAATTCTTTGTGAAAATTTGGTGGAAAGGGACACCCCTCTCTATCAACTCTTCTTACAACTTCTTCAATCTTCCACTTCCAAAGAGAGAATTCTCCTTGTAAAGAAATATCTGGATGACCAAAACAAAACCTATAATGATGAAAGTTTTTGGATTCAAGTTGAATCTGGTGGAGAACCTATCAAACAATCCTTCCCGAAAGCTGTGATTGTTCCTCTTATCCAAAAAACTCCTCTTTATATCCAAAATAAAAACAAAAAAAGAATATAAATCTATTTTTATATTCTTATTTATAAAATAAAAAATAAAAAATCAAATTAATTTTGATTCCACTTATCAGGTGCAAAAGGTGAAATTACATCTGTATCCAATTTATGCGATGCTCCAAAATTCTGTTCTAATTTACAGAAATTCATGGGAGGACAATATGGCTTCTTTGCTGTCACTGCCTCTCCCTTCGGTTTCTTTCCATAACAATTGACTCCAAATTTAATATAAGGATTTGAGAAATATCCACCATTCATTCCCGGTTTTCCACAATGCTGTCTCATCGCATGAGGTTTATGTTTATTCTCTTCCTCTATCTTATCCCAATCACACTGTTGCACTGGATAATATGCATATTGACCATTTGTCCAACCATAAGTGCACCAACTTGCTCCCTTATTATAAGCATCTGTTACCTGTTCTTTTGTTGCTAATTGTGCTCCATAAGATTCACATTTGCATTTTGCTTGGTCATAGGTATAATCCTGATTACTTATATGAAAAACTTCTTCTTTTTCTAAAGGAGTTTGTATATCACTCAATTGAAAATCTTTGGTTGCATCTTCAGCTTTGATGACTGCTATACAGATTTTTCTCTCTTTTAAATCTATTAAATATTCCCAAAATGGTCTCTTCTCACCCTCTACACATTCTGTTGTCCAATAAGAATAAGCTGAAATCAATATATAAAGAATAATAATCACAATGATTATAATCAAACCAATATGAGCCATTTTACCAAAATCAATACTCTTCGTATTCATTTGATTCGCCATATTTTTCATCTTCTGTGAAATATTTGAACGATTATTCATCCTTTTTCTTCTAATTCGTTACTATATTTTTTTTTCCAATTTTCACTTTTATTCTTTCTTCTCATATATTAACATATATGCCCTCGTCTGTAACATCGGTATATCTCCCTTTATATTATATTCTTCACATTGCCTATCATTAAACATATACCACTTATTATCACGATGACGACATATCGCATAATAATGACCACCCTGTATCCCTCCCACATGACATCCTATACTTCGTAATCTATATTTCGCTTTATATCTATCATATCCCATTGTATAACTTGACATATCTAAATCATCCAATGGAAAGGATACCATCGTATTTTTCTTGGTAAATTTAATTCCATCATTTTGAAATCTCTTAAGTACCACTATCAAATATTTCGGTAATAACATCAATTTTATCTGTCTCCCAGCTTTCACTTTCATATCCCTCTTCTCATCATGATATTTCGTATCTAATAATTCCACATTGAAATAATGATAAAAACAATCATATAATGTATTACCATGTATCGGTACATGAATCCTATCAAAATTCTCATATGTCCTCGATAATACCTCATTTCGATTCTCCACCTCTTTACATATGATTTGATTCACAAATTGTCCCGTAAATATATCCGTAATTATGGAATATTTATTCTCATTTGTTCTCTTCCACTCACGAAATGACTCTATCATCCATGTATCCATCTCCGTCTCCTGTTCTCCTGTTATATTCACTTGTATTGAATAACTTAATACTTCATGTATCGAATCCATTATTATAATTAATGCCTCCTCTGCATCCTGTTGTTGAAATCCTGCAAAACGGTCATCAAATTGTTGAAAAGCTGTATGAAAAGTTCTCGGGTCTATCGCCTCTTCACTATTCCATAATACTTTCATTAATTGTACATACGCTTTCGTTATCTCAAATTCTTTTCCCAATTTATTTCGAATCTCCGTCTTCTTCTTTTCACTCTTTAATGGAGCCAAAAATTCATTTCTTAATATATAATTTGTGAGAGGTATAACATTACTCAAACATTGTAATGTCGTATTCAAAAAACACGTGTTTCCACGATTATTTAATCCAACTTTTCCATATCCATTGTATTTTTCTAATGAGTCAGCCATCTTTCTCTATTCTTTCTTCTATTTGTTTTATTTCTTTAAGTACCGAATAGTTTCTTCCAAATTTTTTCTTTATTTTTTCTTTAAGTCCAAAAAAAATGATACAATGAAATAAAAAATGAAATTGAAAAAGAGATATAAAAAAGAAGAAATAGGATATTTTAGAATATTATAATGTCAAGACGAGCTTTACCAGAACATATATTAAGACCAGCATTACCAGAGAATTTTCATCCTGCAACGAGTGATTTAATATTTCAGGTGGTAGATTGGAAGTCTTGTGATATTACAGATGATAATGAAGAAGCTGTTGAAGAAGACGATGATGGTAGTGATGAAGATGAACCGAAAAAAGTATTTAAACCAAAGAATTTGATGATAAGAGGATATGGAGTGACGGAGGAGGGTAATTCGATATGTGTGCATATATCGGGATTTCAGCCATATTTTTATTTTAAGATTCCGCAGGAATGGACACAGACAGAATTTAATATGTTTCGTGATTCTGTAAAAATGTTAGTTCCTGATTTTCACCGAAATGGACTTATCAATACATCGATAGTGCAAAAAAAAGAATTTTATGGATTTACAAATAATCAATTATTTCAGTTTGGTGTGTTTGTTTTCCGTAATAATTCATCTTATAACGCATATATTAATGTATTGAAAGAAAAGACAATTTATGTGAAACGCTTAGGACAGGAATTTGATATGAGAAATAAAATATATGAGACAAAAGTTACACCTTTACTACGTTTCTTTCATGCTCAAGATTTAGACCCTGCAGGTTGGTGTCGTATTCCTGCAGGAACTTATAAATTGAATACTCGTCGTGAAGAAAAGATGACAAGATGTCAATTGGATATATCACTTCCTTGTTTTCGTGACATTGAAAAATATGATAAGAATACAATTGGTAAGTTATTAGTAGCTTCGTATGATATTGAATGTACATCACAAGATGGTTCATTTCCATCAGCCAATCGAGCTTTTGACCAAGTGATTCAAATTGGTGTCACTGTCAATCGATTTGGTGATAAGGGTGTGCAATATAAATATATAGCAACCTTAAAAGATTGTTTGCCGATTGATGGAGTGGAAGTAGAAAGTTATCAAACAGAGAGAGATTTGATTTTAGGATGGGCAAATTTTATGGCGCGATTAGACCCAGATATCATTACGGGATACAATATCTGGGGTTTTGATTGGGAATATTTATATAAAAGAGCTGAAAATGCATTTGATTGGAATGGAAATAAAACACAATCCTATCATAAGATTTTATATCGAGCTTTACAGAGAATTCGTTCAAGTTATCGAGGTAAAAATATAGATGAAGACCCTACAGTTAAATTAACTGAGAAGAAATTAGCATCATCAGCGATGGGTGAGAACTTTTTGAAATATATAGATATTGAGGGTGTAGTGCAGATTGATTTATTGAAATATTTTCAACGTGAAGAGAAACTGGATTCATATAAATTGGACCATGTGGCGAAAGAATTTATGAAGATGAGTAAAGTAGATTTGAAACCTAACCAGATTTTCCAAAATTATCAAGAAGGAACACCTGATAAGATTCAAGAGATTGCAGTTTATTGTATTATGGATTGTGAATTAGTGAATGAATTGATAAATAAAAAGAAGGTGATTACAAATAATATTGGTATGGCGAATGTATGTGTAGTTCCATTCTCTTATATTTTTTTGCGAGGACAAGGAATTAAAATCTTCTCTTTGGTGGCTAAGTTCTGTCGAGAAGAGAATTTCTTAATTAAAGATTTAACAGAAGAAGATAAAGATAACTCGTCTTATGAAGGTGCAATTGTATTTACACCAAGAGCTGATATCTATTTTGAACCCGTCGTTGTGATGGATTATAATTCTTTGTATCCATCTTCGATGATTGCAGAGAATATATCGCATGATAGTATTTTGGGAAGTAAAGAGTATCGTTTGAAACCAAATGCATCAGGTCAAAATAAAGAGGAAGATTATGAATTAATTAAAGATTCGATTCGTTATGAATATGATGGTTTAGAAGGATATCATTATATTGATATTGAATATGATACTTTTGAAGGAAAAGATGATGAAAAGAAGAAAGTAGGATATAAAATGTGTCGATATGCAGAGAGAGATGATGGTTCAAAATCAGTATTACCTCGAATTTTAGTGAAATTATTGAAAGCTCGTAAAGATACACGAAAGAAAGCTGAATATGTGACTCATTATATGAAAGATGGTTCTATTGAATATGGTATTCCAGAAGAGAAAGAGGATGGTATGTTGGAATTATTTAATGTGGAGAAGGGAAAGATTCATATATCAAAAGATGATGTGGAACGCACAGAAGAGACATATAATGATTTTGAAAAGAATGTGTTTAATTCATTACAATTAGCTTATAAAGTGACATGTAATTCATTATATGGACAAGTAGGTGCTACCACAAGTCCTATTTGTTATAAAGAATTAGCAGCATGTACTACTGCAACAGGAAGACGGATGGTAGTAATGGCTCGTGATTTAACCTTACAAAAGTTTGAAAAAAGTAAATTGGTGTATGGAGATAGTGTTACAGCAGAAACCCCTATATTATTGAGAAGAGATGGAGAGATATATGTAAAGAATATAGGAGATTTGAATCATGAATGGATGGAATATAAAGAATTTATGCCGGAAGATACAAATCGAACAGAGAAACAACAGACAAGTTATGATGCAGAGATTTGGACAGCACATGGTTGGGCAAATATAAATCGAGTAATTCGACATAAGACAAATAAGAAGATATATCGAGTGATGACACATACAGGTTGTGTAGATGTGACAGAAGACCATTCTTTATTGGATGAATCATTACATCAAATTAAACCCAAAGATGTGAGAGTGGGAATGAAATTGAGACATGGAACACCTTTTGAATATCATAGTAAAAATTATGGATATTATGATGAGATTTATGTAAAACAATTTGATTTGAGAGAAACTTCGATGCTTGATATACAAAAAGAATTTATGGAATTACGAAGAGAGAAGATGTATGTATTATTAAGAAATACGGATGATATTCATGTGATAGAAATGATATATTCAAATTATTATTTGTATGAGAATAAAAATATTACGGAAATAATTTCGATAGAGATACTACGTGATTGTGGTGAAGATGAATTTGTGTATGATATTGAAACAACAGATGGAACATTTCAAGCAGGTATTGGAGAGATGATAGTGAAGAATACAGATAGTGTATTTATTAATTTCACAGACCATATTAAGATGAATCATCCAGATAGAGAATTAACAGAGAAAGAGATATTGATAGAATCGATACAGATGGGAATTAAAGCAGCAAAAAATATTAATGCAAATGTGAAGAAACCCCAGAATATTGAATATGAAAAGACATTATGGCCATTTATAATCTTTTCGAAGAAACGTTATTTTGGTAATTTATATGAACATAATCCTGAAGAATATCATCCTAAATATATGGGTATTGTATTGAAACGCAGAGATAATGCACCTATTGTAAAGACTATTTATGGAGGTGTATTAGATATTATTTTGAATAAAAGAGATATAGAGGGTTCAAAACAATTCTTTCGAAATTCGATACAGGATTTATTGGAAGGAAAAGTGCATATAAGTCAATTGGTGATTAGTAAGACATTAAAGAGTACGGATTCATATTCAAATCCAAATCAAATAGCACATAAGGTATTAGCAGATAGGATGGGTGATAGAGACCCCGGAAACAAACCACAATCGAATGATAGAATTCCGTATTGTTATATAGATGCATCGAATTTGAAATGTGCAGTTTGTAAGGGGAAGGTGAATCCAGAAAAATGTAAATGTATAACATGTATGAATATTTATTGTTCGACTCATTTAGTAAGACATAAGAATGTTTGTACAAAAATATGTAGATTCTGTAAATTGACAGAAACACAGACACAATTGCAGAAATGTGATATATGTACAGGACATTATTGTAGAAAATGTTATGAAAAACATCGTTCTAAAAAAGAGAATGATATAGTGGTACATACAAATAAATGCAAGAAACCATTAACATGTAAGATATTACAAGGTGATATTTTGGAACATCCTGCATATATAGAAGAAGAAAAATTGAAGATAGATTATACATATTATTTGGAGCATCAAATTCAGGAGCCTGTATATCAAATTTTTAAGTTAATTCAAGATAATCCAGCCAAGATAATTGAAGATATTGTGAGAAAGAATGAGAATGCGAAGAAAGGAAATCATGCAATTACAGATTGGATATCTAAAATGAGAAAACAAACACCAGCAAAAGTGGTTGAAGAGCATCCTGCAGTAGAGGAGATAACTGAAGAAATGTCTGTTTTACCAGAAAAACCAAAAAAGATTATCATGCAGATTGAACAAACAGAGATAACAACTTTTGATGTGACAAAACAGATAGATTATAATGCAATGGATGATGATACAAATTTATTAGGTGAAATGTTTGAGCCTGATAGAGAATTAACAGATGGAATGGAAGAAGAAGTTGTTACTGAATAATTTGATTTTTATTCATTTTTTATATTTTTTTTACATTTTTATATTTTTTATTTTTAACATTTGAAGATTCGTTTTGTATCTTCAAATTCAATCTCTTTTATATATATATTTTTAAATATGCCCACTATTCTTTATCGTAATTATCATCCATCTGGAAAATATTCATTAGCTACTTTTATGTTATTACATCAAGGAAAAGCTATGTTAGAATATGTAATTCAAAACTTTGATAAATATGTAGAAGGTAATCATATTCTTTTTATTCATTATAATGGACCTGATGATATAGATGAGAATTTATTACCGAATTGGGTATGGTTAAATAGAAATCCAATACAAACAAGAAGATATCATCGTTCTTTAACAATAGCATTAAGTGAGACGATGAAATATGCAGTAGAACATGTGGATTTTGTGAATGGATTTTTATGTTCATCAGGTTCAGCATTTTTTCGAAAATGGAGAGTTCCAATAGAAAAAGAAGTTCGTATTGATTCACACGAATTATTTTTTAATCCTCGTAAGAATCAAATTCATGTTTCTCCAATTCCTATACAATATATAGGTAATGTTGCACAATATTTAAGAAATCAAGGATTATCAGCAGGATGGCAGTACGAAATGGGAAGTGATAGAGATATTTATTTTCATCAATGTATTTTAGGTAGAGGATTTCAATATATGAAAGGATGTCAGTGGTCGGGACAGTTATTTCCCAAAGAAGTATGTCAAATGATTGCAGAGGATATTCCTGTATTAAAAAATAGTGATTTAGGGGATTATGCATGTGAAGAAATATATTTCTCAACCTATGCATATAATTATGCAATTGAAAATTCGATTCAAGTAAAAGAATGTGTAGTTGTGATTAATTGGGAATTTGGATATGAAATTCATCGTATCGAACAAATTATGGATTTACATCAAAGATATAAACATAAAAAAGAGGGATATGCAATATGTAAATTACCAGATGATATTCATCATCCAGTACGAAGATTTTTATTAGAATATGAATTTAGTGGTTAAAGAGAGAAGGGATATCAATATGGGAGGAAGTATTTACTTTTCGTAAAAAGAGGAAATGTTGATTTCGAATGTGTTGAATGAAAGTTTTGGAAACATGTGGATGTAAAATGGCTTGTGTTCGATTTTGAATAGGATTGCAAAAATCAATTTGAATAGGAAAAAAAGATTTTTGATAAATAAAAAGAAATAAGTTGATAAAATAATGTTCATCTGGACATTCCATTCTTTCAAAATCTTTCGTATAATTATTTTCAATCAACCATTTTACATCTTCTTTTATCAATAACATATTTGGTTGTTGTTTTGAAAATTGATGAAATGGAATTTTTCTTTTGAATTGTGGAGAGAGGGAATGAAAACGTTGTAATTGATTTTTTGGAAAAATTGAGATACAAGATTTTGGTAGAGAAGTAATGAATTGAAAATGTGTAGAAAATGGATAAATGGGAATACAACTTTGTGTTAAAAAAACAAAATGTGTAATATCAGGATTTGTTTGATATGCAAAATTCAATAAATGTAATGTTGCACGGACAATTTGAATGTTTGTTTTGGAAGTTGTAAGAATGGGATTGGGTATATTAAAAATGGGAAAAGAGTAGAGATGTGGTTGAATGGGAGTTTTGGAATGGATATAAACGGAGAAGTTTTGTTGATGTTGGAAATAGAGATTCCAGATATCAGTACGTTCTAAATCTTGATACGTTAGAAAACAAAAAGCAATATGTGGATTCATGAAAGATTCTATTTCTTTGATGAAAATAATTTAAAAACAAAAAACTTATTCATTACAAATAATATATAAGAATTCTAATAACCAATCTTTGATATTTTTTCTATCTAATTTTAATTTCATATGAATTAATTTTTCTCTTTTTTCAGGTATGGGATAAATATATCGCATACTATCTAACATTTTCATTAATTCTTCTGTTTTTTGTGACCCTTTTTTAAAATTATGTTTTACATATTCTAAAATCATCACTTTCACTAAATTTGTATTTAATGACATTTGTTTATAATATATTTTTGCTTCATCGATTGCCCATGTTTTCTTTTGTATTGATGAATTCACTAAATTATGTATTTGAACTGTCCATCCAAATATATTCTCTTCATTGATATTCTCTTGTAAAGTATATTTATCTCTTTTTAAATGATATTGATAATGATGTAAGCATACTTCACAAGGTAAAATAAATTTAAAAGAATGAAAGAAAGTAAGATATTTATCGCGATATTCAGGTTGATAATGTAAAGAGAACATATGAAATACATACCATGTTGTTTGTTTCCAAGACATCTTTATCTTTTGGAAATATTAAAAATCAAAAAAAATAACTTTTTAGGTACGAGGTACAAAAGTACTTACAGTGGTTCCATAATGATTATCAAAAAATCTTTTTTGTTCCATAGGTACTAATAAAGATGCATGATTGGTTAAAATAAAGTTATAGGAAAGAATACGAACCATTTCTTTATTTTTAACAATCTTAGAATTTTTTGTTTGAATATTTGTGATAATGAGTGTTTGATTCATTCTGTATAATAAAAATTTAGTTCTTTTAAATTGAATTAAATAATATTGATTCATTTCTGGAACATGAATCGAAATATTCTCTTGTTCAATATTGTTATTAATAGAAATCATTTCTTGATGAATTTGCTTGAAATTAATTTGGGGAGAAGCATCTAATTTCAAACAAGGAATCTTATAATTTTTATTTAAATGATGAAAATCAATCATATGAATCATTGCTTTTTGAGGTTGTTGTACAGATACATTTTGAAAGTCTTGTAAAATTTCACTCATTGTTTCATTTTGTTTTGTATCTTCTTCAAAAGTCACACTCTTTTTTATCTCTTTTTCTGCAACTTCTTCCTCTTTCATTTCTACAATAATTTCTTGAACTGGTTCTTCTATTTGCATTTCTTGATTATCTTCTTGTTGTAATTCTACAACTACTTCTTGTACAGGTTCCTGTACTTGAATCTCTTGAACATCTTCTTGTTGCATTTCTACAATTACTTCTTGTACAGGTTCCTGTACTTGAATCTCTTGAACATCTTCTTGTTGCATTTCTACAATTACTTCTTGTACAGGTTCTTGTACTTGAATCTCTTGAACATCTTCTTGTTGCATTTCTACAACTACTTCTTGTATAGGTTCTTGTACTTGAATATCTTCTTGTTGTAATTCTATAACTACTTCTTGAGTACTTTCTTCTTGTTGAGTTTCAATAACAACTTCTTGAACAGGTTCTTCTTGAGTAGTCTCTTCTACTTCAATCTGTTCAATTTCTTCTTGAGTTAATTCTTGTTGAGTTTCTTCTTCTTGTTGTTGCGTTTGAGAAATAAGTTTATGTATAACATTATAACTATCTGCATATTCTTGAGTAATTTGATAATAATTAGTATCCGTTAAGATAGCAGGTGATTTAGAATCGAGAAAGAGTTTATCAAAATATTGAGTATGATAATGAACAAGTTCTCCATTTAAATAAAGATAAAAGAGGTTATTGAATTCTTGCACTTTGAATTGAGTCTTTGCATTTTTGCGAGGAAGAACAATTTCAAAAGGTTTAGAAGAAACAAAAGGATAAAAGAGTTCATGAGAAGGTTCATTGGAATGGTATAAAATAAATTCAGGATGATTGGTATTTCCTGAGAGACTTAAAACTTGTATTTTCTTAGTAGTTGTCACAACTTGTTTTCCTAAAAAGAATTGTCCATCATGTAAAGAATCTAAATATTCAGTCATTTATCTTTGTATATCTACAAAAATAGATTTTATTTTATCAAATAAAACATATTCGATAAAATTCACTCTATAAAAAAATTATAAAAATAGAAAAATCTAAAAATAAAAAAAAAAATTAAACCGATTCCATTCGTCGTTGAAAGAATGTTTCCGCAGTGATTGCTTCCACATCCACATAATCACGACTCATTACCATCTGTAAAATATCCATATTTCGAAAAATTACCATCGCATTAAATGACTTCTTTCCTCTTCGTCCTGCTCTGCCCATCAACTGATAAGCTGAGTTTCTTGATGAAATAAAAGTCTCATCAATATCTACATTGCAAATAGACATATTTGTTCCATACACAATTGCAGGAGTACTAAAAATAAATCGAAAAGCATTTCGCTGCGACATAAAAATCTCTAATTCGAAACTTGACATGACATCTGGATGATAAAGACCAATTCCACTTAATAGCAGTTTTGCATCTCTCTCACTCATTTCACTCAAAATTTCAGTATCAATCTCAATCGATGTTGATGGATTATAGATTTGTTTTCCGTATTTTCTTCCATGTTCGGTAGAATTTACAATCAAATCTGCAACCCACTTTAATTTCGAACGTTTCGAAGATAACTCTTGAATACGAGCTTCTTTCTCCTTCTTCGTTCTTAAACGGAATTTCTCTGGATTCTGCTGAATATCTTCAATCAGTTTCGCATTCGCTTCCATCTCTTCCATCAATTTCGCTATAATACCCGAAATTCTTGGTGCATTCTCCAAAATAGGTCTCGTAATAACTTCCACATTCTCATCAAATGCATCAAACGAAGATACATGAATTGTATTTCCTGCTTGATAATAATGAGCATTGCTTGTGAGCATTCTCGACTTTTCCATATCATCCATTTTGAGAGGATGGAAATCTTTCAATTGCTGAAATAACGAATTATTTCCACTTCGTGCTACACACTGTAACACTTCAATTGCATAATTTCTTATATCCTCATGTCGAATCTTTCCAAAATCATGGAATCGATTCTCAAAATGTAATTCACGAGGCAAACCCCGTAGAATATGTTTCACCATCAAATAAACCATCTGTGGTGAATAACATCTCATTTTTAAAGGGTCTGCTATAATGTTCTCTATATATGTCTCCAATCCTGAAATCTCTTCCACAAAATTATGAGGCATATATAAACAACCATCAGGTCCCACTACTGTGCAACTCACATGTAATCGATTTGATTCCACTGTCACCGTTGTTGTCTCATCACCTTCGTGTCGAGTCATAAAATCACGATGAATAATAGGAATATTCACAATATCAGGTAAAGTTGCTGATAATAGTACTGAAGTCTTCGGCAAAGTAGCCAATAACTCAATCACTACTTCATTATCACTTCCTGCAAAAGTTTCATCAAAATACGCAATAAAGCGATTTGGAAACTCATTCAGTAATTTCATTGCTGAATATAAATCAGCAATCACTATCGCAGGACGATTCATCGTTGAATCTTGGAAATGAGCCCATTGTACATCTAAAGGACCAAATCTTAATGGGTCCTCACGATGACGTTTCGCCTTTCTCCAATCCGCATAACACGATTTGTAGGGTCTTATTAATGTATCAAGTTTTCCATTGTAATACTCAGACATCGCCATCCAAAAAGGAATATCAACACCCTCCGTATTACACAAACTTGCTACTTCATAACGGACCAAATTGTTATAGCATATATATAATATATACTTCGTTTGGTCTCCTACATCATTCACATCTTCTTCACTCATATCCAAATTCGGCATTCGCATATCTGGAACCTTTTTAATAAGTTCTCGATACTTGACTTTCGAATTCGCTACAAATTCACGATGTTTCGGTAAATTCAAAATCTTACAAAGATTATCCTTTCCCATATTTCTTGGACCATAAGCCCTCGCTTCAATCAAATTCTTAAAATGTGTATTCAGTTTTGCCGCCAATGGAACTACTAACATAGTCTTTCCATTTCCAGGAGGAACCTTATACATCAATAATAAAGGTCTGTCTTGAATTACCGATTGCATCACTTTCTCAATCACAGTCACCTGCTCTTGATAAAGTTGAATCGATTTCGGTTTTCCTAAATCCCAAAAGGACTCAAAAATGATATCCGGATTCTTGAAAATATTTTGATATAAATCATCCATACTCCTCTCAAATCTCTTTCTCACTAATTTGTCCAATTTTCCAAAAATATACTTATATGCTTCCATAAAATCATTTCCATAAGGATTCTCTTTCTCAAGGTCTTCTATCGATCGAGAATAACTTATGATACAATTTAATAAAATCTTCATATCTACTGTGCCTTCCTTATCCATCTTTCGATACATTCGAATACACCACTCATTCATATATAAATAGGAATGAATCATGTATTTAAATTTACCCTGTGTCAAAGGAATCACTTTCTCATCTTGAAATTGAAATTTCGAAAATTCATTCTTAAAATTCTCCATCATCTTGTCAAATTTAGATACCTCATCTCGATTATTTACTCCCCTACCCTGATTTAACTCAGGTTTCGATACAGGTTCCCCCGTATTTTCATAAGGAAAATATTTCTTTTTCTTATCGAGATAATCTCTAAACTCTTTCATATACAAAGGCAAATATTTCAATTGAATATCCTCCATTTGTGATACTTCATACTCCGGATTCATCACCAATTGCATCATTTCTTCCAAAACTGGAACTTTTTCACGCAAAATCGATGAATAACTTCTTTTTCCAATGGTTTGAACACCACTCCCTGTCACCAGTGGAGCAGGTTCCGTTGTCTCTTGAAAACTCGCCATATTTACGTTCAATATAACAAGCTATTGTAATCTATAATAAGTGGAACAATCATACAGTTTCTTTTTATTCATTTTTTTTTATATCCATTTAAAATTCACGTTCTACACTTTTTATATTTACGTTCGTTTATTTTGATTTGGTAAAAAATAAATTGAATATAAAGAAAAAAAGAGGTATGTGTAGTATTCATCATGAGAAGAAGGCGATATTTATACATATAAACAAGACAGGGGGTAGTTATATAGCGGGTACTTTGGAGAAGTATTATGGATTTCAAACGTATTATTTAAAGCGACCAGACCATAATGAATTTTGTTTTGTGCAAAAAAAGAATCCACAACAGAAGTATTATGAAAATCGTGTTCATGGTGTATTGAATTATTATCGTTCTTCTCCTTATTTAAATCGTATGATGAATATGACACCTGAAAAATGGGATAGTTATTATAAATTCTGTTTTGTGAGAAATCCTTATGACCGTATTATATCAGGTTGGAATCATTTAGGGAAACGCATTCCATTTAAACAATATGTACATTTAAAAAATTTTGTAAATGATATGGAATATATTCATGTATTTATGCCCCAATATCGACATATTATTAATTTTAAAAATGAAATTGATGTGAATTTTGTGGGAAGATTTGATAATCTTGAAAATGATTTCCTCTATGTACTCTTTCATCTTGGATATGATTTACCTATTCATGACCCTATTGTCCGTGTAAATGTAAAAAAACATAAAAAATATACAGAATATTATGACCAAAAAACATTAGATAAAGTGAATGAAATTATGCAACAAGATTTTGAATATTTTAATTTCCCTTTGATAAAAACCATTCAAGAATTAAAAGAAGTAGAAGATAAATATAATCAATCCATTGATAATTCCAATATATCCTCTTCTACACCCATTCCTCCTACTCCTATTCCTACTCCCCCTACTCAACCAATTCAAAACACTCCACAAATCATTCGTTCTATTCCATCTTTTAAAATTCCACCCCAATTTGTCTCTAAAACACCCACTCGCGTTCTCTTACAAAAACCTTACACTTTCCATCTTCCCATTTAAATTTACCTAAATGGAATTGAACTTAAAGAAATTAAATATATTGCGGGGTATTTTCGGGAGTGTGATTCGTGAGTAAGAATCAAAACAAAGGAATGGAACAAAGATAGAAATTGATAGAAAGAAAACGAAAGATAGATACCGATTCATTTTATGCAATAGAATCTATGAAATTCTATTTTTGAAAAACAAGAAGCCGATTCTATTCGCGAAAAATTACAATGCGAGATATCACTAACAACGCAATACTATCTTTCGAAAAACTCTCGGCTATACCTCTTCAAATTCCCCAAATGGAATTGAACTTAAAGAAATGAATATTATTTATTTCTTTTTACCTCCTGATACTTTGAAAGGAGTTCCTAAAGTGACTGAATCAATGGCTACTTTGGTAGCATTTTGCAACTCTTGTAAAGGAATAACACGATTTCCTCCTTTTTGTCCGCGTTCTTGTTCTAAGGTTTGGAAAGGAGCCATATCTCCATAACGATGTGGATCAAATCCTTTAACCATAGCATCCTCACTTCCACCTTTCATCTTTTTGGTTTTTTTCATAGGTTTTGTGGATTTCTTCATTTTTATTTTTTTAGTAGAAGATGTTTTCTTCGTCTTTTTCGTAGATACCTTCTTTTTATCTTCCATTTTATCTATATTTGATGTTTGGTTTGCTGATACAAATAATTTCATTATATCCTTCTCTTTCATTTTATATTTCTTCTCTTGTGCAACCACTTTGTTACCTACCTTCTCTATCTTCTGTTGTACTACTTCAAATTTGGATGGGTCCTTCTTATTTGATACAGCTTGAGTACGATACATTTCATTATTGCGACGATTGACAATATTTACAATGGTTCTTTGGTCACCATCACTATTTAAAGTTTGAAAAACACGCTTACTAACAATTCTCATTATTTCTTATAATGAGATGAGAAAAAAATGATGTTCAACAAAGAAAAAAATAACATTGTACATAAATAGAGGACAAATGAGTGATTTTGTTTTTGCAAGATATATGGATGATACAATTAAAGCAAGTAAAAATATCAATAATTATTTTGAAAAATTTGAAATTTATAATAGCAATGTCTATCAAATTTTAAATCAAATTCCACAACACAATTTAGTCACTTATATTTTTATCGCTTCTATTATATTTTTCATTTTACAATTTTATCAAATTGAATTAAAACATCTTTTATCTTTCTTTCTTGTTATCCTTATTCTTGGATATCTCATTCAAAAAGATTTTGGTGATTTTAATCAATACGTTTCTGTAAAAAAAAATCAATTGAAATTTCTCAATAAATTATGTTTTGATGGACAATTATGGAGAAATTTTGGACCCAATAATGATATGAACATTATGCCTAAAGTTCAAGAATCTTATTTATATCGAAATCCTCTTATTGTTGAATTCTTTTATAACATTCGAGAATATTCTCAATACAATTTATCTGCTTATGTAAATTCCATTTTACATGTGAATAATATTATTTATTTGCATCAACAAATTATACAAGGATTACAAGACCCCTTTTCAAATTTAGATGTAGTGAAAGAAGAAATGAGTAAAAGTTTAAATCATTTACAATCGATAATTTATAAAATTCCAGATTCGAATGTGACAAATCAAAAATATAAAAAATCATTAGATATACTTCAAAGTATTTTAACAAGATATATCATTGAAATTGAAATTCAATGCGAACGAAAAAATAAAAAAGTAGGTTATCATGTTCTTTCTAAACCTGATGACCAATTAAATAGTTCATTTGATGTTTCTGCAAATGATACAAATACTCGTGATTATAATCCATCTTTCAATTTATATGTAGAATAAGTTTATTCAAAAATAAAAAAAAAACAATACATAGATAAATTAGATAAATGAATTTCACAAAATGGAATAAAGAAGAATTAAAACAATCATTTTTTAATGCTGAACCTTTTCATCATCTTGTTATCGATAATTTTTTAGATGAAAACTTTTTAAATCAAGCTTTACAAGAAATATTACAAATGCCCGAAAATAAATGGATTGACCCTAAATTTGGTTATATTAATAATGAACCTGATTCTTATGTTCAAAGTAAAAAAATTGCTTTAACCAATGTTGAAATTATGGAACCATTATCCCAAAAAATTATGGAATCTTTTCATTCACCCACTTTTTTACAATTTTTAGAAGATATTACAGATATACATGGTTTAGAAACAGACCCATATTCATTTGGTGCTGGTATTCATCGTATCAAAAAAGATGGACATCTTTCCATTCATGCTGATTTTAATATTCATCCTATCACTCGTAAATATCGAAGAATTAATGCTTTACTTTATTTAAATAAAGATTGGAAACAAGAATATAATGGTTCTCTTGAACTTTGGAGTAAAGATATGAATTCTTGTGTGCATTCTATACCTCCAATTTTTAATCGTCTTGTTATTTTTCGAATTACAGATGATGCAAATCATGGGCATCCTGCACCATGGAATGCACCTGAAGGTATAGATAGATTATCATTTGCATTTTATTATTATACAGAAGATAGACCCGAAGAAGAGAAAGGACCAGAACATTTAGCATTATGGAAAAGAAGATATAATGAATATTTTTAATCATCGAAAGAGAGAAATTCATATAAAAATTCAAAAAATTGTTGAAAATAATTTTTATGAAAAATGGATTTTGATAAAAAATAATTTTTGATTTCAATCATTTCATATTTTTTATGAAAGATTTTATAAAATGAATCTTGTTTCAATATTGCAAATTTCGGCAATTTACCTTCTTCCATCCACTTCTTCACTTCCCTCTCTCCTCCACCCTCTTCTTCCCTCTCAAAATATAATACATCATTCTCTTTCATTTCTTGAATTCCTTCTTGTATATTATGTATAAATACTAACATATTATCAATAGGATGCATACAATTATAAAATATGATATATGGAATCTGTTCTGTAAAATATAATTTTTCAAAAAAAAGATGAAAATGATGTGGATAATAATGATAAAATGGAAGTATATCATATTTTATTTCCATTTCATCCAATTTATTTCTTATGTTTTTCATCTCTTCCATTTCATATATCATCTCTACATCATAATCTCTTTTATCATCATTTTCATGATAATAATATAAATATATTTTAAATTGAGGTGGATAATATGCATCATAACTCATTTCTTTTCTCTACTCTTCTTCTTCATTTCATTTTATGAAAAATATACTTAAAAAAATATTTATCTATTTAAGATTTACTAATGGGTTCCCATTGTTGTCCTAAATTATCATATCCTTGTACAATACCATCTTTAGGAATACCACTTGTTGTTGATTGAGGTGCAGCAGCAATGGCTAATTGTGAATTGGGAATATATTCACCTGTTTTATTGAATTGACGGAATAATTGTTCACCTTTATACCAACCATTATCAGGATAATTGACAGGACCACGAGAATTTAAAGTGAGTGCATAATCACTTCCACCACCTCCACGCATTCTGCGTTTCTTAGTAGTCTTCTTAGATTTCTTAGTTTTTCTTTTCTTTGCACCACCTGCATGAATAAGACGTTGTTCTCCCACTTTCACATTCTCTAATTTGTCTACAGATTGATTGAATTTTTGATTGATATTCTTCATAAATGAGTCTAAAGAATTCACTGTGTTATTCACAATGTCTTTCACACCTGTAACTGCACCATCACTCATTTTAGGAACACGAGCACTACCTCCTGTCATTCTTCTCTTTCTACCTCCCACTTTTTCTAATGATGATTGATTTCCATTAGGATTTGCATTATAAGGTGCTAATAATCCTACTCCCACATCTTTAGGATTGGCTGAACCATATGCAGTAGCCATACCTTTACCACTATCAGCAGAAAAAGAGGGTGCTGCTGCATTTGCATCATAATATTTGGCGGGCATACCAGTGGTGCTTCCACCTCTCATTTTACGAGTTTTCTTTGATTTCTTGGTCTTTTTGGTTTTTCTCTTCTTCTTTCCACCTACAGAAGTTTGATTATTAGCAGGAGGAGTTGGGATAGATACATTTACATTCATGGGTTGAGTAGTAGAAGGAACATCAACTTTAACGACAGTTTGATTAGTATTATTTTTATTGGTATTAGTTTGATTGTTAGTAGCAGGAATGTTTGAAACACTAACGGTGACCGAATTATTTTTTGTATTATTTCTTTTAAAGAAATCCTTAATTGCATCTATCAAAGTCTCTAAATTAGAAATTTCTGTAGTTTCACTTATTGCCCCATTTGTATAGGTATGATAAGCGAATTGTTTATCTTTAGAATCTTTCATTTGGTTATCTTTATGTTCAACAAATTCAAATACTTTATTTTGATTTGAATTTGATAAAACGAGAGATTGTTCACTATATTCTGGTTTATAAAGATTTTTAATCTCTTCTGGTTTTATATTTAGATTCTTTGTTGCATTATTGTCTTTTAATTTAGTCTCAAGTTCCTCTTTCACAGTAATTTGCCCACCTCTCATTTTGCGACGGCGAGAAGTAGAACGTTTTTTGGTAGATTTTCTTTTCTTTGCTCCTCCAAAAGCTGTTGCATACACATTTCCTTCATTCTTTTGAAAGAAATCAGCATCTAATTGTTTCTCAAATTGAGGTGCTTTATAATGGTCAGCGCCTGTCGATTTGGGAATTAAACTATCATGAGAATAGTTTCCACCTGTGCGACTTCCACCTTTAAGAGTCACATTTTGATAATCTTTGCTAGGATAGCAAATACCTCCCGAACTACGGAAAGGTTGAAATTGTGGTTGTAAATAAGTTCCACTCATTGTGTCTTTGTCTATATTCTTTGTGTATATATTTTTTCAATATCCAAATTGAAAAAAAATAGATAAAAAAAACAAAAAAACGAAAAAGTTTATTTCTTGACTTTTCTTTTCGTACTCTTCTTCTTTGTTGTCTTCTTTTTACTTCCTGATTTCTTCTTTGTACTCTTCTTTTTCTTTCCACCCATCATTGTTGAATAAGCTTTTCCATCATTCTTCTCCATAAACGCATTATCTAAATTCTTCTCATGAGTATAAGTCTTTTGATGTCCTATCATACTATGATAGTCTTTACTGGGATAACAGATACCTCCTGAACTACGGAAAGGTGTAAAATTTGGTAATAAATAACTTCCAGACATTCTCTATTTGTAACATTCGATAATAATTTTCTTACATAATTTTTTATAAGGTTTGAAAAAGAAATTAACAATTATATTTTTCAAGAGTGTTAAATAAATCAGTCAAATCAGTATTATCATCAAAATCAAAAATGATAAATTCCAATTCTTCAATATTTTGTCTTAACTCTCTATCAAAAATGATAATCTTTTGAAAATCCCGAAAACTATCCACAAAATAAATTTCATATTTTTCATTTCGCATAAATACAGCCATATTCATAGCTCCATATCGCAAATTATACATCTCATATGTATCTTTCCATTCATAAAATGATGAAATTGTTCTTTGAATATCTTCAGGTAATCCTTGCAACTTTTGATTTGATTTCTGTTGCACTTTCTTTTTCATATCCATCCAACGATGGATAATTCTCATCGACACATTTATATTTACACATCGTGGTAACCAAATTTTGAGATGTTCATGAATAAATTTCATTACATGTAAATTATTCACTAAATCATCTCGAGAAACATGATATACTCTACCATGACTTAAATATCCACCACCATAATATTCATATATCTTATATTGCATACCAGTAACGGTATTACAAATAGATATTTGAAATAATTCTTGTACCTTAAAATGTTCATTCTGTTTAGCATAAAAATTTATATGAAGGCAACAAGGTAAGTCTTCTTCTTGTTCTTGCATGACAATTTCATTGGGAAGAATGAGTATTTTGGAAAGAAAATTAAAAAAATGAGATTTCCCATTGGTATCCTTTTCTAAGACAGATTTGTCATAGAAATTAGGAAGTTCCATTCTTTGAACAATCTCTAAAAAAATAGGTTCAAAGATAGGAAATTCAAATTGATAATCTCTAGTTCCATTTTCATTCTTTACAATCATAGAATTGTTAAAAATAGACACTTTTTGATTCTCTTGATTCTCCATTGTATTGAAAAAAATCACAAAATCACAAAATCAGTATTTTTGAGTACTCTTCCTATTCCTTTTTTACTCTAAATACCCTTTACTATCATTTTTTTATCACATATACGTTCTATCTTTTATATAGAACGTAAAAAATTATAAAATAGGGTTTCCCCATTAAGAAGATATATTCTCTATACATATTCTTTCTATCGTTTCATAGATTCTTGTAAAATGAACTTCAGTGGATATTATGAGATTCTCATATATTTTCACCCATATACTACATTTATCAAATAAATAATATGAATGAATATCGATTTTGATATTCATTTTTTGAATATTCAAAGAAAGAACAAATTCATAATTATCTATTCTTTTCGGTTCATAAAATCCAATATCTTCAATTTCTATATTCGATAATATGATTCCTAAATAATCATTTATATTTGACATAATATTTTCATGAATAGGTAATGATAATATAGAATTCACCAATCGATTATGTTCTTGTATTTTTTGATACAATATATATTTTTTCATACAACAACAATACCAATCATATAAATTTTGACATATTTCAAATTTCATATTTTGATTTACATAACATATACCATATTCATTTTCATAAGGATTCAATATTGTTTTAAATCCAAAATAATCTTCTGTTTCTTGTTTTTCAAGAGAATTTATATACATAAATTGATATGATATATCTTCATCATTTTTTGATATTCGAATATCATTTTGGTCTTTTATCTTAGAACAAACTCTTATTTTCAAATAATCATTCACACATGGATAACGAAATACAATTTCACATAGTCTATGATATTCTGTTTTAAATTCATCAATCTTTGGATATGTATTTTTAATTACAACTTCTTCTATTTGACTTAAATCATGATGAATTTCAACATTTCTGTCTTCATTTACACAACTCTCCAAATCTTTCTGTCGTATTTTATTCAATATTAAATTATTAAAATGAATATTATTTTCTCCAACTTCTTTTTCCCATGGTTTTTCTTCTCTACAAACTTGTTGCACTGCATAATAATATTTTTCTATCAAATCAAATATTGCAATCGTTCCATTCACATTCGAATAAACCCAACTTTCATCATAAAAATCAATGATATTTTCATTATCCCATGCAAATTTCCATGATTTTTGACGTTTTTCTTCATCAAATAATTCTCGATAATTCGACATCTTTTTTATATATTATCATCACCTCTATTCTTCTTTCTCATTCCTTATTATTCACTTTTTTCATCACTCAAAATTCACTTCAATGGTCACGTTATGAATATTTACCGTCTTTGTTGCCGATATCGATAACTCCGTTCTTTTACGTCTCGATGTATCTCCCTCCTTCTTCTTATAGAGATTTCTTAAACTTACATTCATATCCGTCTCTATATCCTCATAATTCTCATAAATATAATCCACTATCTTATTCTCTATTGCCCAACGGAAAAAGTTCAACTGTCCCACTGTTGTAATTAACTCATTATTATCATGGTCGATAAAACTAATTCTTTCTCTACGGCAAAATGGGTCAAATAACTTCTTCGAATATGCCTTCAATTGTGCCTTATAATCCAGATATACTATAAAGTTTCTTGTTCCCTTCTTCTTATTCTCATATTGCACCACATAATTTATATTATTCTTCTTACTATAATTTGTAACAAACCAATCCAAAATTCGCAATGATATCTGCGATTTTCCTGTTATGATTGGTATGACGATATTTAAGTTTTTACGTTCCCTGAAGAATAAAATTAACGACTGCATCAATAAATCTTTTTGTGAAAAAATTTTTGGAACAATCTCCTGCGATTTCAATAGACTATCTCTCATATCTCTCTCCATAATATTTACGTTTCTCGTATCTTTTAATTGATTTGCGACCATAACACTCATGTTTTCTTCCTGTCTTAATGCGTTCAATTTTTCTTGAGTATTTAAACTCATTTCAAAATTTTTCATTGTTAGACTTTTGGATTCCAATTTCTTTATATCCATTTTTGATAAAATCAAACTCCATTTTATCAATTCAAAAAATAAAAAATAAAAAATAAATTCACAAATCCCATCTTCCCATTTTTTCTTATATATTTCTCCCTAAATATATCACCATCTAACGTAAATATTATGCTTCAATTTGCATTGAACTCCCACCAGTTTGATTTATTTCATTCATCTTTAAAACAAAGAAACATTGCAATTTCACATCCATCTTTTCAATCCACTTCATTATCTTCTCTACACTCGTCTTTTCACGAGTAGATAAGAACTCACCATGTAAATCATAAATAATTCGCTTCAAATAATAAGGTGTCTCCTTTCCCGTCTTTCGAATATGTCTATCCATATATTCATTCCAAATAAAGACTCCCAAATCTACCATCTTTTTTTCATTTTCAATAAATGATGTCTTCTCATGAGGCATGTAACTCAAATATTCAGCCATGATAGAAGGTCCCAATTTTCGAATCTCCAAATAACGATAAAATCTCTGGTTCGTATTTCCCCACAATTCTCTCGCTCTCTTAAAAATCACCGATTGAAACTTCTGTCTCCTATAATTTCCATCCACCAACAAATATCCCTCATAACTTAAATTTTCAGTTGTCTTCAATGTAGACAATAACGAAATATCGCCATTCACAATCTCCATCTTTGGAACCTTCTCAATTCCAATATCTATATCTATCTCTTGAAATGTTTGCATATCTCGTGTTGCTATATGATATACTGCACCCTTCTCGTAATGAACTACCATTTGATTCTCTGGATGACATAACACAAAAGAATAACAATGATTCTCATTCAACCTATTCATTTGACTCATTGGATACACTTCCTCAAACATCTCATGAAAACTCTTTTTACTCAACCAATGCGACCTTCTTGCATTAATACATTTCTTGGTTGATAAAATCCATTGTCCCTGATAATAAAATAAACGCATCAATGCACCTTCCACTGAAATCTCAAAATGCGCTGTTGCTGGGTCAATTCTACTATCCACCACATCCTCCCCAAAATCATCCATCTTATCAAATGTATAACATACTATCCTATTTGTATCTCTCTCCAAAATCAAACCATTACACTCCTTCATCCAATTCTCTGTATAAGGCGTACTCTCTGTACCACAAATTAAATAAAGTGTAGGATAAGCATCATCTGTCTTTATTTTCATATGATAAGGCTCTGCCTCTACTACACTCTTGAAACTCTCAAAATTTTCGAAATTCTTACTTTGAATCCACTGAATAAACTCCATTTTTGTCTTTCATTTTAATATGAGTTTTTTTTTAAGTCGAAATTATTTGGTCAAAAAGTAATAAACAATGTGGAATTGAACATAAAAAAAAAATTGTCCGTTAATAATAGATAGTGTAAAACAACATGAATCAAATAGGTGGTGTAGGAAATAATAATAATAATAATGAAAACATAGAAATTGAATATATGGATAATAGTAATACGAATTCCGTACAAAATATAAGTAATGAGGAATTTAATAATCGAACAGAATCATCTTCCAATAATAGTATATCACCTATTGTGGAAATTAATGAGGAAGAGGAAGAAGAGGATGAATTTGGAGATGATGAAGTCGATGTATTAGAATCTGCAAAAAATCAATCCAAAGAAGTGGTTTTCGAAAATAAATCGAGAGTTGCATTTGAAAATATGCAAAATAAACCCTCTCTTATTATTGAAAAATTAGATGATAACGGTTCTTTACCTGTCGATTCTAATGAAAATGAAGAATTAATCTTTAATTTTAATGAAAATGAAGAAGGTAAAAATATCTTTGGAGAACCAGATACAGTCACAATTCAAGAGAATATTGCATTACAAGAAGCAGAAAAAGTATATCAAGATGATTTGGTTTGTATTAAAGAATTAGAAAATCAACTTTTAGCTACACTTCCTGTCACAAAACAAGGATTATTATATGTGCAAAAAAGAATTGAACGCGAAGTATTGGAAATCATGGAATTAAAAAAAGAAGGTCTTCGTAAAAATAAAAATATCGAAAAAGGTATTCAATATAATCTTCACAAACCTTGGATTATCCCTATCTCTTTAGATAAACATCGTATTTATATTACTTTACAAGAAAATACAGAAGATGAAAAAGTAGATACAAATAATCAAAATAATGAAAATGAAATCATTGGATTTACACAATCGAAAGAGGATGAACGAGGTATCGAAAAAGATAATCAAAAAGAACAATTCAAAAATATTAAAAAATTAGAACATAAAGCCAATATCTATGAAAATGATTATTCTTTCCAGAATTTCACTCAAGATGTTGAAAATATGATCAATCCTTATCTTCTCAAAAAAAATAATCCAAGTGATGAAACTACTCTCGAAAATTCCAATCAAGAAGTTGGATATCTATTCAATCCTAAACATAATACCCAAGTCATTCGATATTATGATATCCAAAATATCTTCTGGAATTCTCATCAAGTTCTTCCCGAATTTCATACTTATGAAAATCTTCTTGACCCTAATGACCACATTCAAGGTATTCAATCTTTAGTATTAACAAAAGCAGAAACAACCAATATCGTGGGTTTTATGATTTTACCACGTGCAGGACAAAATCTTATATCTCCTAAAAATGTTTTTACTCCTTCCAATTATGATTCTAATTCTCTTGCAAAAACATATGAAAATATTGGAAATATACAAAGTGCAACTATATCACCTGATAAACAATCCATCCTTTTACAAATTCCTAATCATCAACTCTCCAACGATTCTCACTTTCTTATTATCGAAAATTGTAACTATTCACCCAATATCAATGGTATCCATAAATCTGTTACTATTATTGATGATAATACAATTGCAATTCGTAATAAAAGAAAAATTGATATGATACATGCTGGAGATGGAGGAATTGTATATTCATTAAGTCATTTACGATTTGATAAATATGAAATGAAAAAAGAAAATGGAGAAATGAAAATCGATTTTCGTATGAGCTCTTATGAAAATGGTGAAGAATCGAAAGACCATATCAAATTATATCTTTTTGAGAATATGAAAGTACCTGACCAATATTCTTATGAAAAAATCATTCGTTCCGTTGCACCATCATTAGATGATATTTTAGAAATGGAACATGATAATTTGGAGAAATGTGAAACTTATGAAGAGATGGAAGCTATATTTTCGAAATATGGAATATCGATTACAGATTTACATTATGACCAATTTTCTGTATTAGAAAAGATGTTAGAAACGCAATTGAAAGAAATGGAAGAAAATATTCAAAAAGAAAATCAAGAATCTTTACCTAAACTTGTTTTTCATCAAACCAATCAAGTTGTTATGTCAAATCCTCAACTCTTTTTAGCTGATATTTATATATCTTCTCCATTTATTCAACGTTATTATGGAAAATATATTCATTTTCATCAACCTGAAGATAGTATTTTTGGAAGATTTGATTGGGTATTATCACAAATAGACCATGGAAGTTTATATATAACTTATGTACTTTATGAAAATATGGATTATTTTTATGAGAAACATTCCAAACAATATATTCAATCTATTTTATCACTTACATCCAAAAATCGAGAAGAATTAGACAAAATTCTCAAAAAAGAAATGGAAACAAAAAGAGCCAATCAAGTATGTAAATTATATCATTATCAAGCTCTTGTGATTCCTGAAAATGCAAAAGTAAGTAATTATGATGATACTTCTTTAAAAGTAGAACAAGATGGAAAAGTTATCTATTATTTACCCAATTTATCTGTTTTTTATACAGAAGATAAATTATTTCAAGTGATAAATGGTAAAAAAGAAGATTTACAAGGTAAGAAAGATGGTGTAATGGCTTTAGTTGATGATAAGATTTATATTTGGAGTGATAAAGATAAATGGGTAAAATCTGATTTACTTCCTAAATATAATCAAATTCGTTATTTATGTGAATTTGGTGAAACGAATATTCAAGAAATTGATTTAGATTCTTTTGATTGTGTTTATCGTGATAAAACTGGATGTGATACCAGAATTATAGGACGTTTAAGAGATAAAATAGCAAATATGGATGGAGTAACAATTGAATTTCAGGAATTAGAAGAATATGTGGAGAAGAAGAAATATAAAAAGAGTTTGGAGGATATGATGGAAGTCATTTTATTTAAATATTTTAGTCGAGATATCAAATCGATTGAAAATGAAATGAAAGTCAATCAAAAAGAAATCAATCGCGAAGAGAAAAAGAAAGAAGAGAATGAAGCAAAGAAAAATGAAACGAATGAAAAAGAAAAAAAGAATGAAATCATTGAATTACAAGATTCCCAAGATTTAGAAAATCTTCTTTTTTCTATCAATCATATCCCCAATGACGATTTGAAAAAAGATTTCATTTTCCAACTCATCGATAAAGATGGTCTTCTCATTGGAAAAGATGTCTATTCTAAAAAATTCAAACAAAAAATTAAAGGTATATGCGGTCATTCCATGTATGATTTCCGCATTTCTCGTTCCACTAACATTCTTCGCCGTCAAATGCTTCTTGAAGAACAATTAACTGTATTTGGTGATGGTGGTGATGCAGACCATGATATGATAACATGTAATCATTGTGGTAAATCTTTACAATATACAGATTTTGATATAGTAGAGGGATATCATAGTTCAGGAGCACATATAGTAAGTCGTGATGTATTGGAGACGGATGATGAGGAGAAGAAAGGAAAGATAGAGATGAATCAAGTGTTTGATTGTCATGGAAGTGATTTCCGTAAGATTTTATTAGAGAAAGGATTTACATTAGATTCAAGTGGAAAGGTATTAACAGTTTGTGATTTTGTTTTATCATCTTTATGTCAAAAAACCGGTGTCACGATTACAACAAATGAATTAATTGATATTATACGTGATAGCATACAATTAATACAAAAGATATTACCTGAGGCATTATATATACAAGCAAGAAAATCATATTTTGAGAAGACCAAAGGTTTCAAAGAGAAACAGATACAATTGATGGAAGAGAAAGGTTTATTTAAACAATCTTATCAAGAATATATGAAAATTAAATGGAGAGCTATTGTAGCATCAAGATTTTTGATAACCATTCAAACATCAATACCAAGTTATACACGAAGTGCAAAAGAATCTATTTGTGTATTTTCTTCGTTTGATGGAAAAGAGGGAATTAGTTATTTAGCATGTATTTTCAAAGAATTACAATTTGTAAGATTTACGGGAGATGAATTAGTGCAGAGTGAAGAGAAAGCATTTGAAGATGCTATTGAAATGGCTTATCGTGATTTTATGAAATTTGTTTCCATTCAAGACCTTTTTAAAAAGAAGATTGAATATGATAGAGAATTAAAAAAGAAGAAAGTTGTCTATTTAGATGGTGATGAACCTAAAATATTAAAAAGACATATTTATGATGAAGTTCCTTCTATTTCCCCTAATTTTAAAGATTTATTAAATAAATCGAAAACAAAAGAGGAAGTGGATGTTTTATTAAATCAATTAATGCAACGTATGTTTTATGTGGGACAACAGATTAAATTACGAATTCAAGAATTTATTGAAAAAGACCCTTATTTAGAGAAATCATCTTCTTTTTTGGAAAAATATTGTTGTTTAGTGGATTTGGAAGTATATATGGATTATTACTATTATATTCAAAAAAGTAGTGAATCTGTTCCTACGATTGAAGATTATATGAATGAAGCAAAAGAATTATCTCAATATTTACATCTTTATTTTCTTGAATCCAGTTCTATGTCTCGTTGTTATTTGCGAAATGAAGACCCTTATCCTTTTGTTTTTAATCCTATTATTGTAGGTGATGAAGATACTATTACACAATCTATTATACAGGATAAGTTTAAAATTTATGTAGATGAGGGAAAGTATAAAGGAACGATGAGGGAATATGTAGGAGAAGGAAATAAGGCGAGAGATGTGAAAACGGGAAAGACAAAAGAACAGATATTGTCGAAACAATATACAAAAGATGAATTTAAAAATTTGATGAATGAAATCCAGAAATTGAATACCCATATTCCAGAGAAGGTAGATAATGAGGAGAAAGTAAGAAAAGAGATGAGATATGAAGATTTGAAGAAAGAAGCAGAGAATAGTTTGCGTCAGGAGATTAGTCGTTTTGTGCAGAATATAGCAACTGTATTAAATAAAGTGTCTGATAGTGATTTCCAGATGAAATGTATTCGTTTATTAGAGAATCTTGGAATTTTTGATACATTTGTTCCTAATCCTGAGAAAGGAGAATCTAATCCTCAAAAGATTCGTCAACAATTACGCAAAGAAGCCAATCGTTTGCATTATATAAAACGTGTATATAATTTATATTTCCGTACTTATTTATCCATGATACAAAATAATTATACGATTGAAGATAAAATTGTAGAATTAGAATATACAACTGAAAAAGTATCTAAAGAAGTGCAAGAAGAGATATATAAAGAATATAATTTAATACAGAAATTTATGATGCCTGATGTTCGTTCTTCATTCCAAGATTTAGTATTTGACCAATCTTCTTATGAAATTGATTCTATTTATGGTAAAAATCCTATTTATAATCATACCTATACTGATATTATTCAACCTTCAAATTTTGATAATAATCAAGCATCTCAAGTGATTTTACTTTTATTAGTACAACAATTAAATCGATTTTTGGTTTGTGTAAAAGATATGACACCTCAGGGTGGAGATGAGATGAGAGCAAGAGAGATAACATCAAGAAAATGTAAAAATATTGTAGATTTTTATCTTGTGATATTTTCGATTATGGAGAGAGATAAAGAGTTTTATGATACATGTACAAAAGAAGTTGAAAATTATAAGAATCAAATGGTTCAAGAGATATTAGAGAATCGTCTTAAAATGATACGTGATGAAGATGCAGGTCTTGATAATTATTTCTTAAAGGTATATTCGATGAGTCAAATGAAAACAAAGACAGGATTAAAAATTAAGGAAACGGAAGAAGAGAATGAAAAAGAACAAGAGGTATTGGATGAGGATATGTCTGCTGAAGATAGACGTGATATGTTACGTGAGAAAGTTACACAAGAATATATGAAAAAAGGAAAAACATTAACGGAAGCTGAAAGAGAAGAACTTGTGGAACAACTTGAAAATGATATGTTAGAAGATGAAATGATTGAAATGGAAGAAAATCGTTTAGGAGAAGTTGTTGATGAAGAAGCAATGGAAGCAAGTGATGAAATCTTAGGTGATGGAAATTACGGTGATAATGTGGGTGAGCATGATGACCTTTAAGTACTCTTTTTTTATAATTTTTTTTCAATTTAAAGAAGTTTCTATAATAATATAGAAAAGATGAGTCGTAATTTAAAATTTGTATATCATCATGAGTTACCGAGACCAACACCAGCGAGACAGAAGTATTTGAGGGAACAGGTACAGAGATTAATGCAGATACCTCAACCAGAACAGAGAACACCGGAGTGGTATAGGATGAGAGAATCGATGGTGACAGCGAGTGATTTTGGTTCAATATTTGGAGATTGTGCTTACAAGGATAGAGAGAGTGTATTGTTAAATAAGGTGGATGCAAATCAAAAGTTTTTTAAATCATCAGCGATGATGTTTGGAACGAAATATGAGGAAGTTGCGAATATGATATATCAAAAGAGGAATGGTGTGCAAGTGATTGAATTTGGATGTATTCGGCATCATACATTTTCATTTTTTGGTGCAAGTCCTGATGGTATTACACCAGATGGAGTGATGTTAGAGATTAAGTGTCCAACAAGTCGAGTTATAACAGGGGAACCACCAAGATATTATTATCATCAAATGCAAGGACAATTGGAGGTAGCTGAATTGGATAGATGTGATTTTTTGGAATGTAAATTGATTGAATATACTGAAGCGGAATATTTGGAAGATAATTATGAGGGTGATTATTCATGTCATTCAAATGGTATGGAGAAGGGATTCGTAGCAGAGATATATGATAGTACAGATAATTCAACAAGTTATGAATATTCCCCAATAGGAATAATGGGAGATGAGTATGTGATATGGAAGAGGATGGTGGAGAGGCAATATGAGGGTCATGCAACAAAGTTTGTATCGGCATATACATATTGGTATTTGGAGGAGGTATCATGTGTACCAGTGTATCGAAATCAAGAATGGTTATATCAATATTTGCCTGTATTGAGGGAATTTTGGGATGATGTATTGAAATATAGAAGATTGGGTGTAGAGGCATGTAAGGATTATATAAAGAGTATAAGAGATAGGAAAAAGATGGAGAAGGCGTTGGAGAAGGAAGAGAAGAAGGTATTGATGCAACAACCGCAGAAGAAGAGTCAAGATAGGGATATGAGGGATTTTTACAAGGTGGAGTCTGTCACAACAAAAGAAAAAAAAGAAGAAATGAAGGAGGAGAAAGTGGAAAAGAAGAAAGTATCGAAGAGAAAAAAGGATGAAGATGAAATGGAAGATGATTTACCAACGGGATGTTTATTTGGGAGTGAAGAATTTCATCCACAAACACAAGTAATTTATGATAGTGATGAAAACTATGAAATAGATGTAGGAGTATGTGTATTTCAAGAAGAGGATGAGATAAAAGAGGATAAGAAAGAGGAAATGATAGAGAAGAAGAAGACAACAAAGAAAGTATTAAAGAATCCATTATGTTTATTTTCGTAATTATTGATTTTGTAAATTTTGTTTGTATTTTAAAATTTGATTTTATGAAAGATGTTTCATAAAAAGAAAAATAAATAAAAAAGAAAAAAGATTATTTCTTTCCACCACCGAAGAATACACCGGGTAATCCACGAGCATTGTCGAATAACCAGAAATTTTCTCCACAAGGTTGTGATTGATAATTCGAAACCCAAAAATTAGGTTGAAGAGGTTCATTCATAGAAGACCATCTTGTACCTGCACAAGTTAATTTACATTTACCTTCAGGTATAGCACCTTGTCCTTTCTCATAATAATAAATACCTTCATCATTCCATTTATTAAAAGGAGGTTCTTTACAAGGATATTGTCCTTCCCACGAGGGTTCGCTATCAAGTCGAATCCATTTGTTATAATCTTTTGCAATTTGATAAATGGGATTCTTATCTCCTTTTACACCAATATATTCTAATTTAGAATCAGTAATACCTCCCATTCCATTTGGTTTCTCACTTATTTTCATAACAGGATAAGGATACATATTCTTTGCATAATTTACAATCAATGTGCTATTCCAAATATCTACATGATTAATATATAAATATTGAATTGGAAGAGGGTCATTTGTACAAATTCCTTCAGGATAATTGGATACATTACCACTTGTAATGACTTGGTCAGGAGGAGGAATCAATTGGTCTTTGCATGGATAACCAATAAAATAAGTGGGGAATAAATAAGGGCTCTTTTTGACACCGTAATGACCAGCATATTTTTTATCAACAAATTTGACTACATGAACAAGGAATTTAATTTCGAAGAAATGTTTTTTATCCCAAAGGAAGAGTTCATATTTAATTTCTTCATTATTTTCTTTATCTGTCCATACTTCTACATCTCCATAATTTGTTTTTGAAAAATCATAAGTATTTTCACTATTTAAAATAGGAATTAATTTTTCTGTAATTTGGTCTAAATCCATTCGAAGTCTATCTTGAGTTGTTGTTTGTGTATAAGATTGATAATTGGTTAATCCTTTTAATTGAACTCTTTTTCTTTGATTCATTTGTTCAAGATTTTTCAATAATTTCTTAAAATCATATTGTGTTTGATTCTCTTTGGTTAATATAGGTCCATTTCCTTGATAAGCTATATTATTTACCATATCAATATAATCTTTGGGTTGATGATTTTCTTTATCAAGAATTTCAATCAAATCATTCGATTCCGTTTTCATAGGAGTCTCTGTTTTTTTAGAAAAAGATGGAAGATGAAAACCATTCATGGAATATTGATACATAATTACAAATAGAATTATTATACCTAAAATATACAAATAACTGGATTCAATTTTTATTTTCGAGATATCCATTCCTATATTATCTATAGTTAATAAATAAATTTATTCATTCCATAAATTTATTTCTTCTTCAAATTCATCATCTTTCTATTTCATTTTTATACAAATTATGCAAAACGTTTTAATATCTTTCTACGATTCTCTTGTACATTCCTCTCCTCTTTCGTAATTGTTTTTTCATTTTCTATTTCTATCTTCAACTCACCATATTCTGTCTTATGAATACATTTTATTCGTATTATATCTCCTTCAGTTGAAAATGTGATTTGTTTGTTCCAATCAATACCTTCTTGTTCCCATAATTTCATCCATTTTCTTTCACAATCTTGGTCCCATACATACTTCTTTCTTTCAATATAATTTCTTATCTTTTGATTCAATTCATCCTTAGATAAATCCTCCACTTTTATCTTCTCTTTCTTCGTTTTTACTTCAATATTTCCTTCTACTGGAATAAATATATCATCATTTAATATATCTGGTTCATTTTCAAATACTGTTTGTGATTCATAATGGTCATTTTTTGCAGAACGATTTCTATTTAATAATACTTGTTTTCGCATCATCTTTTGATGTTTCATCATCTCTATCTTCAATTCTTTATGTTCTTTTTCTTTTTTTATAAATTTTTGATGTACATATCCATTTATTTCAAATTCTTCATTTCTTATCTCTTGCAATCTCTCTAATGTCTTTTCCCATTGATTCTCCAATTCTCTTTCATAAAGAATATCTCTTCTTGTCTCAACTTCCTCATATTCAAATGTTGGTTCTTCCATTCTATTTCTTCTTTTTATTCATCCATTTTCTTTATATCCATCTTCTTTTTCACTTTTTGTCTCATTCCATCATTTTTTCAAAGATATCTCTTACTGTCCATTCACTTGGTTCTAACATATCACCCACTCGTTTATATAATATTCTATTTAATAATAATGAATTATCTATACACAATCTTTCTTTCTTCTCTTTTGTTTCAATCAAATATTCTTCTCGATAGAGTATTTTTTGATAAATATCTTTTTCATTTTGAACATCTTCCGTTTTACGATATTCAAAAAACCATTGTATCCATTCATCTCGTATATATTCTTCTTGATTGGGTGGATTTTTCATTTTACGAAGAATACATCTCTGTTTATTTTTAATCATTTCCCATTCATCTTCATATTCAATATCTTTTCTTTCTATTTCATCCATATAACAAACATTTTGATATCGTTTGTAAAATAAAACTTGGTAAAAACTTTTCATATATTTTTTATAAAATGAATCTTCAGGTGTATCTCCTTTTACACCAAATGGATATATATACAAATAATATACTTTCTCTTCTTCTACTTTTTTCTCTTGATTCGATATTTGCAATCTTCGATATAATTTTTCAATTCGTTTTTCATCTCTCGCTTCTTCTTCTTCCAATGTTAAATCTTCTATTTGTGTTGTTATCTCTTTTACTTCTTCTTCTATTTTAAATTCTTCTTTATTCACTTCTGTTATCTCTTCAATGATTGTATTTTGTTCTTCTACTTTCTTCTTTCTTCCCCTCTTTTTAGGTTCCACAACATCTTCATGTTTTTCTTCAACTACTTTTTTAGGTCTTCCCATCTTTTCATTCTTTCTTTCTTTCTTTTCTTTTTCTTTATATTGGTCGAAGATATACATAATGACGACTATATGTTTTTCCATTATCAAAATAAAGTATATTCATTTTAATTGTATTTTCTTCATCTCCTATTCTTTGTAACAATTGATATCTTCCTTCTTTTTCACATTTTTCAAATTTACAATCTTGAATACATTTTTTTCGTTGATTCCATTTTTTACAAATCCACTGTTCAATTGTAATTTCAAACATCTTATGAAATGCATATAATTCCGTTAAACCTCCCCAACGACTTGGTATATATATCTTTTCCATTTTACCATTTTCTTCATTCTTATCAATAAAGAAATTATCATCACCGGCATAAATACTATATAAATCTTCATACATTTCAATTGAATGAACATGTTCGTGGTCCATTAATAATAAATCTTCAATCGTTCCTTCAAAATTCATGAAGGGTTCTAACCAATCATTTTTGTGAAGGACAATCCATTGTTTAATTTCTTCTTGAAGATTTTTTGCAGCACCTCCTTCTTTGATATCTTGTGAAGAGAAAATCTTATAGAAATGAGGATTTTCATAAAAATGTTTTTGAGAATCGACTAAAAATCGAATCATAGAACGGTATAAACAAGAACCATCAGGTGCAACATGTACAATTTTAAAATCTTTGGGTCCTTTTGTATTTTCTTGAAAGAGTGATAAATTCATTTTTTTATAAGATTGATTGTTCTTTTTTTATATTTGTTTTCAAAAAAGAAAATTACAAATTAGGATGTCCTTTGACAATTTCTTTTCGACAAATTGGACATGATGTACTCTCTTTCACCAACCATGGATGAATACAATCTTTGTGAAAAATATGTCCACAATTTGTTTTCAATACTTTATCACTTTCACAAAAATTATCTGTACAAATTATACATTCTTGATTATATTTTTCTTTATCTTCAATATCTTGATATGTTTGATGACCAAGATTTTCAAATTCTTCTTCACTAATCACAACTTTTACATCATCATCAAATTGAGAAGGTGCAAATTCAAAATGTCCTGAACCAAATAAATTTGTCATAAAATCTTCTAATACTCTCATTGATTGTGTATCTTCAATAAAACTATTATCATACATAGGCAACCGAACAACTCGAGGTGTATCAAAGAAATTCCTTTCTCGTAAATAAGTTAAACGATTCATAAATAAATTTGTACGTTGTAATCTACGACTCTCTCTTTCTACTTCAATACCATGTTCATCTAAAAGAGGTGGTAAATCATCTTCATCTTCTTTTACTTCTTCTACTTCAGGTTCTGTATCAGTTTCTATATTTTCTTCTTTTGATTCTTCTTGTTGTTGTTCATCAATTGTAATATTTGTAGTTAAACCTTCTCTGGATAATTGTTGAAAAGATTGTTCTAAAAGTTGAAATAATGGATTTGAAGATTGTAAAGTTCCCGAAATTTGAATATTCATTGTATTTCCATCTTGCTCACTATATTCATTTCGAATTTCTAAAAATTCCTCTTCTTCCCCTTCCTCCTCATCTTCTTCTTCACTACTTTCGGTAGAAATGGATTCGGTATCATGTTCCCGATTTGTATGAATATGTTGAGAGAGTCTTTGAAGGATATTGGGTTGTAATAAATCTTGAAAGAGACTGGATTCAAAATTACGAAATGTAATATTGGGTGATGGATTTGAAAAATGCTGTAATGGAATATTCCAAGATTGCATAAAATCTTGATTGGAATGATTTTGTTCAAATTGAAGATATTTATCAATAATTTTATTTTCTTTAATGACATTTCCTTTTTCATCTCTCTTTCTATCCAAAATTTCAATTCGTCGAATCAACATTCCCTCTTTTTGATTTCTTTGCAAACATGATTTCCAAGTTTCATGAAATGACATTGATTCTTCACCCATTATCATAT
>JACCDX010565313.1_pt1 | contig 66670 bp, 62 predicted proteins | sample 7449681 | NCBI WGS metagenome assembly JACCDX01 (sample SAMN15323450, study PRJNA562643) | freshwater metagenome | isolation source: river surface water | place: USA:Blue River Watershed | collected 2017-08-18
CATCAATTCGGTGTTGATGACTTCCATGTCACGCAAGGGATCGACGGAGCCCGAAACGTGAATAATATTTGGATCGTCAAAGCAGCGAACCACGTGGACAATGGCATCGGTTTGGCGGATGTGGCTCAAGAATTGGTTTCCGAGACCTTCACCTTGGCTGGCCCCTTTGACGATTCCGGCGATATCGACAAACTCCATGGCCGTCGGAATCACGCTTTGAGGTTTGATGAAGTCCGTGATTTTGTCCATGCGAGGATCAGGAACTGTCACCACTCCCACGTTCGGGTCGATGGTGCAGAAAGGGTAATTGGCAGCTTCCGCTTTCGCCGAAGTGAGGGCGTTGAACAATGTGCTTTTTCCCACATTCGGGAGGCCAACGATTCCAACTTGTAAGGCCATTGAAAACTCCTAACTATTAAACTTGGTCGACGCTTTGGACAGACCTTCAAAAATAACTGATTCGAGAGCATCGCCTGCTTTATTCAAAAAGTCAGGCAGTTGCTGCTGTTCTTCACTGGAAAACTTTTGCAGGACATAGTCGGCCACACTCATTTCCGGATGGGGCGGTCTTCCGACTCCCAGCTTCAAGCGGATATAGTCGGCAGTTCCCAGAAGTTCGCTGATATTGCGAACTCCATTGTGGCCACCATGCCCGCGATTTTTATGAAAGCGGATGGCGCCAAATCCCTGATCGATATCATCTTGGACGACAATCATATTTTCGATAGGAATTTTGTAGAACTGCAGAAGGCTTTGCACCGATTGGCCCGAGAGATTCATGAAGGTCATGGGTTTGACGAGAAGAATCTGCTCATTGTCCATTTGGAATTTGCAGACGTGGGCTTTGTGCTCTTCTTTCCAAGGGGGAGATCCTGCGCTCATGGCAAAAAGATCCACGGCCATAAAGCCGATATTGTGCCGAGTGAGAGCGTATTTGGAGCCAGGATTTCCGAGACCGACAATGAGAAACATGTTCTTTTCACTTTCTGAGAGGTACGCCGTACCTGCGGAGCTTCAAATAAAAAAAGCGGTCCTTGGACCGCTTTTTTGAAATTGAAATCAGAGGTGGAATTACTTCTTCTCTTCTTTCTTCGCAGCAGGAGCAGCAGCAGGAGCCGCAGCACCAGCAGCAGGAGCCGCGCCAGCAGCAGGAGCTGCAGCAGCAGTCGGAGTTGTTGATTCCTCAACATAGAGGTTCACAACTGCGATTGTTGTTTCAGGAGCTGAAATCACTTTCAGTCCAGCTGGGATCTTCAAGTCAGAAACGTGAAGAGCATCACCAACGCCGAGGCCAGAGATGTCAGCAGTCAAAGCTTCAGGAATTTCAGTTGGCAAGCACTCAACTTCGATCTGACGATTGACGACGTTCAAGAGACCGCCTTCAGAGAGACCGATTGGTTTACCGTCGAGCTTGATCTCAACAGAAACTCGAACTGCTTTTTTCAGATCGAGAGCGAAGAGGTCAACGTGCTGAGGACGGCGAGTGACTGGGTGAACATTGACGTCCTTCACGAGGACGACGATGCCGTTCAAACCAGAATCGCTGCTCTTCAAGTTGAAGAGAGCATTTTCATAAGAACGAGTGTTGTAACGAATCACAGAAGATTCGTCGATGAAGAGATTTTTAGGTGTTGTCGAAGAACCGTAAACAACAGCTGGAACTTTGCGTTCGCGACGAAGTGCGCGGCTGTTGCTTTTACCAGTCTGGCGGGATTCTACGTTGAGATCATATCTTTGGCTCATATCTTCACTCCATTAATCAAATAAACTACTAACTGAATCATTGCCGTGGATTCTCTTGATGGCTTCAGCGAGCAGATGAGCAACTGAAATCACTTCGATTTTTCCACTGTTTCGCGCAGCCTCGCTCAGGGGGATCGTATCGGTCACCCACAGTTTTTCTATTCGGCTTTCTACGATTCTTGAGATCGCAGGTCCTGACAGAACCGGATGCGTTGCAACGGCGAAAACACGTTTTGCACCATTTTTATAAAGGCTGTCAACAGCTTGTGTAAGAGTTCCGGCAGTATCGATCATATCGTCGACGATGATGGCTGTTTTTCCAGCCACATCCCCAATTAAATGAAGGGCTTTGGCCTCATTGGGCCCAGAACGCCGTTTATCGACGATGGCGATCGGGCACTCGATCCTTTTGGCGAAAGCTCGGGTTCTTTCCACCCCTCCGGCATCGGGACTCACCGCAACAAATTCGCTGCCAGTGCCCAATTGCTCTCTCCAAGCCCGAGAAAGAGTGGGAATCGCAAATAAGTGATCCACAGGCACATTGAAGAAACCTTGAATTTGAGCGGCGTGCAAGTCGACAGAGACGACTCGGTCTGCACCTGCTGTGGTGATCAAATCTGCCATTAATTTCGCAGAGATAGGAGCACGGGGAGCGACTTTGCGATCCTGGCGAGCGTAGCCGAAATAGGGAATCACAGCCGTGATCGAATTGGCTGAGGCCCGTCTCAGAGCATCCATCAGAATGAAAAGCTCCATGTAGTTCTGATTGGTCGGAGGGCAAGTGCTTTGAACAACGAAGACATTTTGGCCGCGGACACTTTCGTGAATTTCGACTTGGATTTCTCCGTCGGCAAAAGTGCTCAGTTGGCAGTAGCCGAGCTCGACTCCGGCAGCTTCGGCAACTTTTTGAGCCAGCAGGGGATTCGAATTACCGGAAAAGATTTTCAGACCTTTCATCATAAAGCCCCCCTGTTTGTTTGGAACGGCTTTAGATTTAGCTCATTCTCGGAGGCTTTGACAATGCAGAAAGTGACTCTTCATTGACAACTTTGACCTTCACAGTTCATTTTGTTCGCCATGTTAGCAATTGTGAAAGTTATGGATATCCCGGGATGGACGGCCGCCGCTCTTTCCGGCCGCGTGGACGCTTTTGCCGATCGCAAAGTGATCCAACAGCTGGAAGAATTAATTGGTTCTTCCAAGCGAGTCGTTTTGGATCTTTCCAAGACTGATTTTTTGAGTTTTCAGATGATGAAATACCTGGCTCAGTTAAATCAGAACTTGGGGCGAAAAGGGGGAGAGCTTGCCCTGCTTCGCCCCAACCACAGCATTCTTCGTCAGATTGAAATTTTCGTGGGCTTGAAAGTCTTCTCCGTGTATCCATCTCTCGGGGATCTTCAGTCGGGATTGCATGTTCAGCCGCGAGCGGAATTTCACTCTTTTCAAGCTTCGGATCGCCTTCTCAATTGAGTTTTTCCGAGCGCTGAATTTCTGAATGTCACTGGCACGAAAGTTGGACCTGAATTTGCTAATCGGAAGCCTTAGCAAGGAGGTCTACATGACTAAAAAAACAGCGTCCAGTTCTCGAGCATCCCGTCCCAGTTCTAGCTCCTCACGTACTTCGCGAAGTGCAAGCAGCCAACGTGGAGGCCGCAAAAGCTCCCGCAGCACTTCTCGTTCCGCTTCACGTCACTAAGTGATTCAAGACTCGGGGCGGCCCGCGAGGTCGCCCCTAGATCTTCCGCATTCTTGAAAAGTAGAAAACCCAAATTACAGAGTTTTGAGTTTTTCGATGAAAGCCATTGTGGCTTTTGATCGGTGAGAGTGCTTGCTCTTAAAGCCTGCGCCCAACTCAGCAAGGGTTTTACTTTCCCCTTCAGGAATAAAAACGGGATCGTAGCCGAAGCCATGCTGTCCAGCAGGTGTCTTGCTGATTTGACCTTTGAGTTCTCCATTGAAAATCAACTCTTCGCCGGTGGGAGAGAAGACCACCATGCAGCACTTGAATTGTGCGGCTCGGTTGGAGATATGACGGATTTGCATCATTTTTAAGAGCTTTGCGACATTCTCACTGTCAGAGGCTTTGGGGCCTGCATATCGAGCCGAGTGAATCCCTGGCAGATTTCCCAAACCTTCCACTTCCAATCCGGAATCTTCCGCCATCACCCAATGTCCTGACTTGAGGGCTTTCAGACTGCGGGCTTTGATGCGGGCATTGTCGAGAAAGGTTTGGCCATTTTCAGGCGGAGGAGTGAAGGTCGGCAAATCGGCAATGGAAAACAATTTGAATTGTGGCAACTCGCGATCAAACAGAAGTTTGAACTCACTCAATTTGCCTTTGTTGCCAGTTGAAATCCACAGTTCACTCATGGGGACGCTCTATTTCAATGGAAAGAAGTTTCCGATCACTTCCGCTTGGTGGAGAAAGAGTTCATGGCAACCTTTTGTCGCCACATCCAACATTTCCAGCAACTGCGTTTTATTAAACGGACTTTGCTCGGCTGTTCCTTGGACTTCGATGAATTCGTTCTTGTTGGTCATCACGAAGTTCATGTCAGTCCCGATGGCTGAATCCTCATCGTAATTCAAATCCAAATAAGTCTGACCTTTTTGCAAACCAACACTGACGGCCGCAATATAATTGACCAAAGGCATGTGTTTGATCTCACTGACTTGCTGAAGCTTTTTCAGCGCCAAAGCCAGAGCGACGGATCCACCTGTGAGCGCAGCCGTGCGTGTTCCGCCGTCGGCATGCAAAACATCGCAGTCCACTGTGATCTGGCGTTCACCCAAAAGTTTAGGATCCACAGCAGCCCGCAAACTGCGTCCAATCAAACGGGAAATTTCTTGAGTGCGACCGCTCGTCGCGGCTTTGTCGCGCTTGATTCTCTGTTGAGTTGAGCGTGGCAGCATGCCGTATTCCGCAGTGATCCAGCCAGTGCCAGTTCCTTGCAGCCATTTGGGTCCCATCGGTTCATAAGTGGCCGTGCACAGAACTTTGGTTTTTCCAAACTCAACCAAAGCGCTGCCTTCAGCGTAATCAGAAACATGAGGAGTGATTTTGATGGGTCTTAATTGCGAGTAATTTCGTCCGTCTGTGCGCATAGAGCGTCACTGTAGTCGGCCCGGAGAGGCCTTGTCCACCATTTCTTTGTAGTCTTGAATGCCGCTGAAAATCTTCTGCGCAATTTCCTTTTGATAGTCGGGCTGAATCAGTTTTTGAGACTCGCGAGGGTTGGAAATAAAGCCCAGTTCGACGAGAACGGAAGGGACCGAAGTTTTTGAAATCACATAAAAAGGGGCTTGGCGGATCGAATTGCTGTCTTTCGTTCCCCAGGACAACAGCAGCTTTTCACTGAGGCGGAAGCTGCTGCGCATTTTGAATTGTCTTTTCAAGTCTTCCAAGATGGCAGAGACATTTCCTTTTTTGCTAATGTCACTTTCGTTTTCAGGTGTTTCTTTTTGCTGTTGATTTTCGGCAGCGGCCAAAAACAAAGAGTCTTCATCTGGTGGCAAATGGTTTTGAAAATAAAACTCCACGCCCCGCGCTCTTTGATCCGAAGAGGCATTGGCGTGAATGCTGAGAAAGAGATCGGCATTTTCTTTTTCGGCGAGACTGACTCTCTCTTGCAAACTCAAATTGTGATCGCTCGTGCGTGTCAAAGCCGTTTGGAAATCGGGTGATGAGTCCATAAGTTTTTTCAAATGCTGAGCGACCTTGAGGGCAATTTCCGATTCTTTGGCGGGGCCATACACGGCTCCGGAATCATTGCCGCCATGTCCAGGGTCGATCATGACCTTCAAAGGAGCCGCAAAAGCTGCTGACATCAAGAGGGAATAAAAAAGACTGGTGAGCATAAGACAAGTTTAACTGGCGGAAAGTTTCAGGGCAGGGCCAGAAGCGAATGTCTGGTCTTAGAACTTGAAAGTTGAAGAGCGGGAATGAAAAAGGCAAAAAAAAAGCGACCTGGTTTGGGGGTGGGGGGACCAGGCCGCTATGGGGGGTTGCTCTTCCTTAGAGCAAGGGTGGGGCCAAGAGCACTTTGAAATTTCAAACCTCCAGTTGAAAATAAGTGGGTCTGGAATGTCCTGGAGAGTGTCGAACCTCTCGACGGAGCCGACAAATGGCGACCTCGCCCAGTGTCCAGAAGTTAGACACTATCAAAAACCTCTGAAGACAGTGGCTCGGCTTGGTTCGGCAGAGGTCTAAATTCTTTCTCACTTTTTGAACCTTGGGCGGCAATTCTTTATACTGAAAGGGTCAAAAAGAGAGGTTCATCAATGAGTTTTCAAAAAGTAATTATGACTTTCGTTTTGCTGGCGGTCGCAACGACCTATGATCTGAAAGAAGTCCGTGCTGTGGATGCTCTGTCGGTGGAAGCCGAGGAAGCTCTGGCGGATTCGGAAGCGGCTTTGGCCGATGCCCGAGAGGCCAAGCGCCGGGCTGATGAAGAGCGCAAAAAACGTGAAAAGAACAAAGAAGCCGCTCAGAACGCCATTGCCAAGGCCAAGTCGAGCGAAGCTCAAGCCAAAAGCGATCAAGCGAAATCAGAAACAGAAGCTTCGCGAATGAAAGCGGAAACTGACGAGTACGCCAAGCAGACCAAATTAGCAGAAGAAAAACTTTCCTTGGCGGAAAAGCAAATTCAAGCCGCTCGCGAAAGAGTCGATAAATCCAAGCAGTTGCGAGAAGAGACTTTGAAGAAAAAAGAAGCTTCAGAGAAAAATGCCACTGCGGCCATGAAAGAAATGAAGGATCTCGAAGAGAAATCCAAAGTGGCTCAAGAAGAAGCCGAAAAGTCTTTGAAGGAAGCCAATGAAGCCAGAGCCCGTGAGCGCGAGATGGCGAGCCAATTGGAAAAGACAAAATTGAGCACTCAAAAAGCTATGACATTGGCCCAAGCCTCCGCTGCCAAATCCAAAGCTGAAAAAGAAAAAGCGGAAGCTGAAAAAGCGCGTTCAGAAGCTGAGATTGCCAAGCTGAAACAAGCGGAAGACAAGTCGGACAAAGAAGTCGAAAATATGCAGGTCGAGCAAGCCAAGGTTCAGTCTGAAAGCAAAGCCATGGCTGCCAAAGTTGAAGAAGAGCGAAAAAACTTTGAAGAGACTAAAAAAGAAGAAGCCCGAGTTCGCGAAAAGACTTTGAAAGCTCGAGCCGAAGCCGAAAAGAATCGCGCTCAATCGGCCAAGGAGCTCGCGCAGTTGAATCAAGAAATTGCGCGCTTGAAAAAATCGATTGCCGACAGTGAAGCCGAAGCAGCTCGTGCCAATTCCGACATGGAGAGATTGAAAATGGAGCTTGAAAAAGCTCGTCAGCAGAAAATCACCATGAGCGAGCAGCTGGAGGATTCCCGTCACAAAGCAGAATCTGCAAAAATGAAAGTGGACACTTTGCGAGCTGAATTGGACGCGGAAAAAATGCGCTTGGAAACTGAAAAAATCAAAGCGGAAACGGCAGCTCTCTTGGGAAAATCAGAGTCTTCTGAAGAGCCCAAAAAGAAAAGTAAAAAGACCAAGTAAAAATCAATTGTGGTTGGGGGGCAAATCTTTCGCCCCCATCGCCGCCACGGCCTGGTAATCCATCAACTTCACCAGCTGAGTCGAAGTCGGGAAAGCAAAATCCACTTGGGTTCTTTGCGCTGTTTCACGAGCAAAGAAAAGGAAATCTTGCTGAATTCTCATTTCTTCATTCCAATCTCTAGTGAGAATAAAAAACTGCACCAGCACTTGGATGCTAAAATCGCCAAAGGCCATCATGCGAACGGTTGCCGAGCTGGCTTCTACCGAGGGATGGTTGCGCAAATAAGTTTCCAGCTCTCCCATAAAGGCTTTGATGCTCTGATCGGTTGAATCATAGGTCAAACCCAAAACATGGCGGACGCGGCGCTGAGGTCGCAATTCCAAATTGTCGATGGTTTCCTTCGCGGCCACCGAATTGGGAATCGTGATCAAGCTGTTATAAGGAGTTCGGATGCGCGTGGAGCGAAAGCCAATATCTTCGACAACGCCTTCGGTGCCGGCAACTTTGATAAAGTCCCCAACGCGAAAAGGCTTGTCGACCAGAATCATCACCGAACCGAAGAGATTGGCGGCAGTGTCCTGAGCGGCCAAGGCCAAAGCCAAACCTCCGAGACCCAAGCCGGCGAGAATCGACATCACTTTGACGTCAAAGCTTTGCAAAGTGAGCAGCACTCCGAAAACCACAACGAAGATTTTGAGAACTTTGGTCACCATCGGTGCCAATTGGTTGTCGAGTTTGCTATCGGATTTGCTCGAGTGGCGAGTCAGCACAACTCCAAAAGCTTCGATGGCCCGATAAGCCAGAAGAATCAAGTTCACACTAAGGAGCAATTGAATCGCAATCTTCAAATATTTTTCCAGGACCGGCGGCAAAGACAAACTGTCCAAAGCGGCTGTCCAGAACAAAGAAGTCACAAGCCAAGCGACAGGGGACTGCAAACTGGTTTCCAAAAAATGCAGGAAAAAACCGACGGAGCGAGAACGGGCCCAGTGCGAATCTTTCAAGCGATGAAAGAAATTCTTTAAAAGAGAATGCAAAAGAAAGCCAGCCGCCAGCGCAATCAGAATGCCAATCCATTTCCAATTCGGCATCAATACCCAAACGCTATTCGACCATTGATTGAATTCGTTGTTCATAGAGAACCTCTCGCCAAAAAAATCAAAATCAAAACTCCCAGCGCAATCCGGTAATAACCAAAGTGCTTAAAACCATAACGGCTGACGATGCCAATAAAAAATTTGACCGCCAAAAGAGCAAATAAAAAGGACAAGACGATTCCGGCAATCAAAAGCTGCCAGTGACTGGTGTCCAATGTTTTCACAATGCCCAGGGATTTGATCAATGTGGCTCCCGCCAAAGTGGGCACGGCCAGAAAAAAGGAGAACTCGGCGGCTTCTTTGCGGGACATTCCCAAATACAAACCGCCCACAATGGTGGCGCCGGATCGCGAGACTCCTGGAATAAAGGCAAAGCATTGAAGCAGTCCCAATTTCAAGCAATCCTTCCAGGACATGTCTTCGACACGAATGTTTCCAGGATGATCTTGAAAGTAGCGATCACTCCAGATCAAGATGACTCCGCCGATGATCAAGGCCCAGGCGACCACGGAGACGCTTCCGAGGATCAGATCAATTTTGCTTTTGACGATCAGGCCAATCAGCGCAGCGGGCAAAAATGCAATCACCAACTTTTTGTAGAAATCCAAATTTGGCAGGAAGCGGCGCCAATATAAAAGCAAAACGGACAAAATGGCACCGAATTGAATAATGATATTGAAGGATTTGATAAAACCTTCGTCTTCAATGCCCATGATGGCTGATGTCAAAATCAAATGCCCAGTTGAAGAAACCGGCAAAAATTCGGTGAGACCTTCAATTAAAGAGAGAATCAGAACTTGGATGAAATTCATGGTTTCAAAGTCTCATATAATAAGGAGAGGGGAGGCAAATCATTTTCGCGCGATTCAAATTGGCAATTTCAGAATGTGAAAAAAACTGTTCTGTCTTGAGTTTTTTTCGACGAACCAAGTCATCTGCTTTTTTTTGCTCCACATCAGCTTTCGAACCTGCCTAGACTTTTATCTAAATCATTCCACGGAGGGGGAAAAATGAAAAAAACCATCGGACTGTTAGTCGTCCTAGGACTATCGCTGCCGAGTTTGGCAGCAGAGTATTTGGTGAAGTATCGTAGCGAACAAGCTTTGCAAACTTTTTCAACAAACAACTTGATGCAGGTGAGAGATCTGCACGAGGCCGGCAAGTTGATGAAAGTGAAAATCAACGAATCCAACAAAGTCCAAGCTTTGGTGAGCCTGGCAACAAATCCCAATGTTGAGTACGTCGTCCCCAATGCTCGCATGCATTTGTTCACGGCTCCTGTTGATACCAAGGAACTGAAAAACCAATGGTCGATCGCAAAAGTTCAAGCTGAGAAAGCTTGGCAGCGCGCTGGCAACAAAGGTTCGCGAAAAGTCATCGTGGCTGTCATTGACACCGGTGTTGATTCAAAGCACCAAGCCCTCGCTCCCAACATGATCGCGGGTTATGACTTTGCTGGAAACGACAATGATCCTATGGACGAAGTTGGACAGAATCCTGGTCACGGAACTCACTGCGCGGGAGCAGTTGGCTCCACAGGTTTGGCAGATGGCGGAACGATCGGATTGTCTCCTGAAGTTTCAATGATGCCGATCCGTTTCTTGGATGCCAACGGCGGTGGCGATTTGAACAATGCCGTGAAGTCTATCGACTACGCTATCCAAAAAGGTGCTCACATCATTTCTGCAAGCTGGGGTGCTGCAATTCCACGCGCACAAGCATTGCCAATTCTGGAAGCAATCGAGCGTGCTGAAAAAGCCGGAATCATTTTCGTTGTGGCTGCATCAAATGACGGTAAAAACAACGATTCTTACGAAGTGTATCCTGCCAATGCAGGTCTTTCGAACACGATTTCTGTTGCCGCTTCTGATGCTAACGACAAGAAGCCAAGCTGGTCGAACTATGGACGTGCTAAAGTTCAATTGGCATCTCCAGGCAACGAAATCATGAGCACATTGCCAGGCAATCGTTATGGAAACCTCTCTGGAACTTCTATGGCGACTCCGCTGGTAGCAGGTCTTGTGGCTTTGATCAAAGCTCAAGATCCCGCTCTGACACCAATGCAAGTTCGCGCTCTCTTGCAGTCCACTGGCGTGAAAACAAGCATTCAAACAGCTTGTGATTGCCGAGTCGACGCCTTCAACGCTGTTGACGTTGTTAAAGGCCGCAAGATGTTCATCTCTCCTTTTGCAGAGACTGTTGCCGTTGGTGCTTCACTTCAGTTTGAAGCAGTTTATGGTGTTGGTCCCTTCCAATTCACAAGCTCAAATCCAAATGTCGCAGCAATTGATGACACTGGTTTCATGAGAGCTTTGGGAGCTGGTGAAACTCAAATCACAGTGAAAGATTCTCGTGGCAGCACGGCGACGAGCTACAACATTTATGTTGGCGCTGCTCAAACGAATCCTCCACCAGATGATGGCAATGGCGGCGGTGGAATGCCTGGCGTTCCCGGCGATGGTTCTTGTCCATTGGGCGATGAGCAGATCTGCCAGATCATTTGCCAGATTTCACCTGAACTTCCATGGTGTGCTCAGCCGTAAGCTGAAAACTCACTCACAAGTGAAAATTCAAAGACCCCTGCCAAAATGGCGGGGGTCTTTTTTTTAGAGAGGTGCCATTGTGACTCCAAAACAGTTGGCAAACTCTTTGCTCTAGAGGTTTTGCATCTCGAGTGTAGGGCACTCGGACAACCACTTAGGGGGAGAGATTTATGATGTTCACAAGAGTAATGACAATTGCAATGTCTTGGCTGCTTTCATCTTCTGCAATGGCTGCAGGATTAGCGCTTGGTCAGCCTTCTTATGGCGGAAACGGCTGTCCAGCTGGATCAGCAAGTGCGACAGTTTCACCTGACGGCAGTGCCATCAGTATTTTATTTGACCAATACATTGCGGAAGCCGGAAGCACAACGGGTCGTCGAATTGACCGCAAGTCTTGTAACTTTGCTGTTCCTGTTCATGTTCCCCAAGGTTACTCTGTCGCGGTCTTCCAAGTCGACTATCGTGGATTCAATGCCGTTCCATCTGGCGGTTACAATCGATTCGATGTCGAGTACTTCTGGGCGGGAGCTCGTGGGCCTCGCGTGAGTCGCATTTTCACTGGCCCTAACAGCTCCGGGTTCTCAGTCACAGATCGATTGACGACGCAAACTTTGGTTTGGACTCCTTGCGGACAAAACGTCAACTTGCGAGTGAACTCATCGATGATGGCTCAGTCGAATGCACAAATGGATCAAACCATGGGAATTGTCGACTCGGCAGATATCAGTTCAGGTTTGATCTACCACTTGCAATGGCGTCGTTGTAACTGATCGAGAATTCAAGCAAGGACAACTTGAAATTTGAAAGAGCCGCTTTCCGAAGCGGCTCTTATTTTTTTTGCAGCAAGCTTCGGCGAAGATAAAGAAATTCGAAAGTCATGTAGACGAGAAAGCTGACGGTGACTCCGACTCCTTTGAGAAGAGCCCACTGGGACGTGCTCCAATTGAAAGCCGCCCAAGTGGCCAGGCCCGCATGAAGGGCAAAGAAAAATCCGATTCGAATCGTCATGGCGCGAATCATCGGCAGCATTTGTTCGGGAATCACTGTTCCTTGTTTTTCGGCCATCATCAGAAGCAGGGGTTTTTTGGCGAACAAAGAGCCCCATAAAAACAAGGCAAAGAAGGCTTCGAGCAGAGCGGGTTGCAATTTGAACCAAATTCCATCTTGAGAAACGATGGAGATTCCGCCGAGACCGAGAATCATCAAATTTCCAATCCAAGTGACAGGTGTGATTTTTTTGTAGCGGATTTTTTCAAAGAGCATTTCGCCACCACCGAAAATCATCCCGGCCACAGTTCCCCAAAGAGGGCCATATTGATCTTCAATCACAGTGAAGGCGATCAGCGGAAGCAGGCCTCCGAAAAAGAGGCCGAGAGCTGCCGAGGTGCGCTTTGGAGACTTTGATGCGCTCATTAAAATTGAAATCCAACTGGAGCTCCGCGAGGAGTTCCCAAGAGTTGTCCATCTTGCATCACGGGGACGCCGCCAACGATCGTTCCTACAGGCCAACCCGTGACTTTCATGCCGTCAAAAGGAGTCCAGCCCGAGCGGCTAGCGATCCATTTGTTTTCAATGGTTCTCGTTTTCTTGAGATCCACCAAAGTGAAATCGGCATCCAGCCCCAAGGCGATTCGGCCTTTGCTTTTGCAGCCAAAAACATGGCGGGGGTTTTCGCAGACCAATTCGACAAAACGAGTGAGAGGCAGTTTTCCCTGATTCACATGGTGAAGCATGATCGGAACCAAGGTCTGAACTCCGGGCATTCCTGAAGGGCTGGCCGGATACTCACGCGCTTTTTCTTCGAGAGTGTGGGGGGCGTGGTCGGAGCCGATAACATCCACTGTGCCATCGAGAAGAGCTTTCCAAAGAGCATCTTGGTGTTTCTGCTCGCGGATCGGAGGATTTTGCTGTGCCAGAGACTTGAGTCTCTCATAGCACTCGGGAGCTGCTAAAGTCAGATGTTGAGGCAAAACTTCGCAAGTGACTCGGCCGAATTTTTTATCTTTGCTTTTTTTGATCAGGGCCATTTCTTCGCCAGTGGTCACATGCAGAACGTGCACCGCTCGGCCTGTGCTTTGACTGATTCGCAAAAGTCTTTCCGTTGAGCGAATGGCAGTTTCAGCATCTCTCCACACGTGGTGATTGCGAACATCTTTGCTGTCGATGGCAATGTGTTTTCTTTCGCGCAGTCGCATTTCATCTTCACTGTGAAGGATCAGGCGACGGAAGCCCTTGCGGAAAATTTTTTCCAACGTCTCATCGTCTTCGACCAAAAGAGATCCTGTCGAGCTGCCCATGAAAATTTTGATTCCCGGAGTGTGGGGCAGTTTTTCAATTTCAGCAATTTGCTCAACATTGTCATGGGAGGCGCCCATATAGAAAGCATAGTTCACCCAGGCTTTTTCGCCGGCTCTGCGCATTTTGTCGGCATAGAACTCAGATGTTGTCGTCGCTGGGATGGTGTTGGGCATTTCGAAAATCGAAGTGACACCACCGAGCGCGGCGCCCTTGGTGCCGGTTCCCAAATCCTCTTTGTGGATCATTCCAGGTTCGCGGAAATGAACTTGGCTATCAATCACACCGGGGAGCAAGTGCAAACCTTTGGCATCGATGATTTGCGCCGAAGGAGCATTTTCAGTTCCGATGAACTTGATTTTTCCCTCTTTGACCCCGACGTGAGTTTGAACTTCCCGAATCTGAATCTGACCTTTGGCGTTTTCTTCAGCAATCAACACAGTTGAATTTTTGATAATCAAATCTAATGTCACCATGAAGTTGAGATTAGCTCTGACTTGAGTCCAGGTCCAGAGGCCTCTGTCTCTGGTGCGAAACTTGACCCAGTGCAAACACTCGTTCACAATAATGCAAATGAGTCTCGAACAATTCCTTAATTTTTTAATGGCACACAATGCATCGATTATTGAAGTGCTATTGGGGCTCACTCTTCTTGCTGTTGTTTTCCTGTCAATCCGCAGCTTTATGATTGCCAAAGATCCCAGTTCTGCCAGTGCCGGTATGCCGGCTGATTTCAGTGAACTGGAAGACACTTTGAAGCAGCTTTTGGAAAAAGCCGGCCAAGTTCCCACGGCAGCTGCGGCGAGTGAAGCAGGTGTTTCAGAGGATAATCAAAAATTACTTTCCGAAATCGCCGAATTGAAATTGGATTTGGAACTCAAGAAAACTCAGCTGGAAGAAATTAAAATTCAGTTGGCCAGTGGCCCTTCGATCACGGGTTCATCGGGTGGGGCGGCAATCAGTGCTCAAGAGCGAACTGTCTTGGAAGAAAAAATTGCGGAACTGACGGCCAAGCTTTCTGAATATGAAATTATCAGCGAAGACATTGCCGATCTCTCTTTCTACAAAGAACAAAACGCAAAACTGCAAAAGGAACTGGAAAGCCTGAAGGTCAATGCCATGCTGGCGACTCGACCGGCGCCTTCTGTGCCGACACCGTCTGCCAGTTCTTCATCTGAAGAGCCTGCAGCCGCCGCTCCTGCCGAAGTGGCGGTCTCAGAGTCTGTAGCAACGGCAGAGACTCCAGTGGCGCCGGCTGAAGAAGTGGCTGCATCACCTGAGCCGACGGGTGGCGGTATTGATGATGACTTGATGGCCGAATTTGCAGCAGCCGTTGAAAAACAGAAAACGGGTGGCCTGGAGGAAGGTTCTTCATTGGCAACGGAAGAAGCTCCACTGGCAGCTTCGGCCCCGGAGCCCCAAGCGGAGGCGCCAAGCGAACCCGCTGGTGATGCCGATGTCGATCTTGGCGAAATGGATATGGATAAAATGATGGCTGAAGCTGAGACCATCAAAACGGATGATTCTTTAGATGTGAAGCCAGAAGATGCCTTGGGAACTGGCTTGGATGAAGATAAACTGATCCAAGAAGCCGCTGCTTTGGAAGGCGTGACCCCTGAAGATAAAAAGCTCATGGGCGATTTCGAAAATTTCGTTAAAAAGAACGAGTCTTAAAGATGAAATTGATTCCAGTTTTGTTAACGATGGCATTTTCAAGTGCGGCTTTGGCCTCTATCCCGTCTGCCGAAATGTCAGAGTCCACGAACTCATCTGAAGTTTTAGAGGTTCTTTCTCTCCCTGAGCAAAACCGTCATCAAATTGCACAGTCTCAAGTTGAAAAATTGCTCCCTAAGCTTTTGAACATTTCCAACACAGAATCAGAGACCCTTTCGAATCGTTGGAAAGCCCTGACTTTGGCGGCTCACATTGGTGGGGATCAAGCCATGAAAGCCTTGAATGAGGCTCTCAAATCCAAAGATTGGTTCATGCGCAATGCGGCTCTCGTGGCCTTGCGAGCCAATCACCCTCTGAAGGCTCAGGCAGCTGCAAAGTCTCTCTTGAAGGACAAAGCCCTGGTGGTTCGTTCGGCCGCAGTGGAAGTTTTGGGATCTGATTTCTCTCCCGAAGATCGCGATCTTCTGTGGGAAGAATTCCATGCTCCCTATAATTTTCGGCGAAAACAAAGTCTTTGGATTCGAGGGCAAATCCTCAGTCAGCTGGCGCAAAAACCTCAGGCCAAGGAAAGTTCTTTGTTCGTGAAAGCCTTGATGGAAAAGGATTCGGGTCTGCATGAGCCGGCCATGGTGGCCTTGGAAAAACTGACTCAACAAAAAATAAAGGCGACCGCAGTCGCCCAAAAACGAGAGCTTTGGATTCAATGGGCCAAAGCTCATCCGCAAGTATTCAAATAACAATTAAAGAGACTGAGCTCGGCGGATCACTTCGCGAGCCATTTCAAGATCATTCTTGGCTTGCTTGATCATATCGATCGCATCTGCTTGCTTCAAACGGCCATCGGCCATTTTCTGACAAAGAAGAGCTTCCAATGAATCCGTGATTTCATAAACAGTCTTGTGCTGGGGCCACAGGTTTTGAACGCTGTTAGCTCCACCCATGCACAATGGGATGTAATGATCGATTTTGAACTGGCCGCGATTCATGGAGCGAATGCGGTAGCCCAATTGCTGATCATAATTCACAATGATCTGTCTTTTTGTCTCAGAATCCACGTTGCGTTCGCAGTAAGCGATGCGCTCCGGATAGCGATACGCATCCGGATGGGAGCAGATTTCACCTGGAGTCAGGTTGCGATCTGGAGATGTTGGAAAGTTGCCGTCGACACCAGCGAAAACAGCTTGGGCCGCAATAAGAACCGTGAACAGAACGGTTTTGAACATGGATATCCCCCAAATAGTCAGACATTTACGGTGTCTGGTAGAAACGCCGGACCTATTTCCAGCTTATATTCGTTATCGGACGCAACCCGTCTATCGTGCCCGAACAAAAGCTGGCAAGCAAATACTTGCAAAATTTTTCAACTCAAACGCGCAATGCCAATTTCACTTGCCTCCAAACGCCTGTGAAAAATCTTCAAAAGCAACTTTTCTCAGAGAGCGTGGCGGCTTGGGATCGCAAATTATCAGACTTTGAAATTCCACTCCAGAGGCCCGGAGCTGACTTAAAAAGGTTTCTGATTTGTCGAGGAGTTCGACAGAGTTATCGGCAGGCTTTAGCTGTTTCTGCGAATAGAGCGAGGGAGGCCTGAGGGACTCGCTTAAAATAATTGAGTGAGGGGTGGCGAGCGGCCAGAGTGGCTCGAGAGCGATCATACTGAATACTAGCTTCGGAGTTTTTTGTCTTTTTGTTGGAGGAGCCCTTTTTCAATCCCGTTTCAGCATTGTGGGCGAGATTTCGCCAGAACTCATTGATCTGTCGTTCATTGCAGTCTTTGATTTCCAATGTGCGCGAGCCCGAATTGTCTATGAAAGTAAAACGAGTTGTCGATTTGGCAACGCGGAAAAACTCTTTTCCGTTTTTGAATTCGATTTCACTGGAAATCAATCCCGAAACTGCCCACAGGGGCAATGCCAGAGAGAGAATCGACAAAAGATACTTCATCTCTTGATTATCTCTGCAGCTGCAAATTCCCGAAAGACAGGCCAGGGCTAGAAAACACCAAAACGAGACTGAAGCTGGACGCGAACGCCGTGGGCTGGGAAGTTATTTCCCGCACTGATGGCCAGTTTCCGGTTATTTCAAGACGTGAGAAGAGGCTTTAGGACAGGGATGGAGATGGATGATTTTGGTTTTCCGTTTTTCCTGTTGGCGAATTTTCTCGGCGACAAACAGACGATGGCAATCGGTGGCGTCGGCCTCATAGCAAAGAAGCGCCACTCTTTTTTCTTTCATCAAGTTTCGCAAGGATTGTAAATCGGAAATAGCGGAGGGGAGAACAATGCGGACATAGTCTTCAAACATTTTCTTCCGGGTGATTTTCTTTTGCTGAGCCAATTTTCGCCACTGAGTCGGAGTGCCCAATAAAGGGAAGTGTTGGTATTCGATTTTTCGGAACTCCAGCTGCTCGGCCAGCTTGTGTTTTGAAAAGCCTTTTTTTCGGCTGACTGGATTTTTTCGCAAATCCGCGACCAATTGAATTTTGTTTTTCTTGAGAAACAAAGTGAAGTCATCAATATCGCAGGATTCGTAGCCCACAGTGAAGATTTCCATGAGCGGATCTTAAAGGAAGCTGGCGGATTTCGGAATCAGAGCCATGCGGCGGTGGTAAAAGACAGCTCAAAAAAGAGTGTCAGTTGAAATAAAAAATGAACTGACTTAACCTCAACATCACGAGGTGAAAAATGTTATTTCGTCAAATGAGCCGGGCTCTTGGGATGTTTTCACTGACTCTTGTTCTAGCGCTGGCGGCATGCGCTCAAACAGTCCCGAATCCGACGACGATCTCCTTAACAACAACAACAACAACGACGACATCAACTGTGATCACCACTTCCACGACGGCTCCCATGGCGGTGTCGACTTCGGCGTCAGCCTCAATCTCAGCTGAATGTGAGAAAAAAGGGTGTCATCAAAAAATCGATAGCCAAGGTGGGAGTCTTCAAGGGGAGACTTGGAAAGTGCAAATCCCGGCGGGCTTTTTGAAATCCGAAACTGTGGTCACTGTGAGACGGGAATATGTGAAAAAAAACGGTTTGAAAAGGCCACCACAAGGAGTGCGTGCAGAGCCAATGACTTTGGTGATCGAAGTGGCCGACCCTTTGGCCATCAAAGGCGGGAAATCCCTCCGAGTCACGGCGACTCTTTCGCCAAACCTGGCGGCGAAAGTCAAAAAAGAGGAAGCCGATTGGATCGCTTATTATTGGCGTTCTGTTCCCAAAGATGAAATTGCCGAATGGTGGGACTTGAAATCGACATTCAACCAAAGCAGCAGTGAGATCTCGGCCACGGTGCCAGCGAAAGCTTTCGTCAAGGGAACCAAATCATTCCGTTTGGAAATTCTTTTCGGAATTGAGTGATTCAGAATTACTGTGCGCCGGAGGTTTTCTCGCGGATCAGGTCCCCCAAAGGATCCGCTGAGGGCGCAGGTTCCGCTTTGGCGGGGGCGGAAAAGTCTTTTACAAATGAAAAATCAAATCCCAGTCCTTGGCAGGCTGAATTGTTTTTGACAATGTTTTCTAAGCCGGAGCGAAACTGAGAATTGCTGCCGAACCTCAATGCAGCATCATTTTTTTTCACATTGAATATTTCCGTCGAATCAATCTCACAAACTTTGTTGAGAGGGCTGATCAATTTCAGTTTTTTTCCTCGCACTTTCGGATCGTAGCCATAAGCCGTTTTGGCAATGGCATGCTGGCAAGACTTCACATGAAAGCCTGGGTCCGTCATAGAAGATTGGGGGCTCACGGTTAGATCACATCCTTCCATCGACACTGGCAGTGCCGTGCGCGTGTCGAATTCCATTTTTTTGCCGTTCCCCATCATCACGGTGACGACGGAGCCCTGTTGGCCGAGAATTCGCGGATTGCCGCCTTTCGTGAGGAGTGAAGTGATTTGAGCTGCGTCTTTATTTCCGCCACCATCATGAAAAACTTGAAGTTCACCATCCGAGTTGAGAATGAAATTGCGTTTGGAAGTCCCCGGTTTGGCGCTATCAAGTTTCATCATGCAAAGCGAGCCAGAGCGCGTGGGGATTCTTAAAATTCTCAAATTGCCGATCGTCTGTGAGCATTCGGAGCAGTCAGCGCTTGAGCAGTTGCCGGCTTGCGCGCTGTTTGTCAAAAAAAGAAAAACACTCAAAAAGAGAAATGAAAATGTTCGCATAGCTTTATGTTAAGGAGCTCTGGGGCCTGACACAAGGCCAATTCCCAATGGCGAACTCACTGCAAAAGAGCTTCAAAAATCACTAATAAAGACGTCGTCGCAGGAAGGGGATTCAATTCAAAGTGATCAGCGTAGGTGAGGGAAGGGGAGAGAGCCCACTTTCCAAATGCAAATCTCCGACTTAAGCTCAGGGCATAGCCGACCCGGGATTGGTGATCGATGGACTTATCAAGAGTGTAGGGGACTCGATTGGGACTGACGCCGATGGTGGTTCCTCCTTCGATCATTGTCATCGTGTCGATTTCGCCAAACAAAGTCGATAAAGTGTATTCTTCCAAGGGCCACGCAGGTCCGATCATATAAAGACCGCGATTCACTTTTGTGCGATCACCATCCCATCCCAAATAGTCATACTGAGCGCGAAACTCCCAGACCATTTCGGATTGCAATGGAATTTTGAAATTGAATCCATAGGACGCATGCGTGTTGCCGAAGGGGCCATTGGGTCTCAACGAGATGTTGCAGTGGGTTGGTCATTTTGTGGAGTTGAATTGAGACTGGAAAAGTACTTGGCGACTGTCAGAATGTCGGCCTCGGAAAGGGCGGTCACCATGGGACTCATCAAGGGATCTTTTCGATTTCCATTTTTGAAGTCCTTAAGGGCCTTGATCAAGTAGGCTTCTTTTTGGCCTGCCAGATTCGGCCAAGTGGGACTGGTGCTGATGCCAGAGGGCCCATGGCAGCCAATGCAAGTATTGGCGACGGGCGGGACTTCGGCGCGGACGATATTTTTCGAAAAAAAGACAAAAAGAATAAAGCTCAAAAGCAGATGAATTCTCATTGAGACCTCCTTTTTGAAGTCTTGGGGAAGAAGAGTCATATAACTGAGAAAATTTGTCCCAGCCATGATGCTCATCATAGACGTCCACAGGAATCTAACTTAAAAAGTTTTGATGCGACAGTGCTCACTTCTGCATTTTTTATTTTTTCTTATGACTTGTTTTGGTTTTTTCAATCGCGCCTGGGCGCGGCCGGAATATGCCGCGCGTTTGGGGATCACCAGTTGCCAGGCCTGTCATTACCAAGCCAGTGGGGGAGGGCTGCGCAATCCCAATGGTAAATTTTATGGATGGCGAGCTCGTCAGGGGGAGTGGAGTGGCGAGCAAAAATACTGGCACCTCGATTTGAAAATGAACGGCCTTTATCCGAATCGTCCGACAGAGACCAACAATGGTTTTGCTTTGATGAGTGCTGTTGCCGGAGTCAGTTGGCCTCTGGAGAAAGTCGAAGAAAACGTTCGTTCTCAAATTGTTCTCAGCTATGACATGGGAGCATTGGCAGCCAATGCTCCGCGTGAGGCCTATGTTCAATTTATTTCCGACGATTCTGCCATTTGGACCATCGGACGATTCCTGGCGCCCTTCGGATTGATGACAGATGAGCATCGCGCTTTCACACGTCTTCAAACCAAATCCACGATCAATGATTTCGAAATGGGAGCTTTGTACTCGAAAGATTTTTCGGAGCGTTGGCATGCCGATATTTCTGTCACTTCGGGCTTCGCTCAGGGCGGAAAATTCACGGGAGGCACATCTTCGACTCCTGAACAGACCAGCGCCTTGATCTTGAACGCGCGAACCAGTCCGGAAGTTTGGCCCGGCTTCCTTGGCTTGAGTTACCGAAATGATCAGTCAATGATTGTCAAAGATGTGCAAGCGCTCAGTGCCTATGGTGCTATTTCATTTGAAAAGACTCGGCACTTTCTCCCTCTTCATATTTTGGGTGAAGTGGTGTGGGCACAGGGCTGGAACAATCAAAAGTACAATGCCATCAATATGGGTCAATTCATCCCGGGTTCAGATCTGGCTCTGCAGGAAGCTTGGTCACAAAGTCGCTCCTTGGGTTTGGGATCAGAGGTTATTTACGAATTGGACCCTTGGTGGGCGCTTCAGTATCGCTATGACCGAATGGCATTGGACCGAGATTTTTCGGGAGATATCTTTCAACGCCACGGCGTGGGCTTCAAGCATTTCTGGACGGCAACGACCAATATTCTGGTGCGCTATGAAAAAGCCGAGTCCTCTGTGCAAGAGGTTCCTGCGGAAAGCGTCCGTGCCAACAAAGACAGTTTTTATTTTATTTTCCATGCGTGGATGTAAGGCGGCCTCGTGATAAAAAAGTTTTTCGCTTTGAGTTCTTTCGTTTTCCTCCTCGCATGCGGGGATCAGCACTTGCAATTGAATCGGTTTCAAAAAGCCAACAACGGCGGCTCGACAATGGAAGGCGTGGAGGCGGCAGTCACTTTCGAGCGAGATATCAAACCACTTTTCGAGAGAGCATGTCAGGCTTGTCACAACAATGGTTCGGCCATTCCGGACTGGAGCAATTACGAAGTTTCCTTTGCCAAGCGAGATCGTCTTTTAGAACGAGTCGTGATCAAGCGGGACATGCCCTTAGGAATTCCGATCACCGAAGAAGAGCGCCGGTTGATTGGTGACTGGCTGAGATTGGGAGCTCCGAAAGGCGGAAGTCGGCCGACGACTCCGGTAGAGCCCGCAGAGCCAGCATTGGAAAATGAGGTGCTCACCTACGCTCAAGTGAAGAGCAAAGTCTTCGATCCGTATTGCGCCGTCTGCCACAATGAAAACTCGGGCGAGTTGATGCCCAATTGGGGAAACCCTGAAACGGTTCGTGGTTTGAAGGACAAAATCTACAGCCGAGTTGTCCTCGATAAAACAATGCCCCCGCCTGGCTTGCCTTTTAGCGAAGAGGCCCGCGAAATCTTGAAAAAGTGGATTGATGACGGAGCCGTTGAGTAGTGGCCTCGTCCTTGGAGTTGTTATTTGCTGAAGAGATTTTTGAAGAAAGTCATCGAGTTGATGCCAAAATTGTAGTTCAGCCGAAGGCCAACAGCTTTTTCTGAAATTTGGCTTTCCTGGTAGTTGTTGAATGCGGTCGCTGGTAAAGTCGTCTGACCTGTATAATAAATCACACCAAGACCAAGTGTTCCGAATTGTTTTGCCAAGGCCACATACATATTTGTTTTGTTGTAGCTATAGGTCGAATAAGTACCAGAGCCGGAAAGAAAATCTTTTGCGTGAAGTTGATGAATTTCGCTTCCAAGAATGATGAAACTAATCTGAGTTTGAAGTCCAAGCCCAAAGCCAGAGTGGCTGGCAAATTGGGTTTCTGTGATTGAAGTGTTTTTAATTTCCATATACCGATAGGAAAGAGTTCCTCCAATGCGAAACCAATCTGCCTCATAGAATGGGGCTTGAAATTGTGTCATCCCAGCCATTCCGGTATAGACATTCGAAGTTCCATCAGCTGAAGTGAACTCAACTTCGGGCTGTGTGAGTGAAAACTCCAGTGAAACACCGCCTTGCCCTTTGCCTTTGGCAAAAGCCAAGGAACTGGGGAAAAACACGGCCACTAAAGTTAAAATGGAGACTTGCCACCAAGAGCAGGTTTTCATACCAAATGTATCGGATTGCGTTGGTTTTATCTAAAATTCTTCAAATTCATAGCTCGAAAAATGGCCCAATACTGAACGTCTTAAATTGAAGCGAAATATTGATAAAAAAGTATTAAATTTCCGAAACTCCTCAAGGTCTAGGTCTAGTAATCCGATTTAGTCTTTGATGGGTAAATTGAGAGCTATTTTTTTCGTATTTTTAGCAGTTGGGTCTGTGGCCTGTTCGGTCTCTATACCCGAGCAGACTGTGACTCCAGTTTCTATGCCGTCAACTCCCCCATCGATCAGTGGGCCTTATGTGGCCAAGGGACCCACTCAAGGAGAGACAGTGACAACGGCGAATGGTTATCAGTTCCACGGAGATATCGGCGAGATTTCCTCAAGTCAGGTGACCTCCTCGGGTTACAAATTCCAAGGAGCCTTTTATGAATAGCAGATTGTTGTTGGCATTCTTGATACTGATACCGGCTCTCGCGGTGGCTCAGACCACTCACAAGGGACTCAATTTTCAAGGTCACATTTCTGACAGCGGTGGCAATCCCCTGAATCTTTCCAATATCACTGTCAATGTGAAGGTTCTTTCTCCAAATGACTGTATCTTAATGGAAGAAGAGCACAGTCCAATCAATATCAGCAATGGTTTCCTCAATGTCGTGGTCGGCAAAGGCACGCGGACGGCTGATGACAAATCCTACACTTTCAAACAGATCTTCAGCAATTCGGCGGTGCTTTCGGGATTGGATCCTGTTTCCGGCGCAGCTGGTTCCTGCACATTCACTCCAAATGGGAACGGGCAAGACTCACGCAAAGTGAAGGTTTATTTCCTCAACGGTTCGGATCCCGTGGATGCGGAATTCAATGTGCGAGCTTCGGCTTTCGCCGTTCATTCGGAGGATAGTGGTTTGCTTCAGGGAAAAGCCGCCAATCAATTTGTTCAAACCAGTACTGATGTGACTCAAGCCAAAGCCGATGCGCTTTTCAATAGCTCGATTTATAACAATCTTTTGAATCTCAGTTCCTCCAGCACGGGAGCCTTGAGTCTGCCAAGTGGAAACTCGGCTCAACAGCCGGCTTCTCCACTGCCTGGAATGCTTCGCTTCAATAGTCAGTCTTCGCAGCTTGAATTTTACAATGGCACAACATGGACCAGTGCAAGCGGCGGCGGAGGCGGGGGTGGGGTTACCAGTTTGAATTCTCAGACAGGAGCTTCGCAGACTTTGGCCATCGGGTCTTCCGGTACAGATGTCGGTATCAACTCGTCTGGGGACACACACACTTTCAATATTCCTTCCGCATCTGGTTCGAATCGTGGAGTTCTGACATCTTCAGATTGGAACGCTTTCAATAATAAGATGAACACCAATCAATCTTTCAGTGGTGATGTCAGTGGAATGGCGACGAATCTTTCTGTGAATAAAATCAAAGGAGGAAATATTTCTCTGAGTTCACTGGTCTCAGGAAATTACCTTCGCTACAACGGATCGGCATGGGTGAACGGTTGGATTTCCTCTTGGGATGTGACAGCTGGGTTGGGTTATGCACCATTGAGCCAATCTGGGGGTACCATGACTGGCACACTCGATATGGGTGGGCAAATGATTTCAAATGTCTCAGGCCTTTATGTCGATTCAACTTTCATGCTAAGAAGCTCAAACGGTGGAGCTTTGTCGTTGTCAGTTCCCACCGCAATGAATTCTGGCGACTCTTACAGTTTGAAACTGCCAAGAAATGCGGGTTCGGCTGGGCAGGTTCTCGCAACAGATGCTTCTGGAAATTTAACTTGGACTGCAAATGGCGGCACTCTTGTAACTGGCACCTCTGGGACTAATTTCAATATCAGCACATCTGGCGGCACTTCCACTTTTAATTTGCCTTCGGCTTCTGCTGGAACTCGAGGACTTTTGATTTCTTCTGATTGGACTGCCTTTAATAATAAGATGAACACAAATCAGGCCCATGGTGGTGATGTCAGTGGGGTTGCTGTCAATTTATCAGTGAATAAAATCAAAGGTGAAACTTTATCAAATTCAAGTTCGTCGTCAGGTCAAGTTCTCAGGTTCAACGGTTTCGCATGGGTGAATTCCGCACTGTCAAATTCGGATTTGAGCTCCCTTCTTCCTAGTCAAAGTGGAAATTCAGGGAAGGTGTTGACGACCAATGGGATTTTGGCGTCTTGGGGGAGCGGTGTGCCGAATGATACCTTGGCACAGTACAAAGTTCGGGTCATGGCGGCCACTGCGGTGACTTTATCCGGAACGCAAATGATTGATGGAGTCTCGCTGGCAGTCGGTGACAGAGTGCTGGTAAGAGATGGAACTGCAAATGCTGGCGTCTATATCGTGCAAAGTGGAGCGTGGACTCGTGCTCCTGACATGGATGATGGACTCGAGGCCTACCGTTACAAAGTGTTAGTCCAAGAGGGAATGTTTTGGAAAGGATCGGAATTCATTTCCGCATCCACGAGCTATGTTGTCACTTTGGGTTCAACAGCTCTCGATTGGTCAATGATAGGGTCTTCGTTAGGTGCTAATGAAAATGTAGGATTTGGAAGAAAGTCATTCTCCAAAGGCACGACCGGATTGCGAAATACAGCTTTCGGAAATTTTGCGCTGAGTTCCGTAGATACTGGAAGTTACAATTTGGCACTCGGGACGAATGCTCTCGCTGCGACTACTCAAGGAGGGTATAATGTCGCAGCTGGAGTTGACGCCCTTTCTGCGAATGTTAATGGGGGTTCAAACGTTGCGATTGGTTTTAACTCTTTAAAATCAAATGTTGGGAAAAATCAAAGCACGGCTGTCGGATATGCGGCCATGATGTATGCTGATGATACAAGTTCAAGCGGCCCCACTTACAACACTGCAGTTGGTTATAGATCTCTCGCTGGAAGCACGACTGCTTCAGCAAATACAGGAACAATGAACACCGCTCTTGGGCATTCGGCTTTGCAGAGCGTGACTTCTGGTTCGATGAACATAGGATTGGGTTACAGTGCGGGATCGGCCATTACCACAGGAAGTGGGAATGTCGTGATTGGTTCAGCTTGGGGAACTGATATTGCGACTTCATCCAATAACATTCTGATTGCAGACGGGCAGGGGACAGAAAGAATTCGAGTTGATTCTTCTGGGAATGTCGGCCTTGGCACGTCTACGCCCGGTGCTAGATTGGATGTGAATGGTCGAGCTAAGTTTCGCAGCGGTCAAAATGTCGCGGTCAGAGTGGTGAACGCAACAGGTGCAATCACGGTTGCGACGACGGATTACATCATCTGCGTGAGAAAAACCGCAAGTGAGGCGACCACTGTGAATCTTCCAGCCAGTCCGTCTGTGGGAGACACTTATGTCATCAAGGATTGCAAAGGGGATGCAAATTCGAATAACGTCACGATTGTGCCCGCCTCGGGAAATATCAATGGCTCCGCTTCTTACATTTTGAATACGGCTCGGAGCTCAGTGACATTTTTCTATGACGGGACCGAATGGCAGTCCTACTAAAAAATGAATCGAAAGAAGTTGGTAGTGAGGGGCGGACTTGAACCGCCGACCTACGGATTATGATTCCGTTGCTCTAACCAGCTGAGCTACCCCACCGCGTTATCTCGTGTAAACGAATCAAACGAAGCTCTGGTTGTAGTCGCAGAGGGTGCCCGTGTCAATAGTTGATCGAACAGTTGACTGTCTTCCCCACAAAAGATGGAATTTGACGGCCTAAAAAGGGGGAATTTCATCGTGAATACACAATGGTTGGTAACGCCGCTTCTTGCGCTCACAATGATTTTAACAGGATGTTCCAAAAATTCCGAAATGAGTAAATCGCGGGATTCCGGATTTTCGATTGGCAGCTGGTTTGGTCAAAAACCTCAAGCCGCTGAAAATATTCTGAAAGTCACCGATCTCAATGGTCAACCTCTGGCCGATGCTCAAATTTTAATCGGAAATTCTTTGAATGATCCCTTCAATGGGAATTTTGTGACCACGGATGCGGACGGAATTTTTATCGCACCAACCGAGTGGACCACTCCGCAAGTCGTCACCGTGGCCGCCCAAGGCTTTGTGCGCGCCTCTTTCTTTGCGCAAGTGCCAGAAGGACAGACATTCGAATTGCGCCGAACCAAACCCCCAGCTCAGTATGAGTTGAAAGGAAAAGGAATCGGTTTCCAAATCAAAGACTCGGACAATCTTTTGGATTTCGCTCTGATGGTGCCAGCTGTGGAAAGGGGAGAACTCTTCTCTTTCAATATGCAAATGTTCATCAGCCCGCAAATGGACACTGTCGACGTGTATGGACAGAAAGTTTCACTGCCAAGCAATGTCTCTGTTCCTCGCCAGCGTGAAAACTATGGATTCGTGCCGGTGACTTTGGAGAAATCCAATTACCGCATGTACTTTGATTCCATGGGCATGAAGCGTGTGATGACGGTTCGCGGACAATTTCCTTTCAAACAAGTCGTCAATGAATTGCAGAACAACAAGCCCTTCATTGAACTGATCAATCACTTCTCGCTCAAAGGCGGAAGCTTGAAAGACATTCCAATTGGAGCTCCGACACAGGTGCATGATTTGCCGGTCAATGAGTTGGTCTTCAACACCTCTCGCAGTTTTCAGACTCCAGCCTTTCAAAACGATGAGTTTTTGCTCGCAGTGGCTCTGAGTCCTTACCAAAATGATTTTATTCCCACGGATTTCAAAAATGTTCCGGCCAACACCAATTTCAATATGGTGACAGCTGCGGGTGCAACTCCGCATCTTTTGGTCGCTCTCAAGAAGAAAGCGGAACAGAACGAATTCGGAGGCGGCAAATTGTCAGCAGCTTTGGTGCCTTTCCATTCTGGATTCAAACCGGAGCTTTTGCCTTTGATTGAAAAACCGGAAGTCTTGAATCTGACGGAAGTGCGAATGGGGTCTCGATTGCCAATTCAATCGGTGAAGCCTTTAGCCACCTATCTGCTTTTGTCTGAAGTCACTCGTCGTGGGGCGGAACCAGAGGCCATTGAGACTTCCAATCGCTTGTGGGAAGTTTATGCTCAAGGATGGCAATACGAGATGAAGCTTCCACAGTGGCCGGGTGAAACAATCATTCCGGGGTCGAAGCGTTGGGAGGTGACTTACTTGGGAACTGAAATGGCCGGGAACAAAGCCGTTGATTTAAGCCCACGAATCCTTGAAACTGTGACTCATGCAACTCACAGTGCGACTGATTTCTAAGCTTCTCTTGGGCCTGCTGCTGGTGTCTTGCGCTTCAAGCAAGCCGCCAGCGATGAAAACCAAAAATCTCAGCAAGCCCATTTATCAAAAAGTCTTTTATTTTTCTTACGATCAGGTCTGGAGGGCGGCGCAATTGGCACTCAAATATCCAATTGCCGTCAACAACATGGACCATGGGGTTTTGGAAACGGATTTCACCAAAGCCGACGATGGTTTTTTCGCGCCTGGGAAAGAGCCGCTTCCTTCTGCCGGTATTCGCTACAAAATTGCCATGGTGATGGCCAAGGGCCGTGTTGAGGGGCGAGACGGAGTCCGAGTGACCATCAATAAAGTGATCGAGAAAAAGCGCGATTTTTTTTCTGATCCCGAAAATTTAATCAGCGACGGTCTCGAAGAACAAGTTCTCTTCTACCGCATGGAGAGAGAGCTCGTCATCGAAGAGGCTCTTAAAAAAGCTGCCAAGAGCGGGAACTCATAAGACTTTAAAAAGTTTGAGTGAAGCTCAATTGCATTCCGTTTCGTCGTGAATTGGCTTCCCATTCGTCAGATGTGCCGGTTTTTTGATTGGTGATGTGCGAGTGATCTACTCGGTGATAAGCGGACAAATCAAAAGTGCTCCAAGCACTGAGCATATAATTGACTCCCAATTCGGCATAATAGCTGTGCTGTCGGTGAGCTTCGGAATCATGAGATCGAACAGAACCAACTCTCCAGTCATAGCCGGTTCTTAACTTGTAAGAAAAAGGTTGCAGGAAAAGCCAATGAGCGTGAGCGCTGAGGCCGGCAATGAGATTGTTCACTTTTTCCAATTGCAAGCGGCCTGGTCGGACTTCCAACAAAGTGGGGAAACTGTAGTGACCGATCTGCAATCCCAGACCATAGCTAAAGAGATCGTTTTTGGCTTCAACCCAAGACTGCTCGATTCGAGCTGTCAGAGACTCGAGATCCGTTTGTGAGCTTTCGATTTCGAAGCCCGGGGTTGTTTTGGGTCGCACTCGAAAAAAGGAAGACGAGTAAATGAGTTCTGCCGACAGTTGTGCTTTGGGAAAAACCCGATAGGAAATCTCGAAACCTCGTCCGGTCTCAGATTCGAAATCGATTTCTTGATTCTGTTGAATCCAGTCACCCGCCAATGAAGCAGTCCCGTATTGCATTCGGATTTGATGTAAAGGAAAGCCCATTTTTTCATTTGGCAAATCAGGATGGGAAAGAGTTTCAGCAGCAAAAGTTCCGAAGCAAAAAAAGAGGGCGACGATCAGGAGTGCGCTTTTCATAAAGGCTCCTTCCTTCCGGAGAAATCTTACCTTTGACTCTCTCCCTGGCGGCAAGATGATTTGCCGGAGATTTCCTTTTTTCGATTGTCAGTCGTCAGCTGGGCGATGTTCGGATGTCTTTCGGCAATTTGAAATCTCTCTTCTGGAAATTGAAAAAAGAGAAATGTAAATTTGCGAACCATCCATCAACATTTGACCCAGCGGGAAAAACCAGTGATCGGCTCCGGCGAAATTCGTTCGAAACCTGCAGGTCTGGATTTGGATCAAATCTGGAATCAAGCTATTCAGAAAAACTTTCGGCATTTGTCTTTCGGAGATTCACAAGCTGTTTGGAGCCGGGCCATCGAGTTGGGTTTTTGGCTTGCAGGAGGCAAGAGATCTGATTCTGTGAGAATCAGTCAGCTTCAGTATTTGCAAAATACTTTTCGAGTCCGAACACAAGTTGTGGAGCTTGAAGGCAATCCTTTTGAGCGAATTCACCAGGGTCCCTTTTCAGAAGCCGTGAAATTGCAAATCATTGCAGCCATGATCGAAGCCTCTTGCAGTTTGATGAGGGCGTCGAATCAAAATTTCAAGACCAGTCTGCCAGCAATCACATTGCTGGCTTTGCGGGAAAGCTGCGAGCAGAATTTGCAATTGCGGGGAGGGTCTCTGATGTCTCTTTTTCTGCAATTGGGAGCTATTGTGGGATCATCGGACCCTGGTCTTCAATCTCGAATCAAAGAGTCGGGGCTGCGCCTGGGGGCGGCTCTGCAAAGGCGAGGAGAGCTCTTGATGCTTTCTTCGTCTTCAATGCCAAAGAGCCTGAGAGAGGATCTGCTCTTAGGAAGGCCTCACTGGGTTTGGGTATTGCTCAAGGAGAATTTATCAGCTCAAGAGTGGCGTGAATGTCTCCGGGCCGTGGAGAGCTTTTCGGATGAGATGCCGTGGAGACAACACTTGGGTTCGAATTCCATGGCGGTGCGAGCTGAGCCGACAGGGCCCTCTCAATTGTCACAAGTGATCCAGAAAATAAAAGGGGAATTCTCCTTGCGAGAGAATTCCCCGGCGTCACGAATTTTCAATTCGATCCCAATTTGAAGTCTTAGTGATTCAAAGCCTTCTTGAGGCCTTCGTTCAAAGCTTCCAAAAACGGCTCTGTGTTCATGTATTTGTCAGCAGGAACTTTGTCGCCGTAAATACAAACAGCCAGATCTTTGGTCATTTTGCCAGACTCAACGGTTTGCACGCAGACTTTTTCCAAAGTCTGAGCAAAGTTGATCAGTTCTTGGTTGCCATCGAGCTTTCCGCGGTGCTCAAGACCACGAGTCCAGGCAAAAATTGAAGCAATTGGATTGGTAGAAGTCGGTTTGCCTTGTTGGTGCTGACGGTAGTGGCGAGTCACTGTTCCGTGAGCCGCTTCTGATTCCATCGTCTTCCCATCTGGAGTGATCAACACAGAGGTCATCAGACCCAATGAACCAAAGCCCTGAGCCACGGTGTCGCTTTGAACGTCGCCATCGTAGTTTTTGCAGGCCCAAACGAAATTTCCATTCCATTTCAGAGCGCTAGCCACCATGTCGTCAATCAAGCGATGTTCGTAAGTGATTCCAGCCGCTTCGTATTGAGCTTTGAATTCTTTGTCGTAGAGCTCTTGGAAAATATCTTTGAAACGACCATCGTATTTTTTCAAGATGGTGTTTTTTGAAGAGAAGTACAGTGGCCATTTTTTTGAAAGGGCCATGTTGAAGCAAGAGCGAGCAAAGCCCTTGATCGACTCGTCGGTGTTGAACATTGCCATGGCCACGCCGTCACCTTTGTAATTGTGAACGTCGTGAGAGATTTTCTCGCCATTGGCGCCTTCGAAAGTGATCGTCAATTTGCCAGGTCCTTTGGTCACGAAATCTGTGGCACGGTATTGGTCACCAAAAGCGTGACGGCCGATCATGATCGGAGCTGTCCAGTTGGGCACCAAGCGAGGAACGTTTTTGCAAATGATAGGTTCACGGAAAACAGTGCCGTCCAAAATGTTGCGGATGGTGCCGTTGGGGGATTTCCACATTTGCTTGAGATTGAATTCTTTCACGCGTGCTTCATCCGGCGTGATCGTCGCGCATTTCACGCCGACATTGTACTTTTTGATCGCTTCAGCCGCTTCCACAGTCACACGGTCTTCGGTTTTGTCGCGATTTTCCATGCCCAGATCATAATATTTCAAATCGATATCCAAATACGGGAGAATCAACTTCTCACGGATAAAGTGCCAGATGATGCGAGTCATTTCATCGCCATCAAGTTCAACCACAGGATTCGCCACCTTGATCTTTTTCATATGTTCTCCTTGAAGACCGAGAATTTAAGCCAAAACCCCGAATATTGTCGATTTCAAAAAACAGGCATCAACCTGCCGCGACATGCTCATTCAGTGCCCCTTTCCGAGGCGTTTCACTTTGGGAATCCAGGGGGACCCATTGATTTCTGCTACAATAAGAGAAAGAGGTTTTCCTTGAATCGCAATGGGAATCAGCGTCTGCCAGGACTTTTAACGACCGGCACGAAAATGTTGCTGGCAGTTGTCTTTGTGATTCTATCTCTCGTTTTCGGTTTCCGAGATTGGAAGAAAGTGACAGAGCCGCATGCGGGCCTCGAATCGGGGCGTGAAGGGCAAGTCTCTTCCCAGCAAAGATCTCCCGCGTCTCTCCATCCCAGGCCCAAAGACAGCCCCGCAAAAATTTCTGCTCGCACTCAAATTGAAAACTTGTTTCGCGAAATCAACTCCAATCCCGAGAACAAAGAGAAAAACCTTCGGCAATTGCGCCGCATTCTCCAGCAAAATTTTGCTGGGCAAGAAGACTGTTGGTCTTGCGAGGGCGTTGTCTATTTTGACAAAGTCGATGAAATTGCCGGAGTCGGTCAAGCTCGAAAACCTTTGGGTTTGAGGGAGTGGTTGGTCGATGCTGATGAAGCTTTTGCTGAGAAACGCTGGGACGACGCTCGCAAATTCTACACGGAAGCTTTGCAGATATTAGACGAAAGGTCTTTGGACTCGGAAAATGCGATCAAAAACCAAGATGTGGAGCGCATTCAAAATCGCTGTCAGCAACTGGGATGCCGCTAATCATTAAACCTTGCCTCGGTCGCCGATTCTCATTCCAATCAAAGCATGATGAAAGCAATCCTTTCCCTGATTTTAATCGGCTCTATGGCTCAAGCGAGCGACCAACCCACTCTGTCATACGACTTAGGGGTTTCGACCGGCAGTCAAGGCAATCGCAATTATTCCGAAATTCAGCTGGGTCTCAATTGGAATTTCTTCGACTCTTTGACTTGGAGAAATTCACTGTTCAATCGCTCCGGCGTCGACATTGATTCCGTGTCCGGACTGGATTCGTCCGTGCTTTTCAAATTTGATTCTCAGCCCGATGAGCAGGGAATTGGCTTTTCAATTTTTGCAGGACCGGGAATTCGAATCTCGAACACGGAAAACACCGGAGTCTTCGGTGAAGCCGGTGCCACAGTCAAAGCGGCAGGGCTTTCTATTGGCGGAGGGATCAAAACAATTCAGTACTCTTCGCCAGGCAGAGACTCCACAGGCCGAGATCTTAGCAAAAACGATACGGTCGTATTTTTAATTCTGGCGGGCAGCGGCTCAATCTAAGGGAAGTGCCACAGCAAGTCTTGTTTGTTCAGAAGATATGGTCTTAAATTGACGGATGCTGACTCATGACTTGCAAGTGCTTGGAACGATTTTATTTGCTATCGCTGTCTGCCACACCTTCGTCGCATCAGCTTTAATGAAATTTTCGCATCGGTTCCCGAAAGGCTCTGGTCGCGAAGCTGTGTTTCATTTGCTCGGCGAAGTCGAAGTTGTCTTTGGTTTTTGGGCCGGAGTTTTGGTCGTTTTGATGGCTCTCGTCTGGGGACCCAAGCAAGTGATCGAGTATCAAGCCTCATTGAATTTCACAGAACCGATTTTCGTTTTCTGCATTATGATCGTGGCGGCCACTCGCCCGATTCTGCAAGCTGTGCGCGCGCTGATTCAATTTCTTGGCTCTGGGTTGTCGAAGATTTTCCGCATTCCTCCGGTTTACGCTGACTTCTTTGTCATTTTGACCGTGGGCCCTTTGGGCGGAAGTTTTATCACGGAACCTGCTGCGATGACGGTGACGGCTTTGCTCTTGGCTGCCCTGGTGCAAAAGCCCAAGCGGTCATTGATTTATTTTTTACTCGGCACTTTGTTTGTCAATGTTTCGATTGGCGGGGCGCTGACTCCTTTTGCCGCTCCTCCAATTTTGATGGTGGCTGGAAAGTGGAATTGGGATTTCCAATTTATCTTTTCTCACTTCGGTTGGAAAAGTGCTTTGGCCGTCCTTATCAACGCTTTGGCTTTTGTTGTCCTTTCTTCCAAGCTCCTCAAAGAAAATTGTCAGTCTCTCAATGACACCAATCCGTCGAATGAGCGAATTCCTTTTTGGGTGACAGCATTGCATTTTCTGATTTTGGCGGGATTGGTTTTCACAGCTCACTATCCCACTTTGGTGATGGGGCTTTTCCTTTTCTTCTTGGGAGTGACCACAGTCACTCGGCGATTTCAAAACACACTTCGCTACCGAGAAAGTTTGTTGGTTGCCTTTTTCCTGGCGGGCATTGTGATGTTCGGGGCCTTTCAAAAATGGTGGTTGGAGCCTTTGCTCGCGAGCTTGGGTGAATTCACTTTGTTTTTTGCGGCCACGGGGCTCACGGCCATCACCGACAATGCGGCTTTGACCTACTTGGGATCACAAGTCGAGCTCTCCGAAGTCTCTCGCTATTTCTTGGTGGCAGGAGCCATTGCTGGTGGTGGACTGACGATTATTGCCAACGCTCCCAATGCGGCTGGGTACTCGGTTTTGCAAAGACATTTGCCAAATGGATTGAATGCCCTTCATTTGGTTTTAGGAGCTTTGCTGCCAACAGTGGTGGCGGTCCTTTGTCTCGGCTTTCTCTAAGAACTGCAAGCCTACTGTCGAGCGGTTGTTGGAGTTTCTTTGTGAGACTGTTTTTCGGTCCAAAAATAGAAATCCAACAAGGACATTAGAGATCGATAGCGGGTGGCCATTTTTTGTTTCGACTCATCTTCCGAGCCTGGAACGAGTTTCTCAAACTGTCCCTGCCAATTGAAATAAGAATTTTTGTTTTTCCCAACCACCACAGCTCCTTGTGGGCCCAGAATCAGATCGGTCGAAAACAAGGCGTGATGGGGGGCTTGCGGATCAAAAAGATTCGACCCGAGAGAGTGGTACTCAGTATCGGAAAGACTCAAATTGTAGAGAGTCGGAAAAATATCCATGTGCGAGCCGAAAGTTTGCGGGTCCAAGCGAAGGCCGAGCGATTTGGGAGTGTAGAGATAGAGTGGCACAGACCACTTTTGCAAAAGTTCCTCATCAGAAAAATTCACGATCCAAAAGCTGTGATCGCCTGTGGCGGCAAGCAAAGTTTTCTCTCCCCAAGGCGACGCTTTGAGTTCACTCAGGAACTCTCCCAGTTTTTGATTGCTGTAAAGATAGGTTTTGAAGCGAGCTTCGGCAATGGTCCGATCTCCTGTCAATCGAGCCTCAAGTTCGCGAGGAATTTTCTGAGTCGGAGATTTGTAGCCTGATGGAATTTGATAAGGAGGGTGATTGGTTGTCGTCATCACCAAAATCAATTGTGGCTTTTTGGCTTCCTTCAGCAAAGTGCTGACGTAGCGAAAGACATCTTCATCGTAAACTCCCCAGTCGTGGGTTTCTTTGAGCGGTCCGATCTTGGCTTGAATGTCGACATCGCCCTCGACAAATTCAAAGCCCTGAAAACGAGCAAATTTGTTCATATCCCGCCAGCCGGGATTGCCGCCGTAGATAAATCGAGTTTCGTATCCAGCTTGCGCATAGACCCGGGCTGGGCTGGAGCGAAAGGGGACTTGCAGATAGCGACTCTCGGTCAAGAAGTTGCCGATGGGTCTTTGTGGGGCGCTGATCATCAAGGAGCTCAGGCTGCCAATGGTGGAACCCGTTGAGGGCAAAAAGTTTTTCAGGAAAATATCTTCGCCAATGTGTTTTTCCAGATCTCCCAGCAAATTGAATTCTGGCGAGTGATAGCGAAGCCAATGCGTGCCAAAGCTTTCCATCATGAGAACCACAACATGAGGACGATTTTTCTCGGCCCAAATATTTTTAGGCGTGCGTTTGCGGAACAGCTCCAAAGGGGATTCGGGAACTTGCTCGATTGGAAGATTGTAGTAATCAGCAAAGGCTCGGCGCGGATCGCTGTAGCCAAAGTACTTCATATTGTTGTCCCATGCATTGTTCTGCTGACTTCTCAATTTGAAGGCGCGGTACAAAGCGTGAACACCATTGTGAGACAGGTAATTGAGAAAAGGATCTTTCGAAACCACGGTGTCGGCCGGTCCCAAAGGAAAAAGACCAAAGCTGCCCCGGCTCAGGAAAGTCAGGATGACGAACACCACCAAGCTCACCAAGGGCATCACTGAGAAGTGCATTTTCTCGGGGCGGCGAATGAGATTGGGGTCTTGCAACAAAAAGTGGATCAATTTGCGCAAGCCCCAAAAGAAAGCCAGGGCGGCCAAAGAATACCAAATCACAGGATAGTTTTTCCAGAAAGTGGCCAGAAGGGCGGCCGTGTCGTCCTCGATCAATCCGAAAACCAAAATATTAAAATGATCTTGAAAGTAAGAATAATACTGAACATCGAGAGCGAGCAGGAGGGTGATCGCAAAAAGGACGAATGAGTAATAGGGGCGGATGATCCGGGAAAACAATTCAAAAACTTCCTGTCGTCTCCAGTGCAATGCAAAAATCAGAAAGAGGGCCGGGAGAGTCAGGAAATAACCCAGCACCACACTGTCAAAACGAAGTCCCATCCAAAAGGATTTCACGAGATCCGAGGTCCAGTTGGATTTCTGGCCATAAATCAAAAGCGAAGCCAAGCGGAAGGAGGACATGATGAAAAGATAAACAAAATTCAATAGACACAGGCGCGCCAGCCACTTGGCAAAGACTTCCAAAGATTCAGCCACATTTAAGCGCAACATAAGGAACTCGACTTATTGAAAAAATAGATTTGAAAACTGATTTTTAACTATTAGCATTGAATCGATGTTTCATGGAAAAGTCATCCTTCTCGTCGACGATGAGCCAGATTTACGGGAAATTCTGCGCAATGAGCTGGAATTCCTGGGAGCCCAGATTTGGGAAGCGGCAAATGGCAAAGATGCCATGGAATTGCTCCAGCGGGAAAAAGTGGATGTCGTGATTTCCGATATTCGCATGCCGGGCGGGGACGGGGCGGCTTTGGCTCGCCAAATTCGCCAACAGCATCCAGTCGATCCTCGCTTGATTCTGATCACCGGTTTTGCTGATTTGCAAATACCGGAAGCTTTGGATTTGGGGGCGGACGCTTACATTTCAAAGCCTTTTCGACTGAGTCAATTGAAAGAAGCGGTTCTCAAAGCCTTGGAGTCACCCGATCGACGCTGGATCCAGAGTCCCCAGCCCCAGGCCAATTCCTATTTGAAAATCCCGATGAGTTTAAATGAATCCTTGGCTCGGGGGCTTGTGCATTTTGGGCGGGGTGGTTTTTTCCTGAAATCGCAATCCGATTTGGTCCACACTGGAGATTTGATTGAAGTCAGTTGGGAAAACACGGAATCGCTTCAGGCCTTGGTGCGCTGGGTGCGGGGCCCCCTTGAGGATTGGCAAAATCCAGGGATGGCCTTGGAGCTGGCCTATGTTCCCCCTCAATTAAAGGCTGAATTGGATCAGTTGATTCCCGACTGGCAAAGCCGCTGCAGTTTCATTCCCCAAAACTCGCGCTAAAGGCCGGCAAAACCTCTTGCCGAGACGCCGCTTTCCTCTTATGTTGCCGACTCTTTCGCAAAGCGCAAAAAGAGGTGATTATGCTTCGACTGACTCAAACAGTTCAAAAAGGTGGATGCGCAGCTAAAGTTGCTGCCACAGAACTCCGTAAAATTCTTTCGCAAGTGCAATTTCCTCCCAAAGATCCGCAAGTTCTTGTGGATGGCGCGCTTTTCGATGATGCCGCCATTTATCAGCTGTCTTCGGATCAAGCGCTTGTTCAGACTTTGGATTTTTTCACTCCGATCGTCGACACTCCCAAAACCTTTGGAAAAATCGCTGCCGCCAATGCTCTCAGTGATGTCTATGCCATGGGAGGAGTTCCCAAGACAGCCATGGCCATCTTTGCGTTTCCGCTGGCGCAATTGGAATCCTCGGTCGCAGTGGAAGTGATTCAAGGGGCCTGTGATATTCTCGCACAGGCCAAGTGCAATTTGGTGGGCGGGCACTCGATAGACGATGACACTTTGAAATTTGGATTGTCAGTCACAGGGGTTATTCACCCGGATAAAGTTTGGTCCAATGCCAAAGCGAAAACGGGAGATGTTCTGATTCTCACCAAGGGCTTGGGCACTGGCACGATCACGGCAGCTCTTAAGCGCTCTGAAATCAATGAAGAGCAAATGATTGAAGCTTTGGATTCAATGACTCAAATCAATGCGATTTTGGATTTGCTCTCTCCAGAAGAAGCCAATGCGATTCATGCCGCCACCGATATCACAGGGTTTGGTTTCTTAGGGCACTCGGTGCAAATGGCTGAAGCCAGTCGCAAAACTTTTCAAATTCAGTTCTCGCAACTGCCGCAGCTTCGAAATGCGATGGATTGTATACAGAAAGGCTTTTTGACCAAAGCCCATCGCACCAATTCTCAATACGTTTCAGAGAGAGTGAATTTTGGTTCTCTCGATGATTTGCAGAAATTGCTGCTCATGGATCCTCAAACTTCCGGAGGCTTGCTGCTCTCTGTGGACGCTTCACGAGCTGCTGATATGGTTTCAAAATTGAAGTCACGATTTCCCAAGGCCAGCATTGTCGGCCGCGTGATGGACGAGGAAGCTTGGCGAGTGGGGCTGCAGGGATGAGTTTGCCGGTTTGGGGGCGCGATAAATTTGCGCGCTTGATTCTGGAAAAAATTCCTCTCATTGATGTGCGAGCGCCTGTTGAGTTCGTGGCAGGTGCCATTCCAGGTTCGATCAACCTTCCAATTCTCAATGATGATGAACGCCATGAAATTGGCACTGTCTACAAACAGAAGGGCCAAGCTGCGGCCATTGAGCGTGGCTATGAATTGATTTCGGGTCCAATCAAAGAATCGCGAGTTCGGCTGTGGACTGATGTTGTGAAAGCAAATCCGCAAACAGTTCTGACTTGTTTTCGCGGTGGACAGCGCTCACAAATCACTCAAAAGTGGTTGCGAGAAGTGGGTGTTGAGAGACCTCGGATTGAAGGCGGCTACAAAGCTTTTCGCAGTTTTCTGATTGAAGAATTGGACCGGCTTTCAGAGCGTGAAATGTGTGTGATCTCCGGAGCCACTGGAGCCGGAAAAACTTTGGTGATTCGCGAGGCTCTTGAATTTCGTCCGACTGTGGATTTGGAAAAACTGGCCCGGCATCGGGGCTCGGCCTTCGGGGGATACCCGTCAGGCCAACCTTCTCAAGCCGATTTCGAAAACAAACTGGCAGCCGACTTGCTGCATTTGGAAACTCAAGGCTCGGCTCTCCCTTTGGTTGTTGAAGACGAAAGCCGGCTGGTTGGAAAATGCGCTCAGCCGGAAAAGTTTTTCCACTCTCTGCGCTCTTCGCCTGTGGTGATAGTGGATGAGTCTTTGGCGAGCCGAGTGCAAACGACTTTTGATGATTACATATTGAATTCCCCCATTGCCACCGGATCTTATGAAGAAGGGCTCGCCACTTTCCAGCGCTACCGAAAATCCCTGCAGTCCATTTCCCGCAAATTGGGTGGACTTCGTTTTTCAGAAGTGGAAAAAGACCTGCTGGCGAGTGAACAGGCTTTTGCGAAAAAAGATTTTGAGCCCAATAAAATTTGGATTTCAAAGCTGCTCGAGTTTTATTACGATCCCATGTATTTTGGTTCCTTGGAGCGGCGGGATCCGAAAATTCAGTTTCGCGGGACACGATTAGAAGTGCTGCACTGGCTGCAGAAATCTTGAGAAATTAGAGAGCTTTTTCGGGCGCTTTTTTGGAGCCCATGAGCATCGGCCAGAAAAGCACCACCACCGCCAAAGCCGTGAAGCCGAATGAGCCCAGAGTTTCCATTTTCAAATTTTCATGGAAAGCGATCCAGGCCACCAAAGTGGAGAAAGCGGGCTCGAGCAATTTTCCGCAACTCATCCAATTGATATTAAAATATTTCAGCAAATGAGTAAACAGCACGTGCCCTAGCAGGGTGGGGAAAATAATATTGCCGACAATGGCCAGCCAAGTTTGATTGGGATAGCCGACCCAATTCACTTGTTGAATCAGTCCTGCCAATAAAAACAGAATGGCTGCCCAGATATAAATGATCCATGTGAACTGATCCGTGCTGACGGCGAGCCGGGCTTTTTTACCTGAGATGATATAAATGGAAAAAAACAAAGCCGAGATCAGAGCGGAAGCGTCTCCGGAGCGAGCTTGATCCCAGGCCAAGCGGTCCGAGGCCAAAACAGCCACTCCGATGAAAGCCAGCAGAAAGGCCAAGGCATAGCGTTTTTCAAATTTGTCTTTCAAGAGAACCATTGAGCCCAAGGCGGTGAAAATGGGATTGGTCGAAAAAATGACCATGCAATTGGCAATGGTGGTGTTCTGAGCCGAGTAAAAAAAAGTCCTTAAGTGCAAATAGAAAAAAGTCCCGGACAGAAACGACCACCACCAAGTGCTGAGCGAAATGCGTTCAAAAAAGGCAGTGGAGCTTTGCCGTGAATTCCAGGCTCGGATGAGAATCATGATGGCGGCAGCACCGAGCAATCTCCAAAATCCGATGACCACGGCCGGAGCTGCAGCGGCTCGCACCAAATTGGCTGCTTGCGAGAGGCTGAGAATCGCTAAAAAGAAAAGCAGTAAGTGTTTCAAGTTCTCAGTTTGGCGGTTTTTGACTATTTGCGCAAGCATTGAAAAAGATTTACAGATTTCACATTTCTCAAGTGAAATAGACCTGTTCCAAATAATGAACACAAGGAGTGACAGCAATGAAAAGACTTTTGATTACGACAACAGCTGTATTGGCGGTTGTTGCAGTGGGTTGCCAAAAGAAATTGGACACAGACAAGAAAAAGGCCAGCTATGCCATTGGTCAGCAGATCGGTTCGAATTTGAAGAACCAGAACATTGATTTTGATCCAGAAGTTTTGGCGGCCTCTGTCGTTGAAGCAGCTCAAGGTAAGCCGAGCAAGTTGAAGCCAGAAGAAATGCAAGCGGCTTTGATGAAGCTTCAAGAAGGCATGATGAAGAAGCAACAAGAAGAAGCTGAGAAAAACAAAGCTGAAGGCGTTGCTTTCCTGGAAAAAAACAAAACAGCTGAAGGCGTGAAGACAACAGCTTCTGGTTTGCAGTACATCGTGGTGCAAGAAGGAACTGGCAAAACACCAACTTTGAAAGACACAGTGAAAGCTCACTACAAAGGCACATTGATTAACGGTCAGCAGTTTGATAGCTCTTATGACCGTGGTCAGCCAGCTGAATTCCCAGTTGAGGGTGTTATCAGAGGTTGGACAGAAGCTCTGCAGTTGATGAAAGTTGGCGGCAAAATGAAACTTTTCATTCCGCCAGATCTCGGATACGGAGCGGCTGCTCGTCCTGGAATCCCAGCGAATTCAGTTTTGGTATTTGATGTTGAATTGCTCGATGTTGCTTCTCCAGCTGCGGCTCCTGCCGGCAAACCAGCGAAGAAGTAATTGAATCTTCGAGTTGATTTGAATCAACTCTTCAAAGAGGCTGACCCTTTCCACGCAAGGAGAGAATATGTCAGCCTCTTTTGATTTTTCACGGGACCCTTTTCAGCATTTTCAAGATCTCTATCGTCAAGCCGAAGGGCAAATTCCCAAAGATCCCAATGCCATGTCTCTGGCGACTGTTTCCCGCGAGGGCACTCCTTCAGTGCGAACGGTTCTTTTCAAAGGCCTCGTGCGAGGCGGATTTTCTTTTTACACCAATTATGAAAGCCCCAAGGCCATGGATCTCCTGAGCTCTGGAAAAGCTGCACTTCTGTTTTTCTGGCCGGCAATGGATGTCCAAGTTCGCATCACGGGTTCGGTCGAAAAGCTGACACGTCAGGAGTCCGAATCCTATTTCGCCACTCGTCCGCGCTTGAGCCAGTTGGGAGCTTGGGCATCTGCTCAAAGTCAGAAAATCGGCAGCTTGGAAGAGTTGGAAAAGAAAGTGAAAGATCTCGAAGTGAAATATGCCGGTCAGTCCATTCCGTGCCCACCTCATTGGGGTGGTTTTCATGTTTTGCCTTTGAAAATTGAATTTTGGTTTGGTCGCCAAGGCCGTCTTCACGAGCGCTATGTTTACGAACGGCAAAATTTGCAAAGTCCTTGGGAAACTTCGGTGCGTTCACCGTGAGCAAAATTCTTCTGACAGGCTTTGAACCTTTTCAAAATGAAAGCCTCAATCCCAGCCGCGAGCTAGCCCTGTTTTTTCAATCGGAATGTGACACTTTGGTTCTTCCTGTCTCCTATCGCCGGGCCACGGAAGTTTTGCGTCCGCATTTGGAAGTGGGGCGCTACGATTTTATTTTGATGTTGGGACAGGCGGGTGGTCGCAAGTCCATCGACCTGGAAAGAGTGGCTTTGAACCTCGAAGATTCGGAAACGGCCGACGAAGATGGCGATCTTCGATTGCAGACTGCTATTTCGAGTGAGGGCCCTGCTGCCTATATCAATCCTTTGCCGCTGCGGGATTTGTCTCGTTATTTGCAAACTCGGGGATTTCCCGCGCAAGTGTCTTTCAGTGCGGGAGCTTTTGTCTGCAACTCTGTTTACTATCAAGTGTTTGATTGGATCAAAAAATCAGGTCGTCGTGCGGAAGTTCTGTTTGTGCATTTGCCCTATTTGCCGGAACAAGTGGCGGGTAAACCAGAAGGAACAGCGTTTCTGCCATTGGAAACGATGAAAAGCGCGATTGGCGAAGTGATCAAATCAGTGAAGAGCTGAAGGCGCGATCAAATAAAATTCGGGAATTTCGATATCAAACTGCTCTCCATCTGTTCCCAACATTTGGAAAGTTCCCCGCATCGTGCCTGAAGATGTGCTCAGGGGGCAGGCGCTTTCATATTCGAAAGTCTGACCGGGATTGATCTTGGGTTGCAAGCCCACCACACCAGCACCACGAACTTCTTCAGTCTGACCGAAGCCATCGGTGATGATCCAGTGCCGACTCATCAGTTGAGCTTGGCTGTCACCTTTGTTGGTGATTTTGATCTTGTAAGAAAAGAAGTGATAATCCGATTCGGGGCGAGATTCGTCGTCAACATAAGTGACCGTGGCTTGAACTTCGAAATTTTGATTGAGAATTTTTTGAACGGACACGGTCAACCTCTCTAAATGAGCTCACAGGTTAAAAGCAGCACTCCGTGGCAGTCAATTTCAGATTGTATTTTGAGATTTATCGCAAAGGGATATGGGATAGGCTGAAAACCAAGGGGTAATGGTCGGAAGGGAGCAAAAGTTTGGCTTCCAGTGTCGTAGGTGGATCGGAAGGCAGTCCCAAAGGTCCTTTGTAGCGATAAACTTGAACTGAAGCCGAATCCAAATGTTTTTTCAGGGATGGTGAAAGGAAGCAATAGTCCAATTGTTTACCCTCGGTTTTGGACGAGCGGCCCACTTGATAATAAGTGGCTCTTTGGTCAGTGGGAATCTTTGCGAGATCGCACACATCTTGAAGTTCCGTGGACTTGTAGAGCTCTTGAAATTCGCTGTCTGTTTGTGAACTGGAGGCATTGCCATTGAAATCACCAGCCACACAAATTGGCACTTGCGATTGAAATTTGCCTTCCAACTCTTTGTAAATTTCGAGCAAAGTATGAAGTTCGGCTCGACGTCTTTCGAAGCCATTGGGATCGATGCCCTCGGGATCCAAACGGGACTTCAAATGAGTCAGCAGAAAGATGAGAAAGGGCTTTTCCCGATCTTTTTGGAAAAGATGAAGTTCGGCCACATCCCGTGAGAAGCGGTGGCTGCCATTGACAGCTTTCTTCAAGGGATAACCATTTTCGACAGATTGCTTTTCGTGAGGGTAGAGATAATTGATGCTGCGATTTTTGTTGGAAATAATATCAAAATAAAATCCGATATTTTTTCGCACCAAAAAGCCAACATCGATATTGCGATCAGAGTTCCCTTCGATCAAGGCTGGCGAATACTCTTCGTTGAGGAACAGGCGATTGAAATTCTGCAAACTCTCCAAACCACCGACCTCGCACAGAAGCAAAATATCGGGGGAAACTTCACGAATGACTCGGCCCAAAGTTTTGGCTTTTTCGAGGGGTTTGTTTTCATAAACGGAAGTGGAAAGGCGGTTCCACTGATGAGCCTCCAAATTCAAATGCTCAGCTGTCAAAGTCTGATCTGAGAGCAAAAAGAGATTCTCAGCATTGAGGAGCATGACTTTGAGGGACGGCAATGAAGGCTGCATCATTTCTCAGTGTACGCCAAGCGCATTTTGACACAAGGAAAAACATTGAGTAGCAATGAAAGAGACTCAAATCGACGCTCAAGAGGTGAGAAATGGCGAAAGCTCAAAAGACGACGAAAAAGAAAGTATCTTCAAATCCCTTGGAACTGGAGATCCCTTCTGTGCTCAAAAAAGTCCAGGGCGAAGCGAAACTTGGTTCTGGGCAAACCGGACACTTATTTGTCCTGGGTCTCGAAGATAAAAACAAGTTGCATCAAATTTTGGACACTTGGGCTCCGGCATTTCAAAAAGAGCAACTCAAGAAAGCCAACCGTGAAACTTACCAGTTTGTGAGCGATCAGGGGCCCGTTTGGATTTTGACGCCTAAAAAAAGAAGCTCTCCTGTTTCCCATCAGGGGCGATTGGAAGATTCAATTTATTCGTGGATGCGCGATCAGGCGGGTGCTCTGATTGGTTTGCTCAAAGTTTATCAGATCAGCAATCTGCAAATTGAAATGCATGCGACTGATGAAGAGCAGGAGCTTGGTCTGTTCTCAGCATTTGAATTGGCAGCTTACAATTATCGCCAGATCATCGAAGGCCAAGGTCTCAAAGACTTTCCCCAATTGAGTTTCAAAAAAACTGGTGGCGTGTTCCCGAAAGCCGTTGTCGAGCAAGCTCGCGCAATGGGATCTGCCGTCAATATGGCCCGTCACTTGGTCAACACTCCTCCTAATTTCATGAATCCAACGAGCATGGCTCAATTTGTGAAAAAGAACTTTTCAGGAGCGAAAAATCTGACAGTGGACATTTGGGATGCCAAGAAGCTCGCGCAAGAGGGAATGAATCTGCACTTGGGTGTCGGCCAGGGCTCTGTTCATCCGCCATGCTTGATTCATTTGAAATACCGTCCACGTGGTGGATCGTCGAAGGCTCCGATTGCCTTTGTTGGCAAGGGAATCACTTTTGATACGGGTGGATTGGACATCAAGCCGTCATCTGGAATGCGTTTGATGAAAAAAGACATGGGCGGGGCAGCGGCTGTCTTGGGAATGGTTCACTGGGCGGTGGAAAGCAAATATCCTCGCGCTTTGGATTTTTATTTGGCGATGGCGGAAAACTCTGTCGACTCGCGCAGCTTCCGGCCGAGCGATGTGCTCACCGCACGCAATGGTTTGAAAATTGAAATTCACAACACCGATGCTGAAGGCCGTTTGGTTTTGGCCGATGCCTTGGATGTGGCGGTGACTCGCAAAGGCAAGGATGAGCCTGAAATTGTGATTGATGTGGCGACATTGACCGGAGCCATCAAAGTCGCTCTGGGCGCGGATCTGGCCGGACTTTTTTCCAACGACGACAAATTGGCCGAAGCCCTTAATCGCGCTGGCCAAGCGGCGGGAGATCTCAACTGGCGAATGCCTTTGTATGGCCGTTACACGTCTTCGATGTCGACTCAATTTGGCGATTTCGTCAATGCCGTCGATGGCTTTGGGGGAGCGATCACCGCGGCTCTCTTCTTGGAGAAATTCGTGAAACAGAAGCCATGGGCGCACTTGGATGTTTACTCTTGGACCGACAAGGCCCAAGGACCACTTTCTTTTTCAGGTGGCAGCGGTCAGCCAGTTCAATGCCTGGTGAGTTTTCTGAAAACTCAGATTTAAGTTTTCAGAAAATGAAAGAGGTTTTGATTTTTGATTTGCTCTCGAACCACAGGTGGGACCAAGGATTCCCATCTGGGGTCGTGCTTGAGAATCAAATCCCGAACATAGTCCGAGTGCAAATATTCAGAAATTTCATCACAACCTGAAATGTCGATAATTTGCTTTTGATTGATAAAGTATTGGTAAATCGGAAGCAGTTTTTTCTCCGGAAAGAAAGTCTTCGTGGTCATGCAAGACTGTTCGGTTTTGTGAGGATAAATGTAAGCGCGCGTCTGAGAATCAAAAAGCTTCCCCAATCCTTCCAAAAGTCCGCCTTCCAAATCCGCATAGTGACTTTCATCAAAGAGCCGATCCAATTGCGAAGCGGCCATGATGAGAATCAACGGCTTTTGAGTGTAACTGCGCAGAAATCTCTTCAGGCGGTAATAGAGAATGAAATTTGAAACCAGAACCGATTGTCCCAAAGAGCAAAGAGAATTGACTCGGTCGAGAAAGTCTTTCTCCTGCACGTGCCCATCTTGCATCAGGTTTTTCATCGTCAACTCGAACAGCACCATGGGTTTTTGCGAGTCTTGAGGGAATTCTTTCTGAAATTGAGTGATTCCTTTTTCCAAAACATCCACATGCGTGCAAGTCACAGGAAGGAAAGTTCCTCGTTGAATGATCACCGGTTTTTGGAAAAGTGATTCTGAAATGGATTGAATGCTTTGGTCGGGGCCAAAAAGAATGGCTTCTGCCAAACCCCGGCGCACCAGTTCCAGATTCATCAAGTGATTGTTGATATGTGCGAGATTGGGCCCTTTGAAACGAATCAAATCAATGGAAACTTGGCCTTCTTTGACATTAGCGACCAAAGAATTTAAAATTTCCTCGGGCTTTTGCAAGCACGTGAAAGCTGTGTAGACCAAATTCACGCCTAAAACTCCAAGCGTGTCCTGTTGTTGCAAGCGAATCTTATCGAGCAAGCGAACGTGCAAGACAATTTCATTGGCTTCGCCACCAGGGTGAGTTTGAAAGCGAATTCCCATCCACCCATGCGTGTGCTTTTTGATTTGGTCACCTGTGGCCACGGTGTTGGCAAAAGCGAAGAAGCAGGTGTTGGATCCGCGAGAAGCGTCCAGCCGACGGTGAAGAAGTTTGAATTCCTTGTCGAGCATTTTCTCCAAGCGAGATTCAATCACGTAGCGACCGCTGGCTTCTTTGCCATAAATTTCATCGCTGTAAATCATGTCGTAAGCAGAAATGGTTTTGGCAATTGTCTGTGAAGCTTTGCCGGCTTGGAAAAAATATCGAGCCACTTCCTGGCCTGCGCCAATTTCCGCAAAGGTTCCGTAAATTTGAGGATTGAGATTCAATTCGAGGGCTCTTCCCACGGTGGTTGTCGGGGACTTCATTTCACTTCTCCAGCAGGAGTGTGTTTGTCGGCTTTGACCCAGCCAGTGATGGCCAAGCTCATCGCTCTTTCAATTGGCAGATCGATTTTGGTGATGGAAGAGCGCGGAACCAAGAGCGTGTAGCCGCCCAATCCGTAGGACAAGGGAAAGTAAACAGCCACTCGATCTGACAAAGAGGCGCCAAAGGGCAAGTCATTGAAACTTTCGCGAGTCACCACTCCCATCGAGTAAGCCCCGGTTTCTCCGACTTTGACCAGCACAACACTTTGCAAATTGTCGTGGTCTTTGCGATTGAAGAGATTCATCAAGTCTCTCAAGGGCGAGTAAATGGCTTTGATAAAGGGAACTTGCACCAAGCGGGCTTCAATTCCGTGAATGATTCTGGCCGCTAAGAAGTGATTGAGAATCAGACCAAATAAAAAAATCAAAAACAAAGTCGCCAGCAAGCCCAAACCTGGAATGTATTCAGGCAACAGTTGGCGAAGCAAAGACCCGAGTAAATTTTCAAGAATCACAACCGCGCTGTAGACAATGTAGATGGTGACAGCGATGGGCAAGAGAGTGACAAAACCACGGAAGAAAATCTTGTTGAATGCGTGCATGTTGATTCGCCTTTGATGTGCAATATTTTTCTATTCTAATCCCAAATTGAGACAATGGGGAGGGGGCATTCTTCAGCCCAACAGAGATTCCCGTGTCCTCTTTTGAGAACTGTGAGCCATGACTCCAGCGAACTGGACTTTCATCCGATAGGATCTAGACCTACGGGGGGCTTTGAGGGTGCGAATGTCTGATCGCGGGCTTCGAAATTTGGTGATTTCATCGGCGCTGATTTTGTTCACGTCGGTGTCTGGGGCGCAAGATTTTGTCCCTGGCGAAGTCATTGTGAAACTCAAAGGAAAATCCTCTTCGGTTTCGGCCAGCCAATTCATGGGAAAAGTTCAAGGCAAAATGGCCTTGAAAAATTCGGTTCAAGCTTTGAACATCCATCGATTCAGTTTAAAAGCCAATAGTGATGTGCTCGCCACAGTGAAAGACCTGAAAGCAGATCCGGCAGTCGAATATGCCGAGCCGAATTATATTTTCCGGAAATTGCAGGACAGTTTGGAATCCGGTCAGTCCGTGACTATGGATGAGATCAATGCTCAGGCCAATCCCGGAGATACTTTCACACAGAATTACGCCAACGTGGGAGTGGATCAAGCCTGGGGACAACTGTCGACTCTCGCGCAAGTGTCCGAGAAGCCAATCGTTGCTGTCATCGACACGGGTGTCGATTACAATCACGGAGTTTTCCAGGAGTCCGGAGCGATTTGGGTGAATTCAGGAGAAATTGCCAACAACGGAATTGATGATGATGGCAATGGCTATGTCGACGATGTTCATGGTTACAATTTTGTGAGCAAAACTGGCAGTCCAATGGATGACGGTCAGCACGGAACGCATGTGGCGGGAATTATTCTTGGAGTCGGGCAGGATATTTTTGCAGGCACGCGAGAGGCAGCCAAAGTCCGAATCATGGCTTTGAAATTTTTGGCAGCGGATGGTTCGGGAACGACAGCGGATGCGGTTTCAGCGATTTATTATGCTGTTCGAAATGGCGCGCAAGTGATCAACAACTCCTGGGGCGGACCAAATTACAGTCAAAGTCTTCACGATGCTTTGACTTATGCTTACAGCCAACATGTCTTGTTGGTGGCAGCTGCAGGAAACTACGGTCAGAACAATGATTCGACTCCGATGTATCCAGCGAGCTATCCCGTTCCAGGTCAAATCACGGTCGCCGCCACCAATGACAATGACGTGCTGGCGAGTTTTTCAAATTACGCCTCTACCAGTGTTCACTTGGCCGCTCCTGGTGTTTCTGTTCTCAGCACCATTCCTTCCAACAATTTTAAATTCATGTCGGGAACCAGCATGGCGACTCCCTTTGTCGCTGGAGTTGGAGCTTTGGTTCTTCGCGAAGCTCCGAATATGACAGGCTTTCAAATTAAAAATTTGCTGTTGAACTCGGCCAGTGTGATCACGGGTCTTGAGGGCAAAGTTTCATCAGGTGCGAGAGTCGATGTTTATGATTCGATCATGGCGGCAAGAAGCCAAGCTTCGGTGGCTTCTTTTCAACCAGATTACAAAGCTGAAAACCGTTCGGTGGCTTCGACAGAAGAGTCGTCTTCCTCTTCGCCTGGTGGCTGCGGACTGGTGAGCACGGCCCTGCTTTCAGGAGCTGGCAAAGGTGGAAGTTCCAAGGGATCAGCGGGTCCAAATGCCCTGATGGTGGTCGTATTTGCGCTCTTGCCAGTCCTGGTTTGGCAGATCGTCAGAGCTCGTTTGAAGCCGCAGCGTCGTCGCAAGTACGATCGCTTCTTGATGAACTCAACTGTGAGAGTGAATGTCTCAGGTCGCGAGTTGATTGGTCATATGCGTACAATCTCCGAGGGCGGATTGTCTTTTGAAGCCAACACCATGCTTGAAAAAGGCGGAGTGGTCACGATGCAGATTCAAAGTCCAGACGGCAAAGAAACTGTGTCCGTGCAGGGACATATCGTTTGGAGTGAAGAAAACAAATCTTACGGAGTTCAATTCGACGAAGCGAGAGAGTCGACGGTTTCGAGAATCCGCAATTGGACTCAGAGATTGGTCCGAGTCGCCAACTATTAGAAATAAATACCGCTAAGAATAAGATGGGCGACAGTGAAGTAAATCACCAGGCCCGTGACGTCGACAAGCGTGGCAACAAAGGGAGCCGAAGCGGTGGCTGGATCCAATCCCATGCGCTTCAGAGCAAAGGGCAGCATCGAACCCGAAATCGTTCCCCAAAGCACGCACCCCAAAACACTGAACGCTACGGTCAGGGCAATCATCGCATAGTGCTCACCATAGAGAGTTTCGCGCGTCGGCCACAACAAAATGCGCACCAATCCCACAGTTCCCAAAATAGTGCCAAGAACCACTCCTGACAGAAGTTCCTTGCCCAGAACTCGCCACCAATCCTTCAAGCGCAATTCGCCCAAGGCCAAAGCACGAATAATCAGAGTCGACGCTTGAGATCCGGAATTTCCCCCACTGGAAATAATCAGCGGAATGAACAGGGCCAAAACAACTGCTCGTTCCAGCTCGTCCTGAAAAAATCCCATGGCTGATGCCGTGAGCATTTCTCCGACAAAAAGAACCACCAACCAGCCTGCGCGCTTCTGAATCATTTCAGTAAAACGCGTTCGCATATACGGCAAGTCGAGAGCTTCCACGGCACCCAACTTTTGGATGTCCTCGGTAGCCTCTTCCTGCAAAACGCTGGCAATGTCATCGAAAGTGACGATCCCTTTCATGTGCCCCCACTCGTCGATAACTGGGAGAGCCATGAGATTTTGCTGAGCAAAAATTTTCGCAATTTGCTCCTGATCGAGATTGACCGGAATTCGAATGAGATCCGTGACCATGATGTCGCGAATCTTTTTGTGTGGGGCCGCTGAGAAAAGCTCGCGGAAAGAAATCACACCCACCAGGGTCTGATCCATGTCGATGACGTAAGCATAGTAAATGGTCTCAACTTGCGTCTTGGCTTGAATCCGCAAATAACTGATCGCTTCGTCAACGCTCATATCCGGGCGCAAACGCACAAAGCGAGAACTCATCAAGCCCCCGGCATTGTCTTCAGCGTAGAAAAGCAGAGCCGTGACTTCGCGGCGAGTCTGTGGATCGAGAAGCGAGAGAATTTCATCTTTGTGGTCCGAGCCCAGTTCTTGGATGATATCGGCGACGTCATCCGGTCCCAAGAGTCGGACCCAGGATCTTTTTTCCAAGGCTGTGGCTTCGGCTATCAGTTCGGCCTGATCATGGGCCTTCAAGCTGAGGAAAAGTTCTTCCGCATCGGTTCGCGGCAACTGGCTGAATTTTTCTTTTCGCTCATCGCGGTTGAGTGCACTCCAAGATTCGGAAAGTTTCAAAAGCGGGGAGACTTCATTTCCGTTATCGGAATGAATGTCTTCATGCAATAGGAGAACATTTTCTTCCGTGGAATCGCCGGAAGAGCTGTCTGGAGGCTTTTGTGAAGAATTGGAATTGTCTTCCATCGGAGACCCCGCGAATGTGCTTCCATCTTTAACAAGATCCTTCAGATTTACAAGTCCAAACCTTTTTGAGCTTGAAAAACTGGCAAGACTTCACGAGGAGTCCCCACCATCTTGATCTCCCCATTTTGCAGCCAAAGAATGCGGTCGCAGTTCTGCAAAGTCGAGAGGCGATGGGCAATGATAATTTGGGTCTTGTCTTTGAAAAACTCTTCTGTGGCACGCACGAGAATTTCTTCAGATTGAGGGTCCACGGAGCTGGTCGCTTCGTCCATGACAATCACAGGCGAATTTTGCAAAAGGCAGCGAGCCATGCACAGCAATTGGCGTTCGCCTTGCGACAAATTGCGGCCTCTCTCTTCAATAGGATGCTGAAGATCCGTGGGGTTGGCCCATTCGGGAAGTCCCACTTTTCTCAAAGCTTCAAACAGTTCGGAATCTTCACACTCCGAATTGACATCAAGATTTTCGCGCAAAGTTCCGCGGAACAAAGTGGGGTCCTGCGCAATAAAGGCAATCGACCTGCGGTAAAGATTCAAATCGACATACTCGGGAGAAGTGCTGCCATCCAAGGGATCCGGACGGTGACCGGCAATCTTCACGGCCCCTTTTTCAATCGGATAGAGATAGAAAAGGGCCTGAATCAAGCTGGATTTTCCGCTTCCAGTGCGGCCAATGATGCCAAAGCGTTCCCCGGCTCGAACTTCGAAATTCAAATTTTTTAACACCAAAGGCAAATCTTCTCGGTAGCGAAAGGAAACCTGATCGAAACTCACTGGAGCCGCAAGAGAATTCGTCAATTGCGCTTTTGCCAGCTTCTTCTCTTCCGAAATCGACATCTGCGGATGGCCCGTCTGGAATTGAGCATGCGCCGGAAGACGGGCTCCATTTTCCAAAGGCCTTCGAATGTAATTGTCCAGTCTTTCAACTCCGACCATGGCTTCTTCAAACTGGGAAATCCATTCAAAGAACATTTGCACAGTGTTCCCTGAAAGGGCGATGAAGCTAAAAGCCACGCCCAAGGAACCCAAGCTGAGATGTCCGGTCTTGAGCAGCCACCAGGCCATCAGTCCTGTGGTCAGAAGAAAAAGGGCGGTCATGCAATTGATTTGAAATGAAAAAGTGAGCATGGCCTTGGTGGTGTCCAATTTATTTTTCAAATAATCACGGTCCAAATTTTCTAAGCGATTCGAAAACGACTTTTGTTTGATAAAAGAGCGGATCGTGTTCGCGCCCTGAGCCGTTTCGGCAAAATGAGCAATCGAAGGAGAGCGGCTCACCGACAGATTTCGTCGGGCCGTTCGCAACTTTTGCGCATTCATTTTGAAAATTAAAAAATCAACGCCAGCAATGAAAGCCACCAACGGAAGATACAAAGGGCTCGCCAAAAAAATCAGAAGGATCATGCTGATGATGTCGAAAATGATCGCCAACAGTTCCGCCAGAGGACCTCCGAAAAGCCGAAAGACGTTGCCGTAGTCACTAGAAAAACGCGTGATGATTCGACCAGCAGGAGTGGAATCAAAAAACCCCATCGGCTGACGAGAGGTTCTCAAAGTGGTTTCATCATAAATGGTGCTGACAGCCAGAGCTGAAAGACGCGAGAAAACGACTCGGAAAATCAAAATCATGCAAAAACCAAAAAGGCTCAGTCCCAAAAGCAAAAGTATGTAATTCTCAGTGGCGAAATTTTCAAACAAGGCCGGAACCGGCCGGCACTGCAAGTGAGAAGAAGGAATGCAAAAAGTATCCACCCAATAACCAATGACATTGGCATTGGCCAAAAGGGCTAAGCGACCGATCAATCCTAACAGCAAACAAATGACGATTTTCCCAATGGCGGGCTTATAGGCAATCCATAAAGTCTGAAAAACGGACTGAGAGTATTTGCCAGTGAAGCGGGACTCCTGAGAAAGGAAATTGCCAGAACTTTTCATGATTCAGGCTCCGTCTTTTCAATGGGTGTCGTGGCCAATTCCTCTTCTGCCAAAGAAGCAGGATCTTTGATCCCGGCCATTTGCGTGGCCATGGTTCTTTTGGATTCATCGTAAGCAACAGAAGAGGCGAATTCGCGAAAGTCGGCATGAGTGGCCAAAAGCTCATGAAAATTTCCCTGGCCCACGATGCGTCCATCTTTGATGAAAATCACGCGATCGGATTTCTCTAGAACCGTCAAGCGGTGCGTGACCAAAAGACGAGTTCTCTCTTTCCAAACTCCTTTGATCAACTGATCCAGCAATTTGTTTTCAGTGTCGACATCCACCGCGCTCAGGCAGTCATCCAAAAGAATGATCGGAGAGCCGTAATACTCGACTCGCCCCAAGCTGACTCTTTGTTTTTGGCCGCCGGACAAATTGACTCCACGTTCGCCAATCTCCGTGGAAAGACCGTCTTCCACTCTTTCTTCCTGCAAGCGAAATTGTGCCCGTTCAAGAGACTGACTGATTTTCGCATCAAATTCCGCGTTGATGCCGTATTCAAAAGCGACATTCTCGCGCAAGGAGGCACTCATGATGAAGCCTTCTTGGGGAACAAAAGTGTAAAACTGTCGCAATTGATCCAGTGGCATCGACAGAGCATCGTTGGCGCCAATTCGATACTGATCAAAGGAAGCGCCCGTTTCTCCGAGCAGGGAGAGCAAAAGCAAACTTTTTCCGCTGCCGACTTCGCCCACAATGGTGACAAATTCACCTGAGCGGATTTCCATCGAAACAGATTGCAGCAACTGGTGCTGACCGATTTTCAAATTCAAATTTCGAATCGAAATGGCGGGGTTCCCTTTGGCCTCGGGATGAAGTTTTTGAAACTCGACAGGTCGTGGATGAGAGTTTTGGTTTTGCAAACTGAAAAAATTGTCCAGGCGCTTGAGGGAAGTCCAAGAGTCAAAAGCGAAAGTGAAAAACCAGGGAAGTTGGCGAAAGGGGCGAGTCAGGAAAACCCCGATGATCCAAAGCAAAGCGAGCAGGGTGCCAGTCGAAGGAGCCTGGCCGGAAAAATAAATAAGGGAAACAAGTGCGGCCAAATTCAAAAGAAATGTCACAGAAGAACTGATGCTGTTCATGGCTTGACCATTGGTCACCATGGCAATCCGGTTGACAGTTTCGACTTTGCGAACGGTGAAGATTTTCTCTTCAAAGGACTCAAGCCATCCCAGAATTCGGAGAGTGCGGATGTTTTGAATCCATTCGTTGACCAAACCAATCCGGTCAGCTGCCAATTTTTTGAAATGGAAAAAGAATTTGCTCTGCCTGTAGGCCATTGAAAAACTGATTCCAATGATCAATGTCATCACGCTCAGAAGTGGCCACAAAGGAATTTCAAAATAAGTCACCAGAGCCCAAGGGGCCAGCACCAAGGGAAAGAAAATACTGGCGCCGACCGGAAGGCTTTGTTCAAGGAAGACCGTGGCGCCGGGAACGTCGGTGGCATAAAGAGAAACAATTTCGCCAATGGGCCGGCCGTTGAGGCTGTCCGTGCGGAGATTCAAATTGTGAGTGTAAAGTCTTTGAGCCAGGACTCTTTGCATGACCAGGGCCTCTTGCATGCCCAAAAAATTGGTCAAAATATTAAAGCCCAAGGATAAAAAAAGACTGACAAAGGATTGATACAAAAATGGCAAATGTCCCTGGCCCCCATTCAAAGAATCGACGAATTCTTTTTGCAAAAAGGGCCCTAAAAGCCCAAAGAATGTGGCGGCCAATGAACTGAGAATGATGGCGGCTCGCCACTGTGGGCGGGAGAAAAAGACTTCCATCAATAGTCGCTGGGAGCTGGTCAGCCGGAAAGGGGATTTTGACATGGAGCTGCTATTCAAGACCTGCGAAACCAACCGGTCAAGCTCCATCTTTCTGTCTTGGACGGCAAAACCGCATGGGGAACGGTGTCAGAGCGAAAGAGCACAAGATTTCCCCAAGTGGGAGAAATCTGCAGAGCCCTTTCGCCAGGGAATTGAATGCTCAATTCACCGCCATTGCCAGGCTGCCAATTTTCATTCAGGTACAGAACAAAAGAAATCACTCTTTCGCCGTGCAAAGGGCTGGCTTGCGAAGATTGGTCAATATGCTCTTCATAAAATTGTCCTTCGGCATAACGAGCAAAGTGGCATTCGAAGGACCGAATTCCCAAGAAAAACTGCTGATTCAGTTCCCGCATCAAAGCTGCAATTTTCTCCGAAAAGAAGGACAGGGTGGGATCTTGCAAATCAATCCAACAAGTCCAGTCGCTGCGAATTTGAGCAGCTCTTTGCCGCTCCTGACTGCGACCGACTTGCGCTGGCTGAAAAAGACCCTTCTCCCAGCGCAACAGTGCCGATTTTTTCAGTGATTGCAGTTCTTCCTCAGTGAAAAAGTCCGGCACTTGGGCCCATTGTCGGGATTGCAGGTGATCCAGGGTATCGCAAGAGATCATAATTGGGTTCCTCTTGAATGGACATCGGAAGAAAGACTTTCTACACTGAAGGCGATGGGAAAATCACGAAGAGATTTTATCAAATCCGGTTTGGTGGCTTCAGCTCTCGCTCCATTGGCTCCTTGGATGGCAGGTTGCTCATCTTTGGATCAGTGGCTCTTGGGGGAAAATCGAGATGAAAGCGACAAAGTCGTGATTCTCGGCGCCGGTTTGGCCGGATTGGCGGCTGCTTATCATTTGAAAAAGAATCAAATGCCTTTCCGTCTGTTTGAAGGCTCTTCTCGAATGGGTGGACGAGTGTTGAGTATTCGCGATCTCAATATCTCCTCTCAACATGGCGAATTGGGCGCCGAGAAAATCGACAGCGATCATGCCGTGATTCAAAACTTGGCGCGAGAATTGAACATTCGTCTGACGGAGTTCAATTTGGCCGACAGTGCGGGTTGGATCGAGAAAAATAAAATTCTCAGCTCCAAAGAGTGGAAACAAGACACCGCTCAATTGTTGAAAGTCTTTCAGCAGATTCAAACAGAAACCTATGGTCCGACCCCCCAAGTGTTGAGTTTCCAAAATAAAGAACAATTCCCCAAAGCCGTCGTGTTGGATCGTATGCCAGCTTCGGAATTGATTGAGAGACTGCAAATTCGACTCAAACCTTGGATGAAAGGTTTTTTGGAACAAGTGGTTCGCAGCGAGTGGGGAGTGGAGCCGTCACAGTTGTCGGCCTTGCATTTGTTGCATTGGATGCGAGATTCTTTCAAGCCCACGGGTAAAAAGTTTTTCAAAGTCAAAGGCGGCTCTTCGGTTCTGACTCAAGCCCTTTTGGACCGAGTGGGTGGCGTGGTTCCACAGCGTTTCGTAAAATTTCAACATCAACTGGTGGAGATCAAATCTTCGGAAGAAGGTTGGAGACTTTATTTCAACACCCCTCAAGGGCGAGTGGAAATTATCAGCCAAAAAATTATTTGCACTTTGCCACCAGCTCTTTTGCGGCAAGTGCGAGGATGGGAGCAAATCCCGCTCTCCACCGAGAAAAGAAGGCTGTTGGCGGCTCAAGAGTTGGCGACGCACGGGAAAGTTTTGCTCAGTTTCCAAAGTCGTTTCTGGTCTGAGAATTCATTGCTGGGCTCGGGAGGCACTTTGTTTTCGGATTTTCCGAGCACTGGAATCTCGGAAGCCGGCGATCCTGTGGGCACCGATATCGGGGGAGTTCACGGAGTGCTGCAAGCCCAATTCGGGGGCGAAGTCGGAGGACAGTCGGGTCCTCACTCGGTTCAGCAAATGCTCAAAGACCTGGGGCGCCTGGAATCAAAGCCATTGCCCTTTGAAGACATCAGTTATGTGCAAAATTGGAAAACTTTTCCATGGTCCCGAGGAAGCCGCGCCTATTTGAAGCCAGGACAATTTCAGTTGTTTGACATGGCTTCCGGAAGCGAAAGTTGGGCTTTGGCAGGAGATGCCCACAACCTTTTGTATTTGGGGACTATGAACGGGGCTGTTCAATCGGGGCTTGAAGCGGCGGCTCGATTTCTCAAGACAACTGCCTGAAATTCCGCTAAAAGGTCGGCTCTATGAAAAAGAGCAAACACACGACGACCTATTCTGTGAGCGATATTCTCTCCCACGTGCGCCCCACTCCGGTGATTGATACAGAGCACTCTCATCAAGAAAAGATCGAGATCATCACCAAGCACTTCACTGAAATCATGAAAGTGCTGGGCTTGGATCTTAAAAATGATTCGCTGAAAGACACTCCCAAGCGAATTGCCAAAATGTATGTGAATGAAATTTTCTCGGGTCTCAGCCCGGAGCATTTCCCGAAAATGACGGTGATCGATAATGAAATGGATTACGACCAGATGGTTTTGATTCAGGACATTCAGGTTCTCAGCGTTTGCGAACACCATTTCCAAACAATTGATGGCTTTGCGACTGTTGCGTACATTCCCAATCACAAAGTCATCGGTCTTTCAAAAATTAACCGAGTCGTCCAGTTCTTCTCTCGTCGGCCTCAGGTTCAGGAGCGCTTGACCAAGCAAATCGCTGATTGTCTGCAATACGTGCTCGACACCGAGCATGTCGCCGTTCATATCAATGCCAAACACTACTGCGTGATTGCCCGCGGAGTTCAAGACAGCAACAGTTCGACTTCCACAGCTGATTTGCGTGGGCATTTTAAAACCAAGCCTGAAACTCGCCTCGAGTTCCTGAAACAGTGCCGAACTCGCTTTTAAGCGCTCCCAGGGCCGTCTCAAATTGAGATGGAAGACTTTTCAAGCAATCCCCCAATCCCGCCGATAAGAGATCAAGTTAAAAGGGGGATTCATGAGTCAATATGATCTTGGAAGTCTGTTCGACTTTTTACTGCACACGCCTGAGCAGGGACTTCGAAAGATGTTGGTGGATGGCAAGCCTATGACAGATGTGCACTTGAATTTGTTATTGAAAATCGTGCGCGGCTGCAAACAAGAGGAATTCGCCAATCATTTTGAAAAGGAAGATTTCCCAAAAGTCAAAATGGGACCTGCTGAGCAAAAGATCAAAGAAAAATTCTGGAAAGACTGTGTGGCAGCTTTCAATGCTCGAGGCCTCTTGAGCCCGGCTGTCGCCTCCAAAGCGGCTTAATACCAGCCATTTGATGACATCAAAAAACCCGAGCCTCGCAAAGGCCCGGGTTTTTTATTTCAGAGAGTTCGTCAAAAAATCAGCGGCCCGCGTCCAGGGCCTTTTGAATGATCTCGTGAGTGTTGCTTGAGAGACCGACTCGCAGCATTCGCTCCAGTTGTGGATGAACTTTCTTTTTGTTCGTCTCGGGCAATTTGGTCCACACGTCAAAAGCACCTGCCACTCGTGCTGCCACTTGGGGATTGAGTTTGTCGATTTCCAAAATTCGATCAGCCATGAAGGAATAAGTGTCCAAATCCGGGCGATGGAATTGCACCAAGTTGTCGCCAAAGTTTCTGAGCACGGCATAGACGCGATTTGGATTTTTCATATCAAACTGGGGATGCGCGAGTAGCTTTTGCACAGTCTCGAAAGTCTGAGAGTGAGTTGAGTGGGATTGCAGGGCAAACCATTTGTTGAGCACCAGGGATTCTTGCTTCCACTGCTCATAAAATTCATGCAGAGCTTGGTCCCGTAGAGGATTCTCCAGATCCACCAGAATCCACAAAGCGGCTTGTTGGTCGGTCATGATTTCAGCCGTTTGGAATTGCTTCATCACCAGCGCGTGATGCGGGGAAAGATTCGAAAGATAAGAGAGAGCTTTGTTTTTTAATCGTCGTCGACCAAAATCTTTTGGGTCCAAGCTGTGGATGTTTTGACCGTGCCACTGTTCGTAAATTTTCAGAAGCTGCATCTCTGTTTTTTGTGCGAATGAAGTGGCAATCAAATCATGCGCTTTTAAAAATGCCGGCCCATCTATCACAGGTTCCAATTGCGCCAAATAATCAAAAGAAGGCAAGGTCATCAACTTGCCTTTGAGATCCGGGTCCAAGTCGGCATTTTCAAGCAGGCTCTGGAAAGCTGTCATCACCGCCGGTGAAACTTCGCCGGCCTTTCCATTTCTCAGGGAAGAAATCAATTGCGAGTACATTCGCAAATAGATTTTCTGTGAAGATTCCCAGCGATTGAAAGCATCACTGTCATGCTTCATCAAGAAAAGCAGTTCTTCAAAACTCGCGTCCCAATCCAAGTGAATGGGGGCTGAGAACTGGCGATTGAGAGAAAGCACGGGCTTGGAATCCACGTTTTCGAAAACGAACTTCTCACTTTCCTTTTTTAAGTGGATCAGTGCCTGACCTTCCGAGTTTTTGACAACTTGCTGCGATTGCAGATTCAAGTCTTTGCCTGTCGAATCCAGCAAACCGATCATCAGGGGAATGTGAAACGGCTTCTTTTGCACATTTTCAATTTTCTCTTGAGCGGTCGGTGGGCAAGTTTGAGTCAATTGCAGAGTATAGGTTTTTGAATTGGCATTGTAATCTTCTTGCACTCGAACATTGGGAGTTCCCGCCTGAGAATACCACAGTTTGAACTGTTCCCAATCCTGGCCATTGGGTTCGGCAATGGCTTTGGCAAAATCTTCGATGATCACCGCTTGTCCGTCATGTCTTTGGAAATAAGTGTCCATGCCTCTGCGGAATCCAGGACGGCCCACCATGGTCTGCATCATTCGAATGATTTCCGAGCCTTTCTCATAAATGGTGGCAGTGAAAAAGTTGTCGACCGCATAGCAAGAGGCCGGACGAATGGGATGGGCATTGGGGCCCGCATCTTCCGAGAATTGCGAATTGCGAAGGTCATCGACATTTTCAATTCGGATCAGGGCTTGCGAAGATTGATCCATAGAAAATTCTTGATCACGGAAAACCGTCAAGCCTTCCTTCAAACTCAAGTGAAACCAATCTCGCAGGGTTACACGGTTGCCGGTCCAATTGTGAAAGTACTCGTGAGCAATCACGGATTCAATGTTGAAATAGTCTGTGTCGGTGGCGGTCTTGCTGTCCGCAAACACCAAACGGGAGTTGAAAATATTCAGTCCTTTGTTTTCCATGGCGCCAGCATTGAAATCGTCGACAGCCAAAATCATGTAGGTGGAAAGATCATACTCACGGCCAAAACGTTCTTCGTCCCACTTCATGGATTTCTTCAAGGACTCCATAGCGAAGTGGCAACGGTCTTGTTTTCCGTGAGCCGCATAAATTTCCAGAGACACATTTTTGCCAGAGCGAGTGGTGAAAGTGTCTTTGATCACTCCCAAATCTCCCGCCACCAATGCGAAAAGGTAGCATGGTTTTTTGAAGGGATCTTCCCACACCACTTCATGCCGGCCCCCAGGCAAAGTTTTTTGCGAGATGCGATCGCCATTGGAAAGCAAAATGGGATACTTTTGTTGATCGGCTTCAATGCGGACTTGGTACTTGCTCATCACATCCGGACGATCGGGGAAGAAAGTGATTTTGCGAAAACCTTGAGCCTCGCATTGAGTGCAGAAAACACCATTGCTTTTGTAAAGTCCTTCCAGGGAGGTGTTCTCCTGGGGTTTGAGCTCGGTTTCAATTTTGACTTCGAATTGATCAGGAAGATTGAAAATTCGCAGTCCTGTGTGACTCACTTCATAGTTGGGAGTTTGACCGTTCACCAGAACTGAAACCAAATGCAAGTCTTCTCCGTCGAGCCAAAGATCAGATCCGGGACCTGTGCGGGTGAACATCAATTGGCTGCGAACTCGAGAAATGTCTTCATTCAAAATGAATTCGAGCCCCACAGAGTCCAATCTGTGATTGGGAGATTGATAATCTTTGAGGTAAATTTTTTGAGGAGTTTGGGATTTTTGCATTCCCAGAAACTACAGAAATGGCCTCTGGGAGGTCAAGCTTTTGGGAGGCTTGGCAATCACTTGGAAAGAAGCTTCAACATTTTCAAAGCGCTGCGAAAGCGAGTTCCCTCATAGGGCGGAAAAACCCAGTGGGAAAGGCCAAAGCGGCCCTGATAAACAACAGTTCTTTGGTGAGAAAAAGTCTTAAATCCATGCAAACCGTGATAGCTTCCCTGTCCGCTGGCGCCAATGCCGCCAAAGGGAGCATGGGGATTTGCGAACTGCACCATCAAATGATTGACGACAGTTCCTCCTGCCGAAGTGGAGGACAAGAAGCTTTCGATTTCGCTGGGTGTTTGGCCGAAAACATAGAGGGCCAGGGGCTTTTCCTGGTCTTGTAAAAAGGTCTCCACTTCCTTCAAATTTTGATAGTGAAGAACGGGGAGGATGGGACCAAAAATCTCCTCTTGCATCACTGGGGAATCCAGGGGAACGGCGTCCAAAAGAGTCGGCGCCAGAAAGCGTTGTGACTCATCGAGAGTTCCTCCTGTGATTAAACGGGCGCCATGATTCAGGGACTGTTGCAATAGATCCCGCAAACGGCCAAAGGCTCGTTGGTCCACGATTCGCGCTAGATCCGAAGACTGCAGCTGATGCTCTTTCGACGAACCAAAGACAGTTGCGATTCGGTCTTTGATTTTTTCATTCAAAGCCGCAGCTAATTTTTCCGGTACAAATACATAATCCGGGGCAACGCATGTCTGACCGGCATTGATAAATTTTCCCCAGACGATTCTCTGCGCGGCCAATGACAGATCGGCATCTTCCATAATCACAACCGGAGATTTTCCGCCCAATTCCAGGGTCACGGAGGCCAAGTGCCGAGAAGCCGCGGCCATGACTTTGCGACCTGTGGCCGTGCTGCCAGTGAAAAAAATATGATCAAAGGGCAGTTCCAAAAGCTGCTCTGCCAGACGAGCTTCGCCTTCGACCACGGCCACTTCTTGCGCAGGGAAAACCTGGGAAATCAATTTTGCCAGATAAGCGGAAGTGGCCGGAGTTTTTTCGGAAGGCTTGGCGATCACGCAATTGCCGGCGGCCACTGCGGCGACGAGAGGATTGATCAAAAGTTGAAATGGATAATTCCAAGGCGACAAAATCAAACAAAGGCCCCGGGCCTCCGAGCGGATTTCTGTGCGGCTTCCCCACAGAGCCAGGGGAGTGGGAACTTTTTCGGGCTTCATCCACTTGTGCAAATTTGCGCACATGAAATCAATTTCACTGAGAGCTGGAAAAATCTCAGTCAAATGGACTTCCGCCACTGGCTTGCGAAAATCTTTGTGAAGCGCCTCACTCAGTTCCTTTTCGCTCTCCTGAATGGCTCTCTTCAGTTTTTGAAGTTTGGCAATTCGCTCCCGCGCTGATGTCTGGGAGACGGCCCAGCGGTTTTTCTTTTGCGACTGAAAAAGAGTTTGAAGATTGGCGCTCATTGAAGTTTTTGATCGATTTCTTGGATGGTTTTTCCGGTGATGTCCTCAAGAGTGATGGTCAGGTGGCGATGACCCCAATCGATTCGAGCCAAACCAAAACTTTCTTTGGTGTACATCGGGCCCACGCGATGAGAGTTGGCTTCTGTTTCCAAATTGGAAGGGCGATTGATCGAGCTGGCCGTGATGTCATAAATTTTTCCAAGACCTGGCAATTGAATTTGGCTGACTTCGGACATATGACGGTCGCCACTGAGGATCACCACATTGCGGGCTTTGGTTTTTTTCAAAAGTTCAAAAAGTCTTTTTCTTTCATGCGGGAAGTTGGCCCACTTTTCAAATCCATGCTCTTCGGAGATCACTTGGATGCTGGAAACGAGGATTCGGACTTCCGCTGGTGTCTTCAATTCCTTTTCCAGCCAAGTCCATTGCTCTGAGCCCAGAATGGTTTTTGTCGTATCTTTGGTTGGCTGATAAATGTCCAATTTGTGCTGGGGATTGGTGTTTTTTTCCAAAGGCGATCGGTAGGAGCGAGTGTCGAGCAAAATAAATTGCACTCGTTGTCCGGGCTCTCCAAAGACAAAGGAATGATAGACTCCTTTTTGATCCGCGGGGATTTTTTGCGCATCAAATGGAAAAAATTGAAGGAACTGAGTCTTGGCTTCGGGGATCAGTGGATTTTCAGCCCCGCCGTCGTTGGCGCCGAAATCATGGTCATCCCAGGTTGCAATCATCGGAACTTCAGAGCGGAATTTTTGAAATTCAGGAACACGCGATTGCAATTTGTACTGGTCGCCAATTGGTTGATCTTCCGGTTTGCTGGCATAAACATTGTCACCCAATCCGACATACAAATCTGGTTTGCTGGCGGCGATTACATTCCAAATAGGTTGAGGTTTTTTTTGATGAGCACAGGAACTGAAAGCAAAAGTCGTCAAGGTTTGGGCTGGATTGACGCTGGCAATTTTCACCGTATCTTCAGGTGCGGATGCGAGCGTCGAATGGGGTTTGCCAAAAGAGCTGCAGGCCAAAGTCAGCGTTGACAGGATAATCAGTGCCAGTTTTGTCATTTCAGAGTCCTCCCGAACTGGAATTATCAGAGGAAGTGGAAAAGCTTGTCATGTCCTTGTGAGTCGGTTTGCTCCGATTAGAGAAAGGAGCTAATATGATTTTTTCAGAGCAAGGAGATCCTATGAAAGTGTTTGAATCTTTAAAGCTGGGCCGCATCGAATTGAAAAATCGCATTGTCATGGCCCCATTGACCCGTTCAAGAGCGATTGGCAATGTTCCCAATGATTTGATGGTGGAATATTACTCGCAGCGCGCCGACGCGGGGCTCTTGATCACCGAAGGCACTTCACCTTCGCCGAATGGTTTGGGCTATGCCCGCATTCCAGGGATTTTCAATTCAGAGCAAGTGGCTGGCTGGAAAAAAGTGACTCAAGCTGTTCACGCCAAAGGTGGGCGTATTTTTCTGCAGATGATGCATTGCGGACGCGTCGGACATCCCGCCAATCTACCCACGGGAGCGCAAGTTCTGGGTCCTTCAGCCATTGCTGTTTCGGGAAAAATTTGGACTGACTCTCAAGGCGAGCAGCCCTATCCGACTCCGATGGCGATGACAGATGCTCAAGTCAAATCCACCATTCAAGAATACATTCGCGGCTGCGAGCTCGCGATCGAAGCTGGATTTGACGGAGTCGAATTGCATGCGGCCAATGGTTATTTGATGGAGCAATTCCTCAATCCAAAGGCCAATCAGCGCACAGACCAATATGGTGGCTCAGCAGAGAATCGAATGCGTTTCGTTTTGGAGATTGCACAAGGTGCTGCAGAAAAAATCGGAGCGGACCGTCTGGGTATCCGAGTGTCTCCATATGGCGCGAACTGTGATATGGGAGCTTTTGACGGAGTTGACGCTTTCTATGGGGAACTCGCGAAAAAACTTTCGAATACTGGATTGGCCTATATGCATGTCGTGGATCACAGTGCGATGGGTGCTCCGGCCCCAAGCTCCGAAGTGAAGCGCCAAATTCGTGAGAACTTTAAAGGCATTTACTTGCTGTCTGGCGGTTACACAGTGGAAAAAGCAGAGAGAGATTTGATCGAGGGCAAAGGTGAGCTTGTGGCCTTCGGGAAAGACTTTATCAGCAATCCAGATTTGGTCGAAAGATTGAAAAGAAATTTGCCACTCAATCCATGGGATGGTAGCACTTTCTACACACCCGGCCCCAAAGGCTACACAGATTATCCGGCTCACAAATAATCCAATAGTCTGATCTGAAAATAAAAAAGCCGCGAATTTCGCGGCTTTTTTATTTCTTCATGACAGTCGAAATTACTGTCTTTCAGACAAAGGCTTCACCTGGCGTTGAGGAGCACCGATGTACTCGCTCAAAGGACGGATGATACGGTTGTTTGCCGCTTGCTCCATGATGTGAGCTGACCAACCAGTGGTACGAGCCATCACGAAGATCGGAGTGAAGAAATCAATTTCGAATCCCATCATGTAGTAAGCAGGACCTGCTGGGAAATCGAGATTTGGATAAATCTTCTTCTTTTCAGCCATGACTTTTTCAAGGGAAGCGTACATTTGCATCCACTTTTGCTGACCAGTGACGTCTGCCATCACCTGAGCATATTTCTTCATGGTTGGAACTCGAGAGTCGCCTTTTTTGTAAACGCGGTGACCGAAGCCCATGACTTTGCGCTTCGCTGCCAAAGCGTCGATCATCCACTGTTCTGCTTTTGCAGGGTCCGCGATTTCGATCATCATGTGCATGACCATCTCATTGGCTCCACCGTGCAAAGGCCCCTTGAGAGCGCCGATGCCAGCCACAGTTGCCGAATAGATGTCGGACTCAGTCGAAGTCACCACACGAGAAGTGAAAGTCGAAGCATTGAAGCTGTGCTCAGCGTAGAGAATCAAAGACACGTCGAAAGCTTTGACCACTTCTTTTTGAGGAACTTTTCCAAAGCACATATGGAAGAAGTTTTCAGCCATGGAGAGATTCTTGTCGGGAGCAATAAAGTCCAAACCTTTTTTGAAGCGGAAGTCCGCAGCAATCATGGTTGGGATTTTCGCCAGCATGCGAATCGCTTTGTCCATATTGGTTGCAGGCTTCGCATCCCAAATGCGCTCATCTTCGCAACCCAAGAAGCTCACGCCCGTGCGGATGGAATCCATCGGGTGGCACTTCTTTGGCAAACGGCGGATGATTTCCAAATTGTCTTTCGAAATGTCTCGGTAGCTGCGCTCCAATTTTTTGAAATCTTCGAGCTGAGCTTTGTTGGGAAGTTCGCCATTGTACATCAGGAAAGCGACTTCTTCGAATGTGCACATCTCAGCCAAATCCTGAACCGGATATCCACGGTAGATCAGCGAGTTGGTGTCAGGGTTGACTTTGGAAACAGCCGAAGTGTCCATGACGACGCCTTCGAGGCCTTTTTTCACATTCACTTTTTCTGGTTCTGGAACATAATCCGGGTTCACGTAGTCTTGAGACATGAGGGACTCCTTTTACAGTTTGAAATTGAAAATATTCTGGTCGAAAGAGTTGTAGCGCTCGTAATCGGTGAGCTCATACAGTTCTTTGCGGTGTTGCATTTTATCGAGAATGCCTTCCTGATTGCCGTTCTGAAGAATGTGTTTCAATCCCTCTTCCTGAGCTTTCATGGCCAATCGCAAAGTGGTCACAGGCCAGATCACAATATTGTAACCCAGTCCTTCCAATTGCTTGATGGAAAGCAATTTGGATTTCCCGAACTCGGTCATATTGGCGAGCAGGGGAGCACTGACTGCTTTGCGGAAAGTTTCGAACTCTTTCTCGTCTTGCAGAGCTTCGGTGAAAATCACATCAGCGCCGGCATCGATATAAGCTTTGGCGCGGTCGATGGCTTTTTCCAAACCTTCCGAGGCACGAGCATCGGTTCTCGCAATGATCACGAAATTGGGATCCAATTTGCGGCTCTGATCGGCGGCTTTGATCTTTTGGATCATTTCACCAGCGGACACGAGCGACTTGCCTTCCAGATGACCGCAGCGCTTTGGATTTTCTTGGTCTTCCAAATGACAGCCACCGAGTCCAAGCTCGATGAATTCCTGAATCGTGCGAGCCGCATTCAATGCCACTCCGAATCCAGTGTCAGCATCAATGATGGAGGGCAATTTTGTCACACGAGCGATTTGGCGTCCACGCTGAGAGACTTCCGTCAAAGTCGTCAATCCGACATCGGGATAGCCGAGATCGTTGGAGAGAACGGAGCCTGAAATGTAGACTCCGTCGAATCCCAATTTTTCGATTTGCATGGCAGACAGAGGCGAGAAAGCTCCTGGAAATTTCAGGAGCTTTCCGGACTTCAATCCGTCACGAAACTTTTTTCTCTTCTCAGAGGGTTGGGCTTCGTTGAAGAGCATTAGAAAATACCTTTGGTGTCGCGCTTGTTGTTGATGAGCTTGTCCAAGTTGATTTGAACGTTCAAATCTTGAACTTGAGCGGCTGTCAGCTCGGGGAGAGCTTCGCACAAAGTGATAAAGCGGTTGCGCTCTTCTTTTGTGATGATGCCTTCAGTGAGTTCATCAAACTTGCGAACATAGTCTTTGCGAACGAAAGGCTTCGCACCTGCTGGGTGAGCATTGGCCACGCCCAACTCGTCCACCAAAGTTGTGCCGTTGTTGAAAATGATTTCAACTCGGCCACCGAAGCGTTTTTTGTTCGGATCTTGTTCGTGGTACCACTGTGTCCACTGTGGATCTTCCACGGTGCGGATTTTGTGCCACAGAGCCACTGTGCTTGGCTTGTTTGCACGCTCTGGTGAGTAAGAGTTCACATGGTGCCAACGGCCGTCTTCCAAAGCCA